>OFHB01000122.1_pt1 | contig 55145 bp, 45 predicted proteins | sample 1521881 | NCBI WGS metagenome assembly OFHB01 (sample SAMEA3504090, study PRJEB24116) | mouse gut metagenome | biome: mouse gut; feature: mouse-associated habitat; material: faeces | place: Denmark | collected 2011
GGCGCAGGTCCACCAGCTGCAGCTGCACGCTGCTGACCCCCCGGAACTCGTTGATTTGCAGGTGAAAGGCCGCGTCCACCCTCATCCCCAGGGACACCCCGCAGGCCTCCGCCGTAGCGGAAAAGAAGATGGCCTCGAACCGGCAGTCCCCCTTTGCCAGACGCAGCTTCAAATGCCGGTTCTGTCCCACGCTCTGAAGGCTCTCCACCCGGGCGCCCATGATGGCGAATACCGGCCGTTCATTGCCGGAGCCATAGGGCTCCAGCCGGGAGAGGGCCTCCATTTCCTCCAGCGTCACCCACTCCGGATGGCCCACGATCACGTCCACCGCCAGCGAGGACACCGGCGTTTCCCCGTTGCAGTAGTCACAGACGCACCGGTTCATCCGGCGGCGGAAGGCGGGGATGTCCTCCTCCCGGATGTTGAAGCCCGCCGCCAGCTCGTGGCCGCCGAAGTCCACCAGCAGGTCCCGGCAGGACTCCAACGCGGCAAAGAGGTTGAACCCCCCGTAGCTGCGGCAGGAGCCCTTGCCCATACCGTTCTGCAAGTGAATCATAAAGCTGGGGCAGGAGTATTTTTCACTCAGCCGGCTGGCCACGATGCCCACCACGCCCTGGTGCCACACCTCGCTGGACAGGACCAATGCGCTGCGCTCCCCGGCGGGCAGGAACTCGATCTGCTCCACGGCCTGGGCGAAGATCTCCTGCTCCACGGCCTGCCGCTCCCGGTTGAGGCCGCACAGCTCCCTGGCCAGGGCCTCCGCCCGGGCGGGGTCATCCGTCAGAAGCAGGTCTGCGGCCAACTCCGCCTCCCCCATCCGCCCAGCGGCGTTGATCCGGGGGGCCAGGACGAAGCCGATCTGGGTGGAGGACACCTCCCGGTCCGCCAGCCCCGTCTCCTGCAGCAGGGCCCTGAGGCCCAGGAAATCCGTATTCCCGATGGAGGCCAGGCCCCGGTACACGATGGTCCGGTTTTCCCCGGTCATCTGCATCACGTCGGCCACCGTGCCGATCGCGGCCAGGGTGCAGTACCGGGCGAACAGGGCCTCCTCCCGCTGGGGGTCCAGGGCCAGCGCCAGCTTCAGCGCCACGCCCACCCCCGCCAGATGTTTAAAGGGATAGGGGCAGTCGGGCCGCCGGGGGTCCACCACGGCGGCGGCTTCCGGCAGGCGGTCCTTGCACTCATGGTGGTCGGTAATCACCAGGTCCAGCCCAATCTCCCGGGCGTAGAGGGACTCCTCCACGCCGGTGATGCCGCAGTCCACAGTGATCACCAGCGTCACGCCCTGGTCCCGGAGGGAACGCAGGGCCTCCCGGCCCAGGCCGTAGCCGTCCTCCACCCGGCGGGGGATATATTTCAAGCAGTCCGCCCCTCTGGAGCGGAGGTAATCCACCAGAAGCACCGTAGAGGTGATGCCGTCCACGTCGTAATCGCCGAACACGGCGATCCGCTCCCCGTCCGCCAGGGCCCGGTGAATGCGGGCAACGGCCTTGTCCATATCCTTCAGCAGCCAGGGCGAATGGCAGTCCGCCAGCGTCCCCTGCAGAAACCGCCTTACCTCTTCCTCCTCTGTCAGGTCACGGTTCCGCAGAACCCTGGCCACCACCGGGCTGATGCCGAACCGCCTTGCCCATGCCTCAAAATCCGCTTTTTTCGCCGCTACATACCATTTTCCCATCCTACAGGACTTCCTTTTTCTATCATTTTCTTTATCACGAAAAACCGCACCGGCTGCCATACAGGGCAATCTGATGCGGTCAATCTCTGTCCGGGGCTTCCTTTCATCGCCCGCGAGCATCCGTCAACTATATTTTCTGACAATTACGTCCATCTGCTCCCTTGCCTTCTCCATATCGCTCACCAGCTTGAACTGGGTGCGGCAGCGGTCGAGATTCTGCTTCTCCCGATGAATCTTGAAGTAGGTGTCGCCGTTGAGATAATCCGTCAGGAAACGCATGCCGCACTCAAAAGTCATCATCATGGCCCCAACCGGAAGCATCTCTTTCTCGCTCTGGGTCAGAAGAGACCCGCATTCCCCCAGGAACCCTCTGGTATAGCATTCAAACAAATCGATTTCAAAATTGACCTTGGTCAGATCGGGCTCGTCCTCCGCCGCATAGGTGGCGCCGAACCGTATGCTGTCCCCAAAGTCATTGACAGAAAGCCCCGGCATGACCGTGTCCAGATCCACCACCGCAAGGGGCTTCCCGCTCTTTACGTCAAACAGTACATTGTTGAGCTTCGTATCGTTATGGGTGACCCGCAGGGGAAGCTCTCCGCTCTCCTGCATGTCTACCAGCGTGGCCGCGAACTCCTTATGGGCCCGCACGAAGGCGATCTCCTCCGCTACGGAAGCCGCTCTGCCGCACACATCCTTCTCCACCGCCGCCTCGAAGTCCAGATAGCGGGACTTGGTGTTGTGGAAATTAGGGATGGACTCACAGAGCTTATCTGCCGGGAAGTCCGCCAGGAGCTTTTGGAAATGTCCGAAGGCGCAGGCGCTCAGGTAGAACTGCTCCGCGTTCTCGCAGGTCTGCATAGTCATTGTTCCGTCTATGAACATATAGACACGCCAGCAGCCCTCCTCGTCCTGGTACAGCGTCTTGCCGTCCTTGGTCAGGACCACGTTCATGGTCTCCCTCTGGGGATCCCCGCCGTCCCGGGCAATCTTCTCCCGCAGGAAGTCCGTCACCAGGATGATGTTCTCCATGAGGGCCTCCGCGTTCTTGAAGACAGCGGTGTTGATGCGCTGCAGTATATAGTATTTCTCCCCCTTCTCGGTATTCACCAGAAAGGTGTCGTTGATGTGTCCGCCGCCGTGGCTCTCCGCTCTTATCGCTCTGCTGTCCAGCCGGAAGCGGTCTGCAATCTGTAAATATCTATCCATTGTATTATCTCCTTGCGCCTGTCATGAAAGGGAGGGCTATGCGGGCTCTCTCTTCTTTTACATTTAATCTTTAGTCTACCAATTGTTTCCTGTTTCGTCAAGGAGAAATTTGGGCTCCGTACAGGCGCTGTCAGGCCTTTCGTTTCGCTTTTCCATTCCACGGATTAAGGCGCTCTCTGTTAAAAGAAAGCGCCTTTCTGATATAGCTGTACCACTTTAAGGAATTCATTTCCGTCTGCGTTTAATGCCTATTGCCACAGCGTCTCCGTATCCTCCGGGCCATCGCCGTCCTCCTGGGGCTGGTCAGGTGTGGTGTCTGTATCCGTATCCGGACCGGGCTGGGGCTCTCCGGGAGTGGCGTCCGTGTCGGTATCCAGGCCAGGCTGGGGCTCTCCGGGAGTGGTGTCCGTGTCGGTATCCGCGTCAGTCCCCGGCCGGAGCTCCCCGGGCCTCACCACCACAGGCTTCGATTCCGGCTTCGCGGCGCTGCCCGCTGCTTCGCTGGCCCGTCTCTGTGCCTCACGCTCTGCATCTATAATCCACTGATCCCTGCCATCCCTCTGCTCTGCGCTTCCATAGGTCTGGTAGTGGTGCCACAGGGCCAGCACATCGTCACCGAACGCCTCCTTCAGGTCGGCGTAGCGGTCCGCGTACTCCAGGGCGTCGAACCCTGTCCCCGTGTCCCTGCCCTCCTTCGCCCCATAGGTCAGGTAGTGGTTCAGGTATGCGCCCCAGTCGTCTCCGAAAACCGCCTCCAAATCGGCGTACTGTGCCCTGTACTTCGCCACATCGAAGAACATGTTCATGTTCCGCCCTTCCTTCATGCCGAAGTTCCTGAAGTGGTTCCACAGCGCTTCCCTGTCGTAGCCGTATGCCTCCTTCACATCCCCGTAGCTGTCCGCATAATAGTGCTCGTCGAACACATCCTTCAGCGAAGCAGCAAGCGCCTCGCTCCCTATGCCGAAGAACATGCACCCCGCCAATGCCAATGCCGCAAGCTTCTTCACTATTCCCATCCTCTTCGTTTTTCTTACCGCCATCTGGCCGCCCTCCTGTTTGCACCCCGCCCTTGCTGGGGTCTCTATGTTTTGTATAGAGACATATTACCCCCCGGTTCGGTTTGTCAATAGCCTTTCTCGAATTACGTGCAAAATTTTACGGCCACAAGCGCGGGCATTGGATGGCAAGGCATATATTTTAATACTGTCAGCCGTCTGCTCCCAAACCGTTCATCCCATACACCTTAAGCCCCTGGGAGACCAGGTTTTCGTCCAGGATCTCTCCAATCCATACCGCCCCCTCTCCCATGGCTATGCCCTGATAATTCACGAACATGTTCCCGCAGGGCTCCTTTTGCAGCGCGTCCAGAAAGGCCGGATTCGGATCCTGAATGAAATCCGCCCCCAAAAAGGCCTCCCGATCCTGATATACTGTACCGTCTATGGTAATCGGAAAGGCAATCTCCTCACACAGGCCCCGGAAATCCCTGGCCAGGATCTGCCGCTTCACCTTCCTGGCGAACCGCTCCACCTCCCAGGCGGACTTGTCCGTGGCCACGGCATAGATTCCGGCGTAAGCATCCAGTCCCTCATATATCTGTTCCATGCTGTCGGCATAGGAGCCCAGATACTCCGATACCGGCCTGTCCAGATAAAAGTCCTTGCTTCCCTCCTCCTGGGCATAGGCCCGCACCATGCGAAACGGCATGTCTATGTTCGCCCCCTGCACCCCGGCGTATTCCAGGAGCACCAGGATGTCCGTCCTGCCGTCCTCATTGTAATCCTGGAAGGCTACGGACAGCACCTCCTTGAACTGCTGTCCGTAGAATATGTTCTCCTCGTTCTCGCCGGGCAGTACAGCGACCGTCTTCCCGTCCTGGAACAGGGCGAAGCGCACATCCCCGAAGCAGACATGGCCGTTTTCATCCTCCATGGGGTCTCCCGGCGCAAAGGGCGCGAAGATTACCCCTCCCCAGCCGTCCAGCGTCACAGGGAAGGACTGGTCCAAAATCTGCCCCCCGGCCAGAGCCTCCGAGCCGCCGGTGCTGCCAGATTCTGCACCGCTGTCCGTGGCATTTCCGGCAGCATTGCCATTTCCATCAGCGCCGCCACCCGCAACGCTTCCATTTCCCACAGCGCCGCCACCCGCAGCGCTTCCGTTTCCCACAGCGCCGCCACCCGCAGCGCTGCCATTCGTTATGGCATAGATATTGTCCGTCGTCAGGTTTACGTAAGGAACCTGTATGGGCTCCGCCCCTTTCAGGCAGGAATCCCGCCACTGGTCGTATTCCGCGCCGTCCATAGGGGCCTCCGGCTCATTTCCCTCTGTGGCCACATAGTACACCACGCCGTCCCCGTCTGCGTCCACCTCCTGGGGGAAGGGGTTCCCGTCATAGTCCTCCTCCCGGAAGCCCCTGCTCCAGGCGTCCACGCTGGCCAGCGATACATAGGCATCCGTCTCAGGGTCATAGCGGTACAGGCTGTAAGGCCAGAAATTCCCGTCAGCGCCGCCATCGCTGGCCAAGCCCTGATTGTGGGATGCCTCCACCTCCACTATGCCATTGTCATAATAGGTCCGCATCGGGTATGCCAGGAACTCCTCCCGCACGTCTCCCGTGCCGCTGTCGTAGTCATATATGATCTCCACCATCCCAGCTGTATAGGTGGTGGTATAGAAGACAATCAGTTCTTCCCTGCCATCGGCATCGATGTCGTATACCGCGAACATATTGTCGGAGATGTCGGCGCTGGCCGGCTGAAGGCCGTGCTCCGTACCGTCCGGGAATTTCTGGTCGAAATAGATGTCCTCCAGGACCTTCACATAGGCCTCATACATGGCCGCGCTGCCGCTGCCGTCTTCCGCCGGAGCCTGGGAGCTGTCCTGTCCGCCGCTTTCCTGCCCGTCCGCGTTTCCGCCCGGTCCATCGGTCAGCGATACTCCCATGTCCTCCAGCCCGTTCCCTGTGCCGTCACTGCCGCAGCCTCCCAGCACGGCTGCCGCAAGGCACAGCGCCGCCCATTTACACAATGCTTTCTTCATATCTTCCTCCCGCCCGCCTAACGGGCCACAATCAACAACCCGCCGCCAACCGGAAAAATGCCCACGCATTGGGCATTCCTCCGCTTAGAGCTTGAAAATTCCTTCACGCTCAGTCCGGCCGTTCCTCATATGGGCCATACATGGCGCTCATCTCCCTGGTGGCTCCATTCAAATATATCTGATAAAAATTCCCCGATTCCGCCAGGATGTTCAGGATGCTATAGGTATCATAGCCTATTCCTTCACCGATTCCCTCCACGCTGACCAGCTTCTCGCCCTCCGCCAGCGGGGCCCTCTCGAAATACCATTCCGCCAGTTCATGATCCGTCATCCCGTCCAGGTTCTCCGGCTTGTTCCACTGTATCACAGGGGAGAACCACACCGTCCGCTCCGTAGCCACGCCCATCTGTTTCACGCAGCTCTCGAACCCGGCATCCTCTCCATACACACGGTCATAGTATATCAAAGACGATTGTAATTCTTCCGGCGTGTTTGCGAAGCAAAAGTCTCCAAAGCGGGTTACCGTGAAGCACGCCTTGTCTATCTTCGTGCCGCTCCACTCGTACAGCTCCGTCAGCGCCTCCTTCGCCCAGTAGACGAACCGCTCCGTCAGCGCGCCGCCGTAGCGGGTGCCGTAATCCCATTCGTCCACCGCTGGCAGTGCATAGTACGGCTCACAGTAGGTCAGGTCCAGCGTGGGGAAGACCGCGTCCGGGGACTGGTTCTCCTCCACGTACCGCACCATGTGCAGGATATTTGCCTCGTCAAAACGGTAATATTTCACAGAATGCTGCCCGTTGCCATCATCGGTAGCGCTCTTTATCAGCTGCGCCTCCGAATCCACCTCCACATTGGGAATCATATAGCCGGGCTCGAACCTTTCCCCCTGTGGATTCCACAGATAACAATAGTACGGAATATTGACAGTCCCCGTCCCACCCTGGAGATAAAAATCCTCATAACCGTCAAAGTTCAGATCCGTCACCACCAGCCCTCCGTCCAGCGCATCTGCATAAATCTGTCCGTTCTCGTCCGCCAGGAATTTTCCCAGCTCACGGGCGGGCAGATCCTCCGCCCTGCACAGGGGCTTGGCGTACAGGGGCTCCTCCTCCGATGTGAAAGAATACATCTGCCCTACGCCGCCACGGATATCCTCTAAAGCCCTGGTATACAGAACCCTCACGTCCTCCGGGCGGATGGTCTGCAGGGGCTCCTCCCTCCTTCCCTGGACCCTGTTCAGCGCAATCTGATCGATTCGATACTGGCCGCTGCCCGGAACAGCCCGGCCGATGATTTTCAGGAGATGTTCTTCCCCGGGCATCTCTTCCTTCCCCTCTCCCAGACTCACGGGTACGATGGCCGTGCTCTCGGCACCGTCCGCAGCGAGGGCGCCGGCCTTTCCGCTCCCTGTGCGGACAAAGGCCGCATCCCCCGGAGCCGTGTCCTTCATCTCCTCCCGGGCGGCATCCTCCTCCGTCTCTTGGCCGCTGACCCTGCCGGTGAACGTCACCATAGAGCACAATACCGTCAATATCATTACGGCTGCCAGTGTGCCCGCATTTCTCCTGGGATGGCCCACAATCATCAGCAGACGCTCCTTCAGCTGCTTCTTCCCTCCGGACATGGCGGTGGAAAGCTTCAGGCCCCCCGACAGCACGCCGCCCTGTTGGCTGAAATCCAACAATGTTCTGCCGTAGCGGATTCGCTCGTCCTCCCCCAGAATCTCCAGGGCTCTCTCGTCACAGGCCAGCTCCCCGTCCTGCCTGGACAGGCACGCAGCCAGCCATACCAGCGGATTGTACCAGTGAAGGCAGACACAGACCGCCCGCACCCATACCCACAGATTGTCCCCATGCCTGTAATGAGTGTTCTCATGGGCCAGGACATACCGCAGAGACCGCCCGTCCTCCGCCACCCTCGGATTCAGGTACACCGCCGGACGAATCAGCCCGAACATGCAGGGGGCCGCCACCACTGACGATACATAGACCGGAAGCCTGCTCTCCAGCTCCGTGGGAAACCGCCTTCGGGATATATAGACGCGCTTCCGGTATTTCCCGTTCATTGCCGCCAAAATACCTGCGAACAGCGCCACGCCAATCAGCCAGAGGCAAAACAGAACATTTGTTCTCGTTATTTTCTTTCTTCCGGCAGAATCTGGATTCATTTCCACAGGTTCGCCTAAATCATCTGCGTCCAGCCCGGAAGCGCCCGATGACACCGAGGGGATTCCGGACGCCGCGCCTCCGCCGCCCGTCTCTTTGGAGCCCTCCCCGTTTACACTGCTGCCCACTTGCGCATTCCGCGGGCGCTCTACAGATTGCCCTCTGGCAGCCCCCTGTTCCGCTCCGTTGCCGGGCTGGCCGTTCTGTCGGTTCGCCGCTGATTCCCCTCCGTCAGCCCCCTGTTCCGCTCCGTTGCCGGACAGCCCGCTCTGCCGATACACCGCTGCCTCACGCCCTTCGGTCTCCTGCTCTCCTTTGCTCTCGGACTGGGCATCCTGCAGAGAATCCATCGTCCCCTGCCCTTCAGCCCTCTGCTCCGCTCCGCTGCCGGACAGCCCGCTGTCTGCCGAAGCCGCCGCCAGGCTGCCGGAACCATCCGCCGGCCCCCCTTCCTCCAGCCGGACCGCGCCCGCCAGGACATCGACTATCCCCTGGGAGACCTTCGCCTCCTCCTGCACATCCCGGCCTTCCACGTCCTCCCGGAACGCCAGATAATTCAGCACGCTCAGCCCGCTCTCCGCAAAAGACAGCGGAACCAGCAGCCGCACCGCCACCAGCAGCCACAGGGCATACCTCACCCGCATCGTTATCCTGTCCCTGAAAAAATACCGAATAGCGATGACGAACACTATCAATACGCTTGCAGAAATCACCCACTCACTCATACTTTTCTTCCTCTGCCCTGTCCAGAATCTCCCGCAGCTGCGCCAGTTCCTCCGAACTCAGCCGCTGCCTTTCCACGAAACCGCTCACCAGCATGCTGATACTGCCGTGATAGACCCGCTTCAGGAAATTCTCCGTCTCCTTCTTCACCGCCTCCTCGCGTTCGATCAGCGGGACATACGCCCTCATCTGCCCGTTGTCCACCCAGGCGATCATCTCTTTCTCCGTCATCCGCTTCAGCATGGTCAGCGTCGTGCTCCGGCTCCAGCCCACCCGCTGGGCCATGTCGGCCACGATACGGCTGCCCACCTTGGGTGACTCCTCCCACAGGCTCTCCATGATATTCCATTCCGCTTCGCTTAACGTCTTCATACCGGCTCCCATCCTTCTGCCCATACAGGCCCGAATCAAAAAACAGCGCTCCTTGCATCAGTTATTTTCCGACAATTTCCAGGGCGCCGTCGTCCTTCTGTCTACACCGTAAACACAGGATACCAGATTTTGTCGACATTGTCAACAAGAACAAACCAAGGGGCCGGGGCGCAATCCAGCCGCCCCGCGGAAAAAGCCGCCCCACCCCGCAGTCGGTCACCCGGCTCTGCGGCATGGAACGGCCTCTGAATAAGCTTTTTCCCATCAATCGTTGGGTCTCTGATAGAACCGCCCGGACAGGCTTTCCGTGCGGATCATGTTCACGAACGCTACCGGATCCACCGCCCGGACATGGTTCAGCACCTTGCGCACCTCGTCCCGCCCTACCACGGAATAAATGATGTCGCATTCCTGCTTCATATAGCACCCTTCCCCTTTGATCAGCGTGGCGTCATGGTTGGTGGTCTCCCGGATGGCCTCGTAGACCTCATTGGGCTTCTTGGTGACAATCAGCAGCGTCTGCTTCTGGTACCGCCTGTGCAGCGTATGCAGGACCTGGGTGGCGGTGAACTGGAAAATGATGGAATACAGCGCCTTCTCCCACCCGAACAGCGCGCCCGCGATACAGAGAATCACAACATTCCCGGCAAAAATGTAATTCCAGGAATCAATGTCCAGCTTCTCCGACAGGAAAATGGCGATGAAATCCGTGCCCCCGGAAGTGCCGCCCGCCATCAGGCAGATGGTCATGGCCAGCGCGTGGAACAGACCGCCGAACACCGACACCAGCAGCATATCCGTGGTCACCGTAAATCCAGGGATGATGTCCGTGAGCAGGCCGGATACCACAATCAGCAGACAGGAGTACAGCGTGAACTTCTTGCCGATGAACTTGAAGCTGATCACCACCGGAATGGCGTTCAGCGTAAAATTGATGACAGAAAAGGGCGGCTCGAAATCCCACAGCAGCACGCAGATCTCCTGCAGCAGCCTGGTCAGTCCCGTGAACCCTCCTGGAATCAGCCCGCCTGTGCGCACGAATGTCTTCAGGTTCACGGCCATGAGCACGGCAGCCACCAGAATCATGACGGTCCGCTTCACAGTATCCATTACCGCATTTTCCACTTTTGTCTTCATTTCTGTTTTCTTTTTCCTCCTTCATCTCGTTCCGCAGCGTCCTTCCGCCAATGGACGAATCACCGTCTGCGGCATCAACCGGCCCGGGGCCCTTTCCCTGTAAACGCGGCCGGTTCTTGTCCTCCTCCACAGTGCACTGCGACCTGCCCTACGCTTCCCTGGGCTCAGCGGACGGCTTCCGCCTGCGCCGGATTGTCTGGATCATGGCAAATGCCACAATGCTCACCGCGCTGACGGCCGCTCCCGCATAGGAGCCCTCAGGGACATACTTCATCTCAAAGCGGTATTCCCCCGGCTCCAGGTCAAAAGCCATAAGGCAACCGCCGAACAAAGCCCCTTCCACCTCCTCCCCGTTCACCAGCACCTTCCAGCCCGCCTCATAGGGCACGGAAAGAATCAGCCTGCCCGCCTGCGCCATGGTAATGTCCCCGGAAAGGAAATCGCTCTCCCAGACCACATGCTCCATGTGCTGGGCGGAAAGCAGCTCCAGAACCTGCCCAAGGACTTCCCTGTCCATGGCGTACACGTCCGCGTCCACCCTGGGGGTCTCGTCCTCCTCGTTGCCATTGGTCAAAGTGATGGTCTGCCCTTTTTCCAGATAGCCCAGATACAGGACGGAACCTTTCTTCAAATCCTTGAACTTCTCCTCATCCGTGCTGCCGCCGATACAGTCCACCTTGTTGGTACCGGAAGCCGTGAGGACCGCGTAATAATATCCGCCCTCCTGCGCAGTGAACACTACATCGTCCCTGGCTGCCTCAGCCCTCACCGGTCTGAAAAGCATCCCCTCGGCCCCTAAGTCCTCCGCCATCTGATTCTGCAGCAGAAGCCCATTGCCCTCGAACCCTTCCGGCAAGTCGAAGCCCAAAGGCGCCACATAGCCGAAAGGCAGCAGGGCATTGCACTGATAGAGGAACACATCCCCGCTTTGGCCAAGCAGAGTGTATAGGCTGTTCTCATATTTTTCCGACTCACCGAACATATAATTCACGTTCAGCATGGCCGAAACCAGCGCCGTGGCGCCGTCAAAGCCATAATACACCTTGCTGTGGCGCATGCCGAGCCTCTGGTACATGTCCATCACATAGGAATTCAGCGTGGAGGAAAACACGCTGGCCGTGGGGTAACCGGTCAGGGTGCCGTCGTTCTTCGTCTTCCTGGTGAACTTTTCCAGGCGGTAGAACCCCTCCTCCCGTGTCCTGGTCACTTCATACAGCGCTTTGTAGTCCTCCTGCTGCCCCAGATACGCGCTGCGGCTCACCGTGCCTACGCTGGTGCCATAGGTATTGATGGCGCTCTCCGCCACCATCATCACCAGGGCGGCCACCGCCACCGCCTGGAGCGTCATCCGCTTCTGCCTGGTCCGATACAGATACAGCAGCACCGCATAGACACCGGCGAACACCAAAGTCAGCAGCTTGACCCCCAGTTCAAAGTCCTCATGGTCGATGAACTTCCCGCAGAAGAGGATGAAGCCCAACGCCCACAGAAAGCTGTAGAGAATCTGCTGCCCTTCCATCTCCCTGACCCCTCTGAACGCCTCATAGCACATGGTCAGCACCAGGAAGATGTAGAGGAAGGACTGCCTGGCCGGCAGGGAATCCGGATAGTTCAGCCCGTGCCAGATAAAGTCCAGGACATTGGTGCTGAAGCTGATCAGCAGAAAACCCGCCAGCGCCATGCGGCAGAACTTCTCCCGGATAGAGATGCGCCGGTTCATCAGGTACAGGGGAACCATCAACAGCACCGCGCTGCCGCAGTAGATATTGGGCCAGTGGTCCAGCCCCCGCTCCGTATAGACGCACATACAGTGCCTCGCCAGCATGTCCAGCACGGAAAAATACGATTCCACCTTCTTGGGGAAATCCATATCCCCGAAATCCGTCCGCAGGATGGCGCACACCTCCGGAATCAGCAGCACCGCGGCCATCCCCCCAGCCAGCAGGGAATACAGCGCGAAATATCCCGGAATGCCTTTCTTCCATATATTGTGCACCCAGTCCTTCTCCAGGGCCAGAAGCAATATGAAGTACAGCACCAGGAAAATGCATATCATGATTGAGATATAATAATTCGTGAAAATGGACAATGCCAGGGTCACGCAGTACAGGCCGCCGCGCCCTTCCTTCACCAGCCGCTCCAGTCCCAGCACGATCAGCGGCAGCAGCACCACGCAGTCCACCCACATGATATTGTAATTGTAGGCGGCCATGAAGCCAGACAGGGCATAGAAACAGGAAAAGAACAATGCGCCGATATCATTTCCACGTTTTTTCGTCCAAAGGCTTTCCGGTGCATCCCCCACGTCCTTTGCATCCTCCGCCTGAAAATGCTTCTTCAGATACAGATAGGAGGTCAGCCCTGCCAGCCCTATCTTCAGCACGATGAGGTAGCTCATGAACTCCATCAGATGGCTCTCCGGCACCAGTAGGGAAAAGATATGGAAGGGGCTGGCTAGATAGTATACAAAAAGCGCCAGGAAATTGGAGCCAATCCCTACATTGAAGGAAAAGCTTAGGCTCTCCCCACCTCTCACCTTATGGAGCAGTTCGCTGAAAAAAGGCATGTACTGGTGATACATGTCGGAGAACAGGAAGCTCCTGTCCCCGAACGGGTATATCCGGTTAATCACGAACAATGCCAGCATGATTATAGTCGGAATCAGCAGCGAAAGGACGAGAACGGCCCTTTCCCATTGTCCCCTGGTTTTCTGTTTCATCTTCTTCATCACAGTCAACTTGCCTTAGGGACTGTCCCGAAACAACTCGCGCAGTCCATAGCCTCAGGAAAGGCCAGAAAAGCGGCCTTGCCCGCGCGAGTTATTTGAAGCCAGTCCCTTACCGCCCTGAGGGCCGGCGTATCTCCTTCTATTTGTTCCAAATGGATTGATTTTGAACCATGTACCCCGCCCTCTCCCAGAAAACCTTTTTCTGTCGGTTATGGCGTACATGCTCTGTCCCTTAAACAAGGACATTATATCTCAAACTGAGGGAAATGTCTATCTTTTAATCATTGCATTATGTATCTGTCTTATTTTCTTCTTGTTGCCCTGCTGCCTCCTTTCCCCGGCTCCGGCATGTGCGAATTTCTACAGTGAAAACCGCATGCCGCCGGCCGCCTATCAGGCGCAAAGCAAAGCAATCATGAGAATTGCCTGGCAAGATTCAACGTGAGCCCGCGAAAACCTTCAGGAAAAGCGGGGGTAGCGCCAACTGCCCCGCCAAAAAGCCCGGACGCTAACTCTGAATCCCTCGCTGATAATCAGTTGAACACTCAAAAGTTATTTCGCAATACTTCCTTAAGATGGTATCTTTCCCAGACAGAACATATATTATCTATAAGGAAGGAATCTATCTCAGCAAAAGGCAGGAGGTTTAGAAAATTTGCACAGGACAGACATAAAAATTGCGATAGCGGGGACAGCGGCAGATACCGTAAATTATGTGAAATACGTGGCATCTGCACAGGCTGTACCTGTGGTGACATTGGAGCGGGAGATAATAGCTGGCTGCGACGGGCTGCTGCTGCCGGGGGGCGGCGATATCACGCCTGCTTTCTATGGGGAACAGAACCACGGCTCCCACAACATCCATACGGAACTGGACATCCTGCAGCTGCAGGCCTTTGACCTGGCTCTCCGCAGAGGGCTGCCGGTCATGGGCATCTGCAAGGGGCTGCAGGTCATGAATGTAGGGTTGGGAGGCACTTTGATACAGAATTTGGAGCCGGAATCCCAGGGGCGGCATGGGTACGACAATGGCGATAAGTACCACACTTCCGTCATCCATGAGGGTTCCTGGCTATATGAGCTATACGGCGGTGAGGCCACAGTGAACAGCGCCCACCACCAGGCGCTGGGGCAGCTGGGAGAGGGGCTGTACGCTGTCCAGCGCTGTCCGTTGGACGGGTGCATCGAAGCGGTTGCCCATGAAAGTCGTCCTATCATTGGTGTCCAGTGGCATCCAGAGCGGATTGATTTCGGGACATCCGGGACGGACGGCGGAAAGGTATTGAGGTATTTCCTGAAACTGGTTTCTGACTGCCAGTCCATGACACGCCAAACGCTGCTTAGGCCCCCTGTGCAAAGTAGGAGCGAATCTAACTCCGGGCAAACGAGCGCTCAAAATGGCAGTTCCTCCGGCATCGGCCCGCACCTTACAGTGCAGCAGGCATCTCTCCCATGATTTTTACATACTCCTCCGATTTGTCCCGCATGATGCAAAATCCCCTGTCCAATTCCGCCAGCGGAAATCTATGGGAAATCAGCCGGCTTATATCTATGCGCTTCTGTGAAAACAGCTCCAGCGCATAGTGCCAGTCGTCTGCCCGGTGGTGTGTAAAGGAAGAATTCCAGGTGCCCCTGACAGTCAGCTGGTTGCGCAGTATCTTCCAATAGACATCCTTGCCCAAAACCATGTCGGAAGCCGGATTCCCCACCAGGCAGATTCTTCCTGACGGAGCGGCACTGTCCACAGCCTGCGTCATTGTCTCGTTTCTCCCCACACATTCAAAGACCACATCCGCGCCATGCCCCTGGGTCTGCTCCATTATCCATTTGCCGGCATCCTGTATGCGGCTGTCACAGTAATCAGCCTCAGGCAACCCTAATTCACAGGCTTTACTTTTCTGCAGCTCCTTGTTCCCGACGACCAGGATTCTCTTGATGGACTGCAGTCCTACCGCCCTTCGGGGCTCGGGCTCTGCGCCGGTTCCGCTTTCCCGGCCTGCCGGAACACTGCCCTGCTGTACCGGCACTGCGTCAAATTTCCTTCCGCCCCTGCCCTCTTCCAACAGCAGAGCCAGCAATAAAAGCCCTATTGTCCCCAGCCCAAATACTACTGCCGCCTCTTCCTCATTGTTGCCTGGTGCCCCTGGAACTCCTGCCGGAATCACCCGCCTCACGGCATGGACTGCCACCGCCATAGGCTCCAGCATAGCTGCCTCTTCAAAGGATACATTGTCCGGCAGTTCTATCAGGTTCTCTGCAGGCACAGCCACATACTCCGCAAAGCCCCCGTCCCTGCGGGAGCCCAGATAACCGTAATTCCGGCACATTTCATACTGTCCCTTTATACAAGGCCCGCAAGCCCCGCAGGGAATCAGCGGGAACACGCCTACCCGCTTCCCCAGCCAGGCGGAATCCGTCTCTTTCCCCACAGACTCCACCACGCCGGAGAATTCATGCCCCGGAATCAGCGGATGCCTGTGAGCCCCCGTCCGGTAAATCCTTGGGATATCTGAACCGCAGATGCCCGCAGCCTTTACCGCCACAAGCGCCTGGCCGCTTTCCAGGGCGGGCAGCTCCACTGTTTCCAGCCGTATCTCATTTATGCCGTGCAAGACCCATGCTTTCATCTTTTCATGACTCCTCTCTGGATATCCTGTTGTGTTTACTTCTGTCTGCCGCCGACTGACATTCTATATGCAGACCGCATTTCTTTTTGTGCCTGGTTGTTCCGTGGCTGCCATAGATTTGATGCCGTTTCAATGCCTGGTACAGCGTTTTGCAATCACCTTTTCAGGCAAATATATGGTGTACCCGAATCCGTGAAGTCCAAGTTGGTATGATTACCTTTAAACCCATATTTTACAAGATTTCCGCGGGTTAGAGCCCCCCACAATACCGCACAAATTCAAAATTTTAAGCCTATTTAGCAATCCAGCTTCACGGATTCAGGGGTGTAGATATAGTAAGGAATTGTCTACAAATAACTGATGCGAGTTTATAGCCGTTTTCGTTGTATTTCTGGGCTTTCTCCTAAACAAGTTGCATCAGTTATTTTCCGACAATTCCTAAACGACTTTAACATCTTTACTTTGGCATAATATGTTGATTGCCGTTATTAATGGAGGTTTCAGGCTATACTCGGTGCAGAAAATAATGTCGTTTACTATGCATTTGGCCCAGGGCAGGGAGATATGCTCGTGGGCGCAGGTATTTGCCCCTCTTTGTCTTACATGGCAGATGCGCTCACTGGTTATGCATTTTCTTCGGCAGATTTTTCACGGCTCTGCCCGCGCCCGGCGATTATCCTGCGGAACCGCTCCAGGTCTTCCCTGGTAGTTATCTTGAAGTTGCCCTCGTCCCCCGGTATCATGGCGATATCCATCCCGTCCATGATTGCCGGTTCCGTGGAGCCGTTGATGCGCAGGATTGCGTCCGGAAGCAATCGTCTGCTGGCCTGCAGATATCTTCCGAGCAGAAATACTTCCGGTGCCTGTCCTGCGAAGACCGTGCTCCTGTCCAAAAGGGACGTGATAGAACGGCCGTCCGCGCTGCGGTAGACCGTGTCTTTCATGGGAAGCACCGGAAGGACACCGTCATGCCCTCTCACGGCCTCCAGGCAGTCCGAAATCAGTCCCGCCGAGAGCAACGGCCGCGCCGCGTCGTGAATCAGTACATAATCTGTATCCGCCGCGTATTCTGCTATATCTTCCAGGCCATGCAGGATGGAAAGCTGCCTGTTCCTGCCAGCCTGTGAGAAGCCCTTGAATTTCCTTCCCTTGTCCGCCGCTTCCAGCCACCCGGCAATCTGAGGCCGCCAGCAAGGCTCGGCCACGATTTGGATGGCGTCTATGCCGGCATGGAGGGACAATGTCTCCAGGCAATAGGAAAGCACAGGCCTGCCGCCCTCCTCCAGATATTGTTTCGGAATCTCCGTGCCCAGCCTGGCACCAGTGCCGCCGGACAGAATCAACGCAATGTTCATAGCTTCCTTTCCCCTCGTCCAATCAGACATTTCTTTCCTTCAAAGGCAAGGCCGTATTTCCGGATATTCTCCCGGAGGATGCCGGATGCCAGCAATTCCGCTTCATACTGCTTTTCCTCTATCTGGGCCAGCGCTCTGGCCACCGTGTCCTCCAGCGTCTTTTCCCCGTCATCTTTGTCAAAGACCTTGAATTCGAACAGGAACGCCTTTTCCTCTTTGTCAAAAGGTTCTATTATGACATCATACCTGCCGTATCCACTCTCACGGTTCGACCTTACCTGGTAGCTGTCCGCCAGATCTACCACCAGCCCCAGCACGAAACCATGGAAGAAACGTTCCGGCTCAGCCTCCTGGGACGGCTTTTTTCCGCTGTCAAAGGAGCTGAAGGTATTCAGCGCCACCTTGTTCATGAAAGTGTTCATCCGCTTCACATCGTCCCTCAGCAGGGCTTTGATGAACTCATTGTATTCCGCTGCGGTACTTTCGAACCATCCCTCTACCATTCCGGCGAACATGCTCTCTATCTCCATATTCGTCAGCCGCAGGGTGTAGATTTTCTTCTGGAGCCGCCCCCGCCTTCCCACCTTTTCCACCCGCAGATATCCTGTGGCAAGCAGCAGGCTCCAGACAGCGTTTTCATTCTGTGCAAGCTGGTCGAAGACAATCTGTTCGTCAATCTCCGTATCAAAGCTTCTACCCTGCAGCAGCTGTTCCATAATCTTTTTCATGCCGGCCGAGCCCTGCTTTATCAAAGAATTCACGAGCCCATTCCCGCTGCTGTCCGCCCAGTATGCGCCGTATTCTCCCTTTTGTTTCATGAAATTGATAATAGACCAGGGATTGTAGATATCCCTGACGCTCCCGAAGGTAAAGCCGTCATACCATTCCTTTACCCCCTGCTTCTCCGTCCCCAGTCCCACATTGTCCAGCGCCTGGAAGACCTCTTCCTCCGTAAAGCCAAAATGGGCCGCATACGCTTCGGAAGTAGTAGTCACCACCTCCAGGTTGTTCAAATCAGAGAAAATAGATTCTTTCGAAATCCGTGTGATTCCGGTAATGAGCCCCCGCAGCAGATAGGGATTGGTCTTGAACGTGGCATTGAAGAAACTCCTGAAAAAACGCACAGCCTCATCCCAGTATCCAGACAGCCAGGCCTCCTGCATAGGGGTGTCATACTCGTCCAGGAGGATGAGAACCTTTCTGCCATAATAGCGGCTCAGGTAGAATGACAGGTTATAGATCGCATCCACTGCCACTTTTCCGTCCATGCCCGGCTTCACGCTGTTGAAGTATTCCTTTTCATTTTCGCTTAGGCAATCCCCTTCCAGTAAAACTAAGTTTTTCTGATAAGCATGGAACAGGATGCTTGATATGGCATATTCCATATCTTCATAGTTCGTTGCCTTGATCTTCGCAAGGCTGAGAAAGATGACGGGCCAGGTTCCCTGCAGTTCCCGGAAGCGTTCCTCCTTCCATATGGAAAGCCCCTCAAAGAGATCCGCCCTGTGGGCATACTGGTTCGAGAAGAAGCATTCTGTCATGCTCAGATTTAATGTCTTGCCAAAACGGCGGGGGCGGGTAATCAGCGTCACGCTGTCCTCATTATCCCACCACTGCCTGATGAAGTCCGTCTTGTCCACGTAGAAAATATTTCTGGTTCTGACCGTCTCAAAGTCCTGCAGGCCGATTGCCACTTTTCCTGTCATGTACCTTCCTCCACATTGTCCGTGGCAGCGTCTGTGCGTCTGCCGCTATTGCGGGAAATTGGTGTCCTTCACTTTCCTTTTCTACATTATACACCTTATTGGGAGGTTTGATAATGGGTAAAATGAAAAATCCTGATGTCAGGTTCCCGGGGCGTGCGTCCGGGCTTGTATCAGGATTTTGGGGGCAGTATTGGTTTTGATGCTTTTATCGGCGGCATGTTTGCTGCGGTTAGGCGCTTCTTTTTGGTTGTTTCTTTTTGGGTTCTCAATTTTGAATCTTTGATTTCCTTTTTGGGATTTCTTTTATAGGATTTCTATTATCCCTCTTTTGGATATGGAGGATTTAAAACTTCAGCGCCCTTATGTCCGCCAGGGTCTCTCCATAGGGCTTGTCTTTTCCGAAGAGGAGCGTGGTGCCAAGGACGAAGCCCTTCACGCCCTTGGGGGCGTATTCTATAATCTTGTCCGCGCTGCAGGCGCCGTCCCAGTAGAGCTCGAAGTCCATGTCCTCCTTCAGGGAGAGGAGCTTGGTGATCTTCTTGCCCACGTAGGGCAGGTACATCTGGCCTGCGTTGCCGGGGTTCACGGACATGACCAGGACTTTTTTGACGATGCGCAGCATCTCCATGACGGTCTCTACGGAGGTGCCGGGGTTGATGGCGATGCCGGGGATCATTCCGGCGTTGATGATGGCCTGGAGGGTGGTGGAGGGGTGGTACTCCGCCTCCGGGTGGATGTAGACCGTGTCGCCCTTCCGCAGATGCTCCAGGAAGATGCCGATGCGGTTGTTGGGGTGTTCTATCATCAGGTGCACGTCCAGGGGCTTTGACGTGGCGGAGGCTATGTAGCGCATGTCGTTCAAGGACATGGCGAAGTTGGGGACGTAGCGGCCGTCCATGATGTCTATGTGGAAGGAGTCGATGCCGGCTTCTTCCAGGTTTTTTACTTCCTGCTCCAGATGGCCGTAGTCGGCGCACATCATGGAGGCTGTAAGTTCGAATTTCATGTTTATACCTCATAGCTTTGTATTGATTTTGATTTTATAAAAATGATATACATCTTCATGTTTCCCTTTTAATCTGCGGCATCTTAAATTCATCCCTGTTCAGATTCACCGACACGGCCATGTCTCCATGTCTTCCCAATGATTGGAGGAGATATCCAGCGTCGCTCCCTGCTCCGTTATGTCCAGGCGGAAGTCTTTCAGATTGAACCTGTCATAATTCCCCACAATCGAATAATAGAGCTTCGCCCAGTCATACCGGACATCCCCATAAAAACTGCTGAACGGTGTATCCTGTAACTTGCGCTTGTCCGTGAACAGGAAAAAGCCTGCGACGCCGTTTTCACAGGATGGCTCCTCTTTGAATCCTCCGTCCCTATAAGACCAACGACAGGGAAATGCAGCGGATATTCCTATGTAATCATTCTGCGGGCATTTCATGACATCTGCTTTTGTAGAAACGTCCGCACATGGCGCTTGCTTATCGGAATCCTCTGTCGGCACTTCCCTGTCCTCATACTCTTTGGGCAGCCGGAACTCTTCTGGCAGAATCAGATCCGACCATATCAGCATGAAAGGCTGCCTGTCCGGAATCAGCGAAAGGGCCTGCCTGATTCCCGCACAGGTTCCGGTTCCTTCCGCATCCACGATCTGGTATTTCACATCCGCAAAGGCCGCCAGGTATTCGCGGAGCACTTCCTTCTGATAATCTGCAATAATGATGAAACGTCTGTCCGGATACTTCCGGAACAGATGGAACAGCATGGGCAGATTCTCTACCGGAAGCAATGCTTTCGGCTTGTTCTGTGTCAGATGCCCCAGTCTTGTGCCTTTCCCTCCGGCCTGGACTATGATGTATTCCACGGTTTTTCCTCCCTTAAAAAAAACAGAAATTATTTCCGGCAACGAAAAAATCCTGATATAAGTTTTCTGCTTACGCATTCCATACTTATATCAGGACTTTCATGCAATATTCCATTAGACGCCCATGCCCTTATAGCCGGCGCTTCTGCCAGGTCATTCCTCCTGGGCGAATTTCTCATAGTACATCTGCGCCCGCTCTTTGGACAATTCGAAATGCCGCTGCAGCTTCTCGATGATGCGCTCCGCCGGAGTGCGCTCTTCCAGATTGTCTCTGATCATCGCACGTATCCCATCTTCCCTTCCATCTTCCCAGACACACTGCCCTAAGCTGAACATACCGTTCGTCTCCTTCCATAACTCCTCGTTCGCCGAAAAATCGATATAATCTGAAACCGTATCCATGAAATCTTCCTCATGGGGATACATAATGGCATTCAGGAACCGCAGAAGCCAGTTCCCTTCGCTTCCCTCATCCCTATTATACACCTTATCGCCCAATCTGATAATGACCAACTTTATCAAATCGTAATCTTTCTTATTGACCGTACAGTCCCCTATGTTCTTCGTATTGGCGATTCCATAGAAAGACACGCTGTACTGCTCCGGCTTCGGTATATCGTCCCTACAGATCCAGATGCTGTAGCATTTTTCCAATCCTCCATAGTCTGTCTGCTCCGTCACCAAGGAAAACTGCGCAGACAGGCTCCTGGCCAGGTAGTACAGCCCCCGCTTCTCGATGGGGTAACCGGGCCTGTAGGTCTTCTGGGGCTCGATGTCTATGTGCAGGTCAACCCGCATGCTGTCGCCCGGCAGCATTCCCTCTTCGGAAAGTACCGGATTCTTCGCCCGGAACAGCAGATCGAAGAAAGATACTTTCTCGTTCAGCTGCGCGAACTCCGCATTGTCGCCCCGCAACTGGGCGTTGGTCCGGCCGGCCGATACCTCCTTCGCCTCTTCCATGGAATCGTCCTCGATGAAGCCCATGATTTCTTCCATGCTGTATCCTTCATATTCCTCTACCGTGCCTTTCAGGATGATTGAAACCACTTCTTTCCTGTGCAGCAATGCTTTGCACTCTGCATCCAGTCCTGATGTATCTGCCGTAAGCTGCATGGCGCTGAGCGTACCCATGCTCCCCTGCATCCTGTCCATGTGATGCCTTTCTTTTCAGATTTGGTTCTCCCTGTGGATGAATGATTGATGGTTCTGTTGATTTCCGGAAATCGCCAGCTGGTATTTTGGATATCGAGATTTGCTGTAGAATTTCTACGCTTTTTATAATAGATATATCTGGGTTCTATTATACGTTATGGGCAAGGGGCTGTCAAGCTGGGATTTCAACAGTAACCTCGGGTCATGTGTCCGGGCTTGTATCAGGATTTTGGGGGCAGTATTGGTTTTGATGCTTTTATCGGCGGCATGTTTGCTGCGGTTAGGCGCTTCTTTTTGGTTGTTTCTTTTTGGGTTCTCAATTTTGAATCTTTGATTTCCTTTTTGGGATTTCTTTTATAGGATTTCTATTATCCCTCTTTTGGATATGGAGGATTTAAAACTTCAGCGCCCTTATGTCCGCCAGGGTCTCTCCATAGGGCTTGTCTTTTCCGAAGAGGAGCGTGGTGCCAAGGACGAAGCCCTTCACGCCCTTGGGGGCGTATTCTATAATCTTGTCCGCGCTGCAGGCGCCGTCCCAGTAGAGCTCGAAGTCCATGTCCTCCTTCAGGGAGAGGAGCTTGGTGATCTTCTTGCCCACGTAGGGCAGGTACATCTGGCCTGCGTTGCCGGGGTTCACGGACATGACCAGGACTTTTTTGACGATGCGCAGCATCTCCATGACGGTCTCTACGGAGGTGCCGGGGTTGATGGCGATGCCGGGGATCATTCCGGCGTTGATGATGGCCTGGAGGGTGGTGGAGGGGTGGTACTCCGCCTCCGGGTGGATGTAGACCGTGTCGCCCTTCCGCAGATGCTCCAGGAAGATGCCGATGCGGTTGTTGGGGTGTTCTATCATCAGGTGCACGTCCAGGGGCTTTGACGTGGCGGAGGCTATGTAGCGCATGTCGTTTAAGGACATGGCGAAGTTGGGGACGTAGCGGCCGTCCATGATGTCGATGTGGAAGGAGTCGATGCCGGCTTCTTCTAAGCTTTTTACTTCCCGCTCCAGATGGCCGTAGTCGGCGCACATCATGGAGGCTGTGAGTTCGAACTGCATTTTACACCTCTGTCTTCCTAATTCCGCTTTACACTGCTGAACCTTTTACATCTCCCTGGCTACGCGCGGCATCCGGAATGTATCCCTGTCCAGATTTACCGCCACTGCCATATCCAGCCCCGATGGCTTCCTGTCATTTACAAGAATTCGTTCCCCCATGGGCATACCAAAAAGGATTCCGTCATACCGTATGCCGTTTTCTTCGAGGAACCGCACCGTCATCCCCCTGCATTCCTTTGTCCTTGATGTGAGGATGATGACTTTGTCTTCAGGCGGGATTCCTGCCAGGTATTCCCTGGCACCTGCCAGCAGCGTATCTCTGCCGTCTTCCTTATATCCGTTATGTTTCACGAGGGTTCCGTCCAAATCGAATATCCATGTCTTTGGCAGCGTGGACAGAATCATGCTTTCTCCCATATCTTCTTCTCCCATAAGATGCCGTCCTCCACTACAATGTTCTCCCAGCCGTCTATGGCATACATGTCAACAGCCTTCCACTGCGTATCACAATAGTTGTAATCCGGATATAGTGCCACCTTCCTGCATCGCGCCTCCCTCAGCACGTCACAGATGCCGCTGCGGATCCCGATGAATGTCCCCATATGTTCCGCCACGGACTGTATCTCAGAGATAGCCGGACTGATAGGAACCGTACCTGGCAGGGGGCTTTCCGTCTCGGCTACATTTGTGTAGCATTGGTATCCTTCCGCCAAAAAGCCGTCTACAATCTGTTCCCATATACAATCCGGCAGCTCGGGCACAGACTTTGCATAGGGCGAAAGCAGGACAGCCCTTCCCCGCCCGATCTGCTCCAGGCCTCCGTATTGCCGCAGACAGGCCGGCTTGTATGCCTCCGTGTCTTTCGGTAGGCCAAACACACCGCAGCAGTAAATCTGTTCCAGCGGGATGCATTTCAAGTACAATGCCCTATGTAGGTTCACCACATATGGCCTGTCCTGATGGGCGATAAAAGTACCTGCGTCCTCAGTGTAAATGGCGGCCTGCACCGTACAGTCCATGCCCTCCTGTGAAAATACTTCTACCTCATATCCCCCGAATATCCTAGATACCTGCGCGCAGGCATTCCCGATTACGCCGATTACGGCTGCGGTGGCGCCCCTCTTCCTCAGGAAATGGGGCAGGTATGACATCATGAGATAGACATCCCCTAATGCGGCAAAAGGGCACAGCACCCGGAAACAGCCAGGGTGTTTCTGTTCCATCTCACGGAGCAGCCGGATTCCTTCCTCTACCCTCTTCTTTTTGCGCGCAACCGTTTCCTGGGACAGGGAATACTCCGCATAGGCATTATAATCTGCCAGCCGATAGACAGGCTCCTGATAGCCCAGGCGCTTCAGCTGATCCACCATCTCCGCATAGGCCCGCGCTACGATGCATACCACAGATTGCCCTCGTTCCTCAGTCAAAATCCATTCCGGCGGCTGTACCATAATCCCGAGGAAATGCTTCCCCTGCTTCGCTTTGTTATTGTCCAGGATTGCTTCAATGGGAAGACCTTTCCCCATCAACAGCTTTGCCAGCTCTTCTGTGGCGTTGCAATGCCCGAACAGGTATATTTTCCTGTTCGGGATAAGCCCTTCCTGAAGCAGCCTGTCCAGGTTTGATACCATCTCTTCGTAGTGCGCCTTATCCATGCCAAAATATGCATCCTTCCATATAATATAGCCTCTCTTTTAAGACATTTTACCATGAAATTAGCTTTCTAATTCCTTCCATGAATTATCTCAAAATAGCCGCTATCATTTCTTCCTTTGTCAACAGGCCGGTAGAGATATAATCCAGCAAACTGCCAAAAGACTGACCTTGCTCCAGAATATCAATACGATTGGAATACTCATACAAATGATAGAGCTCTATAATCTCCTTCGCTTCCTTTTCTTCAATATAGCGCCAAACAATGTTGTGTATCTGCTTATCAGCCAGTTCGGACAATATCAATACCTTTTTATCTGTCTCTATATAATTTACCTCATCATAAAATGCATCCGTCAACCATGAATCAGAAAGTCTGTCAATCAGGATAATTCTGTCGAATTCTTTCAATGCCTTTTCAATGTACAGAGCCCCTCTATTTTGGCCTTTTATTCCTGACATCGCCATCCCTTTCCATTCCCTGAAACCTTTTTTGTTTCGTCCGCCACATAATTCTTCCCAAAGGAAAATGACATATGCTTTCATGCCTTTCTTCGCTGATATTTAATCTATCCAGGCATAAAGCACAGTCTCATCTAATCGATAGGAATGTTGTCGAACCGCTATTTTGTATTCTGGTACAAGAGACTTTACCAGCAACGGAATAGAATAAAAATCAATTGCATTGTGATAGATGCAAATCGCTAATCTGGGTTTCCACTTTCTTATACTATTGCTTGCACCCAGCAGCATTCTGTACTCATATCCCTCAATATCCGCTTTCAGAAAAGAAATAGGCTCTGCTCTTATTTCATCTATCGAAACAACTTGACAGCTTTGTCCATCACTATTATTTTCCGCTATCTTAGAGCCCAAACCATTATTTTTTTCATAGCTTTCAACACTTTTCAAAGCCGTTTCATCACTTATTGCATAAGGATAAAGCTCTATGTCGTTTTCATGAATATGCCATTCTTTTAGTAAACGTATTACTCTATTTTGCATCGCCGCGAAATTTCTTTTATCTGGCTCAAAAGCAATAATCTTCCCAAACACTCCGTCTCTTTTCCAAATATATTCTTCTACTGTATCGCCCACAAAAGCACCGCAATCCACAAACACCTCCTTAGAATATGTCATCCTAAATGGCGGCAAAGCAAAATATGGATTTTCACAGAATAAAGACTTTTTTACATAGCTACCCATCATCCTTGCTTCAATCAAATTCTCATAAGTTTCTTTCGACAGGTCATCCTCCAAAGCGTCAAACACCTTTAAAATCTCTTGCCTATGCATCCTGAAAATAATTTCGTCTATATGGAAAAACCTCACTCCCAATTCAGTCAATTGTGCTGATAGACTTTTTATTATTTCCGGCTGCGGAGTGCATATCAATATGCATACATCGTCCTTGATACTTTCTATTTCTGATGGCGAAGCGATTCTTTTTCCGCAAAAATTACCCCCCCACTTTTCAGAATCATTGTCAACATATGCTTCAACAACAAACCCTTCCCTCTCTAAGCGCCTCAGCCCCTCCTGATACAAAAGAGCTGTATTTCCTGTCCCCCATATAAAGATTCTTTCTTTAATAACTATTTGTGGAGACAGCAGTTCCTCTAAACATTTTCTCAGCTTGCTATCATACATTCTCCCAACCTCCTATATTTAAATTATTTCTTACTTCAAAATTGTACGCACTTAGCTATTCCTTCCCTAAAAGGCGTTGTTGGTTCCCACCCTGTATCTTCAGTCACTTCCCTGATATCTGCGCACAGATACATAATCTGGTTCCGGGCATATTCCAATTCTCCCACTCCCAGCTCCACCTGAGGATTAATCAAGTCCTGAATCTCATAAAGATACTTTTTTAAAGGTTTCGCACAGCCGCTCCCCAAAACATATACTTTTCCGTCAATCCCCTTTTCTGCCATAAGCCTGAATGCGGCGGCGGCGTCTCCGCTATACAGATAGTCCCAATACTGTTCTCCTTTTGTAGTTTGGATTTTTTCGCCTTTTATGCTTTTGTGTATAGCAGAAGAAATAAAGCTGCCCTTTCCGTCGTTAGGGCCATAAACGCTGAGGACTCTCGTCCAAATATGCCGAATTCCCAGCTCATGGGCATAATCCCTTGTCATTTGCCCCGCGCACAGCTTTGCATACCCATAGCCGGTCTCCGGAAAGGCAGGCGTATCTGCTTTCAACGGCTCGCTCTGTCTTCCATACTCTGCCTGAGACCCTGCTCCGATAAACGTATGGCACCCTAACCTTTTCGCCAGTCCCACCGCATCTAAGGCATACCGTATATTTTCTGTCTGCAGATACATGTCATTGCGCCCTGCTCCTGCAGCCCCCTGCCATGCCAAGTGAAAAAATACATCATATACGCTTTCTACATCCAAATGCCATGCATGGAGTTGCTGCAGCGAGCAGAACCGTACTGTCACTAAGGAATCTTTTGGAATAACGAAATTACGTTCCGAATCCTCCCTGGTCAAAACCAATGTTTCAATCCCATGGCTCGTTAATTCTTTTATCAATGCTGTTCCAATAGCCCCTGTGGCTCCAGTTATCACTGCCCTCTTTACAACATCCATTTCTTAAGTTCCTCCCTCTCAAGCAATGGAACCATATCTTCAACAGGACTGCTTTCCATTTGTCCCCGGGCATTCATAAAACTGTACTGTTTGGGCAAAATCTTCTGCATGATGTCCGCGCGGAATACACATACTGCCGGGCCCTCTGCAGACAGAACCTCATGAATCCGTTCTGCCAGATGCTCTTCCTTTTCTATATAATAGGCTTGAATACAAAAAGCTTCCGCAATCTTCTTCATATCCGGCAGCGTAAGTCCGGAATCTTCGGTACATCCTGTGAGCTCCCCTTTAAAATTCCCGTTTTGGGAATGATAAATCATGCTATATCCCTGGTTATCTGCCACAAAAAGCTTTACGGGTAATTGAAGACGCCTGATGACTTCCAGCTCCTGCATATTCATCGCTATGCTGCCGTCTCCTGTTACGCAGATTGTACGCCGCCGTCCTGAACCGATACAGCTGCCCACAGATGCCGGCACGTCATACCCCATGGCAGCCATGCTTTTATTCAAAAAAGCTCTTTGTCCCTTTTTTAAGCGCAGTGCTTTCATTGCGATATCCACTGTTGTCCCGGAACTCGTAAATTGATAGATATCCTCCGATGTCATCTGTTCCGAAAGCACATCCATCACACGATAGGTGCTGACAAATCCGTTTCGCGGCTCCTGTTCCGGGATAAAGACAGGAAAATGTTCCTTTACCGCCCTGCAATGGGCTACCCAATCACTGTTATCCCTGTTTTTGAATTCTTCAATACGCGCCAGAACAGCCCTCACAAAAATCTGGGCATCTGATACAATCTTTAAATCCGGATGCAGGCTTTTCTTCTCCATTTCATATGGGTCGATATCAACCATGACATGCACTGCATTTTTCAGAAAACCATCAAAATGATAACCGCTGTTTAAAAGGCTTAACCTTGTTCCTATCGAAAGTACAAAATCCGCACTTTGCTGAATCAAGTTGGCGCTGCGGTGACCCACAGCCCCTGGACGTCCAAAGTAGAACGGAAACTCTTCTTCCACCAGGTCTACACCATTCCATGATGTCAATACCGGGACTTTAAGTTCCTCTATCAGCTCTCTCATTGGCTCTACTGCATGGGATAACCGTATGCCATTCCCAATTATCAAAACAGGACGTTTTGCCTGGTTCCAAAGCGTAACGAGCTTAGAGATATCCTGATTATTTACAGAGCGCTCCAAAGGCTCAGGCATGGAAAAGGCTTTTTGCCTGTCAGGATTGATATCTGCCGCCTGGATATCTAAAGGAATATCAAGCCATACCGGCCCCGGCCTTCCGTCCATAGCAACAGCCGCAGCTTTCTCCAAAGAGCAGCGAATCTCTTCTTCCTCCTGAATCTGCACTGCGTATTTTGCATATGGCCTGGCCATGGAAATAATGTCCACTTCCTGGATTCCAAACTGACGGATTTTTTGTCCTCCCACCAAATCTGCCCGTTTCGCCTGACCGGATATGAAAATGACCGGAATCGAATCCATATAGGCTCCTGCCAAAGCCGTCAAAGCATTTGTCCCTCCCGGGCCGCTGGTCACAAGACACACGCCGAATCCCTCCCGAATCCGCGCATAGGCTTCTGCCGCAATTGCCGCGCCCTGTTCATGCAGCATGAACACGCCCGTCAAGCGCTTACTTCTTCCCAGGGAGTCATTCAGGTGCATTGCCCCTCCTCCGGTTACACAAAAAACCTCCGTGACTCCTAACTCCGCAATAAAATCCATAATGTAATCCGATGCTTTCATACCTGACTCCGCCCTATTCGTATATACTTTCCGTTAAAAACACCACCTGCATTGTCTGTTCCGCCGCCCGCCTGAAATCCGAAAACATATCCTTTATTTCCATATTTAGTTCTTCCCATTTATTATCAGGATTCAATGTGGGAAGATTCACGTCAAAATAACTTTCATTGTATGCTGTCCTAAATCCGTCAAAACCTGCAAGATACACTCGATGGCTCCCCAATCTATTCATCATCCGCAGACATAAAATGACGGCATTGTCAAAATGTTCCCACCCCCTTTTAACTACGAGGTTGAAATTGAAAATCAGTTCATCCTCCTTTCCTTCCGTTTTAATATTTGAGAGCAGGATTTTCTTCGTATTCGTAAACTGATTCATATAAGCCACTTTTGCATACTCATACCGCACCGTATTGGTAAAAAACGCATATGCATACTGATATCGGGGGTGAAGCGCATTCACCGCGATAACAACAGGCTTTTCTTCCCGGATAAAGCTTTTTATTCTATCTTCCTGGCTGTCCAGGGATTTCCCCGGCGCCAGCAACAGTATTTTTTGATTTTCCAGCGCTTTTTTCAGTTTTCCGATAGCGCCGCTGTCATCGATAATACAATTTTGATTTTCAATATATCTGTTTTCCAGCAAGTCGTAATCGTACTGTCTCCTCTCCTCCGGAGACAAAGCTTCAATGATGTTCCTCATATCTCTGGAACTTGTCCTGTGGTTTTTCAAAAGATAGGCAATATTATTCACATGGCACTGATATATCCCCGCTATAAAATAAGGAGTCGAATATCCCCATGTATATTTTTCATGAAATCCCTGCATATAGGTATCAATCGCATCCATAATCGCATTCATATCATAATTCCCATGATGCTTGTCATTTAAATAATGGGCAAGAAGTTCTGTTGCCGCATTGCCTGCTCCGCGTCCCATCCCATTCAGGCTTGCGTCAACGATAATCCTCCTGTTTCTATTCTGGAACATCTTCACAAAATGCATGGTTAATGCAAAAGAAAGCTGCTGATTGTTATGGGAATGAAATCCTAACTTGATTTCCTGATTCAATTCTCCATCTAAAATATCCGCAATCCTTTCCAAATCTTCTTCATACATAGCGCCAAAAGTGTCCACTAAAGACAGGGCTTCCGGACTGACCCTGTTTATGTCATGCGCTAATTCCACAAGCTCCTGATTGGTATAGGCCAGCGTGTTTGCCGCTTGAAAAAAGACAGCATATCCCTTTTTCTTAATGATTTCTCCTACTTTTATCCCTTCCTTATGCTTTCCGTGGGGAAACACGATACGGATTGCGTCTATTGATTGTCCGTCCTTTTCCGGAAGCAAGTCCGCTCGATAACGGTTCCAGTCAATCATAGCCGTATAAACCAGATTGCTTTTTTTCTCAAATAAATATTGCTGCAAATCCTTCGGCATATGGTAAAACGAAGTACCTTTTTCATGTGGACTGTCTTTCAGCCAGCCGCATTCAATGATTTCGACTTTGGCATCCTGAAGTTTTTTTATAATTCCTCTGATGGCGCTTTCCCCAAATCGAGAATTGACGATATATGCTCCGTCCCTCAATGTACAATCCAGCAACTCATATTTTCTTTTCATGTCTGCTCCTCTTGCCGCTAATCCTTCCAAACCTTCCATGGCGCTTCATTTGACCTCCACAAAGCCTCTAACTTGTCTTTCTCCCTCTTGGTATCCATACACTGCCAAAATCCTTTATGGAAATAACTCTTCACTTCTCCGTCCATGGTCATATTCTCCATTGGCTCCTGTTCGAAGACTGTACCGTCATCTTTCAAATATTCAAACACCTTCGGATTGCAAACCATGAACCCTCCATTTACCATGGAACCATCTGTATTTTCCTTCTCCCGAAATGCTACCACTGTATTATCCTGGCCTACACGCAGCACCCCCTTCTGCTGCGCAAGGCTGATGGCTGTCAGTGTGATGCTCTTACCATGACTACTATGGAATTTCTTCAATTCATCCAAATCAACATCCGCCACGGCATCGCCATAGGTGAGAAAAAAAGGCTCATTTTCTACAAATCTTTGAATCCGTTTAATCCGGCCCCCTGTCATTGTGTTCAAGCCGGTATCCACTACTGTCACTTTCCATCTCTCTGCGTGCTGGTTATGCACCATGAGCTTATTTCCCTCTGTAAAATCAAAAGTAACATCCGAAGTATGTAAGAAATACTCCGAAAACCACTGCTTAATCACATGCTGCTTATAGCCGGCACATATAACGAATTCTCTGATGCCATAATGAGAGTATATCTTCATAATATGCCACAGAATCGGCATATCTCCGATTTCAATCATGGGCTTGGGACGTAAATAAGACTCTTCCGATATACGAGTTCCATATCCGCCCGCCAATATGACCGCTTTCATTCTAACACCTCCTCATACTTATACATATAAAACAATTTATAGAATTGGAGTCCCTGTTGTTTTTTTAATACCTGAGCGGTATTTTCTTTGTTCAAAGCAATAATCACACCTACATCCGGATTTTTCTGAAAAAAATCTCTGCACTCCATAACAGGCAGACCATGGAACGTATTTTTTTCGTTGCCGCCGTCTGAGACTATATATCCTAGATACCTGATATGCAGCTCGTCCAATACTGACGAGGTTTTTTCGGCAATAAAGCCACATCCGTATATGACAATATTTCTGTTTTTGTCACAAAACCTACGCAGACGGACATTCATAAATCCCCGTTTCAGATTAGGTTTTTTCAACAGTACAGCCATTTCTGCCGGCAATCCGGCAAGCATCCGCAAATAGACAGTGGAAATATTTGTCAAATTTTTCCACTCATTCCTATATCTCTCATAGACCTCTTTGTCATATATCTTTTCCCTGCGCAGCTCCACAAAATTGTCCCACCCGAAAATACCGGTGTTGATACCCAGTTTCCTCACTGTCTCTTCTTTAAACCGATAATACTCCGGAAGAGCCCGTATCATTTCGGGCCAGTATTCTGCCCAAACAGAAAACATTTCTTTTTTCCACATAGACTCTTTTCTATATGCAGAGACCCTCATATGTACAGAGGAAACAGGCACATGAACCGCCCTGGCCTTTGGCAGCCTTGCCAACTGTTCAAAATAAAAGGCAACATGGGAATGGTTTATCCTTTCCGGTACGGTATATCGCCTGCAGAATTCCTCCCAATCTATATCCGCAAAAGATGAGATACGAATGACAGTTGCCATATAGGAGCTCATATGCCATGCACATTCTCTGAAAAAAACATTCATGTCCTCATATGACCTCTCCCCTATATGCTCCACATCCCTGTAATTCAGCACACAGACATCAAATCCCTCTTCACAGTGTCTTAAAACACATTTGATGCCCTCGGAAGTAAGCTGTATATAATCCGGACATAGCCAAAGGTATGTATGCTGTCCGGTTCCGATTCTCTCTTTATATGCGTCCAATACTTTTATATTGGAATGTGTATCAGGCGAAAGCCGGGTATAAAAGAGATTGCCATACTTTACCCTGCATTCAGAAACAATACGCTCTGTCTCACTGTCCGGACTTGAATCATAGATATATAGTTCCACATCATTTTCTCTGTATATATCCAGACAGCGGATACACATCTCCCGAATCATTTCCGGCTGATTATAGGTCGGCATACATATGGCCAGTTGTTTCATCTCTCTTATCCCACTACTTTCATAATCTCATCAAGCTTTTCCTTGTATTCTTCCTCTCCGAAACAGTCAATATTATGTATATCTTTCCGTTCAAAAACCTCATTCAGATTCCATTCATCAGACAATTCTTTGGATGTATTGACTACAATTAATTTTACCTCCATGAATCCCAACAAATCACACATTCCGCTTCGAAGTGAAATTACTGCCCCGCATTTTTCGCAAAACAATGCTGTATTCCTAAGGGATTCTGTTACTGCTGCCGTTCCCGGAATGGCCTTTTCCTTTTCGCTGCCAACATTTGTATACACGGAATACCCTTTTTCGCGCAGCCGTCTGACAAGCTCCTCCCAAAAAGAATCCCGGAGCATTCCTGCCGTCTGCGCATATGGCATGATTACGATATCCATATTCCGCTTCACCGCATGTTCTTTGTTCAGATTCCGCACCATGTTCTCAAGTCTGGCGTCCTCCCCTAAATTCAGGACAAGCTTTCTGTATCTGGCCAGAATTCCCCCACAGCCCTCCCTGAAATATTCGGAATCATATTCAAAACGCAGACTTTTTTTAAAGTGTCCGTAGATATAGTTTTTCAGCCTCCAGGTCTGGGTATACATGGAATACCAGTCCAATGTTTCCACCATCTCATCCGAAACAATTATCTCATCTGCCCCGGAGAACATATTTCCCAGTTCTCTATGGCTTTTTTTCAGAATCAGGCATACTCTCCGGGGGGTATTTCCTTCCGTTTTATAAGCCTGCATAAAAGCAGCTACATACAATGTGTCTCCGATACTTGCCGGACAGCACACATAGCATGTATCCTGTCTCAAAACAACCTCTCTTACCCTCACCAGAAATCCATCCTCTATTTGGGCTCTGGCTACAGACAATTGACATTTGCGCTTAAACAACCGGAATAAAAATTCCGCGCAATAGTAATATCTGCATCCCCTCTTATCCAATATTTCCAGAATTTCGTCCGCGTTCTTACGGGAAACTGCAACAATAATCCCCATTTTCTCAGGGCAGCGGATTACCTCATCAATCTCTTTTATCTCATGGTTTTGCAGTACAGTATTTTCAGGCTTTCTTGTCACGCAAAAACAATCAAATAAAATCTCTTTCTCCTGCAGAAAATCCGCTGTCATCCTGCCCACAGCTCCGGCGCCGTAAATCGCCAGGCTCGTATAGTTTGAGCAGTATTCGAAAAAACTGTCCATCACATTATCCCTGTCATTCTGCATGTTCGTCCCCATTCTGCCGAAAAGAGTACCTAGATGGCAAATGTGATTGTTTCTATTACAGTAGCATCATCTGTCAAATCGGCAAGCCCTTTCTTAACACCCTCAATCCCACTGCTCAATACCGCAATCACCACCAGGCTCCTCTGCCCTTTCAACCGTGCTGCCGCTTCATAAACCGTATGATTCCGAAGTTCGTTTGGATTCCCCTGTAAGCTTGTCACTACAAAACCATCAAACGGTAATCTACACTCTTCAAAAAAAGCACCGCATTCTGCAGCATGCCGCCCTGCTCCAAAAATATATACATTCCCCTCTCTGCTCTTCACTTCAGACATACGCTTTCTCAAATTCCCGGTATAATATCGAAACAACCATCTGACCGGCAGAACGGATATCCAAAAATCACGTATATAATCCTCCGGATAAATTCTTTTAATCCATTTTCCATATTTACGAAACAGTTTAAAGTTATATTTCTGTTCTTTTCTATAGACCAGAAGCGAATATCTGGACAAAAACCACTTATCCTGGGTGCGCATGACCGCAGGCTTATCTTTATACACTTCAGGCAGCCTCGTAATCACCTCGCCCCAGCACTCCAAGCAAATCCTTAAGATATCGCCGCTCCAGCTAATCTCATTTGTCCTATAAAAATCCACAAAATCTTTTCTTTCAAAAAAAAGCTGACATGCTTTCAGAGAATCCAATTCCGCAGCGCGCTCAAAATAAAATCCGATATGGGAATAGTTCAGCGTCTTCTCTCCACCATATTTTGTCCTCATCCTCTGCCAGTCCACATTTTTCAGAAAAGTCCGCGTGTTTATGACAGAAGACCCAAAACTGTTCAGTCTCCAGGCTCCTTTCAGCAAAAACTCATTTATATCCGCAAATGCTTCATTGCCATAGCCCCCTGACTGCATATTCAGAAGATAAAAGTCAAGCCCTTTCTCCAATTCCTGCATCAAAAACCTGACTGCATCCTCATTGCACACGGTATGGTCATGAATCAGCCATATGTATGCGTATTCCGAAGACGCTGCCCACTGGAATATCTGAAACACTTTTTCGTTGGAGGAAATATTGCTGTGAAACCTCTTATAATGTATCTCATAAATACTTGCAGATTTCCCGCCATACCCGGCATCCTTTTCCCCCTGGGTAAAAAGCATGTCCTTTGCAGAACATTCTTTTATCCGCTTATAACGCTCTGTCAATCGTTTGATTTCGTCATTTGTGCTGGAATCACATAGGAATAAATCAATCCCATATTTTTCAAAAATATCCAGTTCTGCATCCAGTACTGTTTTAACAGCATCGCATCTATTGTAGGTAGGTATACAGACGCAAAGTCTTTTTCTGTCCATCCTTTCCTATTCCTCATCCTGCCCGGCATGATACAGCTTCATATCCTGTTCCATCCTTGCATTTATCCTGCGGGCACGCGCTGTTGCCCAGGAGCCGTCATAGTGATGAATCGCATATGTCCATGGCCGAATCACCGTGCGCATCGTATACATGCACTTCCCCACCAGAACCTTTGCCGGATATATCGTCATGTCCGCAACACGCTGATACTCGCCGTTGTCCAACAATCCATGCTTTATCAAAACATTGGTATTATGAATCGGACTTGCAATAAGATTCAATTCCCCGTCCGCCTGTACAAACGCAACACTATCATAATATTCCAGCATTTTCTGCAGAACAGGCAAGCCTTTCACCGCACCGAATCCACTTCCCAGATTTACATAATTCTCATCTTCAAATCCGGCAAATCCCTTTTGATAAAGTAAATCATCTAAGTTCCGGATAAGCTCTACATCCGTATCCAGATAAATACCTCCGTGACTACATACAATATCTATCCTTGCATAATCGGGAACAAACCCCCAAACCTCTTTTTGATAGGCATCATACATATATTTACACTTGGAAACATCATAATTTGACTCATTCCACTCAATAATTTCATAATCCGGACAGAATTTATACCAACTTTCCATATATCTTTTATACTTGTCCGGAAGAGGTTTCCCACCAAACCAACAATAATGAATCTTCTTTGGAATCAGCTGCTTATCTTCTAACCGAAAGATGCCCGGCATCCTCTTATGCATTGATTTGGCTTCTTTCTGCAGAGCAATCATATGGGAAAAGCAGACGATTTCCTCTTTCCGGAGACTCTCTTCCTGCAATAATTCCTCCAAAAGGTCTCCGTAATCTTCCAACGTAATCAATATCAGTCTATTTCCGCCTGAATCCGCCTTAAGTTGCTTCACTCCCCCTATTTCGTATTCCTTTCCCCAAAGCTGGACTCTTTTTCCCTGCTTATTCACATCATTGTCAATAATGCCAGATACCAGTGCAGAAATATTCCTATCCTGAAAAAATCTCTCCACATCCCCAAGTCTCTTCCCTGCTCCGAACAAAAATATTCCATCGATGTTGCGGATTCTGGCATAAAACTCTTCTTCGTTATATATTTTTAACATATATCTCATTCCTCCGGGCATTTGCTTTTTGTCAAATAATCTTTTGCATCAGCTCTATGCTCATCATTTGTTTTTTCATATTCCATATTTTGCAGCTTAATGAATTCCTCAGCGATTTCGTCCCATGTAATGCAATAAAGCGCAGGATTACCCATCCCCTCTATCTGTGCCTTGATTTCTGAACTGACTTCTTTTACTATAATAAGCAAAACACCTTCAAAATCCCTCAATACCTCTGGTGAAAGAATTTCAATAGCTTCTACTCTGCTGTTCCATCTTCTCCGGTCATTATCAACAAAAAATAACGGATATATGTTCATTTTCACAAGAATCTCATAGACCTTTGTTCCCCATCTGCCTGCACCAAAAACAGCAATATTATCCCTGTTTCCTACCCCTAATTTCTTCCTTAATAAACTCGGCAGCATAAACGGAACTTCATCCAGAATTTTTATGAAATAAAACGTTTTATAGATAAGCCAAATAATTTTTTTATAATATGACCTCTCTTTTAATGGAGCGTAAACTAAATATTGCTTGGAAATCAACAAAGATTCCTCTACACAACGCTCCGCATGTTGCATTGCACATCCTCCCAACCGAAAATTCGCAAGCACCTTATCACAGTAGAAAAAGCGAATCCCTTTTGTATACAGTCTCAGCATTAAGTCATAATCCGCAGCAATCGTATACTTTTCATGAAAAGCGCCATATTTCTCATAAAGGCTTCTTTTCACAAAAACCGTAGGATGAGGTGTTACCATTTCATACCTAAGTCTTTCTATATTACCGGGAATCTGTATCCTGATATTTCCCTCTGCATCCACCTGATTCATATTTCCGTAAATGACTTCCGCATCCGATTCTTGAAAGCATCTTCTTACTGTTTCAAATGTTCCTGGCTCATACCAATCATCCGAATTGATTATCCCAATAATCTCTCCCGTTGCCAAAGCAATCCCTTTATTCATTGCGTCATATAATCCATTATCCGGTTCGCTGATTATAGTAGAAATTTCATGTTTATATCTTTCTAATATTTCTTTGGTCTTGTCAGCAGAACCTCCATCTACAATTATATATTCGCAGTTGCAGTCCATTTGTCCAATGACACTTTGAATCGTCTGCTCTATTGTCTGTTCGCTATTTAGGCAAACTGTAATAATTGAAATCTTCACCATTTCCTCCCTGGAAAGTCGTTTACAAAAACATTTCTGTTTACCCTAATGTCTGATGCACATATAGAATATATCCTTTCTATCAATTCCATGCTCCAAAAGTGGTTTAATGATATACGGAGCAAAATGAAACAAACTGATTATAATATAGCAATTATTCGTTTCTATCTCCTCAACTAATTGAACCGGCTTACCATTGCACTCTTTTAAGATTTCCGCTTTTTCATCCAAGAATCCATCTGGGCAAATGCCATTTCTCTTCAAGCAATCCGATAAAATCCTTCCACCCTTGCCAGCTCCATATATCCAGATTTTCTTTCCCTTTGACCCCCTTTTTATCTCATCCATATTCTGATTGCACAATTCCTCAAATTCCCTTTTTTCTATACAGACTTCCTGCTCAAAACATTGTTCCAGTTCATCGTCTGCCGCATTCACAAACCGCTCCAATCTATCTGCCTTATCTGTCACTCTGTCAAGCATTCCATTCTCTTTATATTTTCTATATGTGCTTAGATTCAAATCTCCTTTCCTGCGCGCAAAATCACAGAAACCCGGCGAATCAAGCGAAATGTACTTCCAGGTTTCACGCATCACCGTCTCCGTCTGCTGATACTTTTCTGATACTGCATCCATTAATCCACATAAATCGTCAACCCAGCAAGCATAACATCTTTTAAACCAACTGGGAATTTTTATATCTGCTTTTAAATCCGTCCCTGGGACAAGAGAAAACAATGCCTTTCGTTTTCCAATAGCGAACATTTCTAAAAAATATCCAATCCACGCAAATCCGTAATTATTTCTATATTTTTGATTGCATATTTCCATAAATTGTTTATCTTTTTTCAACGAATCGAACAATGACAACTTGTAAATCGATAACCCAATACAGGTCATGGATACAAAACAATCTCTTAGTAATTCATTTTTATCCGTATATATCTTCCCGTCATTCTCTTCATTGTTTAGAATATGAAATAACACACAGTCTATGTCCTGCCGCAAGTATGGAAATACTTTTTCATCCAGGCATTCAAAATCATGGCATCTGGAATCACCGGATATCCATAAATACTTTGACTTTGCATTTAGTATTGGCAGCATAGGCTTATAACCTATGTTAATTCCAGAATCCACATGATAATACTCTATCCTGTTATCATTCATCCTGGCTTTCCATTCATTCACATATCTTTCGGTGTCTCTGTTTGTACTGCTATCATAAATGCTGAGATGAATGTTTCTCCGTCTTATTGACTCATAGCACCGCTTCATCCACTCCGCAACAAAATCACAGCGGTTATATGTCACAAGCGCAATCTCCAATTCTCCTGTATCAAATACCATTATTGTATCTTTCATATTCCGTCCCCATATCTTTACCATACTGAAATCCAGCTCACTCAAAATATAATAACAATTCTTCTTGACTCCTGAATCACATACCATTATGGAAACAATGCCGGATACCATTCTTATCCAAAAAATCCACGTATGCTGCTCCCATTTTTTCATAATGATATACAAAAGCAGCATCATAGCTACAAATATCCAGAAAATCATGCAGTGTATCTATATCGTCTAAAGCATCATAATACATAAAAGGCAGCTTCAATGCATTTACTAATTCTTTTGTCCTTTCATCATGTACAATCCAAACTGCCGGAATTCCATTGGAAAAAGCCATCATGTTTCCATGAAATCTTCCGCCTACCGAAAATGTAAAATTATTTTGAAGTAGATATCGACTCCATTCATCACGGTTATAAAAAATATGACCCGATTCCCGTATATATTTTTCAAGTTCCGATACAGTAAACTTTGCTCCGGGGTATCTATTGTCAAGCAACCTTTGCTCAATGCCTTTTCCCTCCGTCAGTGTTAACGGCAAATCACACATTTCCTGCAAGACAAGTGGCGCTTTTGTTTCCATCGCCATTTTAAACAATTTACTTTCATTCCTCAAACCGGGTCTTGTATTATAACATATCCTATCAACAGATACTTTCCTCAAAGAAATCGTTCCAATCTTCCTATAATGTTCGTAATAGGATGGACATCCAATAATTTCCCAATTATGAATTGACAATCTATCAAGAACATTTCCTGTTTTACCCCCCGAACACCAATACTAACAGAATGTTCACTCATTATTTTTAGTGCAGCAATTGTCTCTTTTGATAATTCTTTTATGAAATCATCTGCTTTCTGATTTAACTCCATCTGCACTCCTAAGCCAAGTACAGCCAATTTAATATTTGCCTTTTCCAAAGGTAAAAATATTTGTCTTAATACTCTTCCATCATTATTTATCCAATTAGAGGCGGGAAGAACATACACTGCATCCTCCTGATTATCCGCATCTATTTCGGTACATAAAATCTCTCTTTCATAATCTAACTGTTGATACATGGCATCGACAAAACAAACATTTCCCGTATTTAGACCACAAAGCCCCATCATTTCCGTGCAATTCAAAAATCTCCCTTGCCTTTTTACCAATGGGGCAATCGTATTGGCCAATATCGTCCTCATATAATTTCCTACCTCATGCTATACAATTCCAAGCTATCCACTCTGTTTTATTTGCCTAACATTCTCTTTTGATATAATTGTAAAATCTCTTTTCTTCTTTTATCATCTAAAAGCAATTTTTCATAAAACATAGGAACTTTTACGGTAAATGTATCCTCAAGTTCATCCAGCCATGTTTTCTTTTCCACATCATACCCAATTGCAACTAACGGTTTCTCCGTGACAATCGCATGCAAATTTTTATTTTTCAATAATTCATTCCACAAAGCCCCAATATATTGATGAAAAGTTCCACGAAAAACATTTCTCTCTCCGCTTGTAGAATATTGATTCATGTACTGAACATTGACAATAATCCCGCCGTAAAACGGCAGTAACGGACACATCCCTTTTCCTATTACCCGCCCTGTCATTGCAGATACCATTTCATCCGCTTTCAAGCACAATTTTTCAGCGCAATCATATATTTTTTGCGAACAGTCGATACCCCCCGAAAAAAATAAGGATAAGCATTACATAGTGCAAACAAGAAATCCTCTTTGCACAAATCAATTATATCTTCCAACGCTCCTTCTAATAACAAATCATCATCTGCTATCTCCAGTGCATATTGACTATTCCTACAATATTCATATATCTTGTCATGATTAGCATCAATTCCAATATTTGTATCATTATAAAAATACGAAATATAAGGATATACTTCTTTCCATTTCGATACTATGCGAAAGGTTTCTTTCTCTTCGGGATTATTTGATGAAATGTATATAGGAATCCCATCTATAAATCTTCCGTTACCCGTTATAATACTGCAAAGTAGTCTATCCATGTCTTTCGGTCGATTATATGTGGGTATGTATATAGAAAGCAAATCCTGCATCCTGCCCCCCATCCTTTCCTTTATCGGTTGCCCATGCTCTCTTCCGTCCAAGCCAGCATTCTTCCAATACCGTCTACAGCCGTTACCTGTGGTTTCCAGCCAATAGCATTCCCAATTTTACGGATATCCGCAACGAACACCTTTTGGTCGCTAATCCTCGGCGGGAGCTTTTGGTATTCCAACTCTACGTCCAACAGCTTTTCCAGCAAATCAAATAATTCCAGCAGCGACAGAGATTGTTTCATTCCCCCTCCTATATTAAAGACCTGCCCAGCAATCTTATCCGCATGCTGCAATGCTGTATAATATAGTGAAATCATATCATCTGCGTGAAGAATATCCCTTACCTGTTTTCCGTTTCCTGATATAGAAAATATTTCTTCATTAACATGCCTTTTTTTCTCAATGGCTTTTCTACAGAACCATCCTATCCATCCCTGGTCATATGTGGCAAACTGTCTGCCGCCATACATGGACGAATGTCTGAAAACAACCGTTTTCACTCCATAAATCCTGGCGTAATCCAGCATATATTGGTCTGCTGTACCTTTCGAACATCCGTAGGGCGATCTGAAGTCAAGCGGAACCGTTTCATCAAACCCTTCCGGCCATTCAGTACAATAATAACGTTTTTCCGTCTCCCTGTAATGATACTGCTCTAAATCTCCATACACTTTATTCGTAGAAGAAAAGAGCATTACCGTATCAGGGCTGAATTTCCTGATAGCGTCCAATACATGCACGGTTCCCATGGCATTCACCTGAAAATCCTTATAAGGGTCGGCAATGGATGTGGTCATCGCTACTTGTCCAGCCAAATGGAAAACAGCGTCAAACTGTCCCTCCTTTATAACTGTATCAACATCATTTCGATTTCTCGTGTCACCATGTACATATGTAAACTGTCCGATGCTTTCTAACCAATTCAGATTCTTTGCCGTGCCGGTTCTTGATAAATTATCAAACACCGTCACATGATATCCTTCCTTTATACCATATGCCGCTAAATTAGAACCTAAAAAGCCACAGCCGCCAACCACCAAAAGCTTCATTCCGCTATCCCTCGTTCACTTTCATAACTGCCCCAATAATCGTTTCAGCCATATAGTCAATCATTTCGTCCGTCATTCCCGGATATACACCTACCCAAAAAGTATCCCTCATGATTCTATCCGTGTTATGAAGTTCCCCTACAACTCTGTATCCCTTTTGTTCTCTTTTCATTTGACGAAAGCATGGATGCTTTAGAATATTTCCGGCAAAAAGCATTCTTGTCTGTATGCCTCTTTCCTCTATCCACTCTACAATCTTTTTCCGTTCAATCCCATTGCAAGTGAGCAAAAAACCGAACCAACTTGGATTCGTGCCAGCCAAGGCCTTTGGCAGTATCATTTTATCTCCAATTTGCTGCAATGCATTCTCCAGCCTCTTCCAGTTATATTGCCTGCGTTTTACAAATTCCGGCAGCTTCTTCAGCTGCGCTACGCCTACCGCAGCCTGCATATCGGTCGCCTTCAGATTATACCCAAAATGTGAGTAGACATATTTATGGTCATATCCCGGCGGCAATTCTCCAAATTGGCCATCAAAGCGATGCCCGCACCGATTGTCTTCTCCCGAGCCGCAGATACAGTCTCTTCCCCAGTCCCGCATGGAACGAATGCAGCGATGCAGCAAGGGATTATCTGTATATACTGCCCCTCCTTCTCCCATAGTCATATGATGGGGTGGGTAAAAAGAAGACGTGCCAATATCACCGATTGTTCCCGTATATTTCATGCCTCCCTCAATATCAACCTGAGACCCCAGAGAATCACAATTGTCCTCTATCAGCCATAGATGATGCGTATCGCAAAACCGTTTCACTGTTTTGATGTCAAACGGATTCCCCATAGTATGAGCAAGCATTACTACTTTGGTTTTTGGAGACAAGGCCTTCTCCAGCAAATTCACATCAATATTGTATTCCGGAATGGTCACATCCACAAATACCGGTATGATTCCATATTGAATGGCCGGTGCAATAGTAGTCGGAAAGCCTGCTGCAACCGTAATCATCTCATCTCCGGCCCTGATTTGTCTCTCTCCCAAAAGCGGAGAGGTCAATGCCATAAGAGCCAGCAGATTTGCAGAAGACCCTGAATTCACTACGGAACAATAGCGTACCCCCAAATACTCTCCGAACTTCTCTTCAAACTGCTTCATATATCTCCCGCCCGTAAGCCAGAATTCAAGCCCGGCGTCAATCAAGTTTCTCATTTCAGCCGCATCATATACTCTGGAAGCATAATGTATCGAGTCCCCCCGGCGGAACTCTCTTTTGTCCATATGATATTTCCTGCAGTAAATTTCTACTTCTTCAAGTATCCTTTCCCTTGCCTCTTGTTCCGACAAACCTTCAAACATAAGGATGCACCCCTTCCAGAAAATCTTTTATCTGACACTTCATAATGTTTTCCACCTGCTCCGGATGGCTTTTCCATGCTTTTGTCCATTCTACCGTTTTTTGAACTGCTGCATTCACATCCCACCTGGGATTCCAATCAAATTTTTTTTTCAATCTGGAGCATTCTAATTTCAAAAAATTAGCCTCCTTTGGGCCATTGTTCTGTCCACATATCCATTCAGCCCCTTCTCCCCAAACATCACAGAACAGGCTGACAAGCTGTCCTGTGTTAATACAACTGTCATCATTTGGCCCTACATTATAGCTGCCTTCCATATTCCTATCCTCATACTGACACTGTACAATCATCAAATATGCAAAAAGCGGGTCAAGCACATGCTGATAAGGACGTACCGAACGGGGATTCCTTACGACTATCTTTTCCCCATCCAATACAGCCCTGACACAGTCAGGAATAATCCGGTCTTGTGCAAAATCTCCTCCTCCTATCACATTTCCCGCCCTCGCTGTGGATATCGCAATTCCCTGATTGGCCAAAAACGATTGCCCGTAGCTGTGCGTTACTAATTCGGAACAGGACTTGCTGTTGGAATAAGGGTCACGTCCGTCCAGTACGTCCGTCTCCCGATATCCCCAATCCCACTCCCTGTTGGCGTATACTTTATCTGTCGTCACATTTAAAAAGGATTTCACACAGGGGTTCTGACGAATACATTCACAAATGTTTACCGTTCCCATAACATTTGTTTCATAGGTAACTACCGGATTTCGATAGGATTCTCTTACCAGCGGCTGGGCTGCCATATGTATAACGATTTCCGGCATACATGCGTCATAGGCCTTTTTCAACCTTTCCAAATCACGGATATCGCCTTCTACGGAATTTATCCTTTTGTCCATCTCCGCAATTTGAAACAAAGAAAGCGTGGACGGCGGTTTCAAGGCATATCCTGTGACATCAGCCCCTGCCTCCGATAAAATCATGCACAGCCAAGCCCCTTTGAAACCTGTATGTCCTGTAACGAATACCCGCTTTTGCCTAAACCAGTCCAACCCCATCAAAAAATCCTCCCCTGTCAGCGCATTTCTTCAATCATCTTTTCCAAGCCGGACTTCCATGACCATTTGCAGGAAAATCCCATCTCCTTCAAAATCCTAATGTCCGCCACACAATCCGGTTCTCCGGCACGCATTGGAACTGCTCCGAAAAGCATTTGTGAAGATGACCTCGTTGTATAATGAATAAATTCCACTATCTCCCGTATACTGGGAGCGGTTCCCGTGCCCACCGGAATCTCATGATATCCTTCCGGTTCCTGCTCTATCGCAAACAAAATTGCCCTAACCACATCCTGTATTGCAACAATATCCCTCCGCTGCGTCCCCATAGTAATCCTCAGTTCCTTATTTTTTCTGCAGTTTACAATCAGGCTTGGGATAAATCTGTCTGACGGTTCATCTGCACCATAGAACATTTCCAACTTCATGGATGTAAAATTAATATTATGCCTGTCCGCATAAAACTTACCAAAGCCTGCCAGCATCTTTTTCGACATGGTATACATATTAAAATCATCCGGAAGCCCGGTGCCAATCGTTAAATAATTGCTTACGCCAAACTCTGCCGCCAAATTCAGCACTTCCAAAGGAAACTGCAGATTTGCTGCGATACAATCATCATAAAGCACATCGCTCCTTCCGTAGTTGCATGCCATATTCAATATCCAGTCAAATGATTCATATAACATTGCCGTCTTTATTGCCTCAGGTTTCGCAGGAATCCAGAAAATATTATTTGCCTTGACCCGGCTTATATCAGACTTTTCCCTCTTCGTTGCAGCTATCCTATGCCCTTTTTCGCTTAACTCGTTTACAACCTTAGAACCCAAATACCCATTTCCGCCCAAGATAAGAAATCTCATCGAAAGCCACCTGCCGCATAATATATATTCTTACCTACTTTTTCTTCATTGGTTACAAACCTTTCGTTCTTCTCGGAAATAACGTAATCTACAAAATTTTCTAACTGATAGAAGCCTTCTGCAGTGACACTATTTGGGGATTGGCCAAAAATCCTTCTCATTGATTCCCATACACACGCTTCTGCATTCTCATCATCCACAATATAAAAATCATCAATTTGCCCGCTTTCAAGATGATAAATATGCCACAGCCCGTCCTGCCCGGTTGCAAATCTTATGTTTCCATCTATGATTCTGGGAGAAAAAGTACACATCGGCAGATGGCTATATCTGTTTCTCTCCTTTACACAGAGCTCTAATATTCTGCTGATTTTAAATTGTCCGTCCACCACACTAATCTCATATGCGCAATTCGTATACACCGGAAACAAAAAAACCCGGCCTTCATAGCATAACGGCTCATAAAAGGGAACTTGGCAATTTCCCTCATCAATCGGAATCTCTGTCTCTTTATACTCATCTTCTTGAATGTTCCACCTGGCTACTATATTGGGCTTTATCCCCCTTCCTACAATCCAGATATTCCCATCGTCGTCATCTGCAATTCCACCTATGCCTTCCATCGAAACAGCCGGACAAATGACTTTCGTTTCACCGGTATCCAAATCCAGTTCAAGCAACCCGCAAATACACCCCATCGGTAAAAGTACTTTACGGCCTCGCTTTACATTTCCCATAGTGAAATATCCATATGAAATGTGTTTGGTCGTATATTTCTCTATCTCCTCCAGCCAGCCGTCAATATAAGTAATTTCCAAAGTCTCAGCGTCCATTTTTATGATAGCAGGATATGTGTACCCTAACATATATACATATCTTTCATCCTGAAAGGTACTGGCAAATTTCTGCGTGGGCAAATAGGAGTTCCTGTATTTCTCCTCTATCGGTTTTAGACTTATGTATGTCTCCTCATGGCTGTCCACATCATATACAGCAATCTTTTCTGCCTTATGCGGTGCGAAAAAAATTCGATTCCCATATATCTCCATGTCATGGTACAGCATAAATTCTGAATTCTCTTCTCCCTCAAATCTATGTTTTTCCACTATCTCGTAGTTTTCCGTATTTACCCGATAGATACCGTTCCTGTTAGATGCGGCAAACCACATATCGCCATCTTTGTCCTGAACATCCATACTGACAAGTTCTCTGAAATAGTCCTCCAATCTTTTCCCTTTCAACTCCTTCACTCCTTGCCCACCTCTACGTATTCAGCAATTCCCCAATCTTTCCCCCCGGATGATTGCGTTTAAAGTCTTCCAATTTCAATCCCCGTCTCTCCGCAATCAACATGGCCAATCCCTGCAATATCACCAGATTGACTGTAGTAGAATTATTCGGCATGATATTCCACATATCTCCCTCATGCTCCAAATCCAGAACAATGCGGTTGGAAATCTCTCTCGTCAATGTGCTTTCTCTCTCAAAAGTAAGCAGCCATAACCTCACATTGCGTTCTTTTAAAAGCTGTGTAAGATAAATAGATTCCCTCGTTTCACCGCTTTTCGTCAAAATAATGACCATATCGCCATCTTTTGCCACTCCCATATCGCCATGTACAGCGCTGTTTGTATGCAAAAAGCAGGCATCCATTCCCAAAGACAGCATCGAGCCAACAAACTTTTCACAGATAGGAACATTTTTACCTAGTCCAGACACAATCACTTTATGTCCGCCATCTAATGTTTTAACAGCTTCATTTACTAACCTTTCAAACTCACTCTCATTAAGAGAATGCAGCGAATGCTCAATCTGTTTTAATTGTTTCTCAAAATAGCAAATCATAACACGTCCTCCAAATAATAAAGTCCGTTATAAAATGCCCCACATACAGAGTCATAGTCCTGCCACGCATAGGTAGTCAAGGAGAGCCATATTACAGCGTGCAGCAGTTTAATCTCATAAGGTTCTGTATCGGTCAGGTCAAAGAACTCCTGTTCCAGTTTCTCCCAGCCGTTTGACTTTATTTCCAAAGACACTTCCCCATAGGGAAGAGTGGTATCATCTGCACCATATCCTCCCCCAATTTCCAGTCTGAACTCACCCAAATTAAACTGGTCATAATTCCCTACTATCGAATAATACAGTTTTGCCCAATCGTACCGTTCATCCCCGAAAAGTTCTGTATATCCAAAATATCCCCTGGGGTCAATCAACACCGGCGTCCCATCCTCACGTACCATCAGGTTAGAAAATGTACAGTCTCCGTGAATAAACGAAAATGAACTGCATTTCAATCGATTTAGCTTATTTTCCAATTCCCGCTTATGATAATAAATATTCCTACATCGTTTTCCATTTACCACAATCTCCTTTTCCCTGGCAAATGGCACCAAGTCTTCAACGGACGACAATCGTTTCATGGTCTTATTATAATAGGCTTCTTTCATGCTGAACGAATCTGCCGAAATCTTCCCCGCATCATGAAGACATTTCAATGCACCCACAAGTGCTTTTAAAATACTCTTTTTTTCTTTTCTGCTGTACTCTCCTGCATATATGTTCTTTCCTCTGATATATTCCATTTGAAGTGGTGACGTATTATATATTTTCGGCAAAATAAGGATATCCAGATTTTGCGCCTGCTGATACCATGCCTGTTCATACTTCGCCAATTTTTCACCCTGTGCATCAATAGGTGTTTTAGTCAGGATGTCTCCGCTTACAGAGATTTTATTGAATGGCCTGCATTTTGACCTTTTCAGTTTTTCATATTCATCTAGCAATCCGAATTCTCTTGTTCCGGCCAAACCAAATTCTTTAAATTTCTTCTGACTGCTTTTCATCCACCGAACAAGCTCTCCACATTCGGGGACATCTTTTAATTTTTCCTTATTTGTAAAAAGGAAAAATCCTGCCACTCCAAATTTCTCAGATTTTTCCTCTGTAAATTCTCCCTCTTCATATTTCCACCTACAGGGAAATGTCTGCGATAATCCAATGTAATCGTTTTGCGGATTTCTTCCTTCCCTGTATTCTTCCGGCAATTCAAATCCGCCTGGCAGAATCAAATCAGACCATATCAGCATGAAAGCCTCATGCGATGGCACTAATTCTATTGCCTGCTTTATCCCTGCACATGTCCCTGTTCCCCTCCCATCGACTACTTGATATTGCACATCCGCAAAAGACGAAAGGTATTCTCTCATCACTTCCTTTTTATAGTCTGCAATAATGATAAATCTCTTATTTGAAAACAAATGAAACAGATGGAACAGCATAGGAAGATTATCCACAGGAACCAAAGCCTTAGGCTTATTTTGAGTCAAATATCCCAGACGAGTTCCCTTTCCTCCTGCTTGTACAATTATATACTTCATGATTATTTCCTCATTTTACAACATATCTATTGGACTGTATTTATATGATTTTCTCCATCTGTTCCTATCAAAACCTGTCCTAAAATATGATTCAACTCTGTCTCAAAGCTTTGTAGTGTATGATTCCTAACAGCCCATTTATATGCCTTCTGCTCACGTTCTTTCAATTCATCATTTGACAGCATACTTAACTTCCTTACTAAATTCACAATAGCATCCACTTCGATATCCTCAATCTGGAATCCGAAATCTCCTATGTCTACCCCTGCCTGTTCCGTTACAACAGGAATCATGCCAGAAAACATATTTGTAAGAACAGATGATGCGCTCCCCTCACTACAGCTCGGAAGAATACTGAACAGACATTTCGCACATAAGCATTCATATCGATAGGAGTTTACCTGTATAAATCCCAGGAAATGAATATTTTCAGCCCCTAAATCTTCTTTATAAAATTCATAGAAATCATCATCCAGTGTACCGGCTATATATAAATCCAAATCCGGCAGCTTACGAAATGCCTCAATACACAAATCCAATCCCTTATGCAAAGCACCTCTCCCGGCAAACCACAAAAAATTCTTTTTTGCATGTTGTATATTTCTTTGTATGTTCTTCAGCTTTACGTTCGTAAAACCTGTGGCGGTTATTTTATACAGAAGTCGAAACATGTTTTCATTCGTTTTACATGTCCATTGGTTTCCAATACAAACTGCCACAGCGGCATTCTGCAAAAGATTCAGATCCGTCAAGCCCCCCCATAAATTGCATTGCCTCCTCAGTTTCAATCGAATATGATTCCTCGCTTCAAACTGCTTCACACGCTTTAGTTCCGCTAAATTAGCATAATACGCGCAAGCACCTGTAAGGAAAGCAATGGTTTTTAATGAGGTTTCTCCAGATATTTTCAAGGCATTATCAAATTGATGTCCAAAGCCAAAAACCACATCATACTTGCTCATATTTATGTTTCTTTTGGTATCAAAACGTGCGACATCAACATTATAACCTCTGTCATGAAATACTTTCGCAATTACTTTCGCCAAAGGTTGATTTGTGTGAGTATACATTTTATTGTTTGTCACAAAAGGCTCTGTAATATATAAAATCAAACAGCTTTTTTTGTAGTGTGTTCTATATATGTTTTTCAGTATTAAATACCTGCTATATTTTATTAAAAAACTACTTTCTGTTCTTTTCTTGTCTCTGTGCAGCTGTACCTGCGCATAGGGTATAATTGAACCTTTGCAGTTATCATAAATTCCATAGACCTTTAGCCTTGCTTTCGTACACTGCTCATAAATTGCCTGATACTGGGCTACCGCTATCACAACCGCTATATCTTCACTGGCTGCCTTTTCTTTTAGCTCGTCAAATTTCACAATCCGTATTCCATTCAAACTTATCTTTTCTTTCGTATAATTATCACAAAAAAAGATACGGCCACTATCTACTCTACCCGAAATTAGCTTAAACGCTTCATATCCGTAATTACCCGCTCCAAAAATACATATATTCATTACCGCACCTCACCACCTATTTGGGCAGAATCCCATGGCCTCTATATCCTTTCAGGCACATCCTGGTATCTCACATAATAACAGTATTATTTATATCTCAAAAACAACCCCACAAGAAATGATTTCACATTCAATCACGCTCTCTGCCAATCGTTTTATTTTCTCAAAATCATATGTTTGTACTACAATTTTCGTTTCTTTTGAAACTTTATCTACACCCATAACCGGAATTCCATTAAATGCCTCATCTATAGGATAGCTTTCTACGATGGACAAAATCTCTAGCTTTCCGACAATTCTCTTAAAATCAACTCACAAAACGCCCCTTTTCCCCAGATAGAGCATTTACTTATTACTCTATTTTATAGTCTTGCATCAATAGCTGCTGTATCATCTACCAGATAATCAATCCACTTCCACAGCAGCTTATTATGTGCAATAGCTTTTACCTGGACTTATCAATAAAAACAAGTTCCGAATTCAACTAATATACTTCTGTTCTGTCAACGTTTTGAATCATTACTGTTTTCCCGGTCTTTTGACATAACCGCACTACACTGCTTTCATCCCCATAATACCCATCACTCAACACCACTGCCCGATCCATATTACTGGTATCATCGTAAATCCCCCACTCTTCTTTCCTATAGAATTCAACAATTCTCCTATACTCTTCACGCAACTCCGGCCGCATACTCTCAATCGTCGCACCAAACAACGGATGCGGCCTCCAAAGCAGCGCCACCTCATCGCGGTTCTCATAAAAAATGCGGAATACATCCCGCATCTTCACCAAATACTGCTCATTATACTGCAACAGCGCCGTCACCGTAGTATTATAGAAGATGACCTTCTTCCAACTCCCATCCGCCTTCCGGATAACCTTCATCCAATCCTCCGGAATCTCCAGATCCTCCTTCCGGGTGCTCAGCACCTTGTCCACCTTCGGCGACCCCAGCCCCAGTATCTTCTTCTCCCAATAAGCCCTGCTCCGCCCCTGCCCCGACATGAATTCCGTCAGCACATTGACATAAGCCTGCCGCATATCCTCAGACTGCACAATCACCTGATCCGCATACGCCACCCCTGGCACCAGGCAGAACTTCTCGATATCCTTCAGCGCCTGCCTATTCTCCGGATCAATCTCCCCCAATATAAAATAAGGCACATACACCAACTTATCCGTAAACTTCTTCAAATTTTTCGAATAAAAAAACGGATGCACGCTGGTCACAATATTACACTCATCATAAGGATTATGTATGAATACCATATCCGGCCTGCGCGTCTCGAAATCGTAATCCTCATACCAAACCACCGGCACGTCCTTCGGATACTCCCCGCCCTCATAATGCAGCTCCCGGAAGCTCCCGTCCGGATTCTTGTCATAATAGGGAATGGGAATCACATAGGCATCACAGTCCGGATCCTCATCCGCAGCCTTCCAGATGCTCTCCAGGCTGTCCCACATGGAAGCCTTGTAAGGCAGGAACACCACCTCTGTCCGAATCCTGATATCGTTCTTCACGCTGCTCTCAATCTTGAACAACATCTGCCGCAGGTTCTTATATGCTTTGCCGACAGCAATCGGCTGCCCTTTCTCCAGTTCCCCGTAAATTCGGTAGACCTGCTCACAGTAGGACTCCAACAGGGCAATCGTGGCAAAGCCCTCCCCTTCCGCTGCTTCAATCAGGTTTCCCAGCGCAATGGCTCCGTCCTGGCAGTCCGCCAGTAGGCTCAGGGCAGCGGAAATATTCTTTTTTTCAATGGCTTTGCGGATTTCATCATGGGCTTCTCCCAATATTTTTATGAAATCCTCAGCCTGCTGCTTCTGCGCTTTCCGCATGTCCGCCTCTCCCTGTGCCGGATTCTATGACAGAATTCCGTCTGTCCTTATCCGGAAAATCAACATCACTACTTACAATGTATACTGCACGTCAATGAAAATGGCAGCAAACCACACCGAAAGACCCCAGGCCACATATGCTCACTATGGACAGATTCGCAAATCCTGGCGGTCTTAAGGAATTGTCTGCAACTAACTGCTGCGGGTTGAAAGCCGTTTTCCTTGTGTTTCAAGGCTTTTTCCGACAGAAATTGCAGCAGTTATTTTCCGACAGTTCCTAAATATAAATAAGGTATATTGGTCATCCATAGCGTCTCGCCGGATGATGCGGCGTCAAGCCGCTTCGCTCCCTGGTACGTCACATCCCGGACTTTCTGTCCGGTTGCCCGAAGCCGCGCTCCAGGCCTGCGGTATGTACCGCGCTGTGTTCCCAGGATCCTGGCATACCCAATCCGCAGCCGCCCAAAGGGTTCCTGCCTTCTAATGCCGTCCGTCGCGCCCGCAGGCACGACTTTTTATATCATGGACAGACTCTCCAGTCCTCCCGGAGCATGGCTCCAAGTCGGTAAAACCCCGGCTCCTCGCCGGAATTCATCTGAATCGTCATCCCTATGATCCCATTCACGTTTCATGCGCACAAGCTTCTGCCCAACTCCTCCCTGGTGGAGACGATGTTCCAGACCGGCATGTGTTTCCAAGTGGTGAAGAGCAAAATCTTCGGGCTGCTGCAGCTCGAGATGAATTTTACTCCATCATTCCCGGAACCTTTTGCTCATGCGCCAGTTTGCCTGGCAAATTTTCAGTATCGTCAGTATCTATCCAAAATCAGTTGACAACCCTGCCTTCCATCCCCCGCTTCAGCACGTTCCTGGCAGTATTCGTCTTCTCCTCCGCCGAATACCCGCAGGCATTGCAGAGGAAAATTCCTTTCTTCCTGCCGCCGCGCTCCACCGCGCCGCAGCTGCTGCACTCATTGCTGATGTCCTTCCCCAGCACCTCCACGATTTCCACCGACTGCTCTCTGCATTTCTGCTCCAGGCGGCTGCGGATGTAGCCTCTCTGCCACATGGCCACGGAATGGTTGATTTTCCGGTTGATGCCGCCCGCCTTTGGCCTGGGCATTCTGACGATGTAGACCTTCCGGGGTTTCTCTGTGCGCAGGAAGCGGTTCAGCTCCTGGTTGATATAGCTGTGGAGCCGCTCCTCCATCCGATGCCTCCGGGCATTGTACTTCCTGCGCCCCGGGTTATCGGCTCTGTTGCGGTTATAACTCCTGGTCTGCTGCCTGACCCATTCGGCATATTCCGTCTGCAGAGTGCCCAGTTCCTCGCCATAATGATGCCCTTCCTGGGTGGTGAGCATGGTGAACATCCCCATGGCAAGTCCTATCCGGTTCATATAGTCCTCATGAACCCGCACCGCCACATCCACCGCGGTCATGATTTCAACATTCCCTTCCTGGGGATACAGTCTGACATAAAGCTGACGCTTGTACTGGTTCCCGTCTGTCAGGGGCACGAAGACCCGCTTCCGGTTCTCTTTGGTGGAAATGTAGATTCCTCTGCTGCCGTCCTTCTCCCCGTAGCGGTAGGCTCGCTCCGCAACGGAAAATCCCGATGGCGGCTGCGCCGAAGCCTGTGACTCTGTCTCCGCCTTGTCCGTTTCCCTGCTTTTCACCCGGTACTTCCGCACCTGTCTGCACAGATAGCGGTGGAGCTTTTCCGCATCCACTTTGGATGCCAGTTCCTCCTGCTTCCTCTGCAGCTCCCGGGGCAGGACGATGGGCTCCTGGTTCAGCACGGCGGTAAAGGCGTTGTTCACCTTCAACAGGAACCGGAGGTAATGCTTCTCCTCCTCGGTCAGACCCTCGTTCCTGCCAATCAGCTGCAGCACCCGGGATTTTGTCCGGGCCCACTGGCTTTTGATGTCCCCCAGCGCATCGAACACGGCCAGGTAAAAGTACACCGACGGCAGCCCCAGCTCTCCCCGCAACCCACTCTCCGTCATCTCATTCTGGACGGTGTAGCCGGGATACAGTTTGGACAGCCCTCCGATGCCGCTGTACCTCTGGTATACATATCGCTTCACCTTGCCGTAATCCGCCGCAATCTCCTGCAGCTTCTTCATATCCTCCGCGCAAAGCGGGCTCTTGCTGTACTGGTGGACGGTCTTGCATACCTTGTCTGACGGCATTTTGGAGTTCCTTTTACTCTCTATAATCACATGACAACGCGCGATTCCCAAAAAGTGTACTTTTTGAGAATTGGCTGTACGTCTGATAACCTACCCTATTTTAATACAACATGGGCATAAAATCAATAGAAAACATATATTTTTCTTGGTAATTGTGCCCATCTTTTGATATTGGCCAAAAAGTACACTTTTTGGTATCATTTCAGACAACAAAAAAGCCGGGACATTTCATCCCGGCTCCCTTTATACCATTCCCCTTCCGCGGCTCCCCGGAGCAGCCCCCCGCTCCAGGCTCCCGGCAGCGCCCCGAACAGCTCCCTGGCATCTGCACCCACAGACTCAATTTCAGCCTCCAATCAACACCTGTTTTCCCCTGAACGCAAATCCATACTTTTGAATCCGCTCTGCCGGGAATCCCTTTTCCAGCAGCGCAGCATCATACCCTTTCTCCTCAATCTGCTGCAGCGCAGCCTGTACCGTATCCTCAAGGCTCTTCTCTTTTCTCGGATTGTTTACCTTGAATTCTATAATAATCGCATCTCTTCCGCAAGTATTTGATACCGCGTCCCCGGCGGGATTCCTCGGCTCCAACAGCACATCATAGCGCCCAAAGCCACTCTCCCGGTTGGAGGTAATGCTGTATCTATCCGCCAGATCCACCATCAGTCCCAGCACAAAACCGTGGTAGAAACGCTCCGGCTCCGCTTCCTCCGATGGCTTCACCCCCGCGTCAAAGCTGCTGAACGTAGCCAGCGCCACCCGGTTCATATACAGATTCATGGCATCCAAATCTCCCAACAGCAGAGCTTTGATAAAGGTATTGTAATGGGGCGTATAGTCGCGGAACCACCCGTCTATCATCCGCTCGAACATCAGCCTCACTTCCCGGTTGGTAAGCTTCAGCCCATACTTCCAGCTTCCGTAAGGAGGCCTTTCACAGCTCTCTACCCTTAAGTATCCACTGGCCAGAAGCAGGCTCCAGACAGCGCTCTGGCTGTAATCAAGTTGGT
>OFHB01000123.1_pt1 | contig 54935 bp, 37 predicted proteins | sample 1521881 | NCBI WGS metagenome assembly OFHB01 (sample SAMEA3504090, study PRJEB24116) | mouse gut metagenome | biome: mouse gut; feature: mouse-associated habitat; material: faeces | place: Denmark | collected 2011
CGTTTTTCAAATATACGGGAATAAGCCCTGTCTGCCAGTCATGGCAGTGCAGGATATCCGGGCAGAATCCAATCACAGGCAGCGCTTCCAGCACGGCCTTTGAAAAATACGCAAATTTTTCCACATCCTCATAAATGTTATTATAAGGACTGGCACCCTGAAAATAATACTCATTGTCAATAAAGTAATAGGTAATTCCGTCCACCTTTGCTTCCAGCACTCCTGCGTACTGGCTCCTCCAGCTTAACTGGACATAAAAACGGGAGTGGAACCGCAGCTGTTCCTTTAACGAATCATCCATGCAGACATACTTCGGCAGGATAATACGCACATCATACTCTGACCTGTCAAAATACTGCGGCAGAGAACCTGCGACATCCGCAAGACCTCCGGTTTTGACAAAAGGCACTGCTTCCGATGTAACAAATAATACTTTTTTCATGAAAATTCCTCCTTTGTTTTTGCCTGTCAAAAAGGCTCAGGCTGCACCTTCAAGCCTTATTTGCGGGACTGTCGATATAAAGGGACTTGTTCCATCGGCTCTCTGAAAAATCAGGCTTTTACATAACAGCCTCCATGTTCACAAGAAATTGTTTGAAATCAGGCTGCTTTTTCATTCTACTCCATTTTTCAGGATTTATCAACTGCGCTTTCGGGTATCTGCCGTCTTTCGTTCCGTTATCACCCAATCCACACGGCAATCGAACGACTCTTTGGGCACTTCATCCAACAGCAGGCTTTCCCAGCAGAGCACAGCAGACACGCCAGTGATTTTCGGCAGATAGCGGTCATAATACCCGCCGCCATAGCCCAATCGATACCCACGCCTATCGCACGCCAGACAGGGTATGACCGCCAGCCCGATTTCCTCCGGCGGCACGACCGGTGCGTCCTCCTCTGGCTCCAAAATACCGTACCGTCCTGCCGAAAGGGACGACAGGGACGTAATTTCGCGCGCATCCATCTGTCCGTTTTTCCCGCATTTCGGCACAGCAACGCGTTTTCCATCTTTCCATGCCTGCCGGAAAAGTTCCGTTACGTCAATCTCTCCGCCCATGGCAACGTAACAAAACACTGTTTTTGCTTTCTGGTATGCCGCAAGCCCCCAAACCCTCCGGCAGGCTGCCGCATTTCCCTGTCTTTTTTCCTCAGGGGAAAGCATGCCCCGTCTGGCTTTTGCCCATTCCCGAAGACGTTTTTTCTCCGCCGCCGCATCCATACTCCGCACCTCCTGCAACATACAAAAACAGGGTCGTTTCTGTTAAAACAACCCCACTTTTGAAAGATATCTGTCAATCAGCTCCAGCTTTGCTTCCGTAGAATAGCCCATTTTCCGGCTGATAAATGAACACAGCAGCTCCATCGTGAACATAACGGCAACATACGAATTGAAAAACGTATTGCTGTCCACGCTGACCGTCGGCGTATTCACAACAGGAATCTTTAAAACCAGGCGGCATACGTTTCCCCATTCCCCGTTGTAGTAAGTCCTTGCGTAGACAGTGCCGTAGAAATCTTCAAACAGAACCGTACTGCCCGCATCCACACACTTATCCTTGGTGGTCAGCTTGGAGGTGGTGGCGGAATAGTAGATTTTCGCCCCCTTTGTGTCGGAGCCGAAGGTCACGTTCCTGCCACCGAATACCCCTTTCACGCCAAAAGATACATTACGGCTCCTGGCACTGTTGACCAGCACCTTCCTCGCCATATCGCTGTTGGTGCAGCCGCTCTTTACCGCGATGGCCTTCAGCGTACCGGCGAAGCAGTCCAGGGATACGGATGTTCCGCTTCCTTTTATCCCCTTCTCGACAGTGGGCGTGGAACCGTCCGTGGTGTAATAGATAGTGCTGTTCGGTGTAGTCGTCTTTATCGTGACCTTATTGCCTGATTGCGTAATAGCCGGCGCATTCACCACAGGAATCTTCAGGCTCAGCTTGGACACCTCGCTCCACTCGCCATCACAATAAGCTCTGGCGTATACCGTGCCATAGAAATTAGTGAAAATCTCCTTTGCCCCATTGGCGACCGATTTGTCTGCCCCGGTCGGTGTCGATTTGGTGGTCGAATAATAAATCATCGCATCCTTGGTATCGCAGTTAAAGGTGATTTCCTTACCTCCGATGATGTCCTTTACCACAAACTTGGGGGAGGCTATCGTGAGCCTACCATATCTGATGGTAGTTCCTGTAGGATAATTGTCGGCATTGTCAGCTGTGGAGCCCTTCTCGCAGTACACGGTTCCGCTGCCTAATCCTGTCTTTTCAAAGACACTGTCTATGGATACAACGGAAGCAGGTATGTAAATGCTTTTCAAATTGCTATCCTCATAGAACGCACGATAGCTGATTGTGGCGAGTCCATCCACCAATGATACATTTCTCAGATTGCCGCAGGAAGCAAAAGCATATTGTCCAAGCTGTTTCACACTTGCTGGAATTACCACTGTTTCCAGCCCACTGCATGAGTAAAAAGCAGAGTCCCCAATCAATTCAACGTTGGCACCGACATTGACAGCCTTTAAGGCTTCACAATCCCAAAAAGCTTCGGCCCCTATCTGTGTGATACTTGAGCCAAAGATGATGTCGGCCAAAATAGAGCAGCCACAAAACGCTGTACTGCCTATTGACTTTACATTGTCAGACATGCTGACCTTTGTCAGGGCTGTACACCCATAAAACATATAAGATGATACTATACTTGAGTGAATATCTGCTGTCTTCAGTGCCTTACATCCATAAAAAGCATGAGACCCTACATTTGTCACGCTTTGAGGAACTGTAATGGAACCCAAGCCTGCACGGCTAAAAGCCGCTTCCCCAATCGTAGTAAGGCCAGAGGGCAGCGTCAGGCTCTGTAAGCCAGTACAGTCCATAAAGGCATTCTTTCCAATCGTAGTAAGGCCAGAGGGCAATGTCAGACTCTGCAGACCAGTGCAGTCCGAAAATCCACTTTGCCCGATTGATTTTACGCTATCCGACAGTGTCACTTTATTGAGGGATTTACACTTCTGGAACATCCCCTCTCCTATTGCCTCATTCTGAGCCTCTACCTCCAGCAAGCCAGTACAACCGTAAAAGCTTCCGTACCCTAGTTCTGCCACCGTGGAGGGAATCACGACTGACTCCAGGCCAGTACAAGATTGGAATGCGTACCCCCCAATAGTTACCAGCCCTTTGTTCAGCATGATACTCTTCAAGCCTGTACATCCATCAAAAGCACTATATCCAATATACCGCAAAGCTGGCGGGATATTGATATCGGCCAAGGAACTACACTCATAAAATGCATACTCCTCGATTCTGGAAAGTGTATTCAATAAAGTAACCTTTTTCAAAAACTTGCATCCCCAGAACATGGAATCGCCAACAAAGTTTATCTTAATATCTGCAGATGCCAGAGAAATACAATCGCGAAAAACATACTCCCCTATATCTGTAAGCGTACTGGGAATCACTATACTCTCCAAAGAAGTACAATCGTAGAATGCACTATCTCCAACAGACATCACACCTTCATTTATGGTCACGGTCTTCAGCGATATGCAGCCTCTGAATGCTTCCTCTCCGATAACGGTAATCGTCCCCGGGATGGACACCTGGGCAATCGCACTTTTGTCTCGAAACGCCCTGTAGCCAATCTGGGTTACATTATAGGTAGTTCCATTATCGGCAACAACAGTAGCCGGTATGTTCAAAACGGTATCATTGCCCTTGTATCCATTGATGATGACATCTTCCCTATCAACCGTGAAAGAGTACCCATCGTTGGTGACATAGGATGCAGCCTGAACCACCTCTCCTCCTTCGTCGGAAGCAATCTCTCCTTCCGCACCAGTTGCCGCATCGGCTTCTACATCACTGTCTGCTTCGGGCAATTCTTCTGAAACGTCTGCTTCATTTTCCTCCGGGTTTTCATCGTGTTTGTCTGCTTCGTCTCCGTCAGACTTCTCCTCAGAGCTATCTGTCCCGTTCTCTTCCGGGCTTTCCTCAGAGGCATCTGTCTCATTCCCTTCGACACTTTCCTCAGGGGCTTCTTCCGAGGCATCTGCTTCGCTTTCTTCCGGGCTTTCCTCAGAGGCATCTGTCCCGCTTCCTTCCGAATCTTCCTCCGAGGCATCTGCCCCACTTTCTACCTGGCTTTCCTCAGACTCGTCTGTTTCGGCCCCTTCAGGGTTCTCCTCTGACGCGCTGACATCGGCTCCTTCAGAACCATCTTCAGGCATGTCTGCCTCGTTTTCCTCAGAGCTTTCCCCGCCAGTTCCCTCCGGCCTGTCCTCATCGCTTCCCTCAGCTTCCTCTGCAGACAATGGCTGCGACGAAGCTACCGGAGGCACTTCGCTGGCGAACACTGTAGTTCCCGCCAGTGTCAGAACCATAAGAAACGGAAGCAGCTTCTTTAATACCTTTCTCTTCATTTTGTTTCTCCTTTCATTATTTATATGTAGTGACCTTGCTATTGGTAAAGCAGCTCCTCACTGCAATAGCCCTAACCGTTTTACCTTTCCCGACATACACCCTCACATAGGGAGCGGATACCATCTTCCCATTGCTCATGGATGGCGTCGTTCCATCTGTCGTGTAATAGATGCGGCTCTTCGGCGTAGTCGTCCTGATGGTGGCATAGCCTTTGCTGTCCACGCTGATAGTCGGTGCATTCACAACGGGAATCTTTAAAATCAGACGGCATACATTTCCCCACTCCCCATTGTAATAGGTTCTTGCGTAAATGGTTCCATAGAAGTTCTCAAACAGAACCGTACTGCCTGCATCCACACATTTATCGCTAGTGGTCAGCCTGGAAGTAGCGGAAGAGTAGTATACCTTTGCGCCTTTTAGTTCGGAGCCGAATGTCACGTTCCTGCCGCCAAATACACCTTTCACCTTAAAGGATACATTGTGGCTCTTCACGCTGTTCACTAATACCTTCCTTGCCATGTCGCTGTTTGTCCAGCCATTCTTCACTGCAATAGCCTTCAACGTACCAGCAAAGCTGTCCAGTGTCACAGATGCTCCGTTTCCTTTTATTCCGTTCTTGACAGTAGGCGTGGAACCATCTATAGTATAATAAATCACGCTTCCACTGGTAGGTGCCTCGATTTTTACCTTGTCTTCGGATATGCTAATCGTTGGGGTCGCTACCTTGGGAGCCGTCAGAACATAGGATGCTATATCACTGTTGGTGTAGCCATTCTTCACTGCAATAGCCTTCAGCATACCAGCAAAGCTGTCCAAAGACACAGCCTCTCCCTTTCCTTTTATGCCGTTCTTGACAGTAGGTATGGAACCATCTATAGTGTAATAAATCGTGCTTCCACTAGTAGGTGCCTTAATCGTTACCTTGTTTCCGGATACCGTAATCGTTGGAGCCGCCACCTGAGGAGTCTTCACGACATAGGATGCCAAATCGCTCCACTGGCCATCGTAATAGGCTCTGGCATAAACAGTTCCATTAAAGCCGCCCAGGGTAACCTTTCCTCCGTTTGCCACCCACTTATCTTTTGTAGTCATACTGCTGCCAGTAGTAGAGTAATAAATAATCGCGTCCTTCGTAGCACAAGTGAAAGAAATATCCTTGCCTCCTATATAGGGTATTTCGCTAAATGTAGGGGGCTCTATTTTAGCAGCAACATCGAGGCCACCTTTGCCCACGTTTACTGCTATAGTGTCTAAATCCGTCTGCCCTGTTGCATATCCTGTTGTATGTTCATATACTGTTCCATCTATTCCTTTATAAAGAATCATGGGCATTGAAAACCCCCCGGCATTACTTATAGCCCGGGAACATTTGTTGAACAAATTGGAATACTCTTCATTCTCCTTATTCTCTTCATAGTTCCAAAGGGTGTTCACCATTATCTGTTCAGAGACATTGTCCAGCTTTGACAATATATCTTCCTTACTTGGTCTTTCAATCAAAAATACATAAATATTCAGCTGCGACATGTCAACCCTGGATGCTATTTCAGTTAAATTTCTCAAAGCTGCAACGGTAAAATCGCATGTTGTCACCCACCCAAACACGATTACAGCCTGTTTCCCGTCAGCGCCGTTGAAAGTGCTCACCTTCGAGGAATCCCGTATATCCGACATCTGGAAGGAAGTAGTGCTCAGATTAAGAGGCGCTCCCTGAACTATGTCTGTAGCTTCCTCCCGATTCGGCGGAAGCACCATATCAGCAGCAGGCTCTTCGGATATAGAAATTTGCTCTTCCTTGTCCAGCGTATTTTCTATAGCGACAGAGGGTTCGGTTGATTCAGCTACATCCTCCCCTTCCGGCGGAAACTCCATATCAGCAAAGTCATCCCCCTGGTTTCCGTTCCCGGGGAATACACCATATCCCGATGAGGACATCTCTATCTTGATTGTATCTTTGCTTTCCTCTGCATATACTTTTCCTGCCATGCCGTAACCAGACATGATTCCTACTATCTGGCTTCCTATCATCAGAGCAGTAATTGCCTTCTTCCAGCTTTTCCGATTTTTCAACATATCACCTCCACTTCACCCCTTGTCCATTGGGATGTCTCCTATTATCGAATATGGCTTGGAGCCATACTCAGTGCATGCCGTCAGGGCTCTCGGTTCCATCCCCGTCAATGCCGTCATCCGGACATTCTTCCGAACTGTCTATCTCGCTTTCATCGGTGCTTTCCTCAGTCCCGTCTGCTTCGGCTCCCTCCGGGCTTTCCTCCCCTTCAGCATTGCCTTCCTCAGAGGCTTCTCCGCCAGATTCCTCTGAACCGATGGCCGCTGTCTCCTCCACAGACAATGGCGGCGCCGGAACCTCGCCTTCCGCAAACACTGTGGTCCCTGCCAAAGTCAGGGCCATAAGGAACGGAAGCAATTTCTTCAATACCTTTCTCTTCATGTCACTCCTCCTCTTTTCGGTGTTCATTTTCATGACCTCTATGTAATTCACCCAACGGGTAATCACATGCCGCCCGGCAGTATAGCTGCAGATACTTTCTGGCAATCATATCAATATCGAATTTTTCCGAAGCCCGCTCTGCAGCCTGCCGCAATTGTACATATACTGCCAGATGCTCTGCCAGAACGCACATGCAGTGCGCCAACTGCTCCACGTCAACCTTCCCCTGCCTAAGGGAAAGGAGCATGCCCGCCATATGCCCTTGTGGATCCCGCAGCTGATTCCCGATTTCGCCGATATCCGTGGCTATCACAGGCCTTCCACACATCAGGCATTCCATGACTGAGAGGGGGCAGCTTTCTCCGGCATACATGGTGGGAAGCAGTCCGACGTCGCCCATGGCAAAGTAGCTCCTTACATTGCCCACTGTCCCCATGAAATGTACGTTCTCCGGCGCTTCCCGTTCCAGGCTCTCCCTGATTTCCCCATCGCCCAAAATGACCAGCTGCATTCTGCGGCTGCAGTCATTCTGTGCCCAGCTCAGGGCCTGTATGGCTTCCCGCCATCCCTTTTCGGGAATGCCACGACTGGCCAACACAAATACAAAATCTTCTCTGCCGATTCCCAGTTGATTTCGATCTATTTTTGACACCTTTCCTCCGGGAATCCCCGTAGGAATCTTAATGAATTTCTCTTCTTCAAATTTCCCTCTTTCCCTGAAGCATTCAAGATTCTTGTCTGCCACATAGGCATACATGTCGCACACTGGCAGGGCTGTCCGGATGACCCTGTCGCAGTCCTCTCTGGCTATGGTCTCGTACATACCGTGAAGGGTTATTATCTGTTTCCCTAATTGAGGATTGCTTTTTAAGCAAAGGCTCACGGCATAATCCACGACAGCCTGATGCGTATGGATGATCCCTCCGCCCAAATGGTACAGGACAGGGACAAGATCATCCGTATGCCGCAGATTGACCAACGGGATACCGGAGTCCAGCATATCCGCTATTTCGCGTTCTTCCTCTTCCAAGCCAAAATTCAGAAGCGTCACAGACGCACCAAGCTTTTTAAGCGCATTGGCCAGATAAATGGTGAATATCTCTCCCCCGCCGGATTTCAATGCATAGCACGCCATGATGATTCCGGGGATGCTCTGAGAGACGGCCAATGTCCGTGCCATCTCCGTCCCACTCTGTCCTCCATGCTTTTTGCTGTCTATCCTATTCCAATACAGCACTTCCTCTGTACAGCCCACGACGCCGCCCCTTCTGCACATCGAATACAGCCAATCGCTCCCCTGGCTGCCCGGCGGATTCTTTTTCCAGATGGCAGCCAGATCCGTTCCGTTTCGAAAAAGGCATCCCTGCACGGGCGGAACAGAAAAACTGCCTTTTTCCAAATGCCTCTGTAAATCGAAAGCCGTTATGTACCGCACGGGAGCATCCGGGCCGAGTCCTTTCCCGGATTTTTGAGTTTTTCCGGAAGACAGTCCCGTCATCACAGATTTGTATCGGAACAGCGGAACCATTGTTTCCAGAAAATTTCTGTCGCAGACAGTATCTTTTCCTATTATCCAGATTAATTCGCCTTTTGCGCGGGCCAGTCCGGATTCCAGAAGAGAATTCCCCTTTTCCAGCACATGGACTTCCAACTTGCCATAAGTCTGCCGATAAATGGTGTCCCACATTCCACATTCCGGCGTCACATCCCCATCTATGACCGCCAGAATGCTGACAAGAGGTTCATATCCCTCTTCCGGCACTTTCTCATACCGAAAGCAGAAGCTCTGCTCCCCTTCCGCCAGCTCCTTTTCATCCAAAATCTGCGTGCTCTTACGGAATCTCAGGATATATTTCAACTGTCCCAGCGTTTTGACATAAAGGCCTCCTCCCAGTCTCCTGAGACAATCATCACATTTTCGAAAGAAGGCAATACGCTTTTCATTCGTTATAAAGGAATAAACCGCTCTTATCACATTCTCTTCCCCGTCAGATGTTCCTTCATACGGTATAGCACATTCGTCGATGGCAGCTTATGGCTTAAATGATTCTCCTCCAGAAAAGCCGTATACTGTCTCTGCATCTGTCTGTACTTCCCTCTATATTCCCGATAATCGCAATATCCCAGCAGTTCCTCCGGCGCTTTGATTTTCTCCCATACCGCATAATCGATGTGGGGCAGATGCAGGGCTTCCGTCAGTTCTTTGGTACGGGCATCATGTACAATCCAAAGGGTAGGCACGCCCTTGCGGAAAGCAGCCATATTTCCGTGAAATCTGCTGCCGAAGGCGAAGGTGATATCCTCTTTCTCGTAGAATGTATCCCAGTCCATCTTCGTAAAAAAAATCCTAGCTGAGCGCTTCATGTACTTCCATATATCAGCCTGGCTCAACCCGCTCTCCGGGAAGCTGCCGGTCAGCAGCTCTTCCCAGGCATCCTCCCAGGCATCCTGTTCCAACGCCAGATCAGGATGCTCTGTCATCATCTGCATCAGCCAGAATGCATTGTGTCTTTCTCCCATCTCAAGGATTTTTGTCTCAAGAGGGTTCGCCGGAGTCACGGTAATCTGCATTCTGTCCAAAGAAGGTTTCTTATGTTTGGGAGGCCGTTTATGAAAGTCATAGTAGAATGACGGACAGCCAATGATTCTGACATTTTTAATGCCCAGAATGCTCAGGCACTCCGCCGTATATCCTCCCCGGACGCCAATGGTCACTGCCCTTTCCGACAGCATTTTCAAGGCTTTAGTCTGCGTGGGAGACAGCTTCCGCACTAATTCTTCAGGCGTTTCGTCCAGTTTCGCCTGGGCCCCCAGACCAGCCATTGTAACAGGACATTCCGTATTTTCCAGAAAGCGAATCAGCGCCGCCATCAAACTGTCTCCGCCCTGTATCATGAAGTTCGCAGAGGGAATCACCACAGATGGATTGTCCACATCTTTCAAAGCAGCGGGATTAATCCATATCTCCTTCACATAGTCCAGCTGCTCCTTCATCGCCTCTACAAATATCAAATTTCCTGTATTGGCTCCAGCCAAGCCCACCTTTTCTTCTATGCCCTTGTCCAGATTCCGGTTCAGCGCCGCCAGCAGATTAACTACTACGGCATTATAATCATTCCTGTTCTTCCCCACGGCCCACTCCTGTACAGCGGTCGCTTCATCATCCGCAAACTGCCTTTGGGGCATTATTTCCTGATTCTGAAGCGATGGCTGATATGATTTTCTTCCAGAAACGCAATATAATTGATACACAATTCCCGATAATGGGCATACATCTCGCTGTAGTCGCAAAGCTCGAGCATTTCTTCCGGATTCCTTATATCCGCAAAACGTTGAATTGTGATATACGGAACATGCAGAGCCTTTGCCAGCTCCGTAGTCCTGCTGTCATGGGTAATCCAAAGGGCAGGGACGCCATTTCTGATAGACGCCATATTCCCATGAAAACGGCTGCCAAAGGAAAATGTGATATTCTCCTCCCTGTAATATCGGTTCCAGCTGTCTATCGTAAAGAACATACGGCTGCGGCTTCTCAGATAACGGGAATATTCATCCAGGCCGACCTTCAGTCCCGGGAATCTTCTCTCTACCCATACAGGAGAGATTGTTTCGCCTTCAAAAGCGCTCTTGGGCATTTCCGTCATCATCTGCATCAGCCATACGGAATTCAGCCGGATGCCCATCTCCAGGATGCGGCTTTCCAGAGGAGTTCCTGTAGTCACCGTAATCTGCGTCCGCTCCAGCCCAGGCCTGGGAAGCTTCGGAAATCTGCCGTTCAAATATTTGTAGAACGAAGGGCAGCCAATTATCCTGTAGTTATGCACGCCTAACAGCTCCAGGCATTCCGCGGTAAATCCTCCCCGAATCCCTATCGTCACTGCCCTTTCCGATAAAGCCTTGAAATATTTCTTTTTTGCCGGGGTAAGGATGTCTACCAGCTTTCTGGGCGTGTCCAGTTCCTTCGTAGACTGCGCTCCCAGCCCTGCCAGCGTCACCGGACAGTCTGTACTGTCCAGGAATCGCTGACATCCTTCGATAAAGCTATCGCTTCCATGAATCATGAAGTTTGCGGAGGGCATAATGACCGTAGGCTTGTCCACCCCTTCCAGGCTGTCCCCGGCTATCCATATCTCCTTTTCGTAGGCAATCTGCTCTTTGATGCCTTCCGCAAACATCAGATTGCCCGTATTACTGCCTACATCCGCTATTTTCCCTGCAATGTCCTTGGTCATGTCCTTTCCGGCAGAGATAATGGGATTTACCAGTACAGTGTGATAATTCTCCGAATCCCTATGGATTCCTGTACTGTCCAGGCCCAAAAGCATATTCTGTATTCTCGTTATAAAGCTCGTATCCATCTCGTCTCCCATCTCACTGCTTCCATGGGCCCGCGCTAGTCCATATCGTCACTTTCCTCAAAACCCAGATCCTGGTTATACATATCCAGCCCCTTTTTCACATCACCGTCAAAGACAATATGATGCCCCCGCACATATATCACCCTGGTACAGAAAGCCTTTATCAGGCCATCGGAATGGGATGAGAAAAGGATAGATTTTCCGGAGCGGAACAATTCCAATGTCTTGGCCCGGGACTTTTCCCTGAACACCTTGTCTCCCACGGCAAAGACCTCATCCGTAATCAGGATATCCGGATCCGAAAATATAGCCAGCGCATACCCCAGACGGGCTATCATTCCGGAGGAATATGTCCTGGCGGGCATATCAAAATATTCGCCGATATCAGCGAAGCGGATGACATCCTCCATAATCTCATCCAGATGCTCCCGGCTCATGCCCAGCAGCATCCCTTTGTAGTAGATATTTCTCCTGCCTGTAAAGTCAGGATTGAATCCCGCATTGAGATTGATCAGGGAGCCAATCGTGCCATTCACGATCACTTCCCCCGATGTGGGGAAGGTAATCCCGGCCAGAATCTTCATCAGAGTGGATTTCCCGGCTCCATTCTTTCCAATGACCCCCACGACCTCTCCCTGATCGATTTCAAAGGATATGTCCTGTAGCGCAGGTTTTACAGATGTATATCCCTTTCTGGTAACCAGCCATGGAATGACCTTGTAGCTTTTATCAAAGCAATAAAACTGCTTCGTCAAATTTTGGACAATAATCCTCTTCTCCGGCATGCCATATCACCTCTATCAGATAAAATCACTGTAAAATCTCTGCATACGCCTCTGCACGAAGCTGCCAAACCAGAATACTGCCAGCGTCATGCCCCAAAAATAGACCGTATATTCTATGGGCTGCGTATTCCCCAGCACGAAAGCATCCCTGAATCCCTGGATAATATAAATCAGGGGGTTCAGCTTCAGGATTCTCCCCCAAAAGGCGTATTGCGTCCCTTCCAATGTCCGAAAATTCCACATAATCGGCAGGGAAAAGAACAACACCCTCATGAACGCCATGTAAATCTGATGAAAGTCATCGCTCACTGCGATTATCGCAGAAAACAGCAGGGTGGCACTGAACAGAATCGCAAAAGTCGCGAAAATGTAATACAAGGCCAGCAATACATGGATGTTTGCCAGATGCCCGTAATAGATGCACACAACTACAATAAACAGGAAAGAGGGCAGCCTCTTCATAAAGATTGAGAGCACCTCTACTCCCGGCAAGATGGTAATGGGAAATTTAATGCTCTGTATAATCACTTTGTTCAGCCTTATGGCATTTGTGGCACTGTTGAGCACTTCACTGATCAGCAGCCAGGGCACCAGTCCTGTCATAAGGTATTCCACCCCGTGCATCCCGTCCCCGCCGCTGTTTCCGGTCAGCAGGATTCGGAACAGCACAAATGCGGTAAAATACAACATGTCATGTATATAGACCCATACCACTCCCCATGTGGATCTGATTGTAGACTGGGACATATGGACATACGCCAGCTTGATCAAAAGCTTCCTGTTTTGAATGTATTCGTTGATTGTAAAACGAACAGATGGAAACATATCATTCCCCCAATCACTCTTACGCCCCTAAGCCTGTCACCTCTTCATATGCGGATAAATATTTAGCAGCAATATCCCGTATATTGAACTTCCTGGTGGCAGACAGCGTCCGTTTTTGCAGCGTCTCGTATAATTCCCTGTCTTCTGACAGCTTCAGAATCGACTCGGCAATCTCCTGCACATCCAGAGCTCCGTCACGCAGCGTCAGCAATTCTCCAGCCAGCTCCCCCGCCTCGTCCGTGAGCTGATGGCGGACTTCCGCCACGTCGGTGGCAATCACCGGTTTCCCGCACATCAATGCTTCTATAAGTACCAGCGGATAGCTTTCCCCCGCAAACCGGGTGGGAAGGAATCCTATGTCGGAGGTTGCAAAGTAGTCGCGCACATTGCTCCGGCAACCCAAGAAATGTACATAATCCGGGCTTTCCTTCTCCAGTTCCTTCCGGATTTCCCCATCCCCTACGAGAAGCAGGTGAATCGGCCGGGATGCCTTTTCCCTCGCCAGGCTCGTAGCCTTTATTCCTTCTTTCCATCCCTTTTCCGCAATTCCCCGGCTCACAATGCACAAGACAAAGGCATTGTCCTCAATCCCCAGGGATTCCCTGGGCACAGGGTTAACCGGAATCACCGGCAGGCCATTGTCTATTTTCTGCGTCTGCACCTTGTCCAGCATTTGGTATCGCCGGAAAGGGATAAGGTTCTTGTCCGCTATATAGAAGAATCTGGAACAGCTTCTGCCAACGACATCAAACAGATGCTCCAGGTGGCAATCTTCTATGGTCTCATACATCCCATGCAGGGTAATGATATGTCTGCACCGGTAAGCACTGTCATTCAGCAATTTCCCGACAATCTCATCCACACTGCCATGATGGGAATGCACCACATCTATATTCATTTTCTTAAGGCATACAATCAGTTTCCCCACATCGCGGAGCCTGACCAAAGGCACTCCAGGATTCAGCAGGTCCCTGCACTCTTCCTCATATCTCTCACGATTAAAATCGAAAAGAGTGACATTACAGCCCATGCTGTGAAGTTCATTGGCCAGGTAGATCGGATATGTCTCCCCGCCCCCCGACTGCAGCGAAAAACACGCTACCGCAATATTGGGCTTTCTATGTTTCTGTATCTCCTTCAGTTCCTCTATGCAGTAATGTCCTTTCACAATCTCTGCATCAGCAACATGCTGAGTCGCTCTATAGTGGTAAAGCAAATAATCCAGGATTTTCTCATAAAGGCCTTCGTCTACTTCATAATTCTTCGAGACATATGCGGACACCATCTCATATTCATCATAATATTGCAGCGTGCGCTGGACTCTGAGAGATGTGCTTTCCTGATGGACTCTGTAATAGTTCGTTGTCCTGTTCGTATAGCTCAGGCAGCCGCCCTTCATAATCGCGAGGTAAAATATCCAGTCGCTGCTCAAAGACATATTGCTGCATACTTTCAAAACTTCTTCCGGCACCTGTCCTATATTTCTAAAGACCGCACTGCTCACATTCGGAATGATATTCTTATAGCCAAACCCCAGCTTAACTGCTGTCGCCGCGGTTATGGTAAATGGCATATCCCAGCGCAGAGTCTTGACATTTGCCAGGTATTCTTCCGTGCTCCAGGTCTGCTTCCCATCCTGCATAAAAGCCGACCGGGAAAACGCAAGGATTGTAGATGGATAGCGAAAGCATTTCATCATCTCTTCCAAAAAGCAGTCCTCGCTATAGTCGTCGCTCTCCGCTATCCAGATATATTTTCCTCTGGCAAGGCTTAAGCCCTTGTTCCATTGCTGGAAAACACTTCCGCTATTCACATCATTGAACAAGATCCTTGTGTTCTTGCTGTACCTCTCCGCGTATTCCTCCAAAATGTCCCGGCTGTCATCTGTGGAGCAGTCGTCAAGCAGTATGACCTCAAAATTCGGATATGTCTGATTATAGATGGTGTCAAGCCTTTCCCTTAAATACAGTGCATGGTTATAATTGGGAACAATAATCGACACCAGAGGCGCAACATCCTGCTCCTGCAGCTCTTCCCTCCACTGCAGCCCTTCCCACTCCGCTATACTGCTCTCCTGCTGCGTCAGAGCGGCTTCCATTCCGTCATCATATGCCGCTTCCGCCTGTGTGTCCTCTGTTTTGCGCAGCCTGTCCCGCACGCCATCCAGCCTGTCTGAAAGCCTGGGCACATGCTTCCGGATTGCCATGTTCATTTTGGCTACATGTCCGTAGACAAATTTAGAGTACACAATATGTCTTACCGCTTTCAGAATAAATCGTGCCATTCTCTTAATTCCGTTCATGTCATCTGCTTTCTTAAACACCTTTTGTATATTTTTATATTTCTCTCTGCCTATGGCATGTAGGGCCTGGAAATGTGTATTGCTTTGGTGGTGCGTGTCTGCTTGGTATTGCGTCAACCGGTGATAACGCGCCATTATCATCGGTTGATGTCCTCCAGGTACCATCCCCCCACCAACATATTCCGCATAAACACATTGAGCCAAGCAGATAATTATGGTATCATTGTAATAAATCATCACCGTCAGCAGCGAAACATGGCAAGGATCGTTGGCATAAGCAAGCTGGATTTTGAGGATGGCATTACAAAGGATATCTTTTATATAGCTCTCTGCTGGCGAAAGGCCTCCCGGCGGAACGGATTCGGAAGTACGGCTTTGCGTTCTGCGAGAAGGAAGTGCTGATTGGATGACGGATTGGAGGTAATGGCATGACTGAAGAAAGGCTGATATCCTTACTTGAAATTGGGGAAAATACGGCTGTGGAGTTCAAACGCTGCGGTAATGGTATAGAATCTGATACCTATGAGACGGTCTGCTCCTTCCTGAATCGGTTTGGCGGAGATATCTTTTTGGGTGTTCGCGATGATGGTACTGTGGAGGGTATTCCTGAGCAGGCTGTACGCGACAACATGAAAAATTTCGTAAAGATGGTAAACAATCCCGACATCATAAGTCCTACGATATACCTTGTCCCGGAAAAGATTATATTTGAAGGTAAATCCATTATCTATATCCATATACCGCCCAGTTCGGAGGTGCATCGCTATAAAAAGGTAATCTACGACCGTGTGGATGATGCCGATGTGCGCGTCACCTCCACCAGCCAGATTGCTGCTATGTATATCCGTAAACAGAATATCTTTACGGAAAAGAAAATCTATCCATATGTGAAAGAAGAGCACTTGCGCCTGGACCTCCTGCCGCTTTGCAGGAGACGTGCTGTCAATAAACGCCAGGACCACCCATGGAAGGATATGACAGATGAAGCGCTGTTGAAAAGCGCAGGCCTTTTCAGCGAGGATTTTTCTACCGGGGAAAAGGGCTTTAACCTGGCGGCCGTGATGCTTTTAGGAAAGGATGATGTGATTCAGTCTATCTGTCCTGCGTACAGGACGGATGCCATCCTGCGGAAAGTCAATAAGGATCGCTATGATGACAGAGAAATCGTAAAGACGAATCTAATTGAAAGCTATGAAGCCCTCATGGCATTTGCCAAAAAACATTTATGGGATAAATTCTATCTGGAAGACAGCCTGAACGTAAGCCTCAGAGATAATATTGCGCGTGAAATGCTCACGAACATGCTGATTCATCGAGAATTTACCAGCCCGTTCATCGCTAAATTCATCATAGAAGAAAATCAGATGTATGTGGAGAATGCCTGTCGGGCTTTGAGGATTGGAGAAATAACACCGGAGAACCTGTCGCCTGTCCCTAAAAATCCGCTGATAGCCGCTTTTTTCAATCAAATAGGAAATGCGGACGAACTCGGTTCCGGCACCAGAAACCTGTATAAGTATAGCAAACGGTATTCTGGAAAGAATCCCAGCATCATAGAGGGCGATATCTTTGAAATTATTGTTCCGTTGGACGACGCCTATTCCTTTGATGCTGAATATATGCCCAATGATAAGGTCGGAGATAGGGTCGGAGATAAGGTCGGAGATAAGGTCGGAGAACCTGATTTTTATCAGTTGACTGAAAACCAGCGCCGTATCCTCAGTAGCCTGGAACAGAATCCCAGAGTGTCCGCCGCGCACCTAGCGGAAGAAATCGGTATTTCTTCCAGGAAGGTGGAAAATAACCTAAAAAAGTTGAAAGAAATCGGCCTCTTGCAGCGCCATGGATCACCCAGGAAAGGGTATTGGAGCATAAACCAGGGCTGGCGATGATGAGGCAAGCGCGGAAAGGTACTCTGGATTTTTATCCTGATGAATACATGCTTTTGGAATTTCTGGCTATAGGGGCTACCCAGGATTTTATCGACCTAGTGCCGTCTCCGATGATAAATCACACATTTAAAGAACTATGGGCTTCCAGTGGCCGTTAGAAGGCAAAAATATATATGAGGCGCTGATGATATGGTAACAACAAGCAGAGCATGGTAAGACAGAAATTCCCCACAGCATAGCTGTGGGGAATTAGGCCTCGAAGTAGTTATAGGTAAGACGCTGTCCCAGAATATAGCAATGTTGTCCGGCTTTACTGTATAGATTGCCGTCTGGATAATCCCGCTTGCACACTCAAAATGCCAGGTAGTACATATAAAACCATCCTTGACTATAAGGCTACAATAGTTTGTTCAACATCTGTATTTCACTCCATGCAGCATTTTGAACATTAAATGATTTAGATGTGGTGATACCTTCTTGCTGCATTTCTGATAACTTATCAGGTGTATCTAGCACGTCGCATATCCGTTCACATACTACAGCAACATTGCCTGTATCTACAATTATTGCATTTTCTTTATCACGTGCAAATTTGCCGACACCACCTTCTTTGGGCAAGACTGGCAGACATCCCAAACACATGCTTTCCAAACCGGTTCTCCCAAATGCTTGGTATGTAGACATATCTAAAAATATATCTGACGCTGCCAAAAGTTTTGCTACTTCCCACCTTTTTAATACTCCATAATTTTGGTATTCAAAATCAAAAATACCCAGTTGTTGTATTTCTTCATCACTACAACCAAATAATGCGATGCGTATGCCGGCATCATACTTTTTCTTCAGATACTGCAACACCTCCATTGTTCCTTTAGGATTTCTCCGAATCGTTTTAGGCCGTACCATAGCACATATAGTCGGACGAGCCTTCTTTTTTTTATGCTTTATGACGAAAGGATTATAAAGTCGCGTATCCAGACTTGGCTCAACGAGGTTTACTTTAACATCATGGTATTTTTGTACAGTATCAGCAATCCACTCTGTCTTCGCAAATAAACACATGCCTGGAATCCGAGTATAAGAAAGCTTCGCCTCCTGAAAATATTCTTCTGTTTTGTCGAAGAAATAAGGCTCGTAATCCTGGATATAATACCCGACTTGAATTTGAGGACATTTTTCCTTAATGCCCTGAACCAACTTAACAGTAGTGAATATAGTAGCAATCACTACATCGTACTTATCCGCGACATTCATGAAGCTATCATAGGATCTCTTGTCAAAATATCTGACATATTTAGCTATTTCAGGATAGTTTTGGGTGAATCCAGCCTTATAGTTAATTGAATTAATAATATCGACTTCAATTCCTAAGTTCCGCATACCGGCAACCTCCTGGCATACCGAATTAGCTCCACCACTACCACCTTTAGCAGTCAGGACAAATGCTACTTTTTTCCCAATCAATTTTTCGAATTTTTTATAATATTCATCAATAGCCTCTTTGATTTCTTCACGTATTACCCGTAACTCAGCACATGTTTCCATGCTTTTTCCTACACCAGAATAAACATCGGCACCATGTTTTTCTTTTAAGATAGGCTTTGAGGCTGCCCCCAGTTCCTTCCTCACTGTATGGGTAAAGCTCTTAGATTTCTCATGGAAGATATATGTGTCATCCACGATTCTAAGCTCAAATCCCGCCTTCGAAGCGCGGATACAATAATCCACTTCTTCCCCATACCCTTTAGGAAAATTAACTTCATCCAAATAGCCAATGGCATTTATTACATCCCGACTAATCATAAAGCAGAATCCATTCAAAGAAGCCACTGCCGGATACCTGGACTTAGAAACTTTTTCAACAATTAAGCCCATCATATCAATGGTCATGCCATTTCTTAAAGTATTGATTTTCCAGTCTCCAGTCATCGAATCTCTGATTTCCGGCACGCTTTGGTAGCTGGCGGCATTTGACAAAGGGCTGACAATGCCTGCGGCTTTATGTTGTTCAAAACAATTCAACATTTTTTCGGCCCAAGAATCAGTTACAATCGTATCACTGTTCAGCAGAATGACATAATCGCTTTTGGACATTCTTAGGCCAATATTAGCCGACTTTGTATAGCCCAAAGCCTCCTCGTTACGATGCAGCTTACAACCTGTTAGTTCTACATATTTCTCCACATATTGCCTCGTGTCATTATCGCTGCCGTCATCGACCAGTATAATTTCATACGGAAAAGTCCTTTTCTCCCAGACAGAATTTAGACATTCTATTACATCATTTAAAGCATTGTGGATACAGATAACCAGGGAAATGGTGTTGGTTTCAACATCAGCATCATAAATGCTTTGCTTTTCGTATTCCGACAAATCTGGATATAGGTTATTTATATTCTCTTTTTTTGGTTCTTCAACATCATTTTTTATTTTAACATCTTTTGAAAAAAACTTAGTTCTAATGCTGTTTACGCCCTTTCTTATGATAAATGATAAAATCTTTTGGGGCGAATGATAAGCCTTCGACAAAGCAATAGTCATCTTAAATAATCTAGATTCATAAAGATGCTGCAGTTCTTTTTGAAGATCGCGACATTGTTTTCTGCTTTTTCGCCCTTCTTCTCGCAATTTCACATTGTTCCCTTCTAAAATATCGCACTTTTCTGACAACTCTCTTTGGATGTCGCTACACTGCTTTTTGAAATATTCCACTTCTTCCTGTATTTTTTCTTTTTCTTCTTGTAATAGCTGGTTGCTTCTTTCTGTTATAGCGCATTTTTCCAATAGTTCTTTTTGCATGAGTTCATATTTGAGTTCATGTTGTCTCTCTGCTTTTTTTGCTTCTTCTTGTAATATCCGATTATTCTCTTCGTACATTGAACAGGATTCAGATAAATCCTTCATTTTCTCAAATAAGAAATCCTTCTCTTTAAGATATATGCCTTCTGCTTTTTTCAGAGATTCCATTGCTTCTTGATACTTATTTTTATAGATATAGCGCCCTTGAAAAAATTCAATTCGGTTTTCTTCTGTTTGCCTTATTAATAATTTTAAGGTATCGATATTATTTATATAATCAGAAACTTTTTTATAGGTTTTTTTCTTTTTTATGATACCCAATCCATTGCAGCATTCTATATTAAGAAACTCATATTCTGGATTTTCATTCACGAAATCCTCTATTGCGGTTAGGACACCATTTCTGGGCGTGCCATATGCAATAGCGTTGCACAGATTTCCGTTTATCCCATCATCCTGAAGCTCATTATAGCCGTATTTTATCCCTTTTTTATCATAGCGATTTCTGTATTCTGCAGGTATGGTATCCGGATTGTAATATAAATCCCTTCTGGCATAAGGCCAGCCAATATCATGAAGCAGAATCAATATCTCTTTATCTCCACAGGCAATGGCCGCATATCTTAATTCATTATATACAGTATACCAATTGTGGTCACCATCTATTAAATAGACATCAAACGCTGGTAATTCAGGAAGCACCTCCAGCGATAGACCGATGTGCATCTTAAATGCAAAATTGCTATCCTTTTCCCAGGATTTGTAATCAAAGTTAGGAAATGGATCTATGGACTGCACTTTTCCTTCTACCGCACCCACATATTCAATAACCCTTTTTGTTGTATAGCCATTTTGCGCCCCGATTTCCAAGACGCTTCTTGCGTCAATCATCTCCAATACAGGCTTGATAATTGTTTCCCAAAATCTGTACATCCCAACCTCCCGATTTAAGCAATAAATCTCAACTTGTATATTTTTTCTTTACCAGCATCAAAACGTATTGTACACAGCACAAAAAGCAGATTCCCACACCGATTTTTAGCCCAGCTACTACATCAAATGGAGCAAATTCAGCATAATACATCCCTCTTATATCAATTACCCTCGTGCTGCTATATTTGAAAAAAGATATATCCACATCACATTTTCCCAAGTCGTTCATGCCATTACACAAGACGATGTCCCTGCTGTCAACCAGCGTCTTCTGGTCATCGTAGAAGCTGACCGAAACGGTCTCCTGCCTTTCTGGAAGGTTACCGACCTTGAGCAGAATATGCTGGCCTTTCGGTATTTCGCTGACGACCTTATTTTCTTCCACCGAATAAGGGGCTTCATAGATGCTTGTCCCATTACCATTCTGCCCTAAAAAACGCAATCCATTTATGCCGACTATGGCATAAACTATCGAGAGCAGCAATAATGCCAAAACCCACTTAATATGCTTTCCGAGTTCCTTTCTTAGAAATATCCTCATTATACAGCTTCAATCCTTCCTCGACATCACCATCGTAAGCAATTTTCCCGTCTCTGATATAGATTATCCTGTTACAAAACTGCCGAATCAAAACGTCAGAATGTGATGAAAAGAGCACTGCTTTTCCGGCCTTGAATAATTCCATAATCTTAGCGCGGGATTTGTTCTGGAATGATTTGTCCCCCACAGCGAGCACCTCGTCAACAATTAAGATATCCGGATTACAGTACACAGCCAGCGCGAACCCCAACCGTGCAGACATTCCGGAAGAGTACATTCTCACAGGTCTGTCAAAATACTCGCCTAGTTCCACAAATTCTTCAATATCGCCAATGATGCTATCGATTTCACTTTTGCCCATTCCCATGATGGTTCCCTTATAGTATATGTTTTTCCGCCCGGTATAATCAGGATTGAATCCGGCAGACAGGTTGATGAGGGAGCCTACCTTTCCGTTTACCTGAATATGCCCGGCAGTGGGGAAAGTGATGCCCGCGATGATTTTCATCAAGGTAGACTTTCCGGCGCCGTTGATGCCAATCAAACCTACCACTTCACTGTCTTTTACAGTGAAGGAGATGTGATTCAGGACTTCACGTCTGCTCTGATATCCTTTGTGCGTAAATACCCATTGCAATATCTTCCAATCCTTGTCAAACAGGACATAGGTCTTGCAGACATCTTTTACTACAATCATATCATCCATATGCTCCGTCCCCTTTTATATGAAATCCGCATAGTGCTTCCGCAGCTTGTACTGGGCATAGCATCCCAAGGCAAAGACCGCGGTTATGCTTATCCAAAAATAAGCACTGTATCCGATGTTCTGTGTCATACCCTGCACGAAGACATTTCGGAACCCTCGGATAACATAGACCATGGGATTGATTCGGAGCAGTATATGAATTAAAGTGCTGTCTACCTTATCATAGCTCCACATAATAGGCAGGGAGTATATGATCACACGCACGATTGCCAGGTAGAGCTGATGGAAGTCTTCCGACACTGCTACAAAGGCCGAAAGCAAAAGGTTCATACTGACCATCAGATAGACCAAGGCGATGAAGTAATAGAAAAACAAAACAACACTGAAACATTTCAGGTATCCGAACAAAGTGAGCGCAATCAGCAGGATGAAAAAAGTAAAGAACCTGCGAAACACGATACTCAGCACTTCGATTGTAGGAAGTATCGTTATTGGAAACCGAATGCTTTGCACAATCCCTTTATTGGATAGGATCGCGCGGCTTCCCTGGTTCAGCATATCGCTGATGAAAAACCAGGGAATCAGTCCGGTCAGCAGGTACACGATGCTGTTCATACCATCTATCTTTCCGAATCCGGATATCAACAGGCGGAACATGATGAATACCAGGATATATACAATGTCATGAAAGTATGTCCATAAGATGCCCAAACTGCTGCGAACGGTCTGCTTTTCTGTATTGATCAGAGCCATTTTGATAATCTGGCGGTAATTCTCCCTATGCTCTTTTAGGATAAATCCGATTGCCTTAAACATCTTGATCCTCCGTTAACAGCAGGTCATACAGATTCATGTAGTCTTTTCCCATATCAGCTACCGTCCGTATTGGCTGCCCCAATGCTTCATCGCATAATTTGCTGTAGGCAGCCCGGTCTTCACTTATCTTGCAAATCTTATGATATGCGGCAATGGGATTTTTCAGGTCAGCCAGTATGCATCCGCCTTTTATTCCCCGTTCCCGCAGAGTACCTATATCGCTTACTACGCAAGGGAGGCCGCAGCTGAATGCTTCCGTGATAATGTGGCAGTAGGTTTCGGGCCAGATGGAGAATACGCCGACATAAGAAGGCCTTATCCTGGCAGCGTAATTCCTGAAATCGTCCCTGATATATCTGCCGTAATATTTCACTTTCTGCTTCAGGCTTTCCGGCAGGCTTCCGATACAATGGAATTCTAGCCGACCTTCTTTGTCGGCATCTATCAATTCGGAAATATATCCGGCTCCCTTATTGTAGCTGATATTTCCTGCCAGTAATATCTTAATCTTTCCGCCACCATCAGGTATGCTGCCATAATACTCTCTCGGATAGAGAAAGTCCCTCCCATGCTCATATATCCTGATCTGCCCCTTTAGGCTGGGGAATATCTTTTCATACACATCACGACTGTATGCCGAAGTCGTGACATAGGCATTTATTTTTCCCAGAATATCAGCCACAGGGCCACGCCAGTTAGCCGCGACCCATTTAGGCACGTTTTTTGAAATCTTAATCTGCGATACATCCATCTGACACCGCCCGGAGGAAGAATCACAGTCCGCTCCGCAGTATTCCCCTTTCCCATTGACCAGATTGATTGTAGGGCAGATATAATAGAAATCATGGAAGGAGAGCACGCAAGGGACATTCATCCAATTGGCTGCATCTATCATGTCAAATGTATGCATATACAAATGACGGATATGGACAATATCAATATGGCAATGATGCAGCACATTATAGTAAATATTCCGCCATTCCGGGACATACAGGCTATTTATGTCCCACTTATATGCCAAATCCCATTTTTGCAATTGATGAAGAGCCCCGTCCGTAAGCTGATATAAGCGCAATGTACTGCAATTGCTATTCAGCAGAAATACGTTCCACCCCTGTGAACATACATACCCCATCAAATCTTCGTTGGTCTTTACACTGCCTCCCTTTTCCTGATGAATGATATACAGGATATTCCGTTTTCCGGAAATTCCATGAAGCTGTTCTGCTGTCTCCCGCTTTATCTTCTGCCGAATCGATTCCAGCCGTTCTGAATTCAGCATATTTTTCACAAGATACTCATACTGCGGATACCTGGATAAAAGAATCTCATAGTTGTTGCGCAGCAGCTTCTGTTTCTTATGACCGAAGGAAGCCGTATGGTGGTGAAAAATATAGGTATCGTCACTTATGATATTCTCATATCCCTTTGATATGACTCGCATGCAAAAGTCATTTTCTTCGCAATATCCCTTGCCAAAGGTATCTTCGTCAAAGAGGCCCACATGTTCAAAGGCGTCTCTCTTGATATACATGCAAAATCCATTCCCTGTAGGAACCCGTTCATATGTGTGGACAGATTGATTTTCCACCAGCTTAGCCATATCTTCCAGCGTCCATCCGTCAGGCAGATTGTTATCTGCGTTAATTTCCGGAACGCTGAATGCCCCTGCCGCGTTGGACAGAGGCGTAACTGTCATGATCCTTTCATCTGAATACGCGGCAATCGTCAATTTTTCAAGCCACTTTTTGGTCACTACAGTGTCGCTATTGAGAAGCACCACATCTGTATTGCAGGCCTGTATCCCTATATTGATGGATTTAACATATCCCAGGTTCCGGGGATTTGTCACTACCATGACATTTTGCTGGGACTTATACGATGATAACAGCTCTTCTATTCTGGAGTCTGTGCTGCAATCATTTATCAGTATAATCTGAAATGGCGCTGCTGTGTTCCTTAGAATGGAATCAACGCAACATTTTAACTCATCATAGGCGTTGAACACAGGAATAATGATTGCAACGCCTGTCTGCCGGACTTTGCCAGAAGCATATTCTATCTGCAGAAAATCCAAGTCAATCATCCCTTTTGCCGAGGCATCGCTTTTGGGGATGCTGGATTCGATGTCTTTCGCATCTGTTTGCTGCTGCTTGTATCGCTTGACCAGGCGGAACAGCGCCGCAGGCAATCTGTAACAACGGAGAGGATGCCTCAATGCATCCACTAACAGGCACCCCAATTGATACTGGAAGGTGTTGGCATACCATGTACATAGATTTTGGTAGCTTTCTTTTTCGTGCTGCCACCTCTGCCGCTCCTGCTCATATGCCTGTTCCGTAGCTTTGAGCTGTTCTGCAAGTTTTTCTTCCATAATAAATATCTCTTCTCAGAATCTAATCCCTCATATATAAATCCCGTGTGTAAACCTTATCTTTCACATCCGCTAAGTCTGCGGCATATCGATTTGAAACTATGACATCCGACATTTCTTTAAACTCTTTTAAATCCTGTATTATCCTACTGCCGAAAAAGAGTTTACCCGAATATGTCGGTTCATATACAACAACCTCTATTCCCTTTGCCTTTATGCGCTTCATGATGCCCTGTACACTGCTGTGACGGAAGTTGTCGGAATCGGCTTTCATTGTAAGCCTGTAAATGCCGACTGTATAATTTTTGTCCATGTCATCATAAAATCCGGCTTTCCGCAGAATCCTCTCGGTGACAAAATCCTTTCTGGTTCGGTTCGCTTCGACAACAGCGCTGATCATATTGTTTGGTACGTTATCGTAATTGGCCAGTAGCTGTTTCGTATCTTTGGGGAGACAGTAGCCGCCATATCCAAAAGAAGGATTATTGTAGAAGTCGCCTATTCTGGGATCCAGCCCGATTCCCTCTATGATTTGCCTGCTATCCAGTCCCCTTATCTCCGTGTATGTATCCAATTCATTAAAGAAAGCGACACGAAGGGCTAAGTAAGTATTAGCAAATAACTTTATTGCTTCGGCTTCTGTTAAAGCCGTAAGCAATATGGGCACATCTTTCTTGATGGCACCTTCCTTCAAGAGTTCTGAAAATTGTCGTGCCTTTTCGTAAAGCGATTCGTCTCCTCTGGGAGCGGCTACGATTATCCTCGAGGGGTATAAATTATCATATAATGCCCTTCCTTCCCTTAAGAATTCCGGTGAAAACAAAATATTGCTACACCGCAGCTTCTCGCGGACAGAAACAGTATAGCCCACAGGCACTGTGGATTTGATGACTATGACAGCATTCGGATTGTGCTCAGCCACCTGCCGGATTACTGCTTCCACAGAAGTAGTGTCAAAATGATTCTTTTCTGGGTCGTAATTGGTGGGAGTGGATATGATGACATAGTCTGCATCAGAATAAGCTGAGCCAGCATCCATCGTAGCCGTCAGATCTAAATCCTTTGTCAAAAGATAGTCCTCAATCTCCTTGTCTGCAATCGGCGATTTGTGCTGATTGATTAGATTGACTTTTTCCTGGATGACATCAACAAGTGTTACCTGATTATGCTGTGCCAATAAAACAGCATTTGACAAACCTACATATCCAGCTCCGGCTATAGTAATTTTCATCTTATAATCCTCTTGTGAAATGGGCAGCCACAATGTTTTGCTCTGATAATCCGCAATTATCATGTGTCCATTAATGGCTATATACTAAATATAACCCGTAAACCAAATGATTTTCCCTCTTCTGGCTGCGAAATCTGTCCATTCACCCCATCTTTCGAACAACCATTATACCAAATCATACAATACATGGGTGATATTTTCAAGTAGTATTTCCTTTTTTTAAGATTTTTCCATCAAATCGGCATTCAGGGCGTTCGCCAATAGCAGATAATTGCGGATTATCAGTTGGTGGCATTCACAACAGGAATCCTGAGGCATTAAGGCTGGATAATGGCGCGTTATCAGGCGTTCGCCCCTCCAGGCCCAGGGGTTCCGGATGGAGACATGAGATGGTACGAAAGGTCAAGGAGCTATATGCATACAGGGACATGGTGAGGAGCCTGGTCAGGCGGGAGCTCAGGGGGCGCTACAAGGGCTCCGTGCTCGGCTTCCTCTGGACGTACATCAACCCCCTGTGCCAGGTGGTGGTCTACTCCGCGGTGTTCTCCGTGATATTCCGGGTCCAGATAGAGAAGTTCTACCTCTATCTGATCATCGGCATGATGCCCTGGACCTTCTTCAACACCTGTGTCCAGGGGGGCACGACCTGCGTCCGCGCCCAGGCCGAGATGGTCAAGAAGATCGCCTTCCCCAGGGAGGTAATCCCCATCTCCTACGTGACCAGCGCCTTCGTGAACATGCTCTTCAGCTTCGCCATCGTCTTCCTGGCCGTGCTGGTGTCCGGCTTCGGGTTCCGCTGGGAGGCGATGCTCTACCTCCCCCTGGTGATGCTCCTGGAGTACCTGCTGGCACTGGGCATCGCCTTGGCGCTGTCGGCGGCCACGGTATACTTCCGGGACATGGAGCAGATCGTCAGCGTGCTCATGATGGCATGGATCTATGTCACCCCGATCATGTACACGGTCGACTACGTGCCGGAGCAGTACAGGCGGCTGATCATGCTCAACCCCATGACTCCCATAGTGGAGATGTTCCACCAGATACTGTACTACCGGATAGAGCCCACCGGCCCCTACCTGGCGCTGGCAGGGGCCTACAGCTGCGCCGCCTTCTTGGCCGGGGCGCTGGTTTTCATGGTCCTCGAGAGGAACTTCGCGGAGGAGATGTAAGTGGAGAAGGATGCATTGGCACTAAGCCAGGATATCGCCATAGACGTGGATAATGTAAGGAAGCGCTTCAGGTCCTACCAGGACAAGGCGACCTCCCTGAAGGAGCGCTTCATAAGCCCTTCCCGCACAAGGCACAGGGACGTCACGGTGCTGGACGGGATAAGCTTCCAGGTGCGCAAGGGGGAGGCGGTGGGCCTGATCGGGAAGAACGGCTGCGGGAAGAGCACCACCCTGAAGCTCCTGACCAGGATACTGCACCCCAACGAAGGGCGGGTCACGGTGAACGGCCGGGTGTCCAGCCTCATAGAGCTGGGGGCCGGCTTCCATCCGGACATGACCGGCCGGGAGAACATCTACACCAACGCCTCCATCTTCGGGCTCACCCGGAAGGAGGTCGCGAGGAGGATGGACGCCATCATCCGGTTCTCCGAGCTGGAGGGCTTCATCGACAGCCCGGTGAGGACCTATTCCTCGGGCATGTACATGCGCCTGGCCTTCGCCGTGGCCATCAACGTGGACGCGGACGTGCTGCTGATCGATGAGATCCTGGCGGTAGGCGACGCCGCCTTCCAGAGGAAGTGCTTCGAGAGGCTCAAGGAGATCAAGGGGAAGGGCACCACCATCGTGATAGTCTCCCATTCCATGGAGCAGATGTACAAGATATGCGACCGGCTGATTTGGATAGAGGACGGTGCGATCCGGGAGGAGGGCACGCCCAAGTTCATAGGCGAGGCGTATCTGGCGGCCATGGAGGGCCGGCGGCTGGACCGCATAGAGTTCGAGGAGCAGCAGAAGAAGGCGGAGCTGGAAGAGCGGATACGGGAGGAGCAGGAAAGGCTCCGGAAGGAACAGGAAGGGCATCAGGAAGCCGAAAGGGCCCAGGAGGCACTGGAGGAGCTGCGCAGGAAGCAGGAGGCGCTCCAGTGCAACGAGAGCCTCAAGGGCATCTGCCCTTTTTATAGGAGCGGGGCGAGGAGGCAGACTGGCTTCCTCCTTGCGTACACGAACGTGACCATGTGCGACCAGGACGGCAGGGAGACGAACCGCTGGGAGACCGGCAGGGACTATAAGATTCGCCTGGCATATAAGGCGGCGGATAGTTACGAAGGCATCCGGTTCGTAATCGGCGTGACAAGGGACGACGGGGTATACTGCTATGGAAGCTACAAGGAGATTCCAGGCCTGCTGCCCCGGCAGGGGATGTTGGAGTTCAGCTTCCGGAACGGGCTGCTGAAAGGGAAGTATGTCCTGGACTTATGGATCGAGGACCTTTCCGGGAACCCGTTCGACAGCATCTATAGCCTGGCGGCGATAGAGGTGGAGACGGATCCCTACATCGAAAGGGGCATCCTGACGATGGAGCATGAATGGAAGGTCTGCTAGAGGGTTATATATGAGCATGGATAGGGAAGATAGGCTGTTCACAGGGGAGCGCTTCGTTCCAGGGATAGATGACGCAGAGCTGGCGATGGAGCATTACCAGCGCTATTACAGCGCGCTCCCCCTGGTCAGGGGGAAGAAGGTCCTTGATGCCGCCTGCGGTGAGGGCTATGGCACGGCGTTGCTGGCGAAGGCGGCTGCCCATGTCACAGGCATCGACATCTCGCCGGATGCCATCGCCAGGGCCAAGGGCAGCTATTCGCAGGAGGGCAGGGTGCGCTTCATCGAGGGCTCTATCGCCGAGCTGCCGTTGGAGGATTACAGCATAGACGTCGTCGTCTCGTTCGAGACGATAGAGCATGTGCCAGAGGACATACAGCATAAGTTCCTGGACGAGATAGCCAGGGTCCTGAAAAAGGACGGCTTCCTGATAATGTCGACCCCCAACAAGGAGGTATATTCCGACCGTCCCGGCTATCGCAACGAGTTTCATGTAAAGGAGTTCTACAAAGAGGAGTTCCTTGGATTCCTGAAGGGAAGGTTCTCCCGGGTCTCCCTGTTCCACCAGTTCTTCGAGAGCGCATGTATCGTCAGTGGCGGCGGTGCTGGCGAGGCCGATGCGGCGTGCTACTGCCCGGAGGGATACCGCCAGGAGGCGAAATACTTCATCGCCGTCGCGGGGAACCGGGACATTGCCGAGCTGGAGCTGTCCCATGTATACATCAATGAAGGGCATGACTATGAGAGGCGCATAGGGCGCATACTCCAGCTTCAGGACGAAGTGGAGGAAAGGAACCTCCATCTGAAGGAGCTGGACGGGGAGATCGCAAGGTATAGGGAGCATATCGCGGAAGCGGACGGCCTGTGGAAGCAGGCGGCAAAGAGGGCCGAGGAAGCCGAAGGCAGGAATGCGGAACTATATAGCGAGAAGGAGAGGCTCCAGAAGGAAGGCAATGCGCTGAAGCAGATAAACGCATTCGAGCTGGAGGAGAACGCACGTCTAAGGCAGGAGCTGGAAGGACAGGAGGAAGAGCTCATAAGGCTGAAGGACAGGAACCAGCAGCAGCAGATTATGATTGACGAGATGGGGCAGGCTGCAGAGGGGTTGCGGCAGGAAATGAAAGGCCTTCAGCAAATCATCCTTAATAAGGATGGCCATATCCAACTGTTACTGGAGACAGAGCGGGAATATGAGCGTGAGAAGCATTCTAGAACCTATCGCATGGCACTTGTATTCCGCAGAATTAGCACATTCTTCCTACCGGCAAACAGCAAACGCCGCTTCCTGGCCAAGATGATTGTAAAAGGAATTCATCGTCCAAAGCTGATGTTCCAGATGGTCAATCCTAGGAGAATCCGCAACTTCTTCCTCATTGCAAAACAGGAGGGGATGGATAGAGTCAGTGAGCATTATCGATTGGTGGAGGATTATGAAATATCTAGGCTATATCATTCACAGACTATGCCACCCGAGGTTGCAGAAGTTGGGGACATTGCATGCAAAAGTATCGATGATTATGCTAGTCTTTCCTTTATGAAATATGAAGAACCAGTTGTATCCATTATAGTTCCTACCTACAACCAGTTCGAGTATACTTACAACTGTCTCCAATCCATCCTGAAGAACAGCGGAGATATCCGCTACGAGGTAATCGTTGCCGATGACTGTTCCACAGATCTCACAAAAGAGCTGGCGCAACTGGTTACAGGGATTACGGTCATCCACAACAGGGATAATCTTCGTTTTCTCTTGAACTGCAACAATGCAGCCAAGAGCGCAAAAGGCAGATATATTCTATTCCTGAATAACGACACACAGGTTCAGGCAAACTGGCTGTCCCCATTGGTAGAACTTATAGAAAAAGATGAAAGAATTGGTATGGTTGGCTCCAAGCTGATTTATCCAGATGGCCGGCTACAGGAGGCGGGAGGAATCTTATGGGGCGATGGGCATGCATGGAACTATGGCCATGGGCAAAACCCGGCCCAGCCGGAGTTCAATTATGTGAAGGAGGTAGACTACATTTCAGGTGCCGCCATCATGATACGTGCCGACCTGTGGAGGGAAATCGGTGGATTTGACGAATATTTTGCACCATCATACTGTGAAGATTCGGATTTGGCTTTTACAGTGCGCAAACATGGCTATAAAGTGATGTACCAGCCTCTGTCGGTTGTAGTCCATTTTGAGGGTATGTCCAATGGGACAGACATCCATTCCGGTCTGAAGCAGTATCAGACAGTGAATCTGAAGAAACAGGCGGAAAAATGGGCGGAAGAATTTAAAAAGCAGTCTCCTACCGAAGACGACCTGTTCCATGCCCGGGACAGGAGCCTGGGCAAGAAGACAATTCTTGTAATCGACCATTACGTGCCCATGTTTGACAAAGATGCAGGTTCCCGAACCATCTGGCAGTACATCAACATGTTTGTGGAAAAGGGCTACAATGTTAAGTTCATGGGGGACAACTTCTATCCCCATGAGCCTTATACAACTGCGTTACAACAGATTGGGGTAGAGGTACTGCATGGCCCATGGTATGCGGAGAATTACAGACAGTGGATTTTAGACAACAAGTACAACATCGACTTCGCATTCCTAAACAGGCCACATATTACAGAAAAGTATATTGACTTTTTAAAAAAGGAGACAGATATAAAGTGCATCTACTACGGCTGCGACCTCCATTGCATGCGTATCCGGAGGGAGTATGAGCTATGCCATGACAGGAAGCTTCTGACCGAGGCGCAGGACTGGGAAAAAAGGGAATTCGCTATTATGCGAAAGACCGATGTGAACTACTACCCCTCTTGTGTAGAGATTGAGCAAATCCATAAAATTGATGCATCCATTCCAGCGAAAACTTTCGATATTTATGTGTATGAAAAGTTCCGAGAGAATATCCCTATGGACTTTTCGAAACGTAAAGGGCTTATGTTTGTTGGCGGCTTCGGCCATCCGCCCAATGAGGATGCCGTAATATGGTTTGTCGAGAAGGTATTGCCCCTGATAAAAGAGAGCTGTGACATACCCTTTTATGTGATAGGAGCCAATCCTACATTGCGCATTAAAGGCCTTGCCGGAAACGGAGTGACAATAAAAGGATTCGTCACGGACGATGAACTGGCGGAGGTATATGATACATGCCGCATGGCCGTAATCCCTCTGCGATACGGCGCAGGAGTCAAGGGGAAAGTCATCGAGGCCCTGTATTATGGTATCCCTATGGTCACTACCGCGATTGGCATAGAGGGCATCACCGGCGCAGAGGGGCTTGTGGAGATTGCAGACACAGCGGAAGCCTTCGCTGAAAGGGTAGTAGCTTTATACAATAACATGCAAAAACTGGCAGATACTGTGCAACTCTATCAGGATTATGTAAAGGAGCACTGTAGCGTCCAGGCTGTATGGAACCATATAAAGGATGACTTTACGAGATGATTATTACAAAAACCCCATTCCGGATGTCTTTTTTTGGCGGCGGGACGGACATGCCGGAATTCTTTATGGAGCACGGTGGTGCCGTCATATCCACCACCTTTGACAAATACTGCAATGTAAACGTGCGCCATCTGCCCAGGTTCTTTAGCTATACAGATGAGGTGGTGTATTCCAAAATCGAAAGGGTCACCGACGTGAACGATATCGTACATCCCGCCATCCGGGAAGCCATGAAGCTCCTGGACATGCACGAAATACGCCTGACTTATGAGGCAGACCTGCCAGCCAGGTCTGGCCTGGGCACAAGTAGCGCCTTTGCAGTGGGAATGCTTTCCGCCTTCTATTCTTTGAAGGGGAAATATGCAGACAAGAAAAAGCTGGCGGACGATGCGATTTATCTGGAGCGGACTTTGTGCGGCGAATCAGGGGGCTGGCAGGATCAGATTGCGGCATCGTATGGAGGGCTCAACCGCATTAGCTTCGACAGCACCGGCTATATCGTGGATCCGATTATTATTTCTCCTGAACGGAAGCAGCAACTCAACAATAACCTAATGCTGTTCTTCACTCAGTTCACGCACTTTTCCGCTGAAGTGCAGGAGGCCAACAAAAAAGCGAACAGCACGGCGCAGAAGCTGGAGATGCTGGGGCTGGTGGATGAGGCGCAAGCCATCCTGACAGACAAGGCGAAAGACCTGAATGACATAGGACGCCTTCTGGATACGACATGGCGCTTAAAGAGGCAGACTGGAAGCAGGATTTCTACGGACACTATCGATATGCTCTATGAGCGGGGGATAAGGGCCGGAGCCCTGGGAGGAAAACTGCTTGGTGCCGGCGGTGGCGGATTCCTCTTATTCTATGCAGAACAGGATAGACAGGAAAAAGTCTGCGAGGCGCTACGGGACTTAATGTATGTACCATTCAAATTTGAGAGCGGGGGCACTAGGGTAATCTACTATGCTCCAGAATCTTACGAACCAAAAATAATGGACTAAGACAGAAAAGAGGGGCTATGGGGATGAAAATAGGAATTGTTGGCAGTAGTGGATATATAGGGGGATACCTTCTCTCCCATTATCGCGGCAAGGATTATGTGGGACGGTTGGCATCCATCGATATGGACGACTGCGCAGAGCACCATCTGAACTTGGAGCATCCTGAGATGTTCGATTATAGCGAGTTGGACGAGCTGGACTATATCATTTTTACGGCCGCCATATCAGGGCCGGACGCATGTGCTGAAAAATTCGATGCCTGTTGGTCTATTAACGTGACCGGAACAGAATATTTTATCAGTGAAGCTATCCAGCGGCAGTGCCGGGTTCTGTTTTTCTCCAGCGATGCCGTCTTTGGGGACATACCGGGGATGATTTATACAGAATCCTCAGAGACGAAGGCCCAGACCCCTTATGGAAGGATGAAAAAGGCGGTGGAGGACGTATTCCGGCATTCGCCATATTTCAAGGCCATCCGCCTTTCTTATGTGGCCTCTGCGGAAGATCGGTTTGTCACATACTGTAAGAAATGTATTCAGAAAGGGGAGGTGGCAGAGGTCTTCCACCCTTTCTATCGTAACTGTATCGTAGTCAGCGATGTTGTAAATGTGGTGGAGTGGATGGGACTTCATTGGGCCGAATACCAGCCCACTGTCTTAAATGTTGCTGGCAATGAACTGGTAAGCCGCATCCGAATCGCAGATGAGCTGAACCGTATCTATAATGGCAGACTGCAATATAAGGTGGTTCAGCCAGAGGAAAAATTTTACATTAATCGTCCAAAGATTACCCAGATGAAGAGCAATTATCTGGAGCGGTATGCCATCTTGAAAAACGAAAGCTTTACAGAAAAGATTCAGAGAGAAATGGAGAATATTGAGATATGAAGAAAGCATTGATTACAGGCATTACAGGTATGGTGGGGTCCCATCTGGTGGACTTCCTTCTGGCAGAGACAGACTGGGATGTTTATGGAGTGTGCCGCTGGAGAAGTCCGCTGGATAATGTAAGCCATTTGTTAGAGAGGGTGAACAAAAAAGAGAGAGTATTCTTTGATTATGCGGACTTGAACGACCAGGTCTCCCTTATGACGGTCATCAATAAGGTAAAGCCCGACTATGTATTCCACTTGGCTGCACAAAGCTATCCACTGACCAGTTTTACCGCTCCGCTGGATACCCTGAACACGAATATTCTTGGGACATGTAGACTTCTGGAAGCCATCCGCGCCGCAATGGAGGCAGACCGTGGGTACAGGCCTGTCATTCATGTATGCGCTTCCTCAGAAGTGTTTGGGAAGATACCTGCGAATAAGAAGCCTGAAAGTGGTATCCATGAGGAATGCCCCTTCCATCCTGCCTCCCCTTATGCAATTTCCAAAGTAGGTACAGATTTGCTGGGGCGTTATTATGCTGAGGCATATGGGATGACCGTGATGACTACCCGGATGTTCACCCATACAGGACCCCGAAGAGGGGATGTGTTCCATGAATCCACCTTTGCTAAGCAGATTGCCATGATTGAGGCCGGGATGATTGAACCGAAGGTAATGGTAGGGAATCTGAAATCCCTTAGAACCTATGCGGATGTGCGGGACGCAGTCAGAGCCTACTATATGCTTGTCACTGTGAATCCTATGGCAGGTGAATATTACAATATTGGCGGCTCCTATACCTGTGAGGTTGGCGATACTCTGAAAACCCTGATTTCCTATTCCACCATGAAGGAACAGATTGAGATTGTGACAGATTCCGAAAGGTTGCGCCCGATAGATGCGGATCTCCAGGTTCCCGACTGTCGCAAGTTCAAGGAGCATACTGGCTGGGAACCCAAGATTTCCTTTGAGGTCACCATGCATGATTTGTTGGATTATTGGAGGGGAAGGGTCAGGAATAATGAAATGTTTCTAACTCGATAAAAGTATTTGAAAGGAATTATATCCATGAAGACTGTCATAATGGCCGGAGGAAAAGGAACCCGAATTGCAGAAATGAATTCTCTTGTTCCTAAGCCTATGATTCCCATAGATGGTCGGCCTATACTGGAATACCAGATTGATGCATTGAAAAAGCAAGGGTGTCAGGAATTCATTCTGATTATAGGCCATCTTGGCCATGTAATACAGGCCTACTTTGGAGATGGTTCTCGATTAGGAGTGGACATCCAATATATCGTGGAGGAAAGCCCTCTAGGAACCGCAGGCGCGTTGTATTATTTGAAGGGCAAAATCCTCGACGACTTTCTCCTGATAAACGGAGACATCATTTTTGATGTGGACATTCCTAGGTTCCTGGAATGCCACAAACGCCTCAAGACTACTGCCACTATCTTGACTCACCCCAATAGTCATCCTTATGACAGTGGTGTCATCATAGCGGATAAAAACGGAAAGGCTACTGGCTGGCTGCATAAGGAGGACAGACGACTTTGGTACAAGAACAGGGTGAACGCAGGGATGCACCTGCTCTCCCCTGACATCTTCCTTTATTTCCCAAACTTACGGAAACGGGATTTGGATCGGGATATCCTGGAGCCGCTGATTTCGGCACAGGAACTGGGCATCTACGATTCACCGGAATATATCAGGGATATGGGCACTCCGAATCGATATCGTTCAGTAGCCGGAGACATCCGCAGCCACCAGATAGAGGCCAGGAACCTTGGGAACCGACAGAAGGCCATCTTCCTGGATCGGGACGGAACACTCAATAGATACGTTGGATTCCTAACGGATATAGACGACCTGGAGCTGACGGAGGGTGCCGCCGAGGCAGTGCGGAAAATCAACGCCAGCGGGTATCTGGCAATCGTGGTGACCAACCAGCCCGTCATTGCCCGTGGAGAGGTCTCGCCGAAGGAGCTGGAAGAGATACACAACAAGATGGAGACCCTGCTGGGACGGGAAGGGGCTTATATAGATGCACTCTACTACTGTCCACATCACCCAGACAGGGGCTTTGCTGGGGAACGTCTGGAATACAAGGTTGAATGCAACTGTCGCAAGCCCCGGCCCGGGATGTTGCTACAGGCTGCGAAGGACTATAATATAGATTTGACTGAGTCCTGGATGGTAGGCGATGGAGAAAGCGACATGAAAGCAGGACAAGCCGCGGGGTGCCGTACCATGTTGCTGGATGGACAGACTACCTTGCTGCAGGCAGTAGACAGGATACTGGCCAGAGATAACTGCTAAGCAGAAGCAACAGGGCCGTCTGCCCCTAAAAAGATGTCGTGGTTCGCATGATTTGAGGATAGAGAAGGCTGAGGACTATGGAAAAGGAATTAATGACATTTGTGGATGAGCTAATCAGTCGATACCCCATACTGGAAAAGTCAAAGGCGGATATTTGTATGGCTTATTCGGTTCTGGAAGACTGCTATAGCCATGGAGGGAAGCTTCTGGTGTGCGGCAATGGCGGGAGCGCGGCAGATTCAGAGCATATCGTAGGGGAGCTTATGAAGGGATTTCGCCTTCCGAGACGGATTGCTCCAGCATTGGCAAAGGCTCTGCGGGAGGCCAATCCGACATGGGGTGGAGAGCTGGCCGATAAGCTACAGGGCGCTTTGCCAGCCATCGCCCTCACAGGTCACAGTGCCCTTAGCACGGCATACCTGAACGATGTGGACGGCCTGATGTGCTATGCGCAGCAGGTGGTCGGATATGGAGATGCGGGTGACGTGCTGCTAGGCATAAGCACATCGGGCGATGCAAAGAACGTGCTCTATGCCGTCATAACGGCCCGGGCAAAGGGGCTGAAGGTCATTGGTTTGACTGGCAGGGATGGAGGGTGCTTGGGCAGGATGGCGGATGCATGCATCCGGGTATGCGCGGTGGAGACGTACAAAGCACAAGAGTTGCATCTTCCAGTTTATCATTGTTTATGCTTGATGCTGGAAAGACATTTTTTTAACTAAATGGAACAAAAATATGGAATACCGCAAACTGTAAGGTGATTAAAATGGATAAAATAGCAGTTTTGATTCCTTGTTATAATGAAGGCAGAACTATTGAAAAAGTTGTGAAAGAATTCCGATATGTCTTACCTGAAGCAGTTGTCTATGTTTATGACAATAATTCCTCCGATGGAACTGATGAACTTGCCCGTAATGCAGGTGCCGTAGTACGTCACGAACATCAACAGGGAAAAGGAAATGTTATGCGGAGAATGTTCGCAGAAGTAGAAGCAGAGTGCTATTTAATGGTTGATGGTGATGACACCTATCCAGCTGAAAGTGCTAGGGAAATGGTGAACAAGGTATTAAATGATAAAGCCGACATGGTAGTCGGAGACAGACTGTCCTCAACCTATTTTACAGAGAATAAAAGGCCTTTCCATAACTTAGGCAATTCCCTTGTTCGATGGAGCATTAATGTTTTATTTAAAAGTGATATCAAAGATATTATGACTGGCTATCGCGCTTTTAGTTACCGTTTTGTAAAGACATTTCCAATACTTTCAAAGGGATTTGAGATAGAAACCGAAATGAGCATTCATGCTGTGGATAAAAATATGTTTGTTAAAAACGTGATTATCGAATATAGGGACAGACCTAGTGGAAGTGAGTCTAAACTGAACACATATACTGATGGAGCCAAGGTTTTGTTGACCATTATACGACTTTTTCGAACCTATCGTCCTATGGGATATTTCGGTTTTATTTCTGCGGTACTAGCAGTATTATCAATTGCATTTGTCATTCCGGTCCTACTTGCATTTTTACAAACGGGTAAAGTAGAAAAGTTCCCGACATTAATTGTTTGTGGTTTCGTAGCAATAACATCGATTCAATCGTTTTTTGCAGGGCTTACTCTTAAAACAATTTATCAAAAAAATAGACAAGATTTCGAAATGGCTTTATATCGGGTAACTGCTGACGAAATTGCTAAAAGAAATAATACTGCATAAAAGCAATTTAAAAGGAGAGATATATGAAAAAGGTATTTGTGAAGTTAAAATCATATGATTCTCTATGCCTAATAAGTATTATTTTATTAGGCATTTGGCAAGTATTGCGATGTCCGGATTTGCCAGGACTATATCTTGATGCCGTTAATCCAGATTATCTTGCGATTCAAATGTTATTTCCGCATGCAAATAATCCCAATTGGACAATGCCCCATTCTGGTATACCACTCTTAGGCCAATTATATCATGGCACAATTACAGTATGGCTACAGCTTATTATAGTAGGACTTTTTGGAGAATCCAGCTTGTTAACTGTCAGATTCTCTAACATAATCTATGTTGTGGGCATTTGTTGGGTAATGCATCTGATTTTAAAAAAACTTGGGACAAATAAAGCAATCTCTTTTTTTGCACTAATTTGTATTATGTTATCGCCAAATGTTTTTTCATTCATAAGGACGCAATATTATATAAAGCTCCCCGGAACATTGCTGCTGATGCTATCAATATATTTTGGAATGCAGTCGATAGATAATCATAAGCATGCTGTTTATCTAATGCTATCTGGTATCTCACTGGGAATTGCATTTTATTCATATTTTATTTTTCTGTTTTTTGCACCGGCAATATTGCTTTTTTGTCTTGATAAAGCTAAAAAAACCGATTCAAGTTACGTAAAAGACACGGTTGGCTGGTGCATTGGTTTTGGATGCGGGAGTACACCATATGTTATAGGTTATAGCGATCTTTTAATTACATCTACAAGTTTAAGCGCATCAGTGAAAAGTAATCTAGTGACAATAGGTGGATTCTTGCTGGTAATTACGGTTATCTTTCTTTCTTGTACAATGGTTAGAAAGTATCAGAATAATAAGGTTTTTATCCGCTGTTGTATGGCAGCTTTAATATTAGTTTTTTCCCTTGGGACTATATGCTTAATAAATTTAAATAGTATAATAAATAGACTTATTCCAACTTTAAATTCTCTTGAAATTGCAGGAAAAGATATGGGGGTTATCCAAAGGATTGCTCAAATACTTTATTACTGGTCAGGGGTACTGGAGAATCGTTTCCTAGAGGGGCAGATGCTTGAAACCACTTCCACATATCTGCCTTTTATGTTAACTATTCTTCTACTTATCACATTTATTTTAACCTGTATCCTTACGATTACCAGGAAAATGGTAAAAGATGATTGGCGTGAAATATTATCATGGATTGGCATACTCCTATGTTACGGTATATGCTGTATTCCTTTTGCCTCAAGAATGGGAGGACAACATTTTACTCCAACATTTTTTATTACATGTATGATTTTAATTCTTGTACTTGACAGCATTTGGAGACTGGCAAAGAATAAATATATTAAAAAAATGCCCATAGCACTACTTGGTGTCTTTCTTTTATGGAGCATTATAAATACAAATTTATTACAGAAAAATCTGGAATTTACTGGGGGCAGATATTTATATTCAGAAACTATTAATACTTTAGCAAAAGATGCCCTTTCAGAAAGAGGGAATGGCAAAAAAAATGTTTATGTTTTTCCTGAATGGGGATTTTGGTGCGGCTTTGATTACCTCACAGTAAACCAAATTCCATATATGCTCAGTGTTGATATAAATACGTTAAAAAGCTATCTGGATAAAGGATACGGATTTAGGCTCTGTACCTGGGATAATGAAAGTGTAGAACAGTATATTGACTTGCTGGGCAATGCAGATATCTGTGATGTCTCAACAGATACTATGCTGTCTCGTGATGGTAAAGTTATATTCTATATCATAAAAGGGGATTCATAAAATATTTTATGGGTAAAAATCAATTCGAGATATTACTATTAATTTCTGTCGCACAAGAGTTTTTTATTTGTTTTTTTGCTTGAACGAAAGGTTTTATAGATAAATGAATCAACCAAAATCAGGGCTTATACAGTTAACACTTACTATATTAGGAAAATTATGCACCGGTATTTTCCCTATATTTATTTATCTCCTTTTTATCCTCAATTATGTGAATAGAAATATCTGTCTGGCCAGAAGGTCCTTTTTTCTGGTCAGTATATTATATTGGTCCCTCACATTCCTGTTATATACTAATGGCAGCCGCAAGATACTCCAGAAACAATCCGTATTTATCAGCAGATATTGGGAGTGGATATTATTCACGGCTATACCGTTAGCCGCATTTCTTGTAGAAGAAATAATATATAATCCGCGCCCATTTTCAATTGCATTTTCCAGGGTACTATTGAATTATACCCTTTATCTTTGCCTCCAAATAGGCCTACTATTGATATTTCAAAATAAAAAGGCGGTGTTTTTGTTCATTCTTTCCCTAGCTTGGATTTTTGGAATCGCCAATCATTATGTGATGGAATTCAAAGGAAATCCGCTGTTGCCCAGCGATTTATTGGCGTATAAAACCGCGACTGCCGTTGTAGGCAACTACACATTTTCCTTATCAGATTCTATGGTATATGGCACCCTGCTATTTATGTTCTCGATATGCTTAGTCTATGGTATACCGAATATGAGCAAAAAGAAAACACGCCATAAATATATTGCCAGGCCACTTTTAGGTATCGCTTGGATTGGTGCTACCATTGCCATCGTCTATAATGTCAATTGGAGCTCTGTGCTTGACATTACTTTAAGCGGATGGGATCCTCAAGAGTCTTATTACGATAACGGCGCATTGCTCACATTTTTAATGGAAGTCCAAGAGCTGTCTACTACTATGCCCGAAGGTTACTCTCAGGCAGAATCCGCCAGCATATTAAATGAAAAAGAGCAGCAGATTGCCGAGTCAGGAGACGCTGCTACAAATACATTGCCTTCCGTCATCGTCATCATGAACGAATCCTTTTCCGACCTCACCGTCCTCGGTGATTTCGAAGCAGAAGACTGTCTGACAAATTGGAACGGCATCGAAAACTATATCATGCGCGGCAACGCTTATGCATCCGTAATAGGTGGTGGCACCTGCAACTCGGAATTCGAGTTCCTCACCGGAAATTCCATTGCGAACATATCCGGCAGCGGCTACCCATATCAAATGTACAATTTCGATAATGTATTCAACCTCGCATCCGAGTTTTCCAGATACGGATATGAGACAATCGCCATCCATCCTGAAAACCGGAATAACTGGAACAGAACAAAGGTATATTCCCAATTCGGTTTTGACAGTTTCCTCTCTTTAGAAGATATAGAACAGCCCGAATACATCAGATCTTTTATATCTGACAAATCCGATTTTGCGCAGGTCATCTCCTCATACGAGCAAAGGACTAATCCAGTCTTTATCTTCAATGTGACCATGCAGAACCATGGAGGTTACGATGAGGACAGTATGCCTGAAAATATGGAGCTTATATCCATCGAAAAGGGCTACCGCTCATACAGAGATGTAGTCACCTACATGACTCTGATTCGGGAATCGGATAAAGCATTCCAGGAATTATTAGAATATTTTTCACAGGTTGATGAGCCTGTTATTATATGCATGTTCGGAGACCACCAGCCTGTAATCAGCCAGGAGTTCGTGGAGGAACTGCAGGATTTCGAAGGCTCATCCCTGGAAAGCATAGAAAATCGCTGCTGTGTCCCCTATATTATCTGGAGCAATTACGACACCGGTGTCAATAACCTGAACCTGGATACAAGCCTGAATTATCTTGGGATGAATGTCCTTGAGGCCGCCGGCATATATTCCCCCTACTCCCGTTTCTTAACGGACATCCAGCGGGAAATACCGATTATTAATAAGTACGGCTACCAAACTTCTGAAGGTGAATGGAAGACTTTAGATGAGCCCAATGAAATCCTGAACCAATATAGCAAACTACAATACTATATGCTCTTTGACCATCCATAAAATAAATAGAAAGGTATGAATCAAACCAAATGCAAAAAATCATCAGGTACATAGATTCGCATAAATCTCTTTTTAGAATAATCCTGGCTGCCCTAATCATATGGGGGATGTATAAATACTTCCCATATCTTCTGATGGACAAGCCGTATATACATACGATTGAACCGGACAAAATGATTGAAAGGACATTTATTGACGGGCATAATCTGATTAAAATATCCGGGACAAACTTGAAGAACATAATCGGCGTTTATATCAATGGCGTTTACGAAAGCGACTGCACAGTAGCCTCTTCTTCCGGAGAGGAACTGACCCTATCGCTCCCCTCGCAGTATTACCAAGAGGCCCAGAATCTTTCCATACAGATAGAGGTGCGCATCAATAGCGACCTTACGTGTATATCAAATAAATGCACAGTCTCCATACTTCCGGAGGAGACGCTCCCTGTTCCTCTAATCGACAAAACAATGCCCCCCCTGCTGTGCTACGACGACACCCTCCTGCAAACCGTGTCTGTATATGGGGAAAACTTCACAACAGACAGCGTGGTGTCCATAAACGGTACGCCGTATCTGACTGCTTACGATGAATCATCCGAAAGCCTGTCCATACAGATTCCATATGAAAGATGGTGTTCGGAAGAAAATCTCGCACTGCAGGTTATCCAATACTATAACGGAGATCCCACGCAGGTGAAAAGCAGAAAATTCTTCCTGGAAACGGATAGGGCTGAACGAAAGACAAATTCAAGGCAGCGCCAGTGGATTAGATATCCCTTCCTTGCGCAGTCCTTCGGTGAGATGGAGGGTCTGGCGGACACGAATTCCAAGGAGGCATTCCTATATAATTATGAACGTGGACAGCGGCTCTTTGGAGTGCGCATGACATTTTCTTCAGATTGCGTCCTGTATGGCGACTATATGTCGAATCCTGAACAGGAAACGATACTGCCTAAGTCCTTTGTACAGGCCCAACGTGATTCGGAAGTGACCTTATTGCGTTTTGAGGATATATGTGAATTGATGCATGATTATGAAGATATATACATATATACTTCTTTGCAGGATGTTCAGGATTTACGGTCATTTCATGCAACCTGCCAATATATGCTGGCATATGTCGCACAGACAGATCCCGAGATTTTGGAACGCCTGATCATACCAGTGCAGGATAAGGCCTCTTATCATCTCCTGTTGGAATTGGAGCCGTTGGCAAACATTGTATATGCGCCTGGCAATCCTACTCCTTCAGAGGATGAAATCGTGGACTTCTTGCGCTCTGCCGATGTAAATGCAATGATTTTGCCATGGGAGATAATCACGCCTTCCTTGAATGAGGCCTTGCGAGAGCTTCCTTGCCCCATATATGCCTCTGACCTGGAAGATGATGATGATGATATAATCTATGCGCTTGCGAATGGTGCGTCAGGAATCGCATCTGAGGAACTTCCGGTAGAACATTGGCAGGTTTTAGAGGCAGGCTTTCAAACCAGTGATGCCAAAATTCCCAGCGTTTCGCCCATACAGTCAGAAAACTCTGCTTTTCTGATTGACTATTTACATGCGCTGAACAGCGAACGCTATCTGATATTGTTTTCCGCAAAGGATGAGGCAAGCAGCCAGCTCACCCCCGCTATACAAATGGCGATGAAATCGTTGGGATTGGCTTCTATTCCGACTAACGCATTTCAGTACAGTTATATAGCAGTCATAGAAAACGGAACAGTATCATATGAAGAATGCAGCAATAGCTTCCTACAGTATGCCGGGAACCATGAAGGAGTCGAACTCTATGTGGAAAGCGGCGGTTTCAATGTTGGCAATGTCTCCTCGATTCAGGTCAACGGAACCGAATATTCCCTGAATCAGCGTGGGCTGAATATAGTCGTGTATGATACTTTGCTGGGGCGGGTTATGGACAGTGTATGTTTCGATTTGTATGATGGGGTAACTCCATCTTTTTCAGAAAACTGAACTTGGTAATCATTATACAGATTAGTACAATCTGTCCGTAATCATCCCTCGACCCTTATAAAAAACCCCCCATATATCCCAACCGGCACCTCCTCACCAAAATCATACTGCTCTACCACATTATTTTCAAACCCATAGACCATTATTCTCCTTTTTTCCGGATCCACGATCCAATATTCTCTGACGCCGGCTGTGCGATATTTGAACAATTTCGTCATATAATCCCTGGGCTTGCTGCTGGGCGAGACGACCTCAATGACCCAGTCCGGGGCGCCATGGCATCCGCTTTCATCCAACTTGGAGGCATCACAGATAACCGAAATGTCCGGTTCCACATAATTCAAATCATCCTTATTTAAAAATACCGCAAACGGAGCGGCATATATTTCGCATCCTCCGCCCTTGCCGTCAATATAGTTCGCTATCGTCTGATAAAGCTTTCCGGTAATCCGCTGATGTGTCTTACTTGGCGGGGCCATATAGTAAATAGTGCCGTCAATCAGCTCGGCCCTCTCTCCATCCGGCAATGCGTAGATGTCCCTGATTGTATAAATTTCATCTTTTCTCCATACTTCCATGATTTCTCCCGTGTCGCTCTTTATATTGAATCCAATTTCATTGAAATGTGTTTTATATAATCATAACGCCACATCAAATATTATGCAACATTATTTCAGGTATCCGGAATCCTTAAAGCCCTCTCTACTGCCGCCCCGCACAATCATCAAATCACAAACCACCGCCACCGCCCGCACCTGCCTCCAATCCCGTGCAGCCGCCCGCAGCACCCGCCAGATTCTTCCGGACTGCAGCGCCTCATACCGCCCTTCCATGGCCCGGGTCTTCTCCCGCAGGATACGCTTCCCCGCCTCCGTCCGCAGGACCCGGCGCTCCTCGAACTCTCCCAGCATCCGCAGGTACTTCTCTATCTCCCAGAGCTTCCGCTCCCTCTGCAGCAGCTTCCCCACCCGGTGCTCTTCCGCGGCTGTATTACTATCATGTCTTCTATGGTGCGCCAGTTCTTCATCCATATGGAAAAAAGCCCCCTCCTCCGCCGCCATGGCGCACAGGAAGATGTCGTGGGGCACTCTGAACTCTAATCCCCCATTCCCGCAAGGCCCGCTCCTGTCCTCTCCGCACTGCCCCGCATCCTCACGGCTCCGGCTCCCGTACTCCCCGCAAGGCCCCGGGCTCTCCTGCCCGCAGATTCCCATTCCCCGCTCCCGATACCACCCGTTCCGATACGCCAGCACCATCCCGGGCCACTGATATTTGCGGAAAATCTCCCGGAGCCCCACCTGCCGCAGCTTCCCTGTGCCCAGGCTGTGGGAAGGCGCCATCACGGCGTGTATCCTCTCGCCCTCCCCGTCCATCAGCCCGAACTTGCACGCCAGCACCTCCGCCTCCGGATGCTCCTCCAGCACCGCGCACATCCGCTCCAGCTTCGTCTCCGCCCATACATCGTCCTGATCCGCCAGGAACACCACATCCCCGGCACACAGCCCCATCACATAATAAAAATTCCCCGGATACCCCCTGTTTTCCCCATTACAATACAGCCTCCAGCTTTCCTGCAGACCATTCCTCTCTATGAACAGCCGGACAATCTCCACCGTCCTGTCTGTGGAACAGTCATCGCAGAGAATGACCTCCTCCGCCTTTCTCGTCTGCCCCAGGATGGAATCCAGCTGCTCCTCAATATATTTTTCTCCATTATAAATCCCCATACACACAGATACCGTCATGCCAACCTCCGGCCCTTCTCCTGTATACGCCTTGCATCATGTTCCCGACAGGCATTCCCGCCAGCCTCTGCCAGGATTCCTCCATAGTTCCTGGAAAAAGAGGCCTAACACCCCCCAAACACCCTCAGATACTCCTCCACCACATGCCGCAGCTCATACCCCTCGAACGCCACCCGCTCATCCGGAAGCGCCAGCGCCTCATCGATTTTCTCCGCCCACTCCTCCGCGTCATAAGGCCTCTCCACGTACACAGCCTTCCCTTGGGTCACTTCCTCCAGGCAGCTCTCCTTGGTCATCACCACCCGCTTCCCCCTGCGCATGGCCTCGATAGGCGGCATGCCGAACCCCTCGAACACGCTGGGGAACAAGAAAAGCCTACAGTTCTCATAGAGGCAGTCCCGCTCCTCATCAGAGACGAAACCCGTATCGATGACCAAATCCGCAATCCCCCATTTCGCCACCGCCTGGCGAAAAGCAGTCTTATCCCCGCCCACGCCGCTTATGACCAAGGTCCTCTCTTCCCCCTTGCGCCTTCGCAGTGCCATCACTTCCAGCAGCGTTCCCAGATTCTTGTGGGGCAGCATGGAGCTGACGCAATAAAAATAATTCCCGTCCCGGATTCCGTACTTTTCCGTCAGTGCCTCCACCGGCATATCCGATACCTTCGTCTCCACCGGATTATAGACGACAGAACACTTTCCCGCAACAGCCGGATAATGGCTCTCTAAATCCCTCCTGCAATACTCCGATATGGTGACCACATGGGCCGAGGCCCTGCATGCATGCCTCCACATATATTTCAGGAACATCCGTCTGCCCGCCGAAAAATACGCCGGATAGTGGAGCGCCTGCAGATCATGTATCACACTGACATAGGGAATGCCGCTGCCATAGGTCATAGGCATGCTGTATACCGGAATGAACATCACATCGACCCCCAACCTCCTGGCGGTCCTGTCCAGATGCAGGTTCTCCCACAGAATCCGCTTCGGCTGGCTGGACTCCACAGGCAGCGCCAGCCGCTCCATATTGGCATACCGGTCGTAGGACGCGAAGCTGTCCCCGTTATCCCCTGACACCAGCAATACATACGTATTAGCCTTATCATACTGCCCAAAGCCCTCCATCAGGTTCCTGATATAGGACTCCGTCCCCCCGCAAATCCCCGGCCGGACCCACAGCAGATCAATCCCTATCTTCATCTTATCCCCCTGGCCGCGTCCGGCGGCACATGCAGCAGAAAATTTCCGTCCGCGCAGCCAAGAGGTTCCACGCCCCTCCTGGCCGCTTAGAAAATCTGTGCGCACTCACCCAAAGACCATCTTCACGCACTCGATGGCAACACACTCCACCAAATACCACCTGCTATACCCATTCGCCCGATAGCACCACACATACCTGTCCCGAATCCGCCCCAGCGCCTCCCGCAGGCTCTTCCGGTTGCTGACCCCTCCCATGCGGAAGTTGGCCAGAACCTTTCCCAGCGTCCTGACCCTGTACCCCTCCCGCACCATCTGCAGATAGCACCCGTAATCATCATGAATCCCCCGGTTCCGGAAGGGATGCCCCTTATACACACCCGCCTCCACGAACATAGTAGGATGGTTCCAGTCCCTGGAGGTCTGGAACCTGCGCAGCCTGGCCTTTTTCACGAAGCAGCTCCCGTCCGCCCTGTGCAGCCTGATATCCGAGAACAGCAGGTCGCACCCGCCCTTCTCGAACTCCCCCAGCACCGTCTCCACGGCATCCGCCTCATACCAGTCGTCGCTGTTCAGGATTCCGATCACATCCCCGGTGGCCATCCGTATCCCCTTGTTCATGGCGTCATAGATGCCCCCGTCCCTCTCCGAAAGCACGCGGAGCCGGATTCCCTTCCGCTCCATCCGCTCCCGGTAGCTCTCCGCCACGGCCACCGTGCCGTCCGTGGAAGCCCCGTCGACAATCAGATACTCGATCTCCGTACAGGTCTGGCCCAGCACCGATTCCATGGTGGCCCCAAGGGTCTCCTCGCTGTTGTAGGTCACAGTCACAATGCTCACTGTCTTATGCATCCCGGCTCTCCGTCAGATGCACGGATTCCCGGAACCCGTACACCCTGTATTCTTCCCTGTAGTCGCTCATTTCCTTCTCATAGACCATGTTTCCAAAGGCCTTGTCCGCCAGGCCCCCCAGCTTCCCCCCTATTTTGCCCAGCAGCCACAGGGCCGGATGGAAGATTCCTGTCAGCCGGATCCGCTTCCCATGCTCCGCCGCGATTGCCGCCACCATGTCTGCGGTGCGCACGTACTCTTCATTCTGGGGATAGAAAATCCCCCTCTCCCCGTTCTCCACCATCAGTTCCACGAACCTGCACAGGTTCCCGATGTAGAGCATGCTCCGCTGGTTCTCCTCCTTTGGAAAAAAGGGGAGCTTCACCGCCAGCTTTGCCAGAAGCGGATAATTCCCCTTTGAACCCTTCCCGTATATCATGGGCGGCCGCAGGATGACTACGCGAAACCCGTCGTCCTCCAGCTCCCTTAAGCCCTTCTCCGCCCGAACCTTGCTGTCCCCATAGAAGTTAGCCGGGGCTAACGGAGTGTCCCGACCAATCACCTTCCGCTTCCCGATCCCCGCGCTGTCCCCGTACACGATGATGCTGCTCATGAAGATGAACTGCCCCACCCCTTCCGCCTTTGCCTTCCCGGCGCACTCCACGGCCAGGTCGCAGTTCACCCTATAGTACAGCTCCTTCGTCTCCTCCGACACCTTCCCCACATCCGCATGGGCCAGCCCCGCCACATGGAAGACGCTGTCGTATCCATGAAAATCATGCTCCCGCCAGGCCCCGTCCCGCATGCCCAGCGTCTCTGTGACGATAGAATTGGAACGTTCGGCTATCCAGCTCTCAAAGGCAGTGCCGATATAGCTCCCCGCCCCGGTGATCAAGACTCTCTTCATCCCGGCTCCTCCTTCCGCGCGCCGCATTCCCCCTATCCTGTACAAGCTCAGGCTTCGGCCTGTCCTTCAGCCCTCGTCGCCCTCCGCGCGATATGTGCCCACAATCTCCCGGATCTCCCGCCGGATATCCGAGGACTCCTTCTTCGCGGCGGCAATCAGCTTCTCCAGCTGCCTCTCGAAAATCTCTTCATTGAAATAAGTCGGTTTTTCGATGAAAATCATCTTGTTCGCCGTCTTCTCCAGGTTCTCCTGCTGTATCAAAAGCTCCTCATACATCTTCTCCCCCGGCCGCAGTCCTGTGAACCTGATCTCAATGTCCTCCCCGGGCCGATACCCCGAAAGCTTGATCAGGTTCACCGCCAGATCCAGGATCTTCATGGGCTCCCCCATGTCCAGGACGAATATCTCCCCGCCCCTGGCATAGGCCCCCGCCTGCAGCACCAAAGACACGGCCTCCGGGATGGTCATGAAATAGCGGATGATCTCCGGATCCGTCACCGTCACCGGGCCGCCCTCCGCGATCTGCTGCTTGAACAGCGGGATTACGCTTCCATTGCTCCCCAGCACGTTCCCGAACCGCACCGCCACGAAATTCGTCCCGGATTTCCGGTTCATCATCTGGACGATCATCTCGCAGATGCGCTTGGAGGCCCCCATCACATTGGCAGGGTTCACCGCCTTGTCCGTGGATATCAGCACGAACCTGTCCACGCCGTACCTGTCCGCAGCCGTGGCGATTTTGTAGGTCCCCATCACATTGTTCTTGATGGCCTCGTTGGGGCTATCCTCCATCAGGGGCACATGCTTGTGGGCCGCCGCGTGGTACACGATCTCAGGCCGATATGTCTCAAAAATCGAATTCACTCGATTGGTATTGCGCACAGACCCGATCAGCACCACCAGGTTCAGCTCCGGATATCTGCGGATCAGCTCCTGCTGTATCTCATAGGCATTGTTCTCATAGATGTCCAGGATGATCAGCTGCCTGGGACTGTGGGCGGCGATCTGCCTGCACAGCTCCCCGCCGATGGAGCCGCCCCCGCCCGTGACCAGCACCACCCGGTCCCTGACATAGCCCAGGACTTCCTCCGAATTGATCTCTATGGGCTCCCGCCCCAGGAGGTCCTCTATCTCCACTTCCTTTAAAGCGGACACGGACACGTCCCCGTTGATCAGCTGATAAGTGCCGGGCACTGTCCGCAGCTTGCACCCGGATTCCTTGCAGATGTCCAGGATTTCCTTCTTTGTCTGGGTATTGGCCGAGGGAATGGCGAAGATGATCTCATCGATTCCGTACTGCTCCACCGCGTCCAGGATGCAGTCCCTGCCCCCTACGATGGGGACGCCCCGCATGAGCTTTCCGTGGCAACCGGGCTGGTCATCGATGATGCACCTGGCGCACAGGTTCAGGTACTGGCTGCTCTCCAGCTCCTTCAGAATCATGTTGCAGGCCGCCCCGGCCCCGATAATCATGGTGCTGACCTTCTGCTTGCGCTCCACCATGCTGGCCCGCTTATTATTGATGATGCGCAGGATCCGGTAGCCGAACCGGATGCAGCAGGTGGCCGTGGTCAGCAGGAAGCAGTACAGCACATAGTAGCTCCTGGGCATCCTGTTCCCCGTGGCGGTACAGAAGATAAGCTGGGCCAGGGAGGCGCAGACGGCGGCCATGATGATATTGATCAGCTCATTGGCGCTGGCGTAGCGCCATACGCTTTTATAAAGTTTCCATATAACAAAAAAAGACAATGTCATCAGGACATTGGGCACCATGATATTCTCATAGCTTTGCAGAAAGACAGGGTCTATGCTCTGAAAGCTGAATTCATACCGGATATACAGCGCTCCGAAGGATGTCACCACGATACACATGATGTCCATCAGCACCAGCGCGATGATTCGATTCAGCGGAATCTTCGAGAACTTCCTGATCTCCATTGCATCCCCCTCTCCTGTACCTTGCATGTCAATGCTTCTTCTCTTCCAGCGTACCGGTTCCGCCCTCCACCACACCGTCCTGCCGCACCACGGAAGCCACGGTCCTGACCAGGCATCTTATGTCCATGGCAAATCCCATCTTTTCCACATATTCCCCGTCCAGCTTCGCCTTCACAGGAATGGGCAGCTCGTCCCGGCCATTGACCTGGGCCCAGCCGGTGAGGCCCGGGAGCACGTCATTGGCCCCGTACTTGTCCCGCTCCTCAATCAGGTCGAACTGGTTCCACAGCGCGGGCCTGGGGCCTACGATGGCCATGTCCCCCTTCAGGATATTGATGATCTGGGGCAGCTCGTCCAGGCTGCTCTTGCGCAGGAACCTGCCCACCTTAGTAATATACTGCTCAGGATTCTCCAAAAGATGCGTGGGCATGTCCTTGGGCGTGTCGATCCGCATGGTTCGGAATTTCAGGATATGGAAATGCGTCTTGTGGATGCCCACCCGCTTCTGCCTGAAGAGCACGGGCCCTCTGGAATCCAGCTTGATGGCTGCCACCAGTATCAAAAATACCGGTGACAGCACGATCATGCCGAGCAATGCCAGGATTCTGTCGATGATTTTTTTTGCTGTAACGTACATTCGTCTACCTCACAGGTTTCGGTTCGGACAGACCTCCAATTGTATCCAAATCTTACATCAGATCCGGCGACCAGCCGATATCCGTATCTCCCCCAGGCGTAGGGGTATCCTCCGGCGGCTCCAGCGTAGGCTCCGGTGTGGGCTGGGGCGTCTGTGCAGGAGGCTGCGCCGGCGGCGGGTTCTGCGCAGGAGGATTCTGCGCCGGTGGCTGGGGCGTGGGCTCCGGGGTGGGCTCCGGCGTAGGATCCGGGGCCTGCACAGGCGGCTTTTGCGTCGTCTGGGGCTTCTGGGTGGGGGTAGGCGTAGGTGTGGGCGCGATCTCCCCGTTCCCGTCATATGTCACAGTGGTGACCTTATAGTCAAAGTTCTCCCGGTTCGTCCACATGTCGAAGGCCTCCCCGGGCCCTCCCGTGTATTCGGATTTCTTGTATTCCCCTACGATGGTTCCGGCGGCGTAGGTTCCCTGCTCCCGCTGGATGCTGCCGCTCTCGCCGTCGAACAGCCATGTCTCGAAGGCTCCCTCATACTTCCCGTCCGCCACGCCGGTCTGCAGCAGCCATGTAGTCCTTCCGGACTGCTTCAGCACCAGCACGCTTCCATTCTCTCCTTCAAAGTATACATTCGCATACGGTTCTCCGTCAATATCGTAGCCGAGCTGCATGGTCAGCAGCACATCCTCTCCCTTTTGCAGGGAATAGCTCCTGCTGCCCTCGTAGATTCCCCGGCACATGTCCTCCAGCCATCCTTCCCCGCTTATCATATGGATGCCCTCGCCCACATATTCCGCGATCTCCAGGTTCTGGTGCAGGGTGGTCATGGCCTCCAGCACGGCGGTCTCCTCCTGGGCGGTGAGCTGGCCCGTCTGGTACCGCAGCCCGATCTCCGGCTCCGGCTCCGGTTCCGGCGTAGATGTGGGCTCCGGGGTCTCGTCCACCAGCCCGCTCACATCCACCGGCTCCACCGGGCTGCCCACGCTCTCGCTGGGCGCTCCGCCTGTCTCAGTGCCGTCCCCGCATCCCGCCAGCAAAGCCAGCGGCAGGATATAGGCTCCTATTCTGTATCTCCACTTTCTGCTCATAATATCCTCCCAATTTTTATCTGTACCTTACTTAGTGCGCAGGCGGCAGCTCATTCTTCCTCTGCGGCAGCCGGGCTCTGCAGCGCGTCCGCATCGCCGACCAGCTTCTCCAGGAACACATAGGACTCCGAGCCGGGCTCATAGGTGCCGTTTTCTAAAAGCACCTTCGCCAGGTCATAGATGCTCCTGGCCTTCGGCGGCCCGTAGACGATCACCTGGGTGCCGTTGCGCTCCAGCACGGCATAGCCCCGGAAGGCGAACTCCGTCTTATACTGCTCCACCGGAATCTTCACCAGCACGGAGGTGAACCGGTAGCGCCCGTCCATGATTTCGAACACCACGTCCTGCTTTTTCCCACTGGCATCTATGCCGTAGGAGATGCCTCCGGCCACCTTGGCCCCGCCCTTGATCATGGGATACTGGCCCATGTTGGCATTGTTCATGACCAGGGTGCCGTATTCCTTCAGCACATAGCCGTTGACGCCCTTCTTTATCAACTGCGCCCGCAGCTCCGTGGATATGCCCGTCTTGAACCGGATGCCCGTGTCTCCCGTGACGCGGATGGAAAAGCCGTGGTAGGTCAGGAGATCCTGCAGCCCGGGCTCCGCGGTGGCCGTGTATATCGTTCCGTTATAGCTCAGGCTCCAGACGTACATGCCTACGGGCACGCCCTTATCATCGTATTTGTATACTACCGCCGTCTTCGCGTTTCCGTCAGGCGCGTTGACGATCAGGCTCCCGTTCCGAAGCTCCCCCTGATAGGCCACGCCGTCCAGCCACATGACGCTGTCCCCATAGCCCTCCGGCAGGGCCAGCGCCACCTCCGTGGAGACCGTGGGAGCCTGGCAGGGCGAAGCGGGCATGTTCTCAAAGACCGGAATCTTGAACACAAAGGTATTCTCCAGAGAGCCCGCTCCCTCATAGAGCCTCTTGATGCTCAGCCCCTCCGTATTGGGGGCCGTAATGTTCTGCATGTACTGATGGGTGTACGGCGCATACGCGTTTGGCGTCCCCTTGGGGTTCACATTGAATTTCTGGAGGTACAGCGTATCCTGGGCCCGCTTGATATAGTTCGCCGAGATGAAGTCCGCGCCGCCCCTGAGGGCCTTGTCCACGCTGTTCCAGCCGTGGTCCCTGGCATACTTCAGGCCGCTGGTGATGACCTGCTGGTCGGTCTGGCCCGTAGCCCCCACATTGAAATAATTATAATAACCCTCATATCCGCTGTAGGTTCCGGATATCAGCGGCGAAGTCCCGTTCCCCTGCTCCTGCAGCACCCTGGCCGCCAGATGGAAGGGGCTCACCTTCCGCCCGTCCTCCCTGCCGATCTCCCAGAAAAGCTGCGCGTAGGTGCTGTTGGTTCCCGGCGCCAGCTTCCCGCCGTCATCGGTCATGAAGGTGCTCTTCAGAAATTTCGCCACCGCGTCCAGCGTATGGTACTGTTCATTGTATGTCAGCTGCTCGAACTGGAAGATGGCATTTTCTGTCAGGGCGTTCCTGGGATCCATATAGACTTCCACCGCCGCCCTGGAGGCATAGTACCAGGTTCCTGTGTCGTAGAGGCCGTTCTTCGTCCACTCCGGCAGGGTCTTGTATACAAGGCTCTTCCCTCCCTGGAGCTCCGCATCGATGGTCGTCCGCCAGTCCAGCGTCGTGTTCATCACCACGAATGTCCAGTTGGGATGCTTCTTCTTCAGCTCCAGCAGCGCCGGGCGGTAGCTCTCCGGGAACTGCTCGATGTCCGCATACCCGGCCCTCTCCCCGTCGACGGCGTAGGCCGCTGCGTTCATGCCGAATGTCTCCTCCCAGGCCAGGAACCGCTCGTCCGAGCAGGCCAGGTTGGTCCTGGGCACATAGCCGTATATCTCCTGCCCCATGTAGCCCAGCTTCACATAGTGCCAGACTTCCATATTCTCGTCCACGGCCATGTCCAGGATGTTCACCGTCTGGCCGCTGAGCACCGTCACCGCCGTCTCGCTTTCATAGGAGGGCGATACCCGCACCGGATATTCGTCGCTCAAATAGACCAAAGCCATGATGTCCCGCTCCGCGGCAATCTGGGCCAGGGCCTCCCCTGCCGTCCGGATCCACTCCGCGGTCTCCTGATCCACCTCTGCGAAGACGCGGGAGTCATCTTTTCCGGCAAGGCCATCCTCACCGGAGCCATCCCCGGATTCCTGGCCATCTTCCGGATTCTGCCCCTCTTCCGGGGCTTGTCCGCCGTCCGGGGCCTGGATATCCCCGGATGGCTGGCCGTCATCGGGGTTCTGGCTGTCTCCCGTGGTCTGGCTGCTGCCGGAATTCTCGCTGTCTCCGGGATTCTGGCCATCGCCGGAATTCTCGCTGTTTCCCGTGTTTTGGCCGTTATCCGTATTCTGGCCGCCGGAATTCTGGCTGTCTCCTGTGGTCTGGCCGTTGCCCGT
>OFHB01000132.1_pt1 | contig 53505 bp, 61 predicted proteins | sample 1521881 | NCBI WGS metagenome assembly OFHB01 (sample SAMEA3504090, study PRJEB24116) | mouse gut metagenome | biome: mouse gut; feature: mouse-associated habitat; material: faeces | place: Denmark | collected 2011
TAATAATATATTTATAATATTCTTTTTATTTCTTATCTTTATTTTCACCTAAATAAAATGATTAAATCATATGTAATATCTTTTGAAACCTAATTCTTTTTCTTTAGGTTCAAGTAAAGATTTTTATTACTCCTTATTCTTTAGCCTAATTCTTAATTCAATATATTTTTGAGTCTATGTCTACCAATTATTGATTTAAATTAGAACATAGCCTTAGGTTTTTTTAAATGGCTTTAGGTATTAAAGTTTAAGGATTTCTGATTTGAACTATACTCTAAGCTTAAAGTTTTAGAATTCAAACCTGATTTAAAAGTGAAAGGCTTATAGGCCTCTAATTATATTAATAGACGTAAATTGAATTTTTTTGCTTTAAAAGCTTTAAAACCCTTATATTTAGCGGTTTTTCAAGGTTTTAGGGTCAAAATAGGTGTACCGTTTTATAATTTAGGGATTTTTCACTAAAAACACTTAGAGTATTTTTATTTTAAAATTTATTTCATTTTTTATTTTTTGTTATAATATTTTTTATTTTTTTACAGAAAAGCTCTTTTCTTTTTGGGAAAAATAGAATATAATTAAAGAGTAGCTTATATTTAAGCACGACAAAAAGACGTAAAACGCTTAAAATTTTTTCAAAAATAAGCTTTACGTTGATTTTTTATAGATATGTATTTAAAAGATGTATTTAGATAAATGCTGTGTGAAGAGTATTATCTAAATACATTTCTTTTTTTGCATTTAAATACATAATCGTTATTTCATGTTTATCTTTAAGGTATCTACGATACCTTTCTTTTCTTTGAGCGAAAATACCTGCTATGTCGTTTTGGAACGTTTTTGTTTGATTTCTATTCCATATAACAGTTGAATTAATAATAAAATGATTTTCCTCTTTTTTTATAAATCCTTTTTCTATTAGTATATTAATTATTTTTTCTACATAATTTATGGATTTTTTTATTTTTTTAGCCAATCCTTTAACAGTAACAAAGTATCTATTTTTGGTATTCATAAAAAGTGCCATGATAAAAAATGTACCAAAAGCATACCTGTTCTCTTTGACCAGGTTATTTAATACTTTATTCATAGAAATATGTTTATCAAGTGTACAAAACTTTTTAAAATTACCTTCATATCTAAAGTCTTTTGGAATAATATCCATAATATATTTTTTATGAATTTGAGAACCACTCCATACAAATCGCATACTTATAAAGTAAACTTGATTTAGTTCTTTTCTATCAAATTCCAAATCCTTTAAGTCTTTTTTGTTTAAAATACAAACAATCTTTTTGTTGTAGAGATACTTCATAGCCTTTTCTACTTCACTAAGGGGAGCATTAACTTCTTTAGCTATTTCTCTTTGAGATATTTCGCAAAAGTTTTCTATGCATTTATTGTTTAGTAGTACATCAAAAATAGCAAGTGCTAAGGGGCATTCTATATACATATTTAAGTAAATATCTTTGATATTACCTTCTACATTAAGCATATGAAATGTTTTAGACTTGTTTTTTTCATTCATTTGATATTGATTATTTTTTATGTCTTTACGCTTAAATTCAAATTCTATATACTTATTTACAGGTTCTAAAGTAAAAACTTCTTCAAAAGGTGCTTCTTTAAATTCATTATTATTAGAAGAATCCATTGTAGACATTTCTTTACTTTCTTCTTTTTTCATAGATTTAGCGATTCTTCGTAGATTACTATCTATTGTTTGCTGTTTATCATATCTATAGTTCATAAGAACTCCTTTCTTAATATTTTTTATTTTACAAGTTATAGCTATAAATTAATATTTTTAGAATTTTTATATAATAAGCCATGCCAATGAGTTAGAATATATAAATTTAAATAATGTATTAATTTATAATAGTATTTAGTAGTGTTGATTAATTTTTTTATTATTAGGGTCTTACTAGGTAAAGATTAAAATCATTATTTTTTAAATAACTTTAACGATACGTTTCGGAATAGTGTAAAAACTTATAAACTTAAACAAATTATTAATTAATGTTTTATATTGAAACATTATATGCTTTAGTCTTTAATTAGAAGGTTATAACCATATAGCCTAATAGTTAAAAAATTAAGAGGCATTTGTTTTTAAGTTTCAGTTATGGTATTAATTAATATTTTTAAAATTTTATATAATAAGCCATGCCAATGAGTTAGAATATAAAATTTAAATAATATATTAATTTATAACATTCTTACTAAGTATAAATTTAAAATAAAGTAACAAAATATATTTGTTTTTCAAACAAAAAAGCCATAAATGAGTTTGATGTTTAAAAAATAAGGGATATTTGTTATTAAGTTTAAAAATATACAACGTAGTAGTGAAGCGCATTGCGCTAGACAGCGTACAGTGCAGCTGTAGCACTACGTGATGTAGTATGTAATACATCGCTCTACACAGCATACGCTGTGTTAAGCTATGCTTTTTAACCAAAGAAAAAAGACTAATCACGATAAATCGCAATTAGTCTTTGCACGTTCTTGGCTTCTAGCTTTTCAGCTATTTAGCGATATTCACCTTTTAGTATTGCTAACAGTGTAGCTATACAACTACGTTGAGCGCCGCTATCTTTAGATAATCTTTTATAACATAATTTTTAGTATAATTACAATATACATAATTAGTATATATTGTATATTTATAGTATAATTTTACCATTTATTTTGTTATAAAATTTATACCACATCTTTTAAGAAGTATCTTGATTTTCTTTAAAATCCGTGTTATAATATCTAAAGAAAAAAGGTGATAACTGCAGGCGGTTTGCGGTTTATCATTTGAGTCAATCGTGAAGCAACACGATTGACTCTTTTTCGTTTTTCTTCGATAAATTGAGCTACATTCAGTATATAACATAAATAAATTTTAATCAAGTCTTTAGAACATATTTTTTTCATTATTTTTCCAATAAATATTCCTTATCGCAATATCTTTTCTAAAAATTAATTCCAGCCAAATAGATAAAAATAGTTAACCTAAAAACTATTTTTTGCTTTTCATATATCCAATTTTCTGATATAATAAAGTAAGAGTAATAAATAAAAGAGAAAAGGAGGAATAACTTTTATGACAGAATTATATGAGAAAGTATTAAAGTTTGTAGAAGAAAAGCACAAAGGACAGGTGAGGCGTTCAGGAGAACCAGTCATTAATCACCCTATTGGAGTGGCTAACATTTTAAAGGAGGCAGGGTATAACGAAGATTTTCAGATGGTTGGTCTTATGCATGATTTAATTGAAGATACTGACACAACTATTAATGATCTTTTAGAGTTAACAAAAAGATCTGATCTTGTAAGAGGAGTTGTCTCTCTAACAAAAACAGATGATATGACTCTTGAAGAAAGTATTGAAGATGCTAAGATGGATTACTTCGGAAGAGTAATTAAGGGAGCTGATAGATATCAAAATGCCCTTACAACTTATACAGACAAAAACACTCAAGAGTTTATTAGTGGCTTTATCGTTAAAACCATGGTTTATTATATGCTAGCCCTAATTGAAGTTAAAAATCCTTTTATTAAGCCATTAATGAAAGAAATTAAGCGTTTATATAACGAAATGTGTGAAGAAGCACTAACTTGGGTTAATAATAAACTTGCTGAAAAAAATATTGATATCAAAGATTATTTTTAAAAAAGGGGAGAGATTATGATAGATTTTAAAAGTATCAAAAAGTTTATTTGCATATACAAAACCTTAAACCCAGTATTTCTTGATGAAGATGACAGATATCACACAAGTTGGATAGATTTAGACTCCCCATCAGAAATAAACTACTGGCTATATGGCAAAGACTGTGTGGATGTTATCCCAGGTAAAAAGGCTCTTTGTTTTGATGTGACATCTAGTAAAGAAGAGAACTTTACTTACCCTGTTGCCATTTGCGGTGTTCATGTCTTTAAAGACCCATTACCTTTAGACGAGGAAGATGCTGAAGATATTGAAATTGAAGAATGGGGAATTGCCAATAACAAGGAAGAGTTTGATGCCTTTATAAAAGAAGCAGAAATTGCAAGAGTTCCTTACATTTTTGAACTTAAAGATGATATTTATGAGGAAGCTACTAAGTATGCGAAAAAAGTAGCTGAGGAATTTGAAAATCATCTTATGAGAACAATTCATATGAAAGGAGATATTGTTATTACTGATCCTTGTTATATCATTCCCAATAGCATTAAAGATTATGACTATTATAATTTAGAGGAACTTGGATTTAGTGATTATCTTTGCCATTCTACGTTATATGGTGACTGGAGTTGTCATGTATTTAACACAGATACAAAAGAAGCTATTGGTCAATTTTGTGCTGATGCTGGAATGTTTGGAGTTTTTTACAGAGATGAGATAAAAAGGATTTATCCAGACTTTGAAAAGGAGTATGGTGATTACTGTTATACAATAATTGAAAATTTTGAAGGAGATGTCCATTTCGAAATGAAAGATCCTGATACAATCATTGTAAAAGGCACTGGAAACATAAACTTTGCAAGTTCACAGACTGGACTATAAGGTGAATATATGGAAATATTTAAATGCCAACCCATAAGTGGAGTTGCTTTAGCCTTTGGTTTTTTGGTTATAGTAATAGGTTTTCTAATTGGTATTATTCTTATGTTTAAAAAAGATAATTGCAATTATCTTATTAAGAGTTTGCTTATTAGCGCAGGACTTAGTATATGTGTTGCATATATTGTTAATACAAATGGACCTAAAGAATATATAATAAGAATCAAAGAAGAAGCATTTGCAAGAGAAGCTCTTTCTAATTATAAAATCCTAGAAAGAGATAATGAGTTTTACAAAATAAGAGAAAGATAAACAAAAAGGCTTAGGAGTAATCCTAAGTCTTTTAATTTTTAGAACTAATTTTTATATGATTTTTGTGTAAAAAGCCTTTATTTTTTTATTTTTGTGTTATATAATATGCAAAAATAAGTTATTTATATTTAAAAAATTAAGGATATCCTCCTATTATTTATAATAGTCTCCTTAGATAGATTGACAATAAGAAGGGAGAATATCATGAAAAATAAAATAACAAAAGCTATATCTTGTTTTCTAATGATATGTATGTTATTTACAATTATTCCAACAAACTTAATAATGGCAATAAATGAAACAAGTGAACAAACAAACAAACAAACAGAAACAGAAGAGGAAACAAGTATAGAAGAAATCAAAGTTCCTGCAACAGAAGAAACAGCGTCTACACTTTCTACGGAAAATGAAGAGCAATCCACTGAAACAACAAGTATTGCATCTGATAGTAACGCTACTGAATCCTCTGATTCTGTTAATACTGAACTTGATAAAAATGAAGAAATAGAGGAAAAAGAATTAACTGATGAAGAAATTCAAGAAATTATGAAAGACCCTGTTACAGGGAAATTAATGAGTGATGATTTTAGCTCAGAAGATGAAAATAATTCAAATGAAGAATCAAATGAATTAGAAGAAATAGAAATAGAAATAGAAAAAAACAAAGAAATGCAAGAAGCTGTTGAAAAACAGATAAAAATGTTATCTGTAGCAAGAAGTATAACAGGTATTCAAGCATGGAATAATTATTTAGCTGAATTAGAAGCATATAATGCAGAATGCAAAAGATTAAACGATAAATATGATGCAGACTATAAGGCATATCAAACAGCACTTAATACATATAACACAAAAGTTAAAGAAAGTACATGGGCAGTATCTTCCATAAATATGCATATTGGTGGATATAGTAGCGGTATGGGACTTTTTTGGGGGAATGGAAATCAATCAATAAGGCAACTTCAAGAAAGAGGTGGGGATGGATCTTTTTGGTATGATACTAATTTTACTTTATATACAGTATCTTATCAAAATGGAAAATATGTTGTGACCAATATATATACTCCTACAAGCGGATATTCATATGACAGAAAGCCTCCTGTTAATGGTTTTATTCTTTTAACCCATAAAACATCAAGTACAAATACAAATATGAAAAAGTATTTAAAAGTTGGTACAGAAGTAAAAGTAACTTTTAATTATAAAAGTTACTCAAATTATGCTTCCGCAGAATCAGGCACAGGAAATACTTCAAGAGGAAACGTTTATGTTGACCAAGGAGCTGCACCAAAAGCCCCCACAAAGCCAACAATGCCAGAAGAACCTCAATTCCATGGACATAATAAAACAGCTAACAATAATGGTTTAGTTCCTATTTCTTATGCATCTACTATAAATAAAGTAGATATAGATCTTTTTGACTATGACAAGAATATAAATGCTAGATGGGAAAAAGATAATAAATATCCAGGATTTAATAACCCAGGAACAACTGCTCACGAAAATGTTAGTTATGATGCCAATAATGGAAACTGGTCAGTAATTAGTGACTTAATTACATCTGATGTTGAAGGTGGTAAATATGTATTAAATAATGGTGGAGATATAAATAAAACATCTGGAAATACACCTTTTATTGCAAAATTTGACCCAGTATTATCAAATAAGATAAGTAATTCTGGTTTCCCTCAACTAAAAGATGGAACATCTCTTAGTTATTTATTTAGAGAGGGAGAAGATCCTGCAGTTAAAAAAATAAGTGCTCCTTATTTAGATGGATTATTCCAATACGATCCTGAAACATATACATACCATTTTAATAGTAGAGCTAATTTTGCCCAATATAATAAACAAACTAACAAGTTTGATTTATATGATGCACTTTTAACACCAAATTATACAACTTATATATTTGGTAACTTTATGCCTTTTAATGATATTCAAAAAACAAAAAGAGTATCTGATATTGATAGAAATTATATGATTGAGATGATGTCTAGCGCAAAATACAAATCAGAACATGAAACAGACTCTTTCAAGAAACAACAATATAATAAACTATATAAATGGACAACTAGATATATTGAGGCTGCTGATTCTTATTTTGGAAAAACAAATTGGAGCTACTTAGAAACAATTAATGCTGTATTTCAAGGTCTTGGTTTCCACAAAGACGAAAATGGAGTATTTGATCCATTAACTAATGATGACTTTGACTTTAGTAAGCTTTATACTGTTGACTTTGATGATGAAATGAATTTTTGGTTTGGAATGAGTCAAGAAGTAAACTTTTATCAACCAGAAGGTGGTATGGTAGGAAAAAATAATGCTTACGAAATGACCTACAAATTTACAGGAGATGATGATTTCTGGCTTTATATTGATGGAGACCTCTTCATTGACTTAACAGGCGTTCATAGACACCATGGTGCTGAGATAAACTTCACAAAGGGTATTATAACTTATTATGAAACTGACATTAATAATGATGGAGATTTGAAACCAGATCCTGTAAAAACAGTTAGATTTAGTGAAGTAGTAAGCGATCCTTCTATTCTTAATGAAAATGGAACATTTAAAGACTGGACTGAACATAATCTTAAACTATTTTATATGGAGAGAGGTTCAGGTTCTGGAGTTTGTAGAATGAACTTCAACTTCCCAGTTAAACCAACAAACTTTGAAAAAACAGGTATTATTTTTGAAAAAGAAATTATTTCTGAATCTGAAAAAGCATTTAGTGGTAATGGACTTGATATAAATGATGATTATGAATTTCCTATTACTCTTGAAAAAGTAGAAAGCATTATTCTTGATGAATTTGGAAATCCTGTAAAAGATGAAAATGGTAAAGTAAAAACTCGTCCTATTACAGATGGAATTCAAATAAAAGGAAAAATTATTAATAATGGAACAAACACAACATCTAATCCTAATGCAAAATTTGTTATTGAAGATATTGATAGTGGTGTTTATAAAGTAACAGAAACTCAGGCCAATGAGTTTTTTGAACTGGTAAATATGCAGGCTCTTAATGAAGTTGATGGTATGGAAATAGCAAAAAGAGAAGATGGAAATTATTATTTAACTGTAAATAGAATAGATGTTACTGAATATAAGACTTTTAAAGTTAAAGTAACTAATTCCATAGAATATGAAAAGCTATTTGGTCTTAACATTAAAAAAGAAATTGTAATTAATGAAGAAAAAGTAGCTGAATTAAGAGAAAAATATCCTGAAACATTTAAAGATATGACAGATGAGGAAATTTCTTGGGGTTACATGAAACTTGATAAAAATGATACTTTTAATTTCCAAATAACATTAAAAGAAAAAACGACAGGAAATGTTATAAAAGCTACTATTAGTAATAAAGAAGGTATTTCTATTAAAGATATTCCTAGTGGAAGCTATATAATAGAAGAAGCTGATGATATGTACTTCGATTTTGTTGATATGAAAGCACTTAATAGTGCTGAGGGCTTTTCCTTTGAAAAAGAGGGTCTTAATTACGTCTTAACAATAGATGAAAAACAAGCAGAAAACGAATCATCAATTACTATTTTAGTAAAAAATCAGATAGAACCTGAACATACTTATGAAGATAAGACTGATAAAATTAATAAATTTAATAAATCTTAAAAAATACAACACTACTAATATTTATATTAGTAGTGTTTTTTAATTAACTGTTTACAAAATAACACATATATGCTATAATATCAAAAAGAGTAAGAATAAGTAAAAATAGAGAAAAGGAGCAGCAGTCTAAATTATGAGTGATTTATATAAATACCCAAGAACACCTCACTTACCTTTTTCAAAAGGAGCCACAAGTGATGATAAAATATTAAAAACAACTTCACATTTTAATGGAAAAACAATAGTTGTTACTGAAAAGATGGATGGAGAAAATACTACAATATATAATAGCTACTACCATGCAAGAAGCCTTGATTCAAAACACAAAGATTATCATTCATATTTATTAACAAAAATTCTTCCAGTCTTGCAATATCAGATTCCAGAAGGATGGAGAATATGTGGTGAGTATCTTTATGCAAAGCATTCTATCTATTATGATAACTTAAAAGACTATTTTTTAACATTTTCTATTTGGAATGAAAAAAATATATGTTTATCATGGAATGAAACAAAAGAATATTGTGAGATTTTAAGCATAAATTTAGTACCTGAGCTTTTTGTTGGGAAATATGATGAAAAGATAGTAAAAGAAATTGCAGAAAAAACAGTAGAAAAAGGTGGAGAAGGAATAGTTATTAGAAATTTTAATGAATTTTCCTATAAGAATTTTAGTCAAAATATAGCAAAATATGTTAGAAAAGGACATGTGCAAACTGATAATCATTGGAGTTTATCAGAAATTACTAAAAACAAATTAGCCTAGTAAACTAGGCTAATTTTATTACGGTTTAAATGTTATTGAACAATTAGGATATATAAAAACATCTTCAAATCGATCTATAACAACTTTAATTCCTGTATCGATTTTATAGATTTTATTAATTTCTTCATCAGATATACAGAAGTAATCACCTTTATTTTCTAAAAGTTTACCATTTGTAATATCAATCCAATACCAATTATTATCAATATTTATTAAGTTTAAAGAAAAAGAAGTATCATCTTTTAATGCCTTTGCATAAACACAATTAATATTTACACTATCACATAAAGCTTTAAAAGTTCTTGCAAGACCTTCACTATTTGCTTCTTTATTTAACAAAACAGTATCAATGGTATTCCCGATGTACTCTTCCTTAGCATAAGTAGTATTATCAATTAAATAATCATAAAAATATTTTGCTTTTTCGTAATTATTACTATTTTGAGGTGTATTTGATATAATTTTAGTCATTTCATTAGATACCTTTTCAGATTTTTCTTTTATATCTTCTTGTATATAAAATGAAATATTCATTATTTTATCATTAAAACTGTTATATGCGAGATTATTACACCAAAAAAGTTCTGGATTATCATAATTAAAAGAAGCCCAAACTTTACAAAAAGTAGCTTCATTTATATTTAGATCTGATAAATCTAATTCTTTTTGAAAATTACTCCCCAATAAATAAATTTTTTCATAAATTCCTTTCTCATCATCAGTTAATAAATCATAATAATATTTTCCAGTTAAGTTAATATTAGAACTAACAGTTTCTTCTTTACTTGTTTCTTGAGATAAAGACTCTATTAAAGAGTTCTTAGAACCTTCCTTAAAACTTTCTGTTTTTGTTGATTGTTCTTCACTTTCTTCAATATCTCTTTCTTCAATATCTCCTAAACTAGATTCATCTTGCCAATTATTCTTAGGACTACAAGCAGATACCCCCAAAGCTGTACCAACAAATATTAAAGTAAAAGTTAGCCTTTTTATATTTTTTCTTATCATAAATTAATCCTTTCTTATAATATAATGTTTTTTTCATTATATAATATAACGATATATAAAGCCATATAATATTCTTTGTTAAAAATTTCAAGAAATAGCAATGAAGAAAACTTATAATTATTTCAAATCACTCTTACCAATAAGGAAACTGGAGATAAAATATCAGGGATTCTTGATAATAAAATAGAATCTATTAGATCCTATGAAGATGAGAAAGAAAAATCTAATCTGTTTGGATTTTAACATAAGAATAAGCCATAGGTTTTTTTATGCCTATGGCTTATTTTATAATTGTAAATTTTCAAATTCATTTTTTGTAAATTTATAAATAAAAGAAGGAAGAGGCACCTCTCTTCCTTTTATAACCTCATAATCATAATAGCAGCCACTACCGCCACTCCACCAATAACCATAGGAATAAGCCTTCTATCATTCTTTAGATATTCAAGCTTATTTACGATTTTGGCTTTTGAAAAACATGGTCTTCTAGTATAATGGATAAGTCCAAGGCGATCCTTGTAATATTCACCATGCACATGTCTACCGAAAAGACCTGTATGCTCAACCAAGATTCTGTCCTCATCAGTATAAAGCATAACATCAAGTGCGTTTTTTAGGGCTTTTATCTTTTTTGCAAAAAAACCTCTAAGTGTTGCAAAGTAAACCCCCACATAAAGTGCAATAAGTCCCATAAACAATGCAATCTTTGGATTCATTGTTTGGACCTCCGCCGTGTTTCCCTTAAACATAATTTTACTTAACACAATACAAATAACGCATCCTACACAGATACCCCCTAGTTGTGTCTTAAGCAAATTCCTTCTTGTGCTATTAATAGCATCATGCATAATTTGTCCTCCTTTCATCTTACTTTTTTATTTATTTGTTTATTTAATTATAATTTATTTATTATATTAAAGTCAATTTTGACAATATTAAAGCCCACTTATAAGAAATAAGTAGGCTTTAATAAATTATGTTAAATCAATAAAAAGTTTACAGTTAGGTGGAATTCTATATTTTTTAAATCGTTCTTCTTCATCTAAAAAAGAAGTCACACCCCATTCTACAATTTTTAAAGTTGGTAGCAAGTTATCTCTAAGAATTAATAAACGCTCAATCTTTTCACCACTAAACTTACGAATTTCAGAAACTTTATAGATTTTAGAAATAAGACGTTTTTTATCATCGATAACTTTATACTTTTCCTTAACCTCCCATTCTGTTGTAAAAAGAGGGATTTTATCTCCAACTTTTAAATCCACGAGAAAATATTGAGAAGGAATAACCCTAGAATCCTCTCCAAGCAGCATATTGAGTCGTTCATAGTAATGATATTTGGGCAAATCTGGATAAGCATCTAAAAGCGGATATATTCTATCTTCAATCTTTTCATCCTCTTCTTCTGTTGGATTTATTAAAACATTTACCAGTTGGCCTCTATGAACAAGTTCAACAATTAAAAACTCATTTTTACAACTACGGCATTTTTCATTATAAGATTGTGAATAATATTCATAATCAGGACCAATGATATCACCAATGTTATGAACATCATCATCTCCTAAAGAATAATAATGATATTTACCACAAACAGGGCATCTTATACATAATTCTAACATAATCTCTCTCCTTTTCTTTTAACAATTACTAATAACAAGTTCACAATCATCAGGAATGACATATTTTTTAAGTTTTTCCTCTACATTGTGAAGACTTGTTACAGTCCAATCAATATCTTTTAAAACAGGTAAACAATTATCTCGTAAAACAAGAAGTCTGTGATCAAAATCTTCTGAAACTATCTCGTAAATACGAGCAATTACATTGTCTTTTTTATTGAAAATTTTATAACCTCTTTCTATACTCCATTTAAGCCCAAACAATAATAATTCTCTATTTTTAGGAATATTAGAATTAATACAAAATTGTGAAGGAATAATGTTTGTTATTTCTCCATATAAGCACTCTTTCATAAAATCAGGTTTGTAGTATAAAGGATAATTGTCTAATTTATTAAAAATAAAGTTTTCAATAAGTACCATTTCCTTCATACTAGGATTTATTAAAACATTAATAAGTCTTCCTTTATCCACTAAAATATAGATTCGAAAAAGAGCCTTACAATCAAGACATTTAATCAAATTTTCCTTAAAATAACTCTCATTTGGATTATCTACAAAATCCCCAATTTGAAAAATATCTTTTCCAAATAAGTGAATTCTATAAATATGAGTTTTACTACATTTAGGACAAGTAATTGCCAAATGAACCATAAAATTCCCCCTTTCTAAAAAGTACTCATAATAATTTCAAAATCATCTGGTATCTTATATCTTCTAAATTGATCATAATCATCTTTATAAGAATCGGTACTCCAGTTTACTTCTTTTAATGTTGGAATAAAATTATTTCTTAAAATTAAAAGTCGCTCAATTTGTTTTACTTCAACAAAAGTTCTTATCTTATAAATTCTAGCAAATAATTCACCAGATGGTGTTAATACTTTATAAGAAGAAAGTACACACCAGTCAGTACCAAAAAAAGAAACATCCTGGCCTACACGAAAAATTCTTTCTGAAGAATATTGAGAAGGTATTACTCTTGATTCTTCTCCTAGAAACATGTTTTTTCTAGTGGCATATGAATATTCAGGATAATTATATAGTTTAGGATATATTCCATTTTCAAGTTCAAGTTTTTGGCCAAAACGTAAATCGTTCAAAATATTGTAAATATAACCATCTTTTATTAATACATATATATAAATTGCTTCATCGCAATTAGGGCAAGATACAATATGTATTTTAAAGTCGGTTTTTTTATTTGGGTCAATTTTATCACCTAAATCAAAAATATCACCATCTCCCAAATTGTATTTTGTGATTTTACCACATTCAGGACAAATTACATTAACCTCTATCATAAATTTCCCTCCAACTTTTATTATGAACAGCAAATAACTAATTTGCAGTTTTTAGGGATAATATATCTTTTAAGAACCTCTAACTTACTAGTAGGAACTTCATTATCCCAATTTACTTCTTTAAGTTCAGGTAAATAATCATCTCTTAAAACAAGAAGCCTATCTCCAAAATATTCAGAAGTTAATTTGTATATACGTGCATTAAGGTTGTCCTTATTATCAAGAATCTTATATGAAGCCTTAACCTTCCACAAAATATCAAAAAAACTAATTTCTTGTCCTATATTTAACAAAAAATCTGTAGAATATTGAGAAGGAATAATTTGTGTATTAGGTCCATATAGCACAGACTTAATATAAGAAGGCTTATAATAGTCTGGATAATTTTTAAGTGTTTTAAAAATATCTTTTTGAATATCTTTTACCTCTTCATTTGAAGGATTAAGTAAAATATTAACTAATCTTCCATTTTCGATAAGTTCATAGATAAAAAACAGTTTATGACAACAAGCACATTTTTTAGAATAATCCCTAAATAAACTTATACTTGTATCTCCTAAAACATCTCCTATACAAAAAACATCTCTTCCTGGAGTTTTTAATACATAATCGCATATTTCTCCACATTCAGGACATTTAATAGATAAATGTAGCATAATTTCTCCTCCTCTCTTCTTAAGTTAAATCCATAACAATTTCGCAACCTGCAGGAATAGTATATTTAAAAAAGCAATCTTCAGTGGTAATAATTTCGCCATCCCATGAGGGCTTTTTGAGACTTGGCATATAATTATCTCTAAGGACCAAAAGTCTTTCAACATCTCTTTTGTTTTTAACCTTATAAATTCTCGCATGGATTCTATCCAAACAATCAATAACCTTATAACATTCAAAAGCTTCCCACATTTCATCTAATACATAGATAAGGTCTTTGGGTTTCATAATATAATCACCAGAAACCTGAGAGGGAATGAATTCAGAATCATTTCCTAACAGAAGTTTTTTTCTATCTTCAAGACTGTATCCACCAACATATTCCTCCAATATTGGTAAATTTCCTTCATCTAATAGTTTTTCTTCCTTTTTAGATGGATTTATAAGAACATTAACAAATTGTCCTTTATTAACTATTTCAAGAATTTTATGTTCTTTTCCACATGATAAACATTTTATTTTATGTTCTCTAACATAAGTCTTTTCCATAAAAATAGCTTCTTCATTGTTTATATAATCACCAATACTGATAAGATCTCCACTACCGAAAGGATAGCAATTTACTATTCTGCATTCTGGACATATAACTTTAAGATTAAACATTTCCTTTTCTCCTTTCAACAAAACCTGTAATATAAAATAAGTCTTGTTTTTTAATTTATTCTTTTACTTCATACTTTAATTATAACATTTTGCTTGGATTTCATCAATGTAAACTGCTCCCACTGCTTTAATTGGGAGACAGCCTAACTTAAAAAATAAAAAATCATAATTTTTATCTTGACGTTTTTTAAATTTGCTTATAAAATATATTTATAGACAAGAACCAAGTTCTTAAAAAGCGCAGAGGATATCCTCTTTTATTTATATGTATATATAAATAAAAGAGGATATCCTCTTTTATTTATATGTATATATAAATAAAATCTCCTCTCGCAGTCTAAAAAAATTTTATAGGCATTGGCTCTAATATCCTCTTATATAGAGACATACTCTATATAAGAGCCAGTCCTAAGATCGAAAGGAGAAAAAGATAAATCAAAAAAATTAATAAACTATGTTCGGCAATATTAGCTGTATGTGTGCTATTTACATTAGTGCCTGTAAATGCGTTAGATATTCCCATAGAAAGTTCTAATGCAACAGAGATAGAAAATGAAAATTTAGAAATATCCTCAGAAATATCAATTCAAGACAACAATGTTTCATCCATATCTGATGAAACAGAAATCCCTAATAATAACAACTTAATACCAACTGAAAACAAAGAAACCAGCTCTTTGGTAGAGGAAGAAAATGGTACTTCTGACGAAATATCTATTCAAAGTGACATAGAAGGAGACGACGAAGAACCTTCCACCGATAATTGGGAATTAGGACTCGTTTTTTATGATTCTAGTGTTGATAATGGAAAGACTCCCTTGACTTCTATTGATTGGGATGCTTCTGATGGCGGATATGGAACTGGTACACCTAGAGTTATTATAGTGCAAATAAATTATAAAAATACCAACGCAGTGACAACTTATCAACCAGAGGAACTTGAGCTTTCAATTCCTAATTTGATTTATAATACATCTTCTAATACCATCGATAGTCCTTTATGGAATAGTTCTGTTGTGATAGGTGCAAATGATGCAACTCATACAGGATATGATTGGAATTTTAGTCCAACTGGTAGCACATATAAATTTAAAAATGCAAACGTCATTGAGGAAAAATCCAATTTTGAAGGCAGTATACAGATCGTTTATACAATCACTCCTAAAGAAGAAAGTGTGGATCGATATGCATATAGTAATAACATAGAACCTTGTGATGATGAATGTGTTCACTCACTTTCCAGTACACTTATTGCAGAAATTAAGAACGTTGCAAAAAGTAATGACGTATCCTTTAAGTATACAAGAACTTATATTCATCCATGGGAAAAATATAATTATACAGTAAAGAAAACAGCGTCTAAAATATCATCATTCGATAATTTTCCAGAAGATGCACAAGATTATATATGGGTAAAATATAATTTTAAAGATAATATATCAGGTTCTTCTCCTAATAAAAACTACAGATATCCATATATTTACGCAGAGAATAGAAAATTTAAAGATGTATTTCCAAATGAATGTGTTGTTTATAATGATAAACTAGAAAGATGTATTCCAGATGAAAATAATGTATATGTATTTAATTACAACTATTTAGGAATTAACCCCTCAGATAGAGAATGTAATATTTATGTTGGGTATCCAAGTAGTATTTATAATGAGGAAAATGGAAATTTAAACATTCAAAACACTGTTGAACTATATGGCGCATATTATACAGAAGAAAATGAAGAAAAGTTAGCAGAAGATACAATAAATATTAATCTTGAAAAATTTAATTTTCAATATAATGGTAATTTATATGGAATCTCTAAAAAACGTTATAGTTTCTCAAAACAAATGGCGCAGCAAAAAATAGTAAATACCTATGATAGTACGCAATGGGAGATTAATCCAACAGTGTATTATACAGGAAAACCTATCACTGTTAAATTTGGAGACGATTTATTATATGCTACTGATATAGATGGCAATTATGGTAAGCTAAGCGATAATGAATATTTTTTTTCAAATATAACCTTTAACCAAGCGTATTTTACAAATAATAATAACATAATGATAACGACTGAAAAATATAATTGTGAATTATGGCTTAGATATAAAGGACAGGAAGAATATATTTTATACGAACAATTCAAAAATAAGTATATTTCTAGGAGTTTTTCACAGGAAGATGGTGTTGTTGGGTTTTATTTCATTATACATGATATGAAAGAAGGAATAAAATCTCAAAATTATGGTCTTATACGCACTACGACAGGATTTACGAAAAAGGATATTCCAGAATCAGGTATTTTATATAATTTTTGTAATTTGCAAACATTTATCAAGGATGATAAAGGTAATTTAGTTCTTCAAAATGAGCCAGAGTTGGATTCATACTCAAGTTTTATAACAAAGGAAGAAATAGCGAATTATGATAAAGAAAAATATGGAACTTATATGCAAAGAGCTGTAGCTAATAATACTTGGGTACATTATAATGTCCATCAATTATCATCATATATAAGTGCTTATAAATCTAATCCATATAAAATTACACAGGATGCTCTTAACGAACAATTTCGTGGTTCTTTTGATATAGGAGCAACAATTCAGGCTATGTGGAACGTGGAAACAGATGAAATATTTTGGAGTGATTATGATAATTCTTATGCTTTAAGAGGTTATAAAGTTTACGATTTGTTACCATATGGAATGGAATTAACTTCATCAAAAGAAGAAATCGCCAATAGTCTTAATATAAAAGATAAATCTTCTTTTACAGGAAATGCATTAGACTTAAACGGAAATGCACTTTCAAATAACGACATAAAACTCAATACAGAAAGCATAGTAAATATTTTTCCTAATTGGAAGAATACTGGAAGAACAAAAATTGAAATAATAGCTACGTTTAAAGAACCTATATATTTTAATGGCGCAGAAGCTAATTCAAATGGTGGAAGTAGGTTAAATAGTAATTATGATAAGTTGTTATTTTATACATATGATTATGCAATTTCTTATGATTCATTCTTAGAATATGGAAGTGTTTGGTTGAATGATTGCTATGCTGAAAAATTAGATGGGCAAGAAAATGCGTTTTTAAAAAACACAAAAATAGATGAATTGGATATAAACGAAAATGGAGAAAAAGAAAATTTGGGTTATGCGAAAGCTTCTGCAACTATTACATCTGTAGTTTCCACCCATCAAGATGTAACAAAGTATGTGCAAACAGATAAAAGTAATTATTCGACTGGAAAGGTAGATACTTCTTGTGATTCAGAATATACCTATAAATTAAGGATAAGGACTGGACAAAATGATATTACAAATCTTGTTATTTATGACTCTGTAGAAGAATATGCGCAGGATAAAGATGGAAATATAGTTCCTGCTTATGGAACTAAGAAGCATTGGAATGGTGAATTTTTAGGAGTAGATACATCTTATGCTGAAAATAAAGGTTATAAAGTAAAAGTATATTATTCTGAAGATAAGCAGGCAGGAAATCTGTCAGAAGATAATTCTTGGAGAGAATATTCTGAGGCGGTAGATAAAACCAAAGTAAAATCACTTGCTTTTGAATATCTGAATAAGGATGACGAAACACAAAAAGCAGTTTTACCTGCAAACTCTCAAACTTATGTATTAGTTAAAATGAAATCACCTGCCGACGAATCTATAACATCGCTTGCCTATAATGGGTGTAGAACACAGTGGAACGCTTTAGATGATTATGATAGACCAGTAGACTTTATTACTGGTATCAATTCAAATATTGTGCGTGTGGCTCTACCAAATTCAAAAGAAGATGATCCAATAATAAATCTTAGATTCATAAAAGCAATAGATGGAACAGAAGAAGCTTTTGAAAAGATGAGGCTTAAAAAGGATAATACTTATAAGTTCCACATTACTCTTACCAATCAAGAAACAGGGGATATAATACAAAGTATTCTTGATAGTAAGACAGGACTGCAAATAAACGATGTTCCTATAGGCACATATGTTATAGAGGAATCAGATGATATGTACTTTGATTTCGTATCTATGACTGCTAATACAACAGATGGAATTACATTTGAAAATATAGAAAGTGGATATTTGCTTACTATTGATGATACTATTTCAGAGGATACAACTATTGAAATAACTATCAACAACAAAATAGAATCAGATAGACCATACGAGGATAAAAAAGAAAAATCTAATCTGTTTGGATTTTAATAAAAGAATAAGCCGTAGGTTTTTATGCCTATGGCTTATTTTCGTCTGGTAAAACAATTATACCTGCTTTTTCCAATTCTTCATATTTAGCAATTCTATGCTTTAAAATCTGATTTTCAGATAAAGCCTGCTCAAGAGAATAATTCTTATAAAAACGAAGTTCTTTCTTTAAATACTCGTTTTCTTTCTCAAGATCATATATTCGTTGCTCCATAACATCTTGTGGAGTATATTTTCTGTAATTGTATTTCTTTTCGCTTCTGAACTGGTCTATGTACTGCTTAACCTCTTCATTTGTATAGATAAAAGATTTGGAGAGATGGCTTTTCTTCCAAACTGTATAAGGCGTAACTGTATCTCCATTAGCAACCATGGCATCAACTACCTCTTTAGCATAGCGAACCTTTTCTGCTGATTCTTCCTTTTGTGCCTGAATCATTTTATCTTCTTTAGCCATTCCTCTATATCTCCTTGCGAACTATGATACTAAGCTAATAATAGCACAAATAATGGAGATTTCAAGGAGTTTTTAAAGAATACATAAGAGTTATACGTTGTTTAACGTTGTTTAAGTCGGATTAGGTATTAACAACGGTCTACATATACTTATAAACATATATACCCTTGCCACAATAAAAGCCGTTAAAAATTTAAATACTATATTAGTTACTTATAAACGTGTCGTAAACTTGTACAATTCCTTTATCTGATAAATTTAAATACTATATTAGTTACTTATAAACCAAGAAAATTGTTCATGACCTTGTTCATCTTCATCATTTAAATACTATATTAGTTACTTATAAACGGTACAATGTAGGTACAACAAAATTATATATAGAAATTTAAATACTATATTAGTTACTTATAAACACAATCTTTCTAATTCCCATCCAACCTAAAAAGAAATTTAAATACTATATTAGTTACTTATAAACCTTGAAGAGGATGAATATTTTAGGAGGGCTTACGAATTTAAATACTATATTAGTTACTTATAAACCTGAAATCAATAATAGCAATCACTCCCTCTCTTGTATTTAAATACTATATTAGTTACTTATAAACGGGGGTTTGGGGGGATCAATTTACCTTGCTTCCGTAATTTAAATACTATATTAGTTACTTATAAACAAGAATCGGATATGTAAAGACTTGGACTTACCCCGATTTAAATACTATATTAGTTACTTATAAACCCAAGTGCTTAATGCGTTATAATTACTTTTCCAGATTTAAATACTATATTAGTTACTTATAAACGGGATCGAGTGTGATTATATAGAAGGCTTTGCAAAATTTAAATACTATGTTAGTTACTTATAAACAATTTACAGCTATTCTCTGTATAAATCCCCCGTTATTTAAATACTATATTAGTTACTTATAAACTAATCAGCATGAAGATGTATAGAACCCCTTTCGTCATTTAAATACTATATTAGTTACTTATAAACAATAGCCCCTATGAATATTTTTCCCCTCTGGGGCATTTAAATACTATATTAGTTACTTATAAACGCTGATAAAATCATCACTTCATCACTTTCAAACATAATTTAAATACTATATTAGTTACTTATAAACATTAAAAGATTAAAAAGAAAGGAGATTTTTAAAAAATTTAAATACTATATTAGTTACTTATAAACGATTTAATCACATATGGAAATAATGTACCTATTATATTTAAATACTATATTAGTTACTTATAAACTTTGATTATCACCCGATACTTTTTCAATTACCGTTAGATTTAAATACTATATTAGTTACTTATAAACGGTTGCGTTTGGCATTCCCTTTTTCCTAGGTTGGAATTTAAATACTATATTAGTTACTTATAAACTTTTTTATTCGTCTAAAAATTCTATTATGTCATTATTTAAATACTATATTAGTTACTTATAAACTTTACAAACCATCACACAGCTAAATTGTTCACGCAGATTTAAATACTATATTAGTTACTTATAAACAAGCCTGTATACTTTAAAGGCTGAAAAAGCGGCACTATTTAAATACTATATTAGTTACTTATAAACCGAAACGAATGGGAAATAAGAAATGCAGAAATTAGAATTTAAATACTATATTAGTTACTTATAAACAAACACAAATACAAGACTGCAAAAATTTGATTGAAATTTAAATACTATATTAGTTACTTATAAACCTTCTTTTGTTGAAATTCTTCCGTCTTCTGTTCTATTTAAATACTATATTAGTTACTTATAAACCTATAAAAGATTTTGATAAAATGCTTTAAAAATCTGATTTAAATACTATATTAGTTACTTATAAACTCGAATATGTATATATTAAAAAGTCTTGATTTTACATTTAAATACTATATTAGTTACTTATAAACTGGAAAAGATAAAGTATCTTCAATGAAACGTCCTGATTTAAATACTATATTAGTTACTTATAAACGCAACTGAATATTTAAAAGATAGAGAAGCACAAATTTAAATACTATATTAGTTACTTATAAACAAAAACAGTATAGGATATAACAATTTTTAAACAACATTTAAATACTATATTAGTTACTTATAAACTTTATCGTTCACACGAAAAAGAACGCCCTTTTGTATTTAAATACTATATTAGTTACTTATAAACCTGTAAAGATAACTATGCTTTCGGCTTGGCAATTAATTTAAATACTATATTAGTTACTTATAAACCTCTATTGTAATCAACAAAACGATCGTGTAAATATATTTAAATACTATATTAGTTACTTATAAACAATTGAAACATACGATCAAGGTCAAATATCACAAAATTTAAATACTATATTAGTTACTTATAAACCAAAAGCGGAAAAATTAGCGCATAAAAATATTAACATTTAAATACTATATTAGTTACTTATAAACTCTCCGCTAAATCCTTCACCGTTTTTGTTTAAAATATTTAAATACTATATTAGTTACTTATAAACCCTTATCATTTCCTATTTTTTCATTCAGTTTAGTTAATTTAAATACTATATTAGTTACTTATAAACTTTACGGCACAGCGTTTTTGCCTATTACTTTTAGATTTAAATACTATATTAGTTACTTATAAACATGCTACAAAAGTTTTATCTAGTTTTGTTGTAAGATTTAAATACTATATTAGTTACTTATAAACCTTGATATTTTCAATATGTGAATAAAATTGAAAAATTTAAATACTATATTAGTTACTTATAAACTATAATAACTAAACTCTTCAAAATCTGAATAAGTGATTTAAATACTATATTAGTTACTTATAAACTTAATGCATAGTAGCAGCGGATACACATTTCCAGATTTAAATACTATATTAGTTACTTATAAACCAGTACAGTTTTGCAAATTTTCGGCGTTAGTCTCAAAATTTAAATACTATATTAGTTACTTATAAACTGTAATTCCATTTTTTAGCCACCTAGGGATATTATATTTAAATACTATATTAGTTACTTATAAACTATACACTCCGAGTAATAAATTACCACGCGAATAAAATTTAAATACTATATTAGTTACTTATAAACTGTATATTGTTCACAGTTGAGGGATTATGATTTTAATTTAAATACTATATTAGTTACTTATAAACCCGAAAATTTACAAAACTGTACTGCGCTGATCGACATTTAAATACTATATTAGTTACTTATAAACTGTTCCCTTTTTGCTTCGGGAGATTTATCTCTTTATTTAAATACTATATTAGTTACTTATAAACAAAATACAAATCTATGATTAATTTGTTTGGCTTTATTTAAATACTATATTAGTTACTTATAAACCTTGACTCCGAAGCTATTAACTCCGCAGGCTTTAAATTTAAATACTATATTAGTTACTTATAAACTCTCCCAAGGGGGCTTATGCCTGCTCTACTTTATATTTAAATACTATATTAGTTACTTATAAACCATCTTGACTTTTTATTTACGTTATTTCAAATAGATTTAAATACTATATTAGTTACTTATAAACTTGTCCTCTAGTTGTTGAGCCCGTAATCTTTTATAACTATATTTAAATACTATATTAGTTACTTATAAACCCGTCCTGAGTGTATTGCAAGCGAAGTCGCAGAAATGATTTAAATACTATATTAGTTACTTATAAACCATTTTGGGCGACTGGGTTTATCTGGAAGGCGGTATTTAAATACTATATTAGTTACTTATAAACCTTTATTTTGCTTGCAGTTTTTTGCATTACTTCATCAATTTAAATACTATATTAGTTACTTATAAACCAAGAAGCAGCACCCAGTTTATGAGGTAATTGTGCATTTAAATACTATATTAGTTACTTATAAACGCCTATAAAATTAAGGTTTTTTAAATATAAAAATAGTAAAACTCTTGATTTTATAGCATATTGGTGATTTTTTTCCAGCGATTAATAGTTTTTAAAGAATTCCATAAAATAAGCATTTCTTTAAAATCGCTGGAAAATTTTAATTATTAATATCTTATATAGTATCATAAAGACTGGTTTTTAACAATAACTTTTTATAAAAATTTATTATTTTTTGCTTTTACACCAAGTTCTTCTTTTTCAACAGATTTTTTTGTAAGATAATAAAGTATTAAAACAGAATCTTCTTCCTTATTTATAACTTTATTTAACTCATTTTTTAATTTTAAAATATTACTTTCTGTAATTTCTCCTCTAAATACTGAATTTTGATAATGCTCTAAGTATTTTTTACAAATTTTAAATATTTTATTTACTCTTTCCTGCTTAACATCATATATAATGTAAATATAATTATATTTGAGTTTACTTTTTTTCTGAATCGTCAAATGGTACAAACTCCTTTCCCTCTATTATAAACTTTATAAGTTTATAAGCATCTAATTTAATTGCTTGTTTATAAGAAACTTTCCTTTTGAATAGAGGATGAGTAAAAGTTGTATTAATTCTATTGTCTAAGGCTTCTATATATATTTTTTTACCTTCATCATTAAGTAAAGCATAGTTGAAGTCTTTTTCAAAATGTTTATCAACTTTTAGCCTCTTATTATTAACCAAATCAAAAATAGTTTTAAAAACAATTACAGGTTTAAAAGCCTCTGATAAATCTAAGGATAAAGAGAAACGTCGTTCAGATGGCTCATGTAAAAATGATATTGTTTGATTTAGCTGGGTATGATATATCTGAGTTATTGTTTTATTGTATAAAATCGTATTACCAAAACTAATTAATGCATTCATAGGATTATCTGGAGGCCTTCTTACTCGCTTGTTAATTAGAAAATCCTCAGGTAAAAAATATTTAAAACTATAATAAAATTTACCCCAAATACTTCCTTCAATAAATAATACCTGATTAATATTATTAACTTTATTTAATAAAACTGGAACATCAATTTTTAAATAATCTAAGGTTTCTTTTAATTCGGATTTTTTATGGCGAAAATAATGATATAAAACACCATAAATATTTTTAGCAATTCCTAATACAATAGCTTTTGCTATTTCTAATCTATGATTTTCATAAGCTAAGGCTTGTTTTACAGTCAATGAACCAGAGAGGAGTTGCTCTTTTGGATAAAAGCTACCAGTATAATTATCATAGTAATCATAGAAATGAACGATAATTCCTTGCTTTCCTAATGTAGATAATAATTTAGTAGTAATTGTGCAGTCATTAAATAAATATAGTTCCTTTATATTCTTAATAGGTATATAATTATGCGTTTTCCCCTTTTTAAAATCTATGGATAAATCCTTTTGAAATAAATCTCCATTTGAAAATATATATCTAACTTCATCTTCCATATTTTTTCTCCTTTCTATATAATACAATATTCATAATAAGCACATTTTTTACATTTTTTTGCTATTTTTGTAGGAGGAAGCAAACCCCCTAACAAAAAATTCTCAATTTCTTTCACATGATTTTCTACTTCTAATAGCAAATCTTCTGAAAATTCTATAAATATAACATTTTTGTCTTGATTATTTTTTTCTATTATTTCTAATTTTCCATTTCTTTGTATTCCTTTATTATTTAAAATATACATATAATATTTAAGTTGCCAGATAGATGCTTCCAAATCTGCATCACTCTTCTTTACCTCTGTTATATATTGTTTTGAAATTTTATCTATTTTAATATTATCAATCATAATTTCTTTATATTTTGCTTTTTGCTGTTCATGCAACTCTTTCCCTATTTTTACTAATTCACTATTTTGTTCCATGTTTATCTTTTGATAGCTTAAATAACATTTTCTTTTGCAGACAGTATAATAATAGATTAAAGTACCTGTTAAAAGCATTTTGTTTTCTCCTTTTTATTTATTCAATTAATTTCTGATAAAAATTAACTTATGGTAATTATATAAAAAAAATAAATTATTTTCAAAATATATATTGACCTTTTTTCGAACACATGATAGTATAATTTCAGAAACAATTATTGTGGTTAAATGAAAGGAGAAGCTAATGCAAAAGTATTATCATAGATTAGAATGTAATATAAAATTGCAACATAATGTTGAGTTAATCAATTTAAATGAATATATTTCTAATCTAATAAATAAATGTATGCTTAGAGATGAAGTTTTAAAAAATAAGCATGAAGATAAAATTATAAAAGGATATACTTTTTCAAATTTATATCCATTTGAAAAAGATAAAATTTATAAAAAGGATACTAATTACATCTTTTATATACATATATTTAATCGAGAGATAGCACTGAGATTAAAATCCTGTTTAGAGCAAGAAGAATGTATAGAAGATGTTACTCTTAAAATCAAAAAATTTAAAAAAATCTCCCAAATTTCAAGCTATAGTCCTTGTACATCACAAATTCCTGGAGAAAATTATAAGCAAAGATATTGGACATGCGATATGTCTATTGCAAAATTATTAATAGCTATTAATTCCAATATTACAAAAAAATATAATTTATTCTATGAAAAAGATGAGAGAGATTTAAATTTTATTCAAAGTATTTCTATAAAAACGAAGGGCCCTGTTCCTATAAAATATAAAGGAGGGACCATATTAGGATACCAGACAATACTTACAGTAAAAGATGATGAAAAATCTCAATTACTTGCCAATCTGTGTATTGCAACAGGTTTAGGCGAAAAAAATTCATTAGGATTTGGCTTTTGTGGCGATAATGGAGGTGTCTGGTATTGATTCAAGAATTGTTAAAATTAGCAAAACAAACCGAAATCAAAGAATATACTCAATCTCAATCTCTTTTAAATGGAACATATTTTATGTTTAATAAAGATGGAAACTACATAGAGCATTACAGAAAACAAATAAAAGACAAAGAAATCTGGGAGGAGAAATTCAATACAGCAGCATTTTTTAGTTCTAATATTAATGCAAATAAAGCTTTAGTTTATAATCCTGGTTTTTGTAGAAAAATTCAAAGTTGTACTATGTTTTCATTTATTACATGGCAGAGTTTTTTCATAAATAAAGAAAATCTCAAAATAGCAATTGATGCTTATTTTAGAGAAATTGAAATTTTAATTAAAGATAATGACCGACTATTTCCATTATTGGATAATATGAGAAAGTCACTTGAAAAAGCCATATTTTATGTATCTGAAAATATTTATGAGTATTTTTCAGAAATAGACAAAGATGGAAATAAAAATAATGGAGATATGGATCAAAACAAAATCCTTATATTTATCAAAGTAGATGATGATTTATATGAAGAAGCATTTAAATGTTATGCTAAAGATAAATTATTCTTAGATTCCAAATATAATATAGAGATAGATGGAGAAGTTTATGGGGTTCCCTCAGATGAATGCACGTATAATAATAAAAAACCATTCATAAAGCATGTTTCTCAATCTAATATTATAAACTATCAAACTAGTTTTGAAAATGTTTATTATATCCACCTTTTATACAAGTGGTTACTAAATAAAGCATTAGCAAATAAGACAACAACCCTAAAAATACTTAAAGATAAACTCGAATTAGGAATAAATCCAAGTGAGTACTATCTAGTAGATGGCAAAATTACAAGAAGTATGAAAGGAACAGAATTTGAAATAAATAGTTTTCAATTTATTAAGGAACAAGAAAATATACTAGATATTTCAAATGAAAATTTCCTAGAATTAAAATTGAATAGTATACAGTTACCAAGAATAACTACATGGGATGAGTTAAAAGAATTTATTGATAAAATTCTTTTTGATGGTAACCTTTATAAAAAAGAGATAAAAGCAAATGAAAAAATAAGCCTAAATTTAATAAATATTTTTAATAAATACAGGGATTCTTATATTAATTCAATAAAATATAAAGATATTTCTATTTTAAGAAAAGTACTAAATAATTCTTTTTCTGAAATATTATTGGAACAATGCAAAATAGCTATAAAAAATGAAAAGCCAACAGGATATTATATTTCTTTAATAAAAAAAATATTAACTATGAAATATAATATATTAAGCTCAGAAAAGATAAATTATCATGGAGGTAAAGAAATGAAAACAAAAATTATAGATACTAAAAATTTAGTATTTAAAAAAATTGATGGAGAAGTTTCACCTGAATGTGAAAGTATTGATGAATATTGTTTCGCAGCAGGACAATTAGCAAAATATCTAATTAATCAAAGTGTAGCTAAAGAAATTAAATTTAAAGAAATTTCACCATTATTAAATAGTGTAAAATGTACAGAATTTAAATATTCACTAGATTTAATGGAGAAAAAATATGATCATGCTCTAAGAGTGTATTTTCCTAAACTAAATAATCTTTTATATTTACTACATAGTGTTGAATTTGAAAGTAGGGATATGATAAATAAAGACGCATTCTTATGTGGTTTTGTAAGTGAAAATAGACTTTATGCTAAAAAAGAAAATAGTGAAAACAAGGAGGAAGCAAATAATGAAGAAAAATAATAGAGTATATGGAATAGTTGGAATTGGCTGCAAAATGAGTATGTGGAATGCTGATATGAGTTTAAATGCAAGAAGAACAGTAGATGGGTTGATTTTTGGCTCAGATAAGGCATTAAAGTTTGCAATTAAAGATTTGTGGGATAAAGAAGGAGAAAGAGTACTGGCAACTAAACACAGAGATGATGATTACAGACTACTTAATTTAAAAGAAATTTACGAAACAGAGTTTAAGGAAAATTTGCCATCTAAAAAGGACAAGGATGGAAATGTTAAAGTTTTAAAAAATATTTTACAATGTATTGATATTAGAAACTTTGGAGCAACTTTCGCTGTGGGAGATGTTAATTTAGGCCTTACAGGAGTTTGTCAAGTAGGACAAGGCTTAAATAAATGGGAAAACACAATGACAGAAGTTATTGATATTATCTCTCCCTACGTGAACTCTGCTAAAGAAGGAAATGCAACAAGTATAGGAACAAAAACAATTGTAAACGAAGCTCATTACTTTTATCCTGTTACTATTAATCCTTCTAATTATGATAATTTAATTGGAATTGCGGATTATGAAGGATATCAAGAAGAAGATTATGAGAAATTAAAGAAAGCACTATTGGTATGTGCAACTGCATTAGAAACAAATTCTAAAACAGGATGCGAAAATGAGTTTTCATTATTTATCGAGTGTAAAGAAAATAGCGAACTATATCTTGCAAATTTGGATGATTATATTGATATGTATGAAGACGAGAAAGATAAGGTAATCGATGTCACAAGACTTCAGAACCTTTTAAAAGATAAAAAGGAAGAAATTGATACTATTGAAATTTATTACAATCCTCATAAATTAAAATTAAAGTATGATCTTGATAGTAAACTTGTTCTAAAAGATATGTTTGGAAATAATATTTAATAATAAGGAGTCTAATTATGGAGAAAATTAATGCATTAAAATTTACTTTAAGTGGGAAACTGGCTTGCTTTCGCAAGCCAGAAACTAATGCAGGAACATACCTGACATATAGCTGTATTCACAAAGTTGCACTTATGGGTATACTTGGAAGTATTATAGGATTAAAAGGATATAATCAGATAAAAAAAGAAAAAGGTGTTATCACATTACCTGAATTCCATGAAAAATTAAAGAAATTAAAGATTTCAATTATAGCCCCTAGAGAAAATATAGTTCAACAAGTTATTTCCTTTAATAACTCAACAGGGATTGCGTCACAAGAGGAAGGTGGAAATTTAATAGTAAAGGAAACTGTACTAAATAATCCCTCATGGGAAATATTTATTCTTGATGACAAAAGTGAAGAATATAATAAAATTAAAGATTACATCTTAAATAGTAAATCAAAATTTATTCCATTTTTAGGAAGAAATGATTATTATGCAAATATTTCTAATACCAACATAGTTGAATTAGAAAAAAATAATAATGAGAATTTGGTTTACGACTCTATTGTAATAGCTGAATTAAAAGACTGTCTCCCATCTAAAAGAAAATTTGGAATTAATATTAAAGATTTTCTAACAATAGAAGAACTACCTATTAGTTTAAACAAAAAAACAGCACATTATGAATATCAACAGTTTTTAAACACAACATCAAATATTAGAAAAAAAGAAAATACATATAATTATGCAAATAAAGTTTTATTCTTTTTTTAAAATATTTTTTATAAGGAACTAACAGCGTACAGTATAACAGTAATACTGTACAGCCACGCTGTGTAGAGCATTGCTCTGAATAGCAATGCTATAGTATTTAAATCAATATTTGTTACTGAATTGTTTATTCAGATTAATTATAAGTAACTAATATAGTATTTAAATCTTTTATAGTTAAATGCAATGTTTTTTAGTTTATAAGTAACTAATATAGTATTTAAATCTGTATTGGATTGTAGAAGATATAAAGGGTAGAATTTATAAGTAATTAATATAGTATTTAAATGACATGCTCATAATATCGTTTATAAGTAACTAACAGCGTAGGGCAACGGCCTAGACAACGTAGCTGTAGAGTATTCTCGTTGCTCTGAATAGCGATGCTATAGTATTTAAATTTATTTACAAGAATCAAGAAATCAGAGACTACAAGTTTATAAGTAACTAGAATAGTAAAATATATAATAGGAGAATTTTATGGATTTAATATTAGAATATTTAAGTATGCAGAATTTTGCACATATAGAAAAAAGTAAAAAAGAAACTATAAAAGAACATAATGAATTATGTATAAAATATTTCAATAAATTTAAAAACGAATTAAATATTAATGTTTTTAATATTTTTGGGAAATACTTAAATCTATTAATAGATATGATACAATATCATGATATAGGTAAAATAAATCCCAGATTTCAGACAGAAAAAATGAACAATAAAAAAGATAAAAGTAAATTATGTGGTGACTCATCCCATTCTCTATACTCTGCTTATTTCTACACCTTAATTAAACTTAACGAAATTTTAGAAAAAGAAGAAGACGATACCTTAGAACAAGCTTTTTGGATAATTAATTTTTCTTATTTAATATCAAGACATCATACTTATTTAAAAAATAAAGACATTGATTACATATATCAGTTACTACAAGTAGAAAAAGAATCATGGGTAGAAGAAATAGTAGAAAAAATAAATCCCAAATATTATTTAAAAGATATTATAGGCCTAACAGATATAAAAAAATACTTTTTTACAGATACTGTTATTGATATTATGGAAATAAAAGAAGATAAACAAGCAATTGAAATATATCTAAAAAATAAAATAGCATATTCTTTTTTAATTACCTGCGACTTTGCTGCTACTTATGAATTTTTTAGTAAAAAAGAATATAATATTTACAGTTCTTTAAACACCACACCTTATTTTGAAGGAGAATTATATAAGAATATTACGCAAATACCTTTAGAAGTTTATGATGATAATGATATTAATAAATTAAGAACGCAGATAGCTTTAGAAGTAAAATCAAATATAGAAAAATCAGATATAAAGAACAATTTATATCAATTAGAAATACCCTGTGCAGCAGGTAAAACTAATTGTTCCCTTATGTCTAGTTTATTGCTAATGGATAAGGATAAAACAAAAAAAGGAATAGTTTATACTAGCCCATTTAATGCTATTACAGATCAAAATTTCAATATTTTTAATAATTATTTTGGAAATGTTAAAAATATTACAAGTACAGCTGCTTTAGAATTCGATACAAAAGAAGACGAAGATATACAAACAATGATATTAAATTATCAAACTAATAACTATAGTTTTATATGTACTAGTCATGTGCATCTATTTGATACTATTTTTGGAGTTAGCAGGAATAATGCATTAAATCTGTTATTTTTAAGTAGCCGAATTATTATAATGGACGAAATCCAAGGATATAAACCTGAATTATGGAATTTGATGTTAAAGATGATAAGCCAATTTTGTGATTTTATGAATACTACAATAATAATGATGTCGGCAACAATGCCTGATTTTAATCAACTAGTAAAAGGGATAAAAATAAAAGATTTACTCCCAAACAAAATAACATATTACAATCACAAGTTATTTAAAAATCGTCTTAGATTTGAATATATAGGAGAAATTAATAATTTAAGCGAATTGATAGAAACATCAAATTTTTATAAGAATAAAAAAGTTTTATATGAATTTATTACTAAAAAGAATGCCCAGATGTTTTATGAATTATTAAAAGAAACATTTCCAGATAAAAAAATAGAGAAATTATCTGGTGATAGTAATATTTTTGAAAGACTAAGAATAATAAATGAAGTTAAAAACTCCAAAGAAATTATAGTTGTATCAACACAAGTAATAGAAGCTGGGGTTGATTTGGATTTTGATTTTGGATATAAACAAATATCTATAGCTGATTCAGAAATACAATTTGGCGGTAGAGTTAATAGAAATGGAAAAGATATTGATAGTAAAGAGATAAATGCCAAATTTTTTAAATATGGAGATCCCTTAATATATAAAAATGATCCCAGAAGTATAACTAGTATTGTCAATATAAGAATACAAGATGCTATTAGAAATTTAGATAATAAGTTGTTATACGAAGAAACAATTCAATATCTGAAAACATTACCAGAAAAATCTAATAATGAATATTCATATAATAAAATTATAAGTTATTGTTTAAATTCAGATTTTCAGGAAATAAATAAGGTTATGACCTTAATTCTGGATACAGGAGCCACACTATTTATCGCATTTGATTTACATATAAATATAGTAGATCTTGATGAAAAGAACAAAAACATACTCATAAAATATTCTAAAGAAGATGAATTTAAAAATGTTATAAAAATATCAGATAAAGAAATAATAATTTCTGGAGAAAATTTATGGGAGCTAATAGAAGAAGTTAATAATAACAAAATGGAATTTAATAAAAAATTTGTTATTTTAAAAAAATTAAACATATTAAAAAACTATTTTTCTTTTTCTATCACAAAAAAAGATACAACTAATAGCTCAATAATTCCTGTTATTAATATGAAAGATTTATATTTTACAAATGATGATAGATTTATTTTAAATAATTCAATTAATAGAAAAGAGCTAAAAGAAAGAAGATGTTTTTTATGACCCATTTTTTGTTTATAAGTAACTAACAGCGCACAGTATAGCTGTACACTTACAGTATTACAGTGTGCTATAGTATTTAAATTATGAATTTATCGAAAAAACTCAACATGGGTATGGTTGGGTATGGTTTATAAGTAACTAACAGCATACAGTATAACAGTAATACTGTACAGCCACGCTGTGTAGAGCATTGCTCTGAATAGCAATGCTATAGTATTTAGCACAAGAGAAAACAGGCATAAAGTCTGTTTTTTCTTGTTTATTCCTTGCATGTAGTATATAATATAAATAAAAAGGAAGTGATAAAAATGAACATAGCATTTTTTGACGCAGAATATAATAATGCAGACTTTAGAAAAAATTCGCTAGAAGAGACTATTCAAGTTGGATTTATTATATGTGATGAATCTAAATTATTACAAAGAGAAGAAGACTATGTATTAAATAAATATATGACATTTGTAAAGCCAACACTTACAAAAAAGCTCTCTAAATACGTAAAAAAAGTAACCAATATTACACAAAAACAAATCGATGAAGGAGTTACTTTTAAAGAAGCATATTCAAATATTTTAAACTTAATTGAAGAATATGATATTAAAAAAATTTATGTATGGGGAAGCGATAAGCCAATTATTATTAAAGAATTCATTTTACATAGAAAAGAATTCACAAATAAACAAAGAAAGATAATTCCAAGAATAATGGAAGATTTATCTTATGATATATCAAAAAAGATAGATAAAGATCAAATATCCCTACAAAATATAGCATATATTTATTCTGTAAAGCCACAAAAATCGCATGATGCTTTAGATGATGCTTTAACATTAATGGAAGTATATAAAAAGTATAAAATATTAAATAAAGACGAACTAGAAGAATTTAAGAAAAGAAAAGCACTTTTTAAAAAATATAAAAAAGAAAAAAATACCATTCAAAAGTTGTGTACAGTTATATTTCCAATTCTTGATAATAAAGATGATCTAGATTTATTAGTTAAGGAAGCTACCAGAAGATATAAAACAAAAGATATGAGTTTTGATAGCTTTGATGAATGGAGAGAAAAAGAATAAAAAATTTAACTAAAAATTAGAAAATAGGAGATGAAAAAAATCAAAAAAGAACAAAAAATAGATGATTCAAATGAACAACCAAAATTAAAGAAAAGCTTTATATTTTACTTAATAGCTTTTATTTATGGTATATAATATATTTACGATAAAAATAGTTTGTAAATAAAACTAATAATAAAAATAAATTTGGATTGTGAAAGGAATATTATGCAAAGACAATGGATTGATTTACAAAACATATCATCCAAACATGAGGTAAGTGAAGAAGAATTCTTAACATTAGAACTTCCAAATTCTGAAACTAGAAAAAAGTGTGATTTATTTATTGCTAATGAAATGAAAAAAATAACACATACAATGACTATACTTTCTGTTTTAGGAATGATTTTATCATTATCATTTACTATAATTTTAGTAGAAGAACCATTATTACATAAACTTATATGTTTAGGATTCATAGTTTCGGGAATAGCTTTAACATATATTGGAATAAAAACAGCGATTCCTGCGAATAAAATTCTAAAACAACTAAAAAACAATACATTAAAATACTTTGTTATGGATTGTAAAGTTTACAAAACGGCACTTGCGAAACTAAGTACTGATAAGCCTGATACTGCTGTTGTAAAATTATGTAAAGATAATATATATCTAGACAAAGAATTTATAATCGACTTAAAATTATATGATAAGATTAAAGATAGCAAAGATTTAAAAGTAACTTTAATAAAACTGGATTTAAATTATTATATTTGTTAATTTTTATAAAAAAGAAGGTGAAAAAAATAAAAACAAAATTCACTAATTATATAGATGTATCAAATTTAAAATTAAGACATAAAGAAGATTTCATAAAATTAAGACAAGCAAATAAAGAAGAAAAAGAAACAGTTGATAAATTTATAGAAAAAGAACTTGCAAAAACGCAAACATTATCATTAATGCTTTTGATTATTTTTGGAATATTTACAGTTTGTATGTTGCTTCCATTAATAAAATTTATTATTTCTGGCTTTCCAATTAAAAATTTAGGATTATATATATTAGTTATTTTACTGTTTATATTATTTGATTTAAAAATGTTTAAAATTTATAAAAATAGTAAAAGCAATCCTGAGATTAGTTATATGGTAATGCCTTGTAAGGTTTCTTCTTCAATAATAATTCCTCAAGACGAAGGTGTGGATATTGTATATGTTAAACTTTGTGATGACAATTATTATTGCATGGAAGATTTTATGATAGATAACTTTCAATTAAAAGCAATTAATAAAAAACATACACAAGTATTACTCACAGAAATAGAAGATAAATATTATGTTATTTCTTACTAAAAATACTTAATTAAAGAAAGGAAAATACATGTCTAAGAAAAACTTTTTAAAAGGATTTTTATTAATAAATACTTTAATTCCTGTTTTTTTAGGAATTAAAAATAGCATAAAAGGCTATAAAGATTTTATTCCATTTTCTTCTTATGAAGGCAAAACCTTTTATGGTAAAAAGGCTTTTTGCAAAACAATAAATATATACATATATACTATATTTATGTTAATATTTTTACCAATAATTGCATTATGTGATTTTATATACGATTTAAAACATCCTGAATATAGAAATAAAAGAAGAACCTAAAAAAGACTTCCAGATTGGAAGTCTTTTTTAGTATTACTTAGAAATAAAATAAAACGTGCCGAAAGTCTGATTAGTCTTTGTAAAACCTGCATTTTCAAAAAAACGCATTAGATTCTTCCCATCTTCTGCAGTAGTTCCTTCGCAACTTCCCCATAAAGAAGAAAGCGGTAGAGCCTCAAGAGCAAGTACATGAAGATTAGAACGATTTACAGTATTGATTACTTTTAATGCCTCATTAACCATAATTGTTCCAATGCCAAGATTTCTCCAGCCATCTTCAATAAAAAGGCGATCCATCACTAAGAAGTCCTCATACCTTTTACTAAAACCATACTCTTTCCAGTTCTTACTGTGCTTATCGTAGTTGATACCTTCAAGCACGCTGAAAATCTCGCCATTCTCACAGTCTACTGTCATAAATGTTTCTGTCTTGTATTCAGACGCATGAATGATGTAGAGAATAGCCTGACCTACAATGTTATCACCTTTGTTTGAAGAAACAATAGCCCTAAGCGTTACAGGAGTCATTACAGGAGTATCTAACTCTGTCTCAAGTGCTTCAAGACCGAGTTCTGTACAAACAAAGCTATAACCATCATAGTTCATAGTTGGGACCAGCCGCAAAGTTCCATTTTCTTTCTCTAATTTTTCTAATAATTCTTTTTTCATTGTTTTTCTCCTTTTCTCTTTTAAATTCAGCGTAATTGCTTTTTACTTGTAAATTTATTTTACTATATAAGTTAATTCTTTTCAATTACACCTAGGTTTAATGATATTATTGAATTTTTATATAAAATAGGATATAATTATTTTATAATAAATTGAAAGAAAGGAGATTTGATATGAGTCTTTTAGGTAATATATTATGGTTTATTTTTGGAGGTTTTCTAAGTGGAATTTCTTGGTGTATTTCTGGACTTTTTTGGTGCATTACAATCATAGGAATACCTTATGGAAAACAATGCTTTAAATTTGCAGCTTTATCATTTGCACCATTTGGTAAAAATATCGAATACGGAGGAGGGGCTCCCTCAATAATTGCTAATATAATATGGATTATATTTTTTGGAATTCCAATGGCACTCGGAAATTTATTGCTTGGTTGTACATGGTGTGTAACTATAATTGGTATTCCATTTGGAATACAATTTTTCAAAATTGCCAAATTATCATTAGCACCTTTTGGTGCAACAATTAAGCCAATAGCTTAAATGCTATTGGCTTTTTTAATTTATTTGAAAATAAATTCACTCATCTTCTATTTTTATATCGCTTCATGAAATGTCCTTGAAATAACATCATCTTGTTGAGTTTTGTTGAGTTTAATAAAGTTCACAGCATATCCAGAAACTCTAATAGTAAGTTGTGGGTAATTTTCAGGATGCTTTTGAGCATCTAACAAAGTATCACGATTTAATACATTAACATTAAGGTGATGACCACCTTTTGTTACATAACCATCAAGTAAATTTACAAGATTATTAACTTGTTGTGTATTAGACAAAAAATCATCTCCTTTCTACTTAGTTTGTTATTTTCTGATAATTCTCATTATTTAAAAATTAATTTAATATTTTCTAATAATAGGAATTATTCCTAATATTAGTGTATACAAAAATATTAAATTTGTAAACAAATTTGTTCATAATCGTTGTACTTTTTTAGATACAATTTCTTTATAAAATGTTATTCTAAAAAAATCATACTTATTTAAATTCTTTAAAATCATCCAATTATATAGTATAATGATTATATTAACAAACAGATATAAAAGTATAGTATAAAGGAGAGAAAAATATGGAAAAATGGTTTAAATTCAACTGGTTTGATGGGACAACTACATACGGAAAAGGAAAGACAGTTGCAGAGGCTGCTGACTTTTCAGGTAGCGCTTTACGGGCTTTGGATTATTATGAGGAAGCAAAAGAACTTCCTGATGATAAGAAAGAGGTTCGTGTTAAAATGCTAGACGGAGATGACAATATTCTTCCTAGACACACCATGTTTGCAGAGCAGGCTCTTGAACAAATTGCTAAGGGACTAATGGATGTAGTAGTTTGTATGTGTGGAAGAGAATATAAGCTATCTGTCAAAAAAATGCCCTTTGAATATGTGCTAACTCAACACAACTAAACTTTAAAAGAAATCTTATATTCCTTGCTCAGGAGATAAGATTTCTTTTTATTTACTTAAAAATTTAAAAATAGTATAATACTTATAACAACAAAATCTAACAAGCAAGTACTCTACCGAAATGTCGCTAGCTCAGGAGGTGGTGGCTGTGGGTACTCATATTTTATCGTACCCAAAGATTTCCGCCAGGAAATTGAGCTTGATGACATTGTTTAATAAAAAAAAGAACTATCACTCCCCCAAGTGGTAGTTCTTTTTTTATATTTTTATTGCCAAAATTAGGTATATGAGGTATAATATAATTAAATAAATAAAACAAGTGAAAAACTTGAGAAAGGATAAAAAATGACAAAAGAAAACGCAATAAAAGTAGTTATAATAACTATTGTACTTGGATTAATGGCAAATTGTGCGGCATTTCCTATTTATTGGAGACTTGCTTGTGGAGTTTGGTTTCTATTCTTTTTTGTAGAAAATTTAAGATTTATATTCATAGATAAGGGAGGTGTTTTTAAATATGGAAAAAGAAAAATATGAAAAATTAATAAAAAAATATAAAGATTTATATGATAAAAATATTGAAGAAATAAATAAACTAGCACAAAAAGAAAGGTATTGCCATGTTCAAAGTTTTGAATCTAGAACATCTTTTGGTATGGCTTTATTCTTAATTCCATTTATATTGCAAATGATCTTATTTATAACTATTATGGGTAAAAATTTAAATCCTGTAATTTTTAGAAGTTCGCTAATTGGCTCAGCCTTTGTTTGTTTTTTTATTGCGGAACCATTATTTTTCTATAGGAGAAAGAAAAAATATCCAGAATTTAATGATTTTATAAAAGGAAAAACTAAAAAACAGTTATTTGAAGAAAAAGTAAGATTAACTGCAAGTTTTAGATATTTAAAATCTTATAATAAAGTTTATATAAAAATTATTGAATATTATGATTCTAAAATAAAACTTATTGATGAGATAGAAGGAGATTACACAATTACTAAAAAAGATATCTCTCCGAAAACTGATATTAATATCCTTAATAAACAACTAGAAAAGTATGAAAAAGAACTAAAAGAAATAGTAAAAAGAAATATAGTAATAGAATATTTTCATAAGCTTCTAAGTAAAGATTTTTTTCAGGAAATATTATTAGGAATGATGGCGGGGATGGCCGCTATGATGTATTGGAATCTTCCATATTTAGCAATGAATACAGAAGATAATCCATCATACATTTCACCTTCAATATTTGCAATGCTTGCACCAATGTTTATTTGTATATTTATTCCAATTATATACAATATTATAATTAGAAAATACTTAAATAAAATATTTGTAATATTTAATAATGAATTAAAAGAAAAGATACCAAAGAAAACATCATATTATGAATTAACTAGTGATGGAGAAAATAAAAGAGATGAAATTAAAAATCAAATATATACTACACTTATTGAGTTAGATAAGTTAAACTAAAAAATAACCTACCATTTCTAATGGTAGGTTATTAAAATATTATCGTTGATACTCATTTTCGTATAGAGAATAAACTGCTCTTGAATATTTAGAAGAATATATTCCCTTATTCCAACATTCCTTAGCATTACTTCTTCCCATATTATAACACATAAGCGCAGGATGAATTTCTCCATTTGCATCTTTAAGACATTTAGAAAGAAGATAAGTTCCACCAAGAACATTTTGATATGGATCAAATATATCATCTATACCAAGCTCTTTTTTTAATGTTTCAAGATTAATATCGTTTACCTGCATAAGCCCACTGTCTCCACTCTCACTTCTTGCATTAGGATCAAAACTACTTTCATGTTCCATAACAGCAAAAATAAGAGCAACATCCACATCATACTCTTTTGAAAGATTATAAATGTATTCCTGTAAATCATTACTTATAGGAATATCATAAATAATAAATGCTGGCTCAGAAATAGCATTAATCTTTTCAACCTCATCTTCCATTTCAATTGTTTCTGTATCTGATATTACTTGTTCAGAAACATTTGAGTCAGTATTATTAGGGGGAATAATAGTAACTGGTTCAAGCGCAACACTTTCTGTGCTTATGTCTATAGATGTAATACTTATGGGGGCAGGTTTATCTTTCTTATGAAATATTAGAACAAATAATACAACAATAAGAAAAACAAATAAACATGTAAGAACACAAGTTAAACGAGCAATTCTTTTTCTACGCCGCATTAATGCTCTTCTTCGTGCCCTTTTTGCTTTTAAGAGCTTTTCATCTCTTTCTTTATAGCTTTCTTTGTTAAATGTCATAACCTTTAATTCTGACATCTCTCCTTTTGACATATTTAGTTAATAAACATGTCTCTCCTTTCTCTAATATTATTTGCAATACTTATAGTCTAATTATACAAAATTTATGATATTTAAACAATGTTATATATTTATTAAAATGTAAATATGAAAGGAAGTATTAAAGATGGATAATGATTTACCCAAATGTTTAGATAAAGAAAATTTAGATAAATTAAAAAATCAATATAAAAAGAGCTTTTGAAAGCTCTTTTATTTTTAAAAGTATTTTGATTCAATTTTTACATCATTTAGTTCATTTTTTATATTTGTCTTTAATATTTCAAGTTCTCCAAAACATTGTTGGAAAATTTCCAGAGATATTCCATAGTTTTTTAGATACTCTTGAGCTTCTAAATCTTTTGGATATTTTTTAATTATATCAAGTAAATTATCTGTTAATGTTTCTAATTTATCTATTTTTTCCAATACTGTTGTTAATTTTACTTCCATCATTTTCTCCCTTTTATCCAATAAGTATTATTTTCTTTTGATAATACTTCATAATTTTCAAGAAATTCTGTTGCTTTTATTTCTTCGTTTAAGCTTACTTGATATTTTATTTCGCCAGTTGGAATTTGATACTTAATTCCACAAAAAGTTCCCAAAACAATACCTATAGCAATAAAACTAAGAAATACATTTTGATTATACGTTTTAGTATATATCAATACTCCCAATATAAAGCCAATACCTATAATTAAAACTCCCAATAAAACATTAAAAGAGGTTATCTCCGTTTGTTGTAATATTTGCATAATATTTTCCTTTCTAATTATCCTTAATATTTTCTTCTAATTTATTTTCAGTATTTTCCTCATGATTATTTTTCTCACAAATAAAAATATTTCCTTCTTCGCTAATTATCTTATACTCTTTATTAAATTCAAGCATACTTACAGTTTCATCAATCTTTATTTTATATGTATATTCTCCAGTTTCTTCAGGAAAAACTTCTTCTGATAAGTAAGCTGATACTAACATTCCTATTATTATTCCACAAAGAATTCCTAAAAGACTTGCTGATTCGAATTTCAATTCAAATTCAAGAATCATTCCTATAATAACAATAATTACAAACACAATAATAAAGCTTATTATCGCAACAAACAAGTCGAATTTTGTTATTGGTATTTTTTCTAGTATCTCCATCCTTATTCCCCCTTTATATTTATTTCATCTTTCTTTTGTTGTTGTGTAGCTTCTTGTTTAGTGTCTCTTATTTCTATGATAAAAACATTATCAGATTTTGAAGATATAATTTTGTAATTTTTATAAAAGTCAACAACACTAACACTTTCATCAACTTGTACTTCATATTGGCTAATACCAGTTTCTTTACCTTCTTTAATTCCATACAAGAACCCAACAAATAATCCACCAATAACACTTAAAACAATACAGACATTGTAAAGTAAATCACAATTAGTTAAATAAGCAATAGCACTCCCAATAATAAGTCCTAAAAAAACAATACCAATAAAAACAAGTGTTGCTATAGCCACATTGAAATCTGTGATAGGAATTTCTGAAATAATTTCAATTCCTTCTTGGTTTAATTTATCCATTATATATCCTCCTCTTTTAAGTTAACCTCACTATCTTTTACTTTATTTTTATTAGCATCATTATTAATTTCTTTTATTACAAGAATATTGTCAGACTTAATTTCAACTATTTCATATTTTTTTATAAAATCTGAAAGGAGAATAGAGTTATCAATCTCTACTTCATAAAAATAGTTTCCAGTTTCTTTTTGCATTTCATCACCAACAAAATAACCAATATAAAGTCCAGCAACAATTCCTAGACCTAATCCTAAAAGGAGATAATTACAATCTCTCTTATAATATGTATAAACTCCACCTATAATAAGGCCCAAGACAAAACATAAAACAAGAACCAATAATGCAGCTCCTGCATGAAATTCAGTAATTGGTGTTTTTTCTAAAATAGTCATTAATTTTCCCCCTTTATGTTTACTTCTTTATTATTTTCCTCTTTCTGAAAATCTACATTGTCTACTTCTTTCACTAGATAAATATTTCTAGATTTTTCTTCAATAATCTCATATTTATCAAAAAAATCCAAGAACTTAGTATTTTCATCTACTTTAATTTCGTAATAATATTCACCAGTTTCTTTCTCACAAACATCACCAACAATACCACCTATTAAAAGTCCTGCAACTGATCCTAATAAAAAAGTAAAGAAGGTAATTCCAATAGTTCTATTTTTATAATCAATAATTACTCCTATTATAATACCAACAACAATACATATAATAAGAATAGTTATTGCAAGTGGTAAGTTAAATTCCACTGTAGGTATTTTATTTAAAATTTCCATAAAATAGTATGACTCCTTTCTCTCTAAGTTATAACACGTTTTATTTTATACATAAATTATACCACACAATATACGTATAGTAAAGCGTTAAATAAAAGAAAAATTACGTGTCTTTTCTAACACTTGATTTATAATAAATAATTTTATAAAATATTACTATCAAGTTGTTTTTCTTTCCTTATTCAGGAACTAAAGTTTGCTGTGACTTTAAGTTTTTAGGGAGAAAAATAACATAGAGATCGGTTTTACAAAAAGAATGGTAAAAGGCAAGTAGGTACTAACAAAAACTAGACAGTACTAGTTTACGAAAGCCCATAAATCCATTCGAATCACATGTGTATCCTAAATACAAATTACATAATAGGATGCCGATCACACATGTGCCTCAGCCATTTTGTCATAGATGGTTGTTGTAATCCCTATTAGGGAGAAAGGAGAAACTATGACAATCAAGTCCTTTGTAGGCGGACATTCAGTAATGGTGATTGAAGGAGCAACATTTGACCCCTCTATTCGGAAGTTTAGAGGCGGTGAGGTGGCTCTGGAGATCCCGTTTTCTGGACGGATGCTCTCTGCCAAGGCAAAGCAGGAAACTGCAGAGCCTATCGTTGTTGGTGGTGTTTCTATTCCTACCAAGACGAGGCAGATATGGGAATCTGTCGATCCTCTGCCGAGTACTGAGGAGTGCGATCTCTGCATAGTTTCGGCTATGTATGTTGCGGCTTGCCGTGACTTAGGGATTGACACTTCAAGGTTACTCACTATGGATGGGACTGTCGTCGATGACGATGGAAAGATCCGTGGAGTGACAGGGTTCACCCGCAACTGAGTTAGTCTCGGAGCTTAGAAGACATGAGCTTGGCAACAGAATCAACTTCAAGAGAAGACCTTCCCCTAGGTCTTTTTTTTGTTTGCAACTTTTTAGTATTTCCAGAATTTTCTTATAATATACATAAAATTAATAAAAGATAAATAACTACCTAGACAAGACTTATATTATGTGGTATAATCTTTATAACAACAGTAGAACTGTGCAGCTATGCTGATAAAAGGAGGGATAGAAAATGTTTACAAGAAAAGAATTTAAAAGAGTAGTTAATAAATGTCTAAATCGATATGATGAGGGCTGGAGTGATATGGATGTTTTATTTACTGATGGTAGAGAAGATGACGCAAATCCATTTCTTGTATGGTTAAAATTAAAAGACAAGAATTTATATGACATGGCTATTAATGGAAAGTGAATATTGCAGAGTATTCCATTTTCTAGAATATTTAGAGGATCTTGATATTTGTGAGGTGGTAAATCTCTTAACAGACTATGCAGAGACGAATCCTTCCTTTGGTGAGGCTATTATTAACATAGGAAAAAGATATCTTTCACGCTAAAATAATTCATATTAATTATGGGGAGGTCTTATATGAACGAATTAAAAGAGATAAGAGCAGAAGATTTATTATTTACAAATGAAATTGAAGACGATAGAACTAATACTTACCTTTCTCTTGATGACTATGACTGGATGAGCTATAAATTACGAACCAGATTTAAAACAAAAGAACAAGGAATTCTTGATGTAGAATTCGAATATTTTGGATTAGTTTCATCTCAAATGACTGTAAAACAAACACTTGATGACGAAATTATTGAATATACTTATGAGTATAATACAGATATCTTCCAAAAACACATTACTATATTCCTTCAAAATCATATAAAAGCATGGGATAGCACATATGCTTTTAATGGAGAAGATGAAGTCATTAATTTCTTTAATGAAGTTTTGCATGAAGGATTCTCAAGAGAAGATTTTTATAGAGAAATGCCAAAAGAGAGAGCTTAGGCTCTCTTGTTAAAATTAAATAAAACTAATAAAAAAGAGAAAAGGAGGATAATCTTTATGTTTAATTTATGTTCCTTGTTTTGTGATCACGAGTACCATATTTTGACCAACAAGGTAAACTTTTGGGATTTTTCAGATTGTATTAGCTATAAAAGCTTAATTTATTGTCCAAAATGTAAATCTCAAAAATGGGTAAAGGAAGAAAAAGCACAAGCAATTATTAGAATACAAGAAATAGATAAAGAATATCTTGAGCGAAAAATGAAGAAAAGAAATTATAAATGTGTTTGATATATAAAAAGATAAAATTAATTAAGATAAAAACAAGACCTGTAAGGTCTTGTTTTTTATTTCTAATTTATAAGAATTATAATGTAATAACATACACTTAACAAATATACAATAATATTTTTTTATAATTCTTTTTTTATATACCAAAATAATGTATAATATAATTGAAAGTAAAAACATCGAAAGGAGAAAAGGTATGGTAAGTTTTTCTGCTGATTTTAAACATTCAGCAAAACAAATATTCATAAATCAATATAGTATTGGTTTTTGTTTACCAATGGGAGTTTTATTAATCCATATTGTTTTAGGAATACTTGCAAATGGGCAATATACTTTTCATCTTAAACTTTTAGGTTTAGTGATTATTGCTTATTTATTATCTGTTACTACATTAACTGTGTATAAACAAGGAAGGAGAAAAGGAAAATGGTAAGATATAAGGTAGTAATTAATACAGATTCTTACAAAAAAAGAAGATGTTCAAAGAAAAACTGGGAGCCAGGTACAATGAACGATTACATGGAGGCTATTAATGGCTGGCATACAACTGAGCATAGTATTAGAGAAGTTATATGGAGGCTCCAGATGTTTCAAGGACAAGGTTTTCCTATTTCTGAGTATGATGAGGAAAAAGGTGGACTATCTGAGAGATATAAAAGGTGGGAAGCTAAAAAGTGTAATCAGGTGAAATACTTTGATAAACTTTGTGGTTTTGAAAGAACACAACCTGTAAAAGGATATGGCTTTACCCAAGGATATTTTTCAATTGGCAGCGTAATTGAAAAATTGAAGAATGAAGGCTCTGTAAAAATTCCATTTAGTTATCTATATGATATTCGTCAGTATTATAAAAATATGGATGGATGCTATATGGAAATTACTAAGATATAAAAGAAAGGAAGAAAAATTATGGTAAAGATAATTAGCATTAACGCCAAAGGCAGGTGTGAGCTCTATGATTATTTTCATAAAAATGAGATTTCTTATGAAGTGAAGAAAAATGTAATAACTACATCCTTTGCTGAAATTATTTTTCTAAAAGAAGCAAATGTAACAGAAGAGATTCTTCAAAATGCTGATATTATTTGCGGTTTTGTTTTTAATAAAAAACCACTTAGACTTGCAGAAGATACAGGTAAATACATCTTTGAAAGAGTGGATATTTTAGTTCGCAAAATAGAAAAAGGCAATGATGTAAAACAAGTTTTTAAAGTTTGTATGGAAGGAGAAACAATAAAACTTGTAAAAACAATTGTTCCGAACTGCGATCTAGAAACCAAGCTAAATACATGTTTTGGTACATCTGTTAAATATCTTTTAACAGAAAAAGAAGCTCGTGCTTATGTTTGCAAACTTACAGAAGAAACAATTAAAGAACTGGAAGCAAAAATTGAATTTCTTAAAAAACAGAAATTTGAAATTTTGTTTGAGTAAAGGAGGTTTTTATGAATATTTTATGTGTTGATAGAGCAAGAACGCAAATAGCGCAGTTTTGTCAAAATACAGGCGATATAACATATCGAAAAGAAGGAAATATCTATTATCTTAAAGATATTGTTATTAAATTTATAAAGGCCTGTAATTTAACACCAGAAGAAATAGAATGGGCAGATATTATTTTTGGTTCTTATTGGGCTAAAGAAAAATATGGAGAAAAATTTTCCATGAAAAATCCTGCAGAGGAATTAAAAAGAATTTATTATGGTTCACAAACTATGTATTATGTTATGGTTTTTGATTCCAATATAAGATTTGAAAAACATATTGTAGCAAAAAATGAAGTGGCTGCAAAGAAAAAACTTACAGGCTGGTTTGATGACGAACAGACAGCTCGTAATTATGCTAAAGGGGAACTAAGAAGTAGAATTTGCTATATGGAGATTAACTTAGAAAAGCTTAAAAAGGCGTATAAAGATTTTGAATAAATTTAAAAGCGTATGTCTAAAACATACGCTTTTAATAATTTTATAAGGTTGTAACCATTGTTAAGTGACAATGATTAGGAATCACATAATAATCATCTTCTTCATATTTATTAACTGTAGAACTATCATAGTCATAAATTGAAGGTCTTTTTAACATAGGAAAATATAAGTCTGTAAGAATTAAAAATCTTTCAACAAGATTACAATTATGTACTTTACAAACTAAAGTTTTCTTTTGTAAATCTTGCATGAAATTCCTCACAGGACCAGTAAGTGTAGGCTCATCTTCTTCATCGTTTAATTCTACTTTATAAATAGCTTCAATAACCCATTTTTCACCAAAAACAGTTATCATTTTATTTATACCAATATCAAAAGTTGAGACATAACCATCTTCATCAAAGCAAATAATTGAAGAATGCGTGTCTTCTCCAAGTAAGCAAATTTCTCTTTTTCTATAGATTACATTTCTTGCATAATTTTTCTCAATATTCTTTAATTTCTTTAATAAGTCTTTTTCTTTTGCTCTTTCTTTTTCAAAGAAACTTACAATTTGACCATTTTTTATAGCTATTACCCATTCTTGAGTTTGCCCACAATTAGGACAGGTATAACTAAAGGGGTAAAAGAAAGACCTCTTAGAATCACAAATATAGTCTCCTAGCAAAAGCTCTTTCATGCAACAATCAAATTCTTTTGTTTGTTCTTCGAATTTGTACTTTTTTCCACATTTAATACAATTTATTTCTCCAACAAAAGTATCAAAACAACTCAAAGAATACTCCTCCTCTCTTAAAATTAAACTTTCTAAATTAAGTTTAATATTTTTAAAAACCATAATCAACTAGATTTATTTCTCCACCATCCCTTGGCATAACCTTATAGCCTTTTTCTGTTAGAATATCAGCCACATCTTTATCAGAAAGTACCTTTAAAATTTTAATATTTCCTGCAATAATCCACTCTCCTAACATATTAGGATTAGTTTTATATCTATAATATCCATTTTTAGGAACTTTTTTAAGATATGCAAATTTAGGAATAACTTCTCCATTTTTAGTACCATTTAAATTTGCTTCTTCTTGATAATTAATAGTATCTTCATATTCGCATTCACACCATACATGTTTAGAATTCATAGCAACAATTTTCCCAGTCTTATCTTTTACCCCAATATGTATAGCAAGAGGAATATCAGATAAATGCCAACCTGGGCGAAAACATAATGGCCCTAGTTTTGATTTTACTTTTCCGCTTTCTGTTTTTTCTCCTTCTTTAGCCTCAATCCATATTCCAATAGGAGTACTTGTATTAGAATCCACAAATAGAGGAAATAGTTTTCCTTTTTCTTTTTTAATTACTCTAAACATTTTATAGGCTTTTGGCATAATTTTTCTTCCTTTCTCTAATATATGTATTAATTATAACACAATTTAGACATAATGTAAAGTATTACTTGCTTTTTAAAGTAATATTGATATTATAAAATAATATAAAAAAGAAAGAAGGAAAGATAATGGCTGGATTATATAAAGATTTTGATGAAATAGAGTTAAATTGTCCTGATAGCATTTATGGTGCTATTAAGTATATGAAAGAAGAATATGATTATATGGATCCAGAAGATTCATATGATAAAGAAAGAGCAATTGATATGTATATTTCCACTATGGGATATATGGAACTTGGTTCTTTGTATGATAAATCAGAAATATTAGAAAAACAACGCAGTAGTTTTGGATTATCAAAAGGTGACAGTTTATTAACGAAGGAACTTCCAAAAGAATATGATAGACAACAAGAAGCCATGTGTTTATCATCAGCACTGCATCTTATACACCAAAAATTTCCAGAAGCACATGAGCAAGCAATAGATTGTTTGTCTTATTTAAAACATAATTTAGCTCATGAAAAAGGATTAGATATAGATAGAGATGAAGATTATGTATATTTTAATGTGCCTGAACATATAACAGGAAAAGATGCTTTTCCTGATTATTTAGATAAACTTATTGAAGAAAAACTCGATGGAATTAGAGATGACTTATATATTGAAAAAAATGTAACTTGGACTAATAGCCATTTAGATAATGGTTATGATTATGATTATAGTGAAGATGAATCACCATATGTTATTATAAGATCTTTTAATCCTCAATCTTTAGATATGGCAGTTAATAGACTTGAAAATATAACAGATAAAGAAATCCTTGATAAAAAAGAAGAAATAGAAAGACAACAAAAAGAAGAATACGATAGACAAACAGAACAAAAAATAAAAGAATATGCATCACATAAACCTGAGCCATATTTTGAAAATAAATTTTGCTCTTGTTATAAAGAACAAGATCTACCAAAAGACTTATCTCCTTACACTATAAATCCCGATAAGGATGGGTTTACTCCTATATTTACAATTTCGACTCCAGAAACTAATATGATTTATTTAAATGATAAAGATTTTAGTTATTATGATAGAAAAGAATTGTTACCAAATTCAGATTATTTACAAAAGATAGGAGATACAATGGCAAAGCATGAAAAAGATAACCATTATTTATATTCTTATGAAGAAATAAAAGATAGTAAGGAGTTTGCAGAAAAACTAGACAAATGCATGGATATGATTATAGAAAGAACTTATGATAAAGAACATGAAATAGCTTTAGAACATGATAAAGACATAGAAGTTTTTCATTAAAAAACAGAAAAAGGAATTGCCTTTTTCTGTTTTTGTTACTTAAAGATTATTAAAAGAATCCAGATACAAATATGAAGAATAGCACCAAAAGGAACAAATATTTTAAATTTTAAATGTCTTGTTTTATGATGAAAAAATTTCATTCCTAAAAAGGAGCCTATTCCTCCACCCCATAAAGCAAGCCCTATAAGGGTTGCTTCTGGGATTCTCCAAGTGTTATCTTTTGCACTTTTCTTATCACTTCCATACATAAGAAAAGCTAAAATATTAATAATTAAATAATATATAACAATTCCTATTATAAACACCTACCTTAAATATATTTTTTAATCAAATTATAATTTTTATCAACAAGTTCAAGATCAAGAAGTTTATAATCTTCTTTGCTAGAACATTTTTCGCCAAAAGAACAAACCCATCTATAATCTCTTATGATATTATAAATATCATTTTCGAAAAATTCTTTAATTCGCTTAATCACAATTTCCTCAAGATGTTCTGGAAGTGGCTCATTTAATTGAACGAATACAGTATCACAATTATATTCTTTATTCTTATAAAAACTTTCAATATTATAGAAAATATCTTGTTCCCAGTCATCTACTTGTTGATAGGTTTCACAAAGATATCTGTCGTAAAGGCGACAAACATCTTTTTCATATCTTTCTTTCTTTAGCCTTTCTTCTTTTTGTGCAAATGTTTCTCTAGGTTTATCGCCAGTATCTAATGTAGCCTTTATATCTTCTAAACATTTAAGAAGATCATCTAATCCATCAGCAACTTCTTTTTCTTCACAATTTATATAATCTTCATAAGAATCAATACCACCACCAGCAACACTATTCCAAAAAGGCTTGATAAATTCTGGACAATGATCTTTTTGAATATCATCAAGCCTACCAATACAATAAGCAATAAGCTCTCTATCAAAATTTCCAGTATAACTATTTGTGTGAATTAGTAAATAATAAGGTGCTTTTTTTTGTTTCTTTGCCATTTTTAAAATCTCCTTTCATTCCTAAAAACCAGTTTGAAATGTCTTAAAGTTAGTATTTCCACGTCCTTCTACATGTACTACATAATCTTTTTGTTTTTTGCCTTCATACTCATAAAACTCCTCTTCAACTACAATTCTTACTTCTCCATGAAAGTCTTTAATTAAAGTAGCTTCTTCATGAGGAATATAATCAGGGGTTAATTTTTTAACTTCATCAAGCAAAACTACACATACCATAGCTCCATCAGCACAAAATCTACCTATTTTTTCATTAGTATCAGTATTAATAGTAACACAACCCCAGTCACCATATAAAGTATCTTTTACTAATAAAAGATTATTCCAGAGAGTTTCTAGCTTTTCATCATGTTTTTCATCTTTATATGATACCAAATAACAAGGATCTGTAATAACAATATCTCCATCAAATCTTACATAAGAAGTATCAAGATACAGATCATCAAACAACTCTAATGTATGGTCAATAGATTTAATTTTATAAACAGCATCAAGTTCATCATTATTTATGCTTATTCTATTAGCATTATCTTTATGAATTCTGTTAAAAGATTTTTGTAAATCCATTAAAAGTGCTAATCTATTAAAATCATTAGAACAAGCTGCTTCATATATATTTTTATATTGTCTTTCATCTCTATTTTTATATCTTTCTTTTATTTTCTCAACAATTTTTATTAAGTCTTTCTTTTCTTCTCTTAATTCTTGTTTTCTTTTTTCACAATATGCTTTATCCATAAATTTCACTTTACAGCGTAACTGTCTCTCCTTATCTTTTTATTTATATTATAAGTATATCATATGTATAAATAAATATCAAGTAAAAATTAGATATATTTTTATGAATAATGCTTTTATTTTTGCTAATAATACTAATGAATCATAAATAATGATTTTTAGAATTTTTTCTCCTTTTCTCTTTGTTTTAGACAGCACAATAATTGTGCTGTCTTTTTAAATACCTAAAAAGCTTATTTATTTTTATATGCTTAGAAAAATATACATCTAATATAAATATTGTATAACTATAATATATATTATAAAAATGTATCATATATGTATAATTCCGTATAATTAAATAGAAATTCATCTAATAGATATATATACTATAAATAAATTTAAAAACCAAAATAACAAATATCATTATTTAATTTATATAATATTATTGCGGTTTTTTAACATATGTGATATAATTATCATGTTAGAGAAAGGAGAGCAAATGCTAAAAAATACATATTATCATGTTTCTAATAATAAAAAATTAACACATCTTACACCTAAAATACCAGAAAATGCTGTGGAAGGATTTGAAGAACTTGAAACAAAAAGAGTTTGTGTGGCGGAAAGTGTTGAAAATTGTTTACGAGCAATTATGCCAGCGGATAATGAAAAACTTTATGTATATCAAGTAATTTCTAATAAAAAACCATACAAACCATTTATTTATCAAGTTACAGATTGTAAAGAAACAGGTGAATTTTGGTTTTTGGAAAATGTTAAAGTAAGATTAGTTGGAAAAATAAAAATTATAACAGAAATAAGTAAAAAAGAAGTTAAAAATTATAAGAAAAGATCTGGTTTTTGGGTTAGAGATTATTCTTATGAATGGTTAGAAGGTGGACAACGTTATGAAAATGTCAACTAAAATATTACTTGTAATTATGTTTATACTAATCATTTCAGGTTGTGAACTGATTACCCTTATAAATATAGTACCAGAAATTAATACTGAAAATAATATGACCATTAATATCATAAAAGGAATGTTGATATTTTTGACCCCTGCACTTTTGCTTCAAATAGCATTATTTATATGTGTTAAAAAATTAGAAAAATTAGATTAAAACTGGAGGAATTAAAATGACATTAAAAGAACAAATCCAAAATTATAATCCTTACAATATTCAAGAAGCCTTAGATAAAGAATACATATTACAATTTATGAATATCTTTGAGGACACTCTGACAAGAAAGAATGTTTTTGGACATTTCTCATCATCCGCATTTGTTGTTAATAAAGAAAGAAATAAAATGGTTGTAGTTTACCATAAAATTTTAGATAACTGGTTCTATCCTGGAGGACATGCAGATGGTGAGGCAAATTTACTAAATGTAGCTCATAGAGAAGTACTAGAAGAAACTGGACTTGATGCAAAAATTCTTTCTCCTGATATTTTTTCAATACAACTTTTTGCAGTTCCTACACATGTAAGGAAAGGAAATCATGTATCAGCACATATGCATTTAGATACAGTTTATTTATTTGAGGCTGATGATACAATTCCTTTAAAATATAGAGAAGATGAAAGTAGTGGAATTAAATGGATATCATTTGAAGATGCCATGAAGAAAGAATATACAGGAAGATGTAGTGAAACATATAAAAAGTTAATTAATAAAATTAGAAAGGAAAATAGCGTAGTAACGTAGAGTATTTCATGTATAATTACGCTAAAGGTGTTTTCTTGAAAAATTCAACAAAAGTATTAATATTTATAAAAGTCGCTATTTCATTTTATATTTTGTTTGGTACAGCAGGAGCTTGTAGTATTTTAAAACAAGGAGTAGAAACATCATTTCCTTGGTGGAGCAGTTTTGTATTAATGGGATATTTTTTTGGCCCATTAATAATAATTAGCTTAATTATATATTTTATATTTAAACATAAAGAAAAGTCAGGAAAGTGATTTCTGGCTTTTTATTTTTGCGTTTTTAATTGACACATACATACATTTGGTGTATAATATATGTAGGAAATAAGAGAGAAAGGGAAACAATATCATGAAAGAAAAAAGATGCACATTAGATAAAAAACATTTTGAACAATTAGGTTTAAATATAAATGCAAAAGCACTGCTTATACCTAATTCATTTAAAGATGAACACATAAATTTAATTAAAAGCACAAAAACAGGTTTATTTAAAAATTGTAAAAAATTAGAAAGTATTATACTTCCAAATACATTAATAAATATAAACGCTGAAACATTTAAAAATTGTATTTCTCTAAAAAATGTTTATATTCCTCAAAATGTAGAAAAAATAGGCGCAAGCGCTTTTTGTGATTGTATAAACTTAGAAAAAATAAATATTCCACAAAATGTTATAGTTATAGGCGCAAATGCTTTTCGTAATTGTATAAAACTAAAAAACATTTCTATTCCTAAAAGTATTTATAATATTCTTCATAACACATTTACGGATTGTAGAAGTCTTGAAGAAATAACATTTTCAAATAATTTAGGATTGCTTGATAATTATGCTATTAATAATTGCAAAAGTTTAAAAAAAATAGAACTGCCTAAAAAAATCACACATATGGCTTCCTATGCAATAGGTGATTGCCCTAACATAGAAGAAATAATTTTGCCTAATATAATTGAAATTTTAGATAATAATGTTATCTTTAATTGTCCAAATTTAAAAAGAGTTTACTGGGGTGGAACTTTATTTAAATCTAGAGAATTTTTAAATGCAGCCATTACAATTAAAACTGGAAAAATAATTAATTTTTGGGCATGATGATAAAAAGACAAGGAGAGCTAAAAAATGAATTATATTACATTAACAGAAAACAATAATAAAATATTACAACTCGATTTAAATAAAGAATGTGTTATTATTCCAAAGGAAGTTGTTAGAGAACAAAAGAGATATCAAATAACATCAATAGGTCCTCAAAGTTTTGACGAAAGCAAAATATTAAAAAGTATACTATTACCACAAACAATTAATGGAATTGGTATATATTCTTTTTATAATTGTGAAAATTTAGAGGTAATAAATATTCCACAAAAATTAACAACTATTGGTAGTTATGCATTTGCATTTTGTAAATCTTTACAGAGAATAAAACTTCCAGAAAGTATGTATTCAATAGGCTCCCATGCATTTTTAACAAATCAAAACAAAATTCTAATAGAATTAATTTTTGTAAGCGAGAAG
>OFHB01000142.1_pt1 | contig 51399 bp, 42 predicted proteins | sample 1521881 | NCBI WGS metagenome assembly OFHB01 (sample SAMEA3504090, study PRJEB24116) | mouse gut metagenome | biome: mouse gut; feature: mouse-associated habitat; material: faeces | place: Denmark | collected 2011
TTATTTTAGCAAAAACTGCACTTTTTGTCAGTGGTACAGATTATCTACCAGTTACCATCATATTTTATTGTCCACATAGGAACAGCCTACGCAATACACAATAAGGGACGGAGTCCGAAATTCGGCATCCGTCCCTTAAATAACCATACACCTATCTTATAGCAGATTTTGAGCTTACACAAAACTTGAAACAGTCTCTTTAAGTAATGATTAGTCAAAATCATAAGGGTTGCTATAGCACATCCAATCAAGTGGATAAAGAACCCCATGTTCAGCTTCAAACTTAGCTTGTTGTTTTGCACTGCGAATAGCTTCATTCCTAGACGACGTTTTCTTCATCTTCTTATCGTTTGCTATTTTAGCTTTATAAGCTTTGTTGTTAGGATTATTCTGATTTGCATAATCATTAAGCTGCTTTTGGGTGTGTGTCTTTGAAGATACGCTCTTTTTCTTTGCCATGAACAGTTTCTCCTTTCTCCTTGACTTCATCTAACAATTATGCACAAGATAGCGGACACTACGTCACCTTCTAAGCTGAATCCAATTAAAATCATAGGATTATCTCTGCATTTAATTATTTCTCAAGGTCAGAGAAAAATTTCTCATACTATGAGAAATTCCTGCTAGTATTATAGCATTTGGAGATATCAGTTTCAACCAAAAAATCATGCAAAGATAGCGCGAGGTTACTGTCAAATATACATTGGCAAAATCAATTAAAGGATCAATCCCTTGACCCGTCCATCCCAAAAGTAAGAAAAGGGTAATCCCTTTTCTGAATAATAAGGATATTCTGAGAACCTTATGCCATGAAACGATATCTCGTTACAAAAATCACGATTGGATGTGTTTTGGTTCCATATCAACTTTGCCCGCAATACATGGAGAAGCAAAAACAAATTTAAACAACATATTCCAACACGCATCTACATTTAGGCATAAAATAGGTCGTAGTCTTTTTTAAAGGTTACGGTCTATGTATTTATAACCACACCCCAAACTGTTTCAATATATACCCGATCTGTATATGCAGCAATTTTTGTCCGTATCCTACGGATATGTTCTGTTACAACGCTACTATCCCCCTCACTGTCATAACCCCAAATACGCTCATAAATACGTTCCTTATCAAAGACCTGTCCCGGATTTTGAGATAACAATTCTACAATATCAAATTCCTTTTTGGCAAGACCAACACGCTTATTGGCAAAAAACAGACAGCGTTCCAAGTAATCAATCATCAAATCGCCGAAAAATTTTACCTGTGCTTCAAAGCTGTGTCGTGTTTCCCTGCGCAAATGTGCAACTACTCTTGCTTCAAGTTCCATAAGTGAAAAAGGCTTAACGATATAATCATCACCACCGACGGCAAACCCTTTTACCTTATCAGCATCTTCAATTCGAGCAGTTAAAAAAAAGGATAGGACAGGATATAAACCCACGAATGCGTTCACAAACTTTTAACCCGTCTAATTTGGGCATATTTATATCAAGCAGAATAATGTCTGGCTGTCATTCTATTTGTTTTAATGCTTCTTCTCCATTTGTAGCAGATAAAACAAGATAACCCTTATTTTCAAAAAAGCTACTTAACATTAACACAATGTCTATTTCATCATCGACTATCAATATTTTCGTATTCATTTTAGTATCTCCATGTTCCCACGAAAAGAAATACAGCAATTCACATTCATGTGTCATTTTTAAATGTATTGCTATGATGTGCGGATTCATATATTATCAATGTTTTCATAAATAGCTGTTTTATTTGCTCCTTGTTCTTTTTTGATAAATCTTACCCTCTGAATCTTTGACATATGCGATAATCTTATGATTGGATTTAAGATTTTGAATTGCAGAAGATCCATCTGCAAAATATTCAGAAACCTGTTCACCATTTTTCAATCTTACCGGATACTGATTAGAGCTATGCATATTTATCATCAGCTGATTTCCTTTTGCAATAAAACCCATGCTGCTTATCGTAAAGTCCACATTCCCGCAGTTAACAGTCCAGAATCGCCATCGGTTGTAAAGTAACTACCAGCTTCTATTTTTAATAGTTTCTTATATGGCAGACGAGCAGTCCTTAAGGATACAATTACTGCAATAATGCTTACCAACAGCGTTAAACCAGAAAGCACAATGGTAGCAAAACCCACATTTTCATTACACCATTGAATAACATCAGATAAAAAATATACACTTTGCATTTTTCTAAAAATAATTCTCCTAATAATTATTTATTTGCCGCCAAATACTTTTTACATATTTCTTGTGTTTGCAAAATCAAACCCCATACAATTGATCTTTAACATTAAAAGATTGCCCAATTCTATTGTATTTAAAGAACTTGTATAAAATATAATTTTCTTTATCCGTTTCGTGCGTTGATAGTATTATCTGTCTATCTTTAAAATCATTTCTCAGCACCTCTATCATTGATGAAATGTTTATATCATCCATTGTCTGTACTGGATCATCTATAAGAATAAACCCTAGATCATCCTCCGACTCTTTTACATATTGCTTATTCATAGAGAAAAGAAATGCCAATACGAATCCTGATAGCTGCCCTGAACTGAACGTGTTAAGTATATCGTGCTTCACATCCCCGTTTGTTACAAAACGCATTTCATCTTTACTTATGAATACTCCCAGACCATTCTGATAATCCTGCAATATTTTTCCCGTATAAATTAATAGCGGAACTCTAAGTTTTTTCAAAATCTGATTCTTGTAAGAATCAATTGCATCTGAGTATATTTTCTGTATATTCTTCAGTTTCTCTCTTATTACCTTCAAGCACTGCCATTTTCTGACATTTTCCCTAATACGAGTATTTATCTCATTTGCTTTTTCATTCTTCTTCGAATTAATAGCAGCTTTAATGTAGGATTTCTTACTATTAACCATTTGCTCATCCAGCAATAATTTTTGTTCAGACCACTCGATAGTAGGATATTCTTTTAATAATCCATCGTAATCATACGATGTTAGATTATATGTAAAATCCTCGTTGGCAAATGTTTTCTTTGCTGCTATAAATATCCTTTGCAATTCGATTTTTTGTTCCTGTTTTCCCATATTCTCGAAAGCCTTATCCACCTTAGCAAATGGAATAAGTATTTCTACATTTTCCACTCTCTTCTTATCAGAAACAAACGAAGATAATTGCTTTACCTCATCCAACATAGCACTAATATCTGCTTCGTCAAAAATACCTATCTCTTTATTCAAAGCAGTTTTTGATTCCTTAATAATTTCTCCCAGCTGTTTTAACAGCTCATTGTAATCATTAAGTTCCTCACCATTTTCTTCTTCTAGCAGCGCATGCGCCGCTTCATATGCCTCTTTGAGTTTTTTGGATTTCCCGTATGGATGTCCACAATAAGGACATTTATCACCATTTTCATTCAATTCTTCGTTGGCTTCTTGAAGTGCAGTTCTTGCGTTTTCCAGTTTTTTTATCACCGCCTGCTTAGAGGATAAAGCTTTATCCATTTCATTTAATTTAGAGCATGTAATTTCAACTTCCTCAATATCAAAAAGAACACATTCCGGAAATAATTGTTTCAGTTTTGTCATTCCCTCAGCGCTATATACCTTTGGTATAATATCCTTTTCTCTCAAGAAAGCACTATTATTAAAAATCTCAATTGTTCGATTCTTAGACTCTATTTCTTGTTTAATTCTATCTATATCTATCTTTTCATTTTCAACATAGACATGACTCAAGATAAAATCTTCAGTTCCGCTGACTATTGCAGCCTCAAGCTTCTTATTCCATAAATAATTCTTATAATCCTCATAGTCTTTCACCAAATATGAAATTCTATCGATATCTCTAACTCCCTTTTCAAGCTCTATGATATCGACACCATCAATTTTTTCAAAATCCCATAGCGGAATACTGTCCGTTCCTTCAAGTTGTATAATGTGAAAGAATTCATGCTTTTCATCAGATTCGCCAATAGCTCCAATCGACTTAAGTTGATCAATGTCTTCATTTATTTTTGAATCCAATAATTTAATTTCATCATTAATTATAACATTAGGTGACGAGGCATTCTTACCAATGAGTTTTTCCTGAAGAAAAGTTATCCAGTTATCCACATCTCCCAAATCAAGTAACGCGTTCATCGCATCCTTTCGCTGGGTTATGGATTGCTTCAAAAAATGCACGGACTCCGCTTGAGATACATAATAATAGACAGCAAAATTTTCTTTTGAATACTTAATTTCGTCGAACTCAGTTATACTTCCGCGCCAGTCTGAACATTCTGCAATATACTTATCCAAATCTTCTGTAGAAATGCTCTCGTGCATTATTCCATAAGTTATAGAATCTGAATAAGCAACTTTATGCATTCCATGATCTATCTTTGCAATTAAAGATAAACACTCGCGTTGCTCATTTATTAAGGTACATACTATAAAACCATCTGAATCCGCTTCATTCAATAATACGTTTTTCTGTAAATCAATGTTTCCTTTTTCTATTGTCACATTAAACCTGGTTATTCTCTTGGAAAAAATCAATTCAATTGCATCAAAAAATGTTGTCTTTCCAAATCCATTAGGGCCTGTGAGAATAATAGGATTTTTTTTATCATCTAAAATAAATTCATAGTATTTTGAGTTGTCAAAACATTTGAAATTTTTAAGCCTGACAGATTTAATTCTATACTGCATTTTATTTTATCCCCTCTTTTCCAATCTCTTTTGTATCTCAGCCTCAACAGATGCATCATCTTCAGGCAAATTTGAAACTTTTATATACTTACTTATGTCCACACATTTATTGCAAATCAAAGTATGGTATCCAAGTAATTCCGGTTCCATTTCGGACTCAATCCTCTTCTCAACTGCCATCGGCTTTTGCTCCGCTACAAAATTATATTGAAGAAAAGGGATTTTCGAAAAAAGTCGTATAACCAATTCATAGGCATTATCCAAGTTTCTATGCCCCGCAAGATCATAATACGCATCTTCCTGATTAGCTATCTCACTTAACACATTCACTATGTTCTTATCCGGATAGTTTGAAATAATTCTTTTCAACTCATCTGCCTGATTATCTGTATATGGCAAAATAAACCTTCTAAAATAATTCGGTGACTCTTCAACCGAATATATTAAATTCCTATACCTCTCCAAATTATTTAAAGATTCCAATTTGATTGGATAAATTGCAGACGTATTTTTATCAATTTGAGCCGCTACTCTTGCATTATTGATAAACAACTCCTGAATTTTGCTTTTTATGCCTTTTTCATTTGTATTCTCATTAATGTAGTCATTTTCAAGCCGCTTTAGCATTGTAAGCAGTAATGTATCTGTTATCCCTTCATCAGTTGCATCGATATAATCAATCAAGAAAAAGCTCGTCTTATCTTCAGCAGCGGCAGAATAAAATTCAATATCATTGTCTCGCCACTTTTCATCAAATCCATATACTGTAAAAATCTGCTGTATTAATTCTCTCATTATAATAATTCCCCTTTTGCTTGCTCAGCATTAACCAAACGTATTATTTTTGGCTTATTACAATTAACCTTTTCATCGTCTATATTGGTAGAAACTATTTCCCTTATTTCTTCTAGCTGTTCTTTTTCTAATATATTTACATTAGAACCATCTATCTTAAAACTCTCATTACTCAGACAACCGGTAATAAGGGTATCGCACTCATATAAAAACGATTTATCGGAGTTTTCTCTTATTCCCTTTTGTATTTTTTCTCTAAGAGTTTCCTTTCGTCGACTTTCATCAAGCGATAACCAATAAAACTCTTTGTTCAATGACGCTGATACTATATTTTTCTCGTTCAATGTTAGTGCAGACAAATCTTTTAGCAGCTCTATCAATTGTACTTTTATTGTTTCATCACCCGGAAGATTATTGATACTTACCGTTGGTTCCTGTAAAAGAAGATTAAAAATAAAACTATGTTTTTCTTCGATTTCCCTACCTGACAATTCTCTAAGCTGTTTCAAAAGATTACATGTTTCAACATTAGCACACTGCTTGCAATCATTTTGGTTACAACTATCCTGTCTAAAGCTTACAAATACCTCATCTATTTTTTTCAGTATCAAATAATACTTAAACTCCTTGCTTTCATCAAAAGCATGGTAATAATCCTGAAATATTAACTTATAAAACTCGTTCAATGAAATAAGACATTTACCATTCTTATTATTTTGGACAAAAAAATCTGTTACGTACTGTTCTATAAGCCTAATTCCTTGTTCATACAAGAAACTGCAATATCTATCATTAGCGAATGTCCACTCAGGATGTACAGGCATAATAATATCTTTTATTATCTGAACTCCCTGTTTTTTTACCTCTCTTATATCATCAAATTTTATTGGCCACATTTCCACAAAACATTTATCTTCAGCTCCAGCTAGATTAGAAGCCAAAAATGCTCTTTTCCTATTATCTATCTCGTCCGCATGTTGCTGAAGCTCATTTTTTATTCTTGCAATTGCATTCTCAACAGAAACACGATCCTTTTTCCCGCCTGTATTATATTTAATAATACTATATTTTGTGGCCTTTTCATGATTCGCTGTAACAGATTCTAATACAATATAATCTTCAGGATTATCAGAATCAGACAGATCCTCTTTTGAAACAACCTGCTTTTGAAACTCAATAGTTAAATTTGAAATAACTGAACACGCTTTTTCTAAAAAATCATTCGGAATACTCTCCCTTGTATTAACATGAAAATATCCTAAATCTGCGCTATTTTGAATTATTTCAGCAATAAAAGCAAATTTATCATTATCATCAAGATCAACTGCACCTAATTTCACTTGGTGTAAAGACTTGTATTGTCCATCCTTTAATAAAGCAAAATCTTCTTCTCCTTCAATCTGAATCTCATAGCCATCTAAAGAATCCTGTTTTGAGAGAATGTCCTTTATATGGGAAAGTGTGACATACAGTGCCACATTGCCTTGATACTTATAACCTTCCCATGAATTAATTGCACTAATCGGTGCTATCAATCCCATCTATTTAAAACCCCCTTCAATATATAGCCGCATGCTCTATCAACAATGCAAAAACTTTTAATACATGAACACTTTGCATATCAGAATATTCCTTATTTTCTCCATCATAGAGATTTGTGCGTTCAATATCTTCTACTGTATCGCCTTACGTATTGCCTTTGAGATTGTACTCTTTCCTGAACCATTTTTTCCATAGATTAATGAAGGCCTGTCTTCTTCACTAAATAACTTCACTTCTGTTTCATCGTCAAAAAATCATGCCCTTACATTTTTTGTTTTACATTGACTAAAGAAATTACGAAGAAACAACTTCCTTCCCAACCAATGACTATTCTACACTTCCTCAATTATTACTACACCATATTATCCCGATTCTGTCCATTATAAAGAAACCTTCTAACCTCCATAACCAAATCATGCGGATCATCATCAATTACCACATAGTAAATAATATAATTATCCACATAAATACGATAATAAGAATATCTACGCTCCCGGACAGAATGATATGGTTCAAAAGATTCAGCCACTGGAAGCCGCTCCATAATAGCAGACTCTACCTTATCCAATAAGTCATTTGCTGCTTTTGGATTCTTCAGTTTCTCCGCAATATAGGTGACTTTTTCATCAAGGTCATCATAAAAAAGTGGCAGATAGCTCAATCTGTACTTTTTACTGAACATTTATCTTCCTCCGTAGTCCTCCAAAAACTTCCTCATGGCTCATCCTTGTATCATTTTCTGCCGCAAACCTATCTGCTTTATCTAATGCAGCTTCAACACCATCCGTCAACTTTGAATATTCTTCAAGACTAAGCACCACCATTGCTCCATATCCGTTTTTTGTTAAATATACCGGTTCACCCGCATTTACAATTTTCTCAATATCTGGGAACTTATTTCTCAAATCTGAAACAGGTCTAATCTGTAACATAAGCGTTCACTCCTTATCAATATTTTATCTTAACTTTATCATTATCCATATTGTACTCTACTATTCCCCAAAAAACAACCACTGTTAAAAATCTTTCTTCATTAAATTACTATGTATTATGCAAAAATGTAGTTGAATTTTTTAAGGCAAATGGCAGTTCCCTTTCCATGAAGAAAACTGCCACCTTATAAACATATTTATTTAGCTATAAGCAATGTCATTTCAAGGCTCTTCCAAAAATGGTGTAGTAGTGGTGTAGTAAGCGCCTTTTCTCTCCGTAAAAGCATTGGTTTTACAGGCTTTTGTGGGATTCTTCAAGATATTGCCGTGGCACACAAATAATATTTTTATCATCTTGGATTTATCCTTTCATAATCTAGTGGGAAGAGCCTTGATCTGGCTTATTCATTGTACCATATCAAAGCTGATTTTACACTACAAGTTTTTCTGTTTAGAAATGGACAGATAAATCAGAAACCAAACAAGGCAATGTGCCATAAGAATAAATATATCTTTTATAACCACTTGTTCCGTACCGCTTGCCAAACTCATAATTCCTTCAAAGGTTGCATTAGACGGAATAAGGTAGCAGAATACCAAAGCGAAACCGTCTGCCCCTAATAGATAAGATAACAGCGGCACGGCGATAAATACGATCAGTACGATCTTGATATAAACAACACCCGACATAAGGCTTTCAGAAAATCTGCCAATAAATAAACCAGCCAATGCAGCTGCAAACGCCGAAAGAATAATCAGCGCCAGCATGAGGAGCGTGTTCCGGGGAGTCGCTCGGAAACAAAGGCAGGCCGTGAGGACGGCAGACAGACCTCCGCAGACAAATCCGACAAAAATTTTTTGGACAATGTACTGGCTGCGTTTCATAGGTAAGATCTGATTGACCAGTGCAACGCCATTTTCCTTTTCTTCGATCATGCTCATTGCATTAAAGGTGCAGCCCATAAACATTGCGACAATCAGCGTTGCGGCAATAAATATATTTTGGAACCCTTCCATGAAATCCGGGCGGTCTAAAACTGTGGCTTTTATTTCCTCTGTATTTTCGCATTCCATGTATAAGGAAGGAAGCGTGTCAGCAGTTTGGCGCCATAAGTCCATTTCATCACCGGAAAGCATTGTTTGAATACCGTTTCCTTCGGCTTCTATGCCTATCAGGTTTGTAGAGGGTTCATTGACAGCAGCCCTTAATTCCTCCTGCGTTTTATATTCGGTTACAGAACCATACCGTTCTAACCAGAGAACAGTTTGTGCAGGCAGGTCATCCTGCAATACGCCAAAATGAAATTCACTCAGCGTAGAAAAATCGATCATCCCGACAAAATTCAGGACAAAAGCAACTATGATCGGCAAGAGAAAAGACATGATGCAGAATTTGTCTTTCCAGATACTTTTAAGCTGGTAAATCAATCCCCCCATTATTATTCCTCCTTTCCCGTTTCCTTATGAAACGCAGCTTGTATCATTAAAAACAGGGCAGCAATTCCACAGGCAGAACCAATGTAATAAATAGGAGCCGTGACAGGTGTTCCAAAATAGGCATTTTTCAATCCCATATAAATTTGATAGAATGGATGCCAGCCGATCCATTTCATTTTTATGGAAGTATTCGCCGCCAAAAATACAGGTGTTGCTGCAAAAATAGCGATTACCAGGTAGACGAGTGAAAATTGTTTGAAATCATTTAGCAGCATCGTACAGCCGAACCCCGCCAGTGCCATAATAAGAGATAAAATGGCAGTCTGCACTAATATAGCAGGTAAAATAGGAATTGCATCCGTAAATCCCACATTGCATATAGTCATCAATGCCGCAAATAATAAATCCGACAATAGGAAAACCGCTATTTTTGACAGGATAAATAAGCTCCTTTTTAAGGGAAGGACTGCATGGACACGGATAACCCCCATTTGCTTTTCTTTAAACAATACCGAAGCAATCCCTAAAAATCCAACGGCAACAATCTCAATAAATAGCAGTTCGCAGGAAATTTCTTTCCGCTGTTTTAATTCCGGTGTATTTGTTCCCACTATTTTAGCGGTATATCCATTATCCGGATGCAAAAGCGAGCGTGCATAGTCAGCCCGATGCCTGTCAACTTTTTCACTTCCATAATAAAGAATAATGTTTGGCGTACCGGAACTGGCATCTATCCCGACGCCGGTTGTGTCTGTGGCAAGAGATTTATCTAATTCTTCCAATGATGTTACAGGAAAAACCATGCCGGATACCTGCCTCTGCGTACCCTGTGGGTCATACAGATACACATGGTACAATTCGGCCTTCATAAACTTGACATACCCGAAGTTAATAAATAGTGTGTAAAGGAGCAAAGAGCCAAGTGCAAGCAGAAAAAATTTTCCGGAAATCATCATTTGACAATCTTTTTTGAACAGGGAGCAAAAATGTTTCCACATCAGGACAGCCCCCTTCCTGTATATTGGATAAACATATCTTCTAAAGTCGGTTCTTCCGAATGAATGCTGATGATTTCATCATGCGGGAAAGGAATACCTGCTTCCAATTCCGGGGTTTCGATTGTTTTTTCTTCCCGCTTCCCTTGATTCAGATAAGAGATCGTAACACGCTGGCTGCCGTTTTTCTCTTTCAGCTTTTTCGGGGTATCTAAGGCAGCAATATTTCCGCTTGAGATAAAAGCCACCCGATCGCATAACAGGTCGGCATCCAGCATATTATGCGTGGTTAAAAACACGGTAGTTCCTTTCCGGCGTTCTTTCTCTATAATCCTGCGGAACAAAACCGCGCCAGAAGGGTCAAGTCCGCTGGTTGGCTCATCCAAAAATAACAGTTTGGGATTGCTTACAAGCACCCTTGCCATACTTACACGCTGCCGCATCCCTTTTGAGCAGGAAGAAACCGGTTTTCTGAGAAAATCTGGCTGAAACTCCAGTTCTTCCAACACTTCTTCTATATCCCGTAACTGCCCTGACGGATAAAAAGAAGAAAAATATTTGAGATTGTCAATAGCGCTCAGGTTTGCATACAGATAGGGAAATTCAAATAAAACACCTATCTTCTGAAAAAAATCCTGCGTATGTGCTGTAGCAATATCCTGTCCAAACAGTGATACTTTACCGCCATGCCCCTTCAAAATTCCAGTGAGGATTTTTTGCGTTGTTGACTTGCCGGAACCATTCGGCCCCAGAAATCCAAAGACTTCACCATCACCTACCGTAAAATTTAAACCATGAAGGACTTGCTTATCCTTTCCGTAAGAAAAAGTCAGATTTTTGACTTCAATCATTCATCATCCCTCCATTTTCCGCTCTGGCTGTTTTTCTTTTCCTGTTGGCGCTTGTTCTGCCATTTCATAAATTCGATCTTGAAAGGAATAGAAATTACTTTCGTATTATGAAGGTAAGGAAATGAGGTGAAGTCGGGGTGAGATTGGTGTGAAGTTGGTGTGAAACAAACGCTGCCACGCTTTGCGAGCCAGCTTATTGTAACAAACGCTGCCACGCTTCGCGGGCCGGCTTAATAAAAATGGTTCTGCGCTCATTCAAAAGCAGAACCACAAAAGGTAAACAGATGATCCTATTTAATAGTAGGTATGGAAAAATAAAATTGGACGCCATCCGCAAGATTTTTTGCACCATAGCTTAATTCCTGCATAGATAAAATTTGTGCGACAATCGCAAGCCCCAACCCGGAGCCGCTGTATTTGGAACGATGATCCCGATAAAATTTTGTCCAAATCTTTTTCAGCTTTTCGCTTGGAATCGTATCACCTTGATTATATACAGAAAAATGCAAGAGTCCGTTTTCGTCTGAAAGGCTTAGTTTTAAAATGCCTTCCGGCCTTACGTTCTTTTTGGCATTGACAATAAGATTGTTTAAGACCTGCTCCATACGAATCTTATCTGTATCAACATAAACTTTATAATCAGGAAGTTCATACTGCAATTCAAAATTAACGTTGGGTATGTCAATCAGTAACCGCCCGGCGACTGTTTCCAGAAGTTCGACAAAATCAAAACGTTCTGGGGCAAGATGCACAGCCCCGGTTTCTAATGCAGATAAATCCAATAAAGCAGTAATCATATGATCCATCCGTTCTGTTTCAGATATGATTATTTCTGCATATTTTTGCTTTTTCATCTCATTATCTTCATCCTGATAACCCTCCGCATAGGCTCTGATAATCCCTAAAGGGGTTTTCATTTCATGGGATAAACGATCTGCCAGCTCTTTGCGTTCTGCTAGCAACAGGCGTTCCTGTTCAACATCTTTTTCAAGCTGTTGATTTGCTGCTTCTAACTTTATAAGAGCTTTTTGCAAATTTTCAGCCATGGAATTAAGGCTTGCGGAAAGCCGTCCAAATTCATCGTTTGTCACAATGTCACATGGAGAGGAAAAGTCTAAATCAGCCATTCTTTTTGCTGCCAGTTCCAAGTCAGCAACAGGTTTTGAGATAAAACAGCTCATCAGAAAATCAACAGCAAAAATCAACAACACTACAAAGACAGTCCAAATAGAAAATGAAATGTTTGGAGAAAACGGCAGTTTCGTTGAAAATATATAGGAAAGAACAAGGACAGCGCCAATCATTTTGGACATGAAAAGTATTTTCTTTCGTATGGAATGAAGACTTAAATTATCACTATTTTTCATAATGTCTCCTCTAATTTGTAACCGGAACGGATAAGCGTTACAATATGTTTTCCCTCACTCCCAAGCTTTTGCCGCAGTGTTTTGATATGTGTATCTACAGTACGGGTAGTCCCTTCAAAATCGTAGCCCCAAATTCTATTCAGCAACTGTTCGCGGGTAAAAATATGTCCGGGATTCATCATAAAAAAATAAAGCAATTCGTATTCTTTGTGAGTAAGGGCGATTTCCTGCCCATCCAAAAATACTTTACGTGAGGAAGGCATAACAGAAATTTTTCCAATGCTCCGTACATCTAACGGTGCAGCGGAAGAACGGCGGAGCAGGGCATTCACTTTAGCCAGCAAGACTTTAGGACTGAAAGGTTTTGTTGTGTAATCATCGGCACCATATTCATAACCCTTTAGTTTGTCGCTTTCTTCGCTTTTAGCGGTCAGCATGATAATTGGCATGCTGCTCATTTCCCGTGCCATTTTACAAACAGCAAAGCCGTCAATATGGGGCATCATAATATCCAAGATCATTAAATCCATCGGATTGCTTTTCAATATCATTAAGGCGTCTATACCGTCATCCGCGGTAAAGCAGGTATGCCCGCCTTTTTTCATATATTCGGCAATAATATCCTGCATATTCTTTTCATCTTCTACAATTAAAATGTTTGCCATGAAATCATTCCTTTTGGGTGCTGTTATGTTTACATTTTTATCATGATTCATATTTTGCCCCACTATTTAAAAAAAAGCAACCATTGTAAAAATCTTTCGTCCAAAAGACCAAAGATAATACCATAATCGTTGCAAAAAGAAAAGCCCTATGATATAATAAGAACAATGGGCAATGATAAAAAATTAACAATCATTGCAATTAACCGTAAAGCATATATATGGAGGAGAGAACAATGGCAAAAAAAGTAGTTTTGGCAGGCGCTTGCCGTACGGCGATCGGAACAATGGGCGGTTCCTTAAGCACGACACCGGCGGCAGAACTTGGTGCTATCGTAATTAAAGAAGCTTTAAACAGGGCGGGGGTTGCCCCGGAGCAGGTGGATCAGGTATACATGGGATGTGTTATCCAGGCGGGGCTTGGACAGAACGTAGCTCGTCAGGCATCCATCAAAGCAGGGCTTCCGATCGAAGTTCCGGCAGTTACCATGAACGTTGTATGCGGTTCCGGCCTTAACTGTGTCAATCAGGCAGCGCAGATGATCCTGGCAGGGGATGCGGACATCGTAGTAGCAGGCGGTATGGAAAATATGTCTATGGCTCCGTATGCAGTGCCCAATGCACGCTTCGGTTATAGAATGAACAACGGCACTCTGGTAGATACCATGGTAAACGATGCTCTTTGGGATGCATTTAACCAGTATCACATGATTAAGACGGCAGACAACATTTGTGAAGAATGGGGTCTGACAAGGGAAGAACTGGACGAGTTCGCATTGAAGAGCCAGCAGAAAGCGGAAGCTGCTCAGAAATCCGGCGCATTCGATAAGGAAATCGTACCTGTTATGGTAAAGAAGAAAAAAGAAATGGTTGAGTTCAAGGTAGACGAAGGCCCGCGTGCAGGTTCTACGATAGAAGGCCTTGCGAAACTCCGTCCGATCAATCCGAACGGATTCGTTACGGCAGGAAATGCTTCCGGCATTAATGACGGTGCGGCAGCGATTGTTGTTATGAGCGAAGAAAAAGCGAAAGAACTGGGCGTTAAGCCTATGGCTACTTATGTGGCTGGCGCGCTGGCTGGCGTAAGGCCGGAAGTTATGGGAATCGGCCCGGTGGCAGCTACAAAGAAAGTAATGGAAAAGACAGGCATGAAGATCGAAGACTTCGAAATTATCGAAGCAAACGAAGCTTTTGCAGCACAGTCCGTAGCAGTAGGAAAAGACTTGGGCATCGATGTGGATAAGCAGCTCAATCCGAACGGCGGTGCAATCGCGCTCGGACATCCGGTAGGAGCTTCCGGCTGCCGTATCCTCGTTACGCTGCTTCATGAAATGGAAGCGAAGGATGCGAAGACAGGACTGGCGACTCTTTGCATCGGCGGCGGCATGGGATGCGCTACGGTAGTAACGAGAGAGTAAAAATATTGATGAATGATTCCCGAGGGCAATGAACCAGGCATTATGTGAAGATGTCAGCGGATGCCGTAAAGGAAATAAAACAGGATAAGCAGACTTTTTCTTAAGTCTGCTTATTTCCGCGAACAGTGGGTCAGGTGCGATACCGGCTGTATTGGCAAGGCATTCTGCAAAGCCGCATTGTTGGGCTGGATTAGCAAGACGCATTGTTTTGAGACCGGAAAATAAAAGAGAAAAGGAGCCTCAAAGATGGAATTTATTGTATACGAACAAAAAGGCAGCTACGGTGTGATCACGATCAGCCGTGAAAAAGCATTAAATGCATTGAACTCGACAGTATTAGAGGAACTGGACAAGACATTGGACGAAGTAAACCTGGACGAAGTGAGATGTCTGATCTTAACAGGCGCAGGGCAGAAATCCTTTGTTGCGGGCGCTGATATCGGAGAAATGGGTTCTCTGACCAAAGCGGAAGGAGAAGCTTTTGGAAAGAAAGGAAACGATGTTTTCCGCAAACTGGAAACCTTCCCGATCCCGGTGATCGCTGCTGTCAACGGTTTTGCTTTGGGCGGCGGATGTGAGATTTCCATGAGCTGTGATATTAGAATCTGCTCCGATAATGCCGTATTCGGACAGCCGGAAGTAGGCCTTGGCATTACTCCGGGCTTCGGCGGCACACAGCGTCTGGCGCGTCTGGTAGGCGCCGGCATGGCAAAACAGATGATTTATACGGCAAGAAATATCAAAGCGGACGAAGCACTCCGCATCGGCCTTGTCAATGCGGTATACACCCAGGAAGAACTGATGCCGGCAGCGGAAAAAATGGCGGCAGGAATTGCAAAGAACGCTCCTATCGCAGTACGCAACTGCAAAAAAGCGATCAATGAAGGACTGGATGTGGATATGGATGCGGCGATCGTAATCGAAGAAAAACTGTTCGGCGACTGCTTTGAATCTTATGACCAGAAAGAAGGAATGACGGCATTTCTTGAAAAAAGAAAAGTAGAGAAATTCCTCAATAAATAATCGAAAGATTTTAAAATAATGGTAATAAAAATCCCTGGCCGAATGTCCGGGCGGGGAGAGTAAAAATAAACAAATACAATCCAGGAGGAACGAGTATGAAAGTAGGTATTATTGGTGCCGGCACGATGGGATCCGGTATTGCACAGGCTTTTGCCCAGACGGAAGGATATGAAGTTTTCCTTTGCGATATCAATGAAGAATTCGCGGCAAACGGCAAAAACAAGATTGCAAAAGGTTTTGAAAAACGTATTGCAAAGGGCAAAATGGAGCAGGATAAGGCAGATGCTATCCTGGCGAAGATCACAACAGGCGTAAAAACAATCTGCACAGACTGCGATCTGGTTGTGGAAGCTGCCCTTGAGGTAATGGACATTAAGAAACAGACTTTCAAAGAGTTACAGGATATCTGTAAAAAAGATTGTATCTTTGCAACCAATACTTCTTCCCTTTCTATTACGGAAATCGGCGCTGGGCTTGACAGGCCGGTTATCGGTATGCATTTCTTCAATCCGGCTCCGGTTATGAAGCTGGTGGAAGTAATCGCAGGGCTGAATACTCCTGACGAAGTAGTGGAAAAAATTAAGACTATTTCCGAAGAGATCGGAAAGACGCCGGTACAGGTAAACGAAGCGGCAGGTTTTGTCGTAAACAGAATTCTCATTCCTATGATCAACGAAGCGATCGGTATTTATGCAGAAGGCGTTGCTTCCGTAGAAGGCATCGACAATGCGATGAAGCTGGGCGCAAACCATCCGATGGGGCCGCTTGCTTTAGGCGATCTGGTCGGGCTCGATATCGTTTTAGCTATTATGGAAGTGCTTCAGGCAGAAACCGGCGATCCGAAATACCGTCCTCATCCGCTTCTTAAGAAGATGGTACGCGGCGGACAGCTGGGCCAGAAGACAGGCAAAGGCTTCTACGATTATTCAAGATAGGAAAATATAAACAAAGATATGGAGGAAATAAAATCATGGATTTTATGTTAACAAAACAACATGAAATGGCAAGAACTCTTTTCAGGGAATTTGCTGAAAAAGAAGTAAAGCCTTTGGCGCAGGAAGTTGACGAAACAGAAGTTTTCCCCAGAGGAACCGTTGAAAAAATGGCAAAAGCAGGATTCCTGGGAATTCCGGTACCGAAGGAATATGGCGGACAGGGCTGCGATATTTTAACCTATGCTATGTGCGTGGAGGAACTTTCGAAAGTCTGCGGTACGACAGGCGTTATCGTTTCCGCGCATACTTCCCTCTGTTGCGACCCGATCCTGACCTATGGTACGGAAGAGCAGAAACAGAAATATCTGCCTGACTTGGCAAGCGGCCGGAAAATCGGCGCATTCGGCCTTACGGAACCCGGTGCAGGAACAGATGCGCAGGGACAGCAGACAAAAGCAGTTCTGGAAGGCGATGAGTGGGTTCTGAACGGCTCCAAGATCTTTATCACAAACGGTAAGGAAGCGGACGTGTACGTTATCTTTGCCGTAACGGGAATGATTGAAAAACGTGGCAGAATGTCGAAAGAGATCACCGCTTTCATCGTAGAAAAAGGTACGCCCGGCTTTACATTCGGTACGAAAGAGAAGAAAATGGGTATCCGTGGTTCTTCTACATATGAATTGATTTTCACAGACTGCAGAATTCCGAAGGAGAATATCCTTGGACAGCAGGGCAAGGGATTCGGCATCGCTATGCATACGCTGGACGGCGGACGTATCGGTATCGCTTCCCAGGCTCTTGGTCTTGCAGAAGGCGCTTTGGAGAGAACCGTGGAATATGTAAAGGAAAGAAAACAGTTTGGACGCTCCATTGGACAGTTCCAGAATACCCAGTTCCAGCTGGCAGATATGGCTACTAAGGTAGAAGCGGCACAGTTACTTGTTTATAAAGCAGCAATCGCAAAGAACACCCAGAAGGTATATTCCGTAGAAGCGGCAAAAGCAAAATTATATGCGGCGGAAGTGGCTATGGAAGTTACCACAAAGGCAGTACAGCTGCACGGCGGCTACGGCTATACAAGGGAATACGATGTAGAGCGCATGATGCGTGATGCGAAGATTACGGAGATTTATGAGGGGACAAGCGAAGTGCAACGTATGGTAATCTCTGGCGCATTATTGAAGTAAGGACTTCGCAATATCGTAATTACAGAGAAAATGAAAATCTAACGAATATAAGGAGTGGAAATACAATGAAAATTGTTGTTTGTATTAAACAGGTACCTGATACAAAGGGCGGCGTTAAGTTTAATCCCGACGGTACACTTGACAGGGGCGCGATGCTTACGATCATGAACCCCGATGACAAGGCTGGCCTCGAAGCGGCTCTTAGATTGAAAGACGAATACGACGCGGAAGTAACCGTTATCACCATGGGTCTTCCCAAAGCAGAGGAAGTTCTCCGCGAAGCGATGGCTATGGGAGCTGACAAGGGCATCCTTGTAACCGACAGGGTTCTTGGCGGCGCAGATACATGGGCGACATCCCAGACATTGGCGGGCGCGATCCGCAATCTGGAATATGACCTGATCATCACGGGCCGCCAGGCAATCGACGGCGATACCGCACAGGTTGGCCCCCAGATTTCCGAGCATTTGGGAATTCCGGTTATTTCTTATGCACAGAAGATCCAGATCGAAGGCGACAGCGTGATCGTTGAGCGTCAGTTCGATGACAGATACCATGTGTTAAAAGCAAAAATGCCTTGTCTGATTACGGCGCTTGCTGAATTAAATGAGCCTCGTTATATGACTCCTGGCGGAATCTTTGACGCATATAAAGCGGACATCACCGTATGGGGCAGAGCAAACCTGGTCGATGTGGAAGATTCCAACCTCGGCCTGAAAGGTTCTCCGACACAGATCGCTAAGGCTTCCGACAAAGTAAGAAAAGGCGCAGGAGAGAAAGTTGCCCTGGATCCTACGGAAGCGGTTGATTACATTATCGACAAGTTAAAAGTGAAACACGTAATATAAAAAATTAGGAAAAGTGTGGTGAATGAAAATGAATATAGCAGAATATAAAGGAGTATTTGTCTTTGCACAGCAGGTAGATAACAAACTGAGCGGAATCGCTCTGGAACTGATCGGCAAAGGAAAAGATCTTGCAAAGGATTTGGATACAGAGGTTACGGCAGTATTGGTTGGCCATGAAGTAAAAGACCTTGCAGACGAACTCGCAGCATACGGCGCAGACAGGGTAATCCTTGTAGACGATCCTGAATTAAAGGAATATAGAACAGAACCTTATGCACATGCGCTCTCTTCCGTTATCGAAAAATATAAACCGGAAATTTTCCTGGTAGGCGCTACGGCAATCGGCCGTGACTTAGGTCCTCGTGTATCCGCAAGAATCCATACAGGACTTACCGCAGACTGTACACAGCTCGATATCGGCGATTTCCCGATGAATCCGATTCCGGGAAAAGAGCAGCTTCATAACCAGCTCTTAATGACTCGTCCGGCATTCGGCGGCAACACCATCGCTACGATCGCATGCCCTGAGTTCCGTCCCCAGATGGCGACGGTACGTCCCGGCGTTATGCAGAAAGCTCCTAAGGTAGAAGGCGCAAAGGCAGTAGTGGAAGAATTCAATCCTGGATTTACGCCGGATGACAAATATGTAGAGATTCTCGAAGTAGTAAAATCCGTTGTGGATACCGTGGATATTATGGATGCAAAGATCCTTGTTTCCGGCGGCCGCGGCGTTGGAAACCCGGAAAACTTCAAACTCCTTGATGATCTTGCAGAAGTACTCGGTGCAACCGTAAGCTGCTCCCGTGCAGTTGTGGATGCAGGATGGAAGCCGAAGGATCTCCAGGTAGGCCAGACCGGCAAGACAGTACGTCCTAACGTATACTTCGCGATCGGTATCTCCGGTGCGATCCAGCACTTGGCAGGTATGGAAGAATCCGATCTTATCGTTGCCATCAACAAAGACGAGACAGCTCCTATTTTCGATGTAGCTGACTATGGCATCGTTGGCGATCTGAACAAGATTGTTCCCGCCCTGACAGAAAAACTGAAAGCAGAGCTGGCAAATAAGAACTAAGATATAGTAAAAGAGCCGTTGCAGAGCAGCGGCTCTTTTGTTATGCATAATCTTTTCCAATTCCGCTTATATTGAAATAAGACGTGGCAGCCGGAGAGCCGGTGGAAAGCGGGAAAATGACAATAGCAATGTTGCCGGAGATATCGGGGTTATCATTCGGTGAGTTTTTGAACAGGCTGGCGGGGAATCCGCCCCTCCAAGTGACGACTTTTTTGGTTTTGGGAACTATTTTGGTAAACGGGGCGACAGATGCGCCGAATGCGATCGCGTCCCTGGTAGCATCCGGGGGAATGGAACTGAAAAAAGCAATTCGAATGGCCGCTTTTTTTAATTTTGCCGGTTTGGCTCTGATGGCTTCGTGGAATGCCAATGTGGCATTTACCATTTATCATATGGTGGATTTCGGAGGAGATCCTGAAAAAGCGCTGACCGCTTTGTGTGCTGCGCTGGCCGCTATTATCTTGTGGGCATCCGCCGCCTGGTGTTTTGGGATACCTACCAGCGAGAGCCATGCGCTGATTGCAGGGTTGACAGGGGCGGCAATCTCCATTCATAAGGGATTGGCGGGCATTCATTGGGAGGAGTGGATAAAAGTTGTGTATGGCCTGTTTTTTTCGGGTATATTAGGGTTGGGCATGGGTTTTGCGGGAGGAAAATATCTGCTGCTGTCCGGAAAAAGAAATGGGCGAAGAGCGGAATATGGAGAAGCGAAGCACAGGAATGGAAAACGATTGGGGGACAACCGGCCATCTGTGCGTAATCAGAAGGGAATGGAACGGATGCAGACAGCCGGAGCAGCGGCTATGGCATTTATGCACGGCGCGCAGGACGGGCAGAAATTCATGGGAGTATTTTTGATGGGCATTTTTTTGGCAGGAGGAAGGGCGTCCGATGGAAGCTTTTCCGTTCCCTTATGGATGACGGCATTGTGCAGTGTTGTTATGGCGGCCGGTACGGCGGCCGGGGGAGAGCGGATTATAAAAAAAGTGGGAATGGAAATGGTAAGGTTAGAGAAACTTCAGGGAATTGCATCGGACGCTGCCGCCGCTGTCTGCCTTCTCTTTGCCAGTTGGATCGGTATTCCTGTCTCCACGACCCACGTAAAGACGACTTCTATTATGGGAGTGGGGCTGGCAACCGATGCGGAAGCTGTTGATATGGCAGTGATAAAGGAAATGCTTTTGGCGTGGGTGATTACCTTTCCCTGCTGCGGCTTGATCGGATATATAACGGCAGAATGGTTCGGAAAACTGGTATAGAGGCATAAAATCTGCAAAAAAAAGAAGAAAAAAATCGAAAAATAGGAAAAAAGTCATTCTTCTCAAATTTTTAATAAGTGATATAATTATGTCGATAGCTGTCGCTTGACGTCGGTGTACAGCTATATTATTTTTTCTATTTTTTGTTTGAGAAGTGTATTTTATAAGGTATGGGTAAGGGAACAGATAGCGGGGCACAGGAAAAAAGGAGAATGTATGGAGGGAAGGGAGAAGCTGATCGATCAGCTGACCGGAATTTATAATCTGGAAGGTTTTTACAAAGCGACGGAAGAACTTTTTGCAAAAAATCCGGATAAGGAGTATATCATCGCCTACTGGGATGTACAGCGGTTTAAGGTGATCAACGAATTGTTTGGAAGAAGTGCAGGAGATGAAGTATTAAAAAGTATGGCGGATCGGATACGTGTGGCATACAAAGGGGTGGAAGGAACTTACGGAAGGATGGAAAGCGATAATTTCGTAGCCTGTTTTCCTGCGGATCTTCTGGAGAAATTACGGGAATTCAGCGACTCCGGTGAAATTATATATACTTGTGAAGGCACGGAATACCGTTTTGCGGCATGTTATGGGCTGTATGTGGTAACGGACAGAAGCATAGGTATAGCATCTATGGTGGACAGGAGCCGGATTGCCATGGATACGGTAAAGGCGAATTATGTAAAGCCATTTGCTTATTATGATGAATCCATGCGGGAAAGCATTGTCAAGGAACAGATGCTGATGAGCGACTGCGATGCGGCCATCAGGGAAAAGCAGTTTGAGGTGTATTACCAGCCGGTTTGCAATGCTTCGGACGGAACGATTATAAGCGCGGAGGCACTGGTTCGCTGGAAGCATCCGGAAAGGGGGATGATCGCGCCGGATGTTTTTATTCCATTGTTTGAGCGGAACGGTTATATCAATATATTGGACAAGTATATATGGGACCGGGTATGCGCCATGCTGAAACGGAGACGGGATCAGGGGCTGGATATCGTGCCCATATCCACGAATGTTTCCCAGATGGATTTTTATAATAAAAATCTTTGTGAAGATATCATAGAAATCGTAGAAAAATATGAATTGAATCCGCAGCTGCTCCGGTTGGAGGTGACGGAGAGCGCTTATGCGGACGACCCGAAAAGAGTCCGGGAGATCGTGGAAAAACTTCAGAATTACGGGTTTATCATATTGATGGATGATTTCGGAAGCGGCTATTCTTCTTTTAATACTTTGAAAGAATTGCCTGTGGATATATTAAAAATTGATATGAAGTTTATGGATGACCTGGAAAAAGGGGGAAAGTCGGCAATTATACTGGAATCTATCGTCAGGATGACAAAGTGGATGAGTCTCCGGGCGGTGGCGGAAGGCGTGGAAACGGAAGAAGAACTGAATTTCTTAAAGAGCATAGAGTGCAACTATATTCAGGGTTATTATTTTTACCGCCCTATGCCGGAGAAGGAATTTGAAAATTTGCTGAATGATCCGGCGCTGGTGGATATCAAGAGCGCGGTGATGGTGGGTTCCAATGAGAACGATTTTTCCATTTTATATAGCGAAAGTCTGAAATCGGAGGGCGTATTCCAGAATATGCTGGGAGGACTCAGCATCTATGAGCGGGTGGACGATAGAATGGAGGTAGTTCGCGTCAACAAAGGCTACTATGAAATGATGAAAGCGGACAACATAGGAATGGTTGCGGAGGAACGCCTGATAGGGAAATACATGGAAGAAAAAGACTATCGGGAGCTTTTGGAGAAGTGCGCGGAAGCGGAGAAAACGAGCGATACGGTTCATGCGCAGATAAGGCGGAGGCGGTATGACGGAGAAGAGATATGGCTGGATGCCAAGATACGTTTTCTTGGGAACAAAGGAAAACGCAAAATGTACTACTTCTATCTGATGGACATTACCGCGATCAAGAAGGCGGAAGAAGAAGTATACCGCAATCGTTACAGCAAAGCATTATTCCGTGTGTTCGATAAAGTATACCGGCTTGATTACGATACCGGCTATGCGGAAGTGCTGCATTCTGTGGACGGGGACATGAAAGAAGGAGACCGGGTGTACTATCGGGATTTTTTTGATAAATTCCAGGTCAACATCGTGTCAAAAAACCGCACGGAATACAGCGACGCCATGAAGGATAAGGCAGTGATGGACCGCATATTGAGCGAAAGCCGCTCAGGAGGGCTTTCTGTCGATTACAGGATCAACAATCCGGAGAAAATGGGATTTGAATGGGTATCAGCCACCTTTTTTAAGGTGGAAACCGGACACGGGGAAGAACATTACCTTGTCTGCATTAAAAGAATATAGAAAAGGGCGGAAAAAGCGGGATGAAAGACGATGGCCAATTTTTTGATAAAAGTATGCTTTTTAATAAAAGCATGGAATATGAAACCGTGGAACTGGACGATGAGGATGGGAGCATCATAATCATTGACCAGACTCTTCTACCCGGGAAAATGGAGTTGATCCGGTTAAGGACGGCGCAGGAAATATGGGATGCCATTTATCTTCTAAGAGTGCGCGGCGCGCCGGCGATCGGAGTGACGGCGGCTTTCGGAATCTATCTTCTGGCAAAAGGAACGGATGCGGATCATTATGAGAGCTTTTACCGGGAATTCGTAAAGCAAAAGGATTATTTGAATTCGGCAAGGCCTACGGCGGTCAACCTGTCCTGGGCGCTGGAGCGGATGGAAAAAGTTTGCCGGGAGAATAAGGGCTGTGGGATAGATGAGATAAAAAGAGCTTTGAAGCAGGAGGCTCTTGCCATAAAGGAAGAGGATATATGGGTATGCAAAACCATTGGGGAATATGGCCTCAGTCTGGTGAAGCCAGGGGACGGGATATTGACCCATTGTAATGCCGGCCAGCTGGCTACCAGCAAATACGGGACAGCTACGGCGCCCATTTATCTTGGGCAGGAGAGAGGATATCATTTCCGGGTGTTTGCCGATGAGACGCGGCCGCTGCTGCAGGGAGCAAGGCTGACGGCTTATGAATTACAGGCTGCCGGCGTGGATGTAACGCTGATTTGCGACAATATGTCCGCCATGGTTATGAAAAATGGATGGATCAACGCCGTTTTCGTAGGCTGCGACAGGGTGGCGCTTAATGGGGATACCGCTAATAAGATAGGAACTTCGCTGGTGGCGATAGCGGCGAAACGGCATAACATTCCGTTTTATGTGTGCGCCCCTACGTCTACGATAGACAGAAACACAAAAACAGGCGGGGATATCCATATTGAGCAAAGACCGGAAGAAGAAGTAACCAGTATGTGGTATAAGGAACGGATGGCACCGGAAGGAGTCAAGGTATACAATCCGGCATTTGATGTGACAGACCATGATTTGATTACCGCAGTGGTTACCGAGTACGGCATTGCGAGAGCGCCTTATGAAAAGGCATTTCAGGAGATTTTTGAAAAAAAGGAAAAAGCTTCGGAGAACAGGGAATAAATAGGCGAAAGCCTTCGGAACCAGCACGGCCCGGCAAATGAAATTCAAATTTGCCGGGCCGTTTATATATTTTTTTATAATAGGAGACTACTTTGTTTTTTTGCTGTTCCGCTTAATGATATATAGTACTAAAAGCATCAATATGACTCCTGTAGGCAGGGAAATCCAGGCGCTTTGCGTAAAACCTGCCACGATATAGGTAACGAAGGAAACAGCTGCCGCCAGGACTGCGTAAGGAAGCTGCGTGGACACATGGTTGACATGGTTGCACTGCGCTCCTGCGGAAGCCATGATCGTCGTATCGGAGATGGGAGAACAGTGGTCTCCGCATACTGCGCCGGCCATACAGGCGGAAATGGAAATGATCATAAGCTGGGGATTGGATTCCGCAAATACGGCAACTACAATAGGGATAAGAATGCCGAAGGTACCCCAGGAAGTCCCCGTGGAAAAAGCGAGGAAACAGCCTACGAGAAAGATAATGGCCGGTAAAAAGTTCATCAAAGAACCTGCGCTCTGATTCATGATATCGGCGACAAATACGGCCGCCCCGAGACTGTCGGTCATAGCCTTTAACGTCCATGCAAAAGTAAGGATGAGGATCGCTGGAACCATTGCCTTAAAACCGTTGGGAAGGCATTCCATGCATTCCTGGAAGCTTAAAACCCTTCGGATCAAATAAATAATAATCGTAATAATGATAGCGCAGATGCTGCCGAGGGCGAGTCCTACCGATGCATCGGAGTTGGAAAAGGCAGCTACAAAGCCGGCGCCTTCAAAAAATCCACCGGTATAGATCATACCGATGACGCAGCATATGATCAGGGTGACGATGGGAATGAGAAGATCGGCCACTTTCCCCTTCGGATTGGCGGGGCCGGCTTCCTTTCCGGTATTTTTTTCACCCATGGAGAACAGGTCTCCTTTCAGAGCGTTGGCTTCATGGGATTTCATCGGCCCGAAGTCCACATTCATAAGGACGAGGGATACCATCATAAGAATGGTCAAAATAGCGTAAAAATTGTAAGGTATGGCACGGATAAATATGGAAAAGCCGTCCTCGCCTTCCACGAATCCGGATACGGCTGCCGCCCAGGAAGAGATCGGCGCGATAATGCAGACAGGAGCCGCCGTAGCATCGATCAGATAAGCCAGTTTCGCACGGGACACTTTGTGTTCATCCGTTACCGGCTTCATTACGCTGCCTACTGTCAGGCAGTTAAAATAATCGTCGATAAAAATAAGCACGCCGAGGGCGATGGTAGCAAGCTGCGCGCCGGCACGGGACTTGATTTTTTCCTTGGCAAAATGCCCGAAAGCAGCGGATCCTCCGGCCCGGTTCATCAGACTTACCATGGCTCCCAGTATGACGAGGAAAATAAGGATTCCTACATTGTAACTGTCGGAAAGCACGGCGGCAAAGCCGTCGTTAAAAATATGCGTGAGCGTGGTCTCGAAGGAAAATCCCGAATAAAACAGCCCGCCCACCAATATTCCGATAAAGAGGGAGCTGTAGACTTCCTTTGTGATAAGGGCCAGCACGATCGCCACGATCGGAGGAACGAGAGCCCAAAAAGTAGCATACATGGCAGGGATGTATTCCTCTCCGGCTTCCGCTGCAAATGCGGTAAGAGGTATAAGCGCCATGCAGAGCAATAAAAGTCCTGCTCCGTAATACAATTTTTTCTTTTGCGTTTTCATTTTATGTACCTCATTTCTTTTGAGTATGTATAATTATGTATAAATACAAAAGAATTCTATCACTAAATGGTATAAAAATGAAGTATTTTTTATATTTTTTCAAAAAATTCTATAAAGAGAGAATAAACAGGCCCTTACCGGAAAGGCAAGGGCCGTAAAAATATCATATGATTGCTAAAAACGATCGGAAATCCGGCATTAATATACCATAGCTTCTTCCTTGCCGGTCATAACGCGGATTGCGCCTTGTGCAAGAGCCAGAAGTTCATCTTCGCCAGGGTATACGGTAACCGGAGCGATAAACGCTGCACGTTCCTTCAAACCTTCTGTCACAGCTTTGTCATATGCGATGCCGCCGGTCATGATGATCTGATCCACTTTGCCTTTCAGAACACATGCCATGGAGCCGATATCTTTGGCAACCTGGAGGATAAATGCTTCGCGGATCTCCGCTGCTTTTTCATCACCATCATCCACCATCTTATCCACGTCGCGCATATCGTTGGTATTCAGGTAAGCGTTAAAACCGCCGTTTCCTACGAGCTTTTTATAAACTTCTTTTTCCGTATATTTTCCGGAGAAGCACATTTTGACCAATGCGCCGGTGGGAACGCCGCCCGCTCTTTCCGGGGAGAATGCTCCGTCACCGTCAACGGCATTGAATACGTCCACTACTTTGCCTTTTTCGTGAGCGCCTACGGAAACGCCTCCACCCATGTGAACAACGATCAGGTTCAGGGAGTCGTAAGAAACGCCTTTTTCATTGGCATAACGCTTTGCAACCGCTTTCTGGTTCAGCGCGTGGAAGATGCTGGCCCTGGGAAATTCGGGAACGCCGGAATATCTCGCGATAGGCATAAGCTCATCTACGACTACGGGATCTACGATATAAGAAGGTGCGCCGATGGAATCCCCGATTTCTTTTGCAAGGATGCCGCCCAGATTAGAAGCATGCTGTCCCTGGACGCCCACTTTCAAATCTTCCAGCAGATCGTCCGTAACGGGATAAGTGCCTCCTGCCACGGGTTTGAGCATGCCGCCGCGTCCGACGATGACATCGAGGGAGTTCATATCGAAATCTTTTTCCTTCATCAAATCCAGAATAATGTTTTTCCTGAAATCTTTCTGGTCTACGATAGAAGCATACCGGGCGATCTCTTCCGTAGAGTGTCTTAAGGTTTCTTCAAATAATAAAGTTTCGTCTTCGAATACGCCGATTTTTGTAGAAGTGGAACCCGGATTGATAATTAAACTTTTGATTGACATAGCCTATTCTCCTTTTTATATAATGAAATAATTTTATTTCAGGTATTCTGCTACAACTGCGCCAAGAGCGAGGGAATTTACCTTGACTTCCATGGAGTCCGAACGGGAAGTCAGGATAACAGGCGCTTTGGTTCCTGTTAAAATATTGCCGTTCTTTAAATTGGCGGTATGCACCATCGCTTTATAAACAAGATTGCCGGCGTGGATATCCGGGAAAAGAAGGATATCGGCGTCGCCCTGGATCGGCCTGTCGGTTGCGCCTTTATGTTTTGCCGCTTCCGCATCAATGGCAAGATCAAGGGAAAGAGGGCCGTCCACGATACAGTCGGTGATCTCCCCGTCTTTGTTCATGCGGGTGAGTTCCGCCGCTTCCACGGTGACGGGCATCTTCGGATTGACTACTTCCACAGCGGCGAGGGGAGCTACTTTCGGACATTCGATGCCGCAGGCTTTCGTGATTTCCAGTGTATTGTTAATGATATGTACTTTGTCTTCCAGAGTGGGATAAGGGATAAAAGCTACGTCCGTTAAAAACAGCAGATGATCGATGCCTTCCACGTCGAAAACGCATACATGGGATAAAGGTTTGCCCGTTCTAAGTCCGACTTCTTTGTCGAGGACGCTTTTTAAGAAATGTTTTGTGTCGATGAGGCCCTTCATATACATGTCGGCTTTGCCTTCATGAACCAGCTTAACCGCTGCAAGGGAAGCCTCGATATCGTCCTCTACGTTCACAATTTCAAAGTCGCTGATATCCACCTGGATGTCAGATGCAATGGCCTTGATTTTGGATTCATCCCCTACTAAGATAGCGTCTGCGATCTTCCTGTCTTTGGCCGTCCTTACAGCCTCCAGAACGGCGGAATCCTGCGCAACGGCAACGGAAACCTTTTTCATGGGGATTTCTTTTACCTTGGAAATTAAATCGTCAAAAGTTTTGCTCATTTGTCTGCACCTCGTACTCATGAATTTTTGTGTTTTACCTTACAATTAGGGTACAACTTTACTAATCGTTAAAATAATAACACTTCTTATAATTAAGGTCAAGGGGGGGAACACGACAAACGCATGAGTAAATAAATGATACGTTTGCCGCGGGCAATAACCGGGAACAGAGCCTTTGATTTCAGAATGCTACCATTGATTCCAGGTCATATAAATAACGGTAGTAAGGAAAAGAGTAATCCATATCAGAAGGCAGGTGGCGCGTCGGAATATGGATGCCTGTTTTTCGCAGGAAGGGCTGCCGGGGTTAGAACTGCGGACAGCCCTGCCGGTATCCGTGGAAGAACTGCCAGCCAGGCCGATAGAGATATAAACGAGGCAGATGACGATATAGCGGAAATCGCTGCTGCACGTATAGGGATATTTTAAGGAAAAAACAACAAAGCTTAATAAAACGGCCAAATAACCGGAAGCGAGAAAGAGAGCTTCACAGGCGGCTGAATGACGGCGTTGTTTTTTGGCGGAAATATATTTCCGGCATTGCGAAACGAGGAAAAGAACGGCCGAACAAAGGGCGGCAATGATGGCGAGAGGATATACGGCCTGGCAAAGAATAAGAGGCAGACCGGAAAGTTCCTGCGGATATACTTCTGTAAATAAAGAGGTCTGGAACATAATAACCCATGTGTTGTGGATGGCGTCGCCGCTTAAGGGATGGAAGGGAAAGGAAAAATGCCAGTCGGCGAATGCCGGAAGGCCAATTCTGTCCCAGATTCCATAATTTCCCGTATACATGACCGAAGCTTCTGTGGCTGAGGATATGCCGGGTTTGACATGAAAACGGATGAGGTTGCGGATGATCCAGGATAAACCGATTGATCCGGCAACGAGGGCGAACAACGCATAATTGCGGATGGACAGAAGAATGTCCCTGCGCTTTTCCGACCGGATGGTTCGGATAAAATCCAGCAGAAAAATAAGCCCTACAGGAAAGGCAATGACAGCGGTATTGATTTTGCAGAGCATGCCAAAACCTATGGAAAGGGCAATGAAAATCAGATTTTTAAGCGTTTTTTGCCTGATCCAGCAGAGGGAGGCATAGATACAACAGGCAAGAAGCAGGGTGGAAAGCATATCGTTATTGACGCTGCCGGACATGATCGTAAGGGCCGGATGAAAGGCGACAAGGAGCAGACCGGTATAAAAAGGCTTGCCATGCGCGCCCAGTTTCCTTAAAATAAGAAAGGTCAGGAGCATCAACAGGCCGGAATAGAGGAGGGGGAGAATCTGGAGATTTTCAAATGCCAGATCCTCAGGCATTCCGATTCCGGTCAGGAAGATCAGCCAAAGCCCGGATAACGCATAATGGAGGGGCGGATGGTAGTACGAAAAGAGCTGGTAAGGGTTCAGGTCGGGCAGCCGGCGGAATTTATAGATATATTCAATGTAGCCGATATGGCCGGGATTGATCTGGCTGGTGGCAATTCCCGTATAAACGCCTTCGTCATGCTGTCTGTCGTAAAGGCCCGACAGAAGGACATAACAGGAATGAAATAACATTCCTGAAAAAATAATGGCATATATGATTTTTTCTTCCGTCAATTTTCCTGCCCGGTGCAGAAAAAAGAGGGAAAAAGGAACTGCCGAAAAAAGCAGCAGACAGCCGTGCCATATAACATCCCGGGGAAGCCGGGAAAGCACGGGGATACCCTGGATCAGCGCAGATGCCAGGCAGAAAGTGAAGATAATAAGTAAGGTGGATTTTACATGTTTGCTTAATGGATTTGTCATAGGTATGGAACCCTTTCGTGAAATAATAACCTGCTTGCGCATCGGTATTATTTATTATAACATATTATTGACATTTTACGAACAAATCCTGCTCCGGCGGATGACGGCAGGCCAGACTTGGTTGATCTGCCGGGCAGATGAAATACATGGAATGAGGAGAGAAAACAGTGATGCAAAAAACTGGAGAGGCGCGGAGGGAGATGGGAAGAAAAAAAATAAAGAAGGGCTGGCCGGTATTTTGGATTATCCTTGGGGTGCTGGCGGCGGAGATTTTTATTTTTAATTTTTCCGCATGGAAGAGCCTGTTTTATAAGGAACGGGCGGTTTTTGAACAGATCGGCGTGGAAGGCGGGGTTGAAACAACGGAAGGATCAAGGGAATATGTGGTACCCGAGGGGATCTTGACTTTACACATTGCCGGAGTGGACAGGAAAATACATAATCTTTTCTTTGCCGTGGATTTTTCGGAAGAAGAAGGCATTCCTTATACGGTGACAATGACGGATGCGGGGAATTATTATCCCTATTCCCTGCCGGAGAGGATGCTGATGCCAGGAATCAGGAAAAGCTATTATACGAACGTCTATCCTTCCGGGAAAGCGGGAGAGGTAACGGTGCAATTTGCGGTGCCGGCAGGAAGCGTGGCGACGGTAAATGCAATCTGTGTCAATGCCCGTATTCCTTTTTTATTCAGCATAGGAAGAGTGGTTCTGTTGCTGGGCGCAGCATTTTTATTTTATCGGGCATCATGGAAGGAAAAAAGACAGCAGGAGGCGGAACGCTGTCTCGGAACGGCAAAACAGGCAATTATGATCGGAGGAACGGTTCTTCTGCTGACAGGGATGGCGTGGAAGCTGGCTCATGTAAATCCCATATGCATCGTGTCGCCCTGGCCCCATCACAAACAATATCAGGAATTGGCAGAAGCCATGGCAGAGGGACATTTTTATCTGGATTTCGAACCATCGGAAGGGCTTATCCAAGCGGAAAATCCCTACGATACAATCTATCTTCAGGCAAATGGCATCGATTACAGGGCGGATTATGCTTATTTTGAAGGAAAGTATTATGTTTATTTTGGCGTCGTACCGGAAATCTTGCTCTATTTACCTTACTACTTGCTGACGGGCGGGCATTTGTCTAATTATATTGCCGTCTTTCTGTTTTACAGCGGCTTTCTTCTGGCAGTATTCGCCCTGCTTTGGGAAATCGTGAAAAAATGGTTTCCGAAGACTCCTTTTTTCATTTATCTCATGATAAGCGTTCTTACCGTATGCGCGGGAAACTATTTGTTCGTAATTGCCAGACCGGATTTGTACGACACGCCGATTATGGCGGCCAATATGTTTACGGCAGCCGGGTTTTGGCTGTGGATCAGAGGAAAATATACGCTATCCGCAGGGAAGAGAAAGATATGTTATATTCTAGGTTCCCTGAGCATGGCCCTGGTGGCCGGATGCCGCCCGCAGATGCTTTTATTTTCATTTTTGGCCATCCCTCTTTTTTGGGAAGAAGTGATAGAAAAAAGGGAGCTGTTTGGTAAAAAAAATCTGTGGGATACGTTTTGCCTTTGCATTCCTTATGCCTTTGTAGCGGCAGGAATTATGTATTACAACGCGGCCAGATTCGGATCTCCGTTTGATTTCGGAGCGGCCTACAGTCTTACGAGCAATGATATGACGAAGCGGAGCTTTAATTTTTCACAGACATTGCTCGGGCTTTGGCATTATTTTTTCCGTCCGCCTGTAATTGGGAGCGATTTTCCTTATTTGGAAGGCGTTCAGATTGCATCCGGTTCTTATATGGGAAAATTAAATGCGGAATATACTTATGGAGGGTTGCTGGCAAGCAATGCGTTTTTGTGGCTCTTGCTATGGCTGGGAAGAGGCAGGGAACTGCTAAGGAAGAAGAGGATATATGGCATGGCATTGTCGGGGATTGTGGTATCGGCAGTTCTTGCCGTTGTGGATGTGACCGGAGCCGGAATCCTGCAAAGGTATATGGTGGATATGGTATGGGGCGTATGGTTCGCCGCCGTGCTTGTCTGCCTGGCGTTGACAGAAAAGGCGGCGGAGAAAGGCGCTATAAGGAAATGGACGGTCTGCCTGGCAGTCATATGTATTCTTCAGGCGTTTTATGGTTTGGGGGTGATCTTTGGAAATGGAGATCTGAGCGTGAATGTAAGAACATCTAATCCTGAATTGTATTATTGGCTGGAGGGGTTGATGAGGTTTTAAGGATCTACGATATATGAAGATTTTGGACTAAATGTCCAATCTTTTCTACCGTTTTTTCATTGACAATCAGGGAGCGGTAATGCTATTATAATTGAACAATATTCGTGAAAATGATAAATGACGTGAAACCTGTCGATCGGAATGCGATTTCCGATAGATAGGTTTTTTTGTCCCAAAACAGGGAGATACATTGCATCAAAAGAGGGAATTGAGACAGGAACAGAAGAGAATGAAGGAGAATATAGATGAAGAAAAAAAAGAGATTCATACGGATAACAGCCGTTTTGTTTGCAGCAGCGCTCGCCATGCCGGCCACATCTTATGCGAAAGAGGCAGAAAGGATATCGGGGAAGATCCATCATATACATACGGGAAGTCCTGAGGAGGGCGGAGGATGTTATGGTGAGGAAGTGAGGCACATTCACCAGGGGAGCGGGGAGAAAGGCGGAGAGTGTTTTCTCGCTCCGGTTTATCATGTCCACCGGGGAAACGAAAGAGGCGGAGAATGTTATCAAAAAGAGATAGTGCATGTTCACAGGGGAACGGAGGAAGCAGGGAAGGGTTGTTATGGAGAACCGGTTTATCACAAACATGAGGGAAGCGCTAATGCAAAGGGAGGATGTTATAGCCAGCCGGTCTATCATAAGCATACCGGAAGCACGGCGGGAAAAGGAGGATGCTATCATCAACCGGTCTATCATGTTCATACGGGGAGCCAGACAGCGAAGGGCGGTTGCTATGGCCAGCCGGTTTATCATGTCCATAGCGGAAATGCGTCATCAAAAGGTGGCTGTTACCAGAAAGCAGTTTATCATGTTCATGCGGGAAATGAAACCTCGGGCGGCGGTTGTTACGAGCCGGTAACCCACCAACATACGGATTCCTGTTATCGGGAAGAGGAATGTACTATGAAATATGAAGGGAATTTTCAGAAGGTGAGGGAAGAGAGCGGTTACTGCTATCATCATGGGAATACACTGGTCATGCATTTCAAGGGAATTTTCAGTCATATGGATTGTGGCATGGGAACGACGGAGGGAACCCATAGTACTTGCTGGACTTGCCAGCACATGAACAAAACGCATACTTATAGAAGAATCGTCTGCGGAAAAACGGATAAAACCGTAGAAAAATACAGACGTGTCTGTGGGAAAGAGACAAGTACCGTGGAATCGTGGGAGATTGGCTGCGGAAAAAATGGTTCCAGTGTGGAAAAATATGAATTGAACTGCGGAAAGAATGAAAAAACCGTAATTTCCTATGAGAAAAACTGCGGTAAGAATGAAAGTACTGTGGACAGCTATAAGACAGGCTGCGGGAAAACGGAAACATCGATAGAAAAATATAGATTAAACTGCGGAAAAACGCAGACAGATGTGGATGCTTATGCACTCAGCTGCGTAAAAGATGCAGAAACAATAGACGAGTATAATCTTTCCTGTGACAAGACGGAAGAAACGGTGGACAAGTATGCGCTTTCCTGCGAAAAGAGCGAGGATGAAAGTTATGCGGAATTTTTAGTGGTAAACCAGCATCCCGAATGGACGGGAAAAGACGTGGTTTTACAGGCGGCAGTTCATGATCCCGAGGGATTTCTTCAATTACCGGAAAGTCCCTTTTTGTGGAAGGGAAAAGAAGCGGAAGGCATATCGGCAGATGAAGTAAAAGTGAAAGAAAATGGGATATATTATGTGAGGCTTCTGGCAGAAAACGAGGATGTGGATAAAAAAGAATTGGTTTTATCCATAGAGGTCAGGAACATTGATGTGACGGCACCCGCGATAGAAGGGATCAGTTATTCGGGACAGGGAGAGAGAAAAAGCGATATGATTTACGTGACGGCAAAGGATGTTCAGCCGGATGGAAGTCCGGGAAGCGGCCTGGCTTCGGAAGCATATTCTTTTGACGGAGGAAAGAGCTGGCAGAAAGAAAACGGAATGGAATGGAAGGCAGGAGGAACCGTTTCTATTGCGGTCAGGGATCAATGCGGAAATGTGTCCGTGCAAAATATAGAAATAAAAGATATTGGAAATGAAGACAAAGACAGCGGGGAAGAAACCGAGGAAACGGAAAAGAAGGAAGAAGGAACGGAAGAAACCGAAAAGAAGGAGGAAGAAACGGAAGAGAGCGAAAAGAAAGAAGAAGAAACAGAAGGAACCGGGAAGAACGAAGAAAAGAAGGAAGAGACCGGGAAAAAAGAAGAAGGGGAAAAAGATAAGGAAGGAAATTCAGGAGGCAATCCGAACGGAAGTACAGGAGGAGATACGGGAAAAAACACGGGTTCCGAAAATAAGCAGAATGAAAATCAGGGCGCAGGGCTGGTGAAGATGGAAGAAGGGAACGAAGAGGATAAGCAACCGGACGAAAAAGAGCCGATGAAGAAAGGAAAAAGCAATTCCGAAAAAAAGAAGAAGACGGAAGGAAAAGAGAAATCGGAGGAAGAGGAGAAAGAAAACGGGACGGAAAAAACCGGAAAGCGCAAGATCAGGATACCGGATAAGAGAAAAACATATGAAAAAGAAACCGTTCAGGCCAAAGTGCCGGAAAATGCAGCCATGCCGGAAGAAGGAAGTCATATCCGAGTCGCAAAGCAAGCGGAAGCGGCGGGAAGGGTAGTCAAGGCGGTTACTTTTACCATAAGCGGTATTATGCTGGCATCGGGGATGCTGTATCTGATTTATTTGATGTTTCGGAGCATACAGGTTTACGATTGCGATGGGGAAGGAAAGGCCAGATATGCCGGCAGCTGTATTATGAAGAGAACCGGGGATGGCTTTGAAGTAAAAATTCCCGATATGATATGGGAACATTCCGCTACGGGGCAGTATAGTCTGCGGCCGGGCAGGACATTTGTAAAAAGGAATAAAGGGAAAGAACTGACAGTAATAGCCGGAGAACAGAGAGGATCGGTATGGATTGATCGGGAAATTCCGTTCAGGGTGACAATGCATGTATAAAATGCAAAAAAATGAATATTAATTCTTGATTTTCCATGATGAACATGATATGCTGACCTATAGCTAAATTGGGTGCTGGAAACAGCATTGTAAAATGGAATCAGGAGGATGATATTATGAAGAAGTTATTAGCGATAATGATGGCATCCGTATTATGCCTATTTCTTTTCACTGCGTGCGGAGGAAATTCCGAAGAAGCTTCCGGGGAGGCGGCTCCGGCAGAAGAGACAGCGAATGCCGGAAACGAAGAAGAGGCTGCGAACGAAGAAAGTGCGGAAGGCCAGGGCGCTTTGGACGACGGAGTGCTGAACGTGGGAACAAACGCGGAGTTTCCACCTTTTGAATATGTAAATGACAATGGGGAACCGGATGGCTTCGATATTGCCCTGATCAAAGCGATTGGCGAAAAGCTGGGCGTTGAAGTACAAGTGGAAAATATGGAATTCGATGCTCTGGTGGCTTCCATCGGGAGAAAAATCGATGTCGCTATCGCCGGCATGACGATTACGGAGGAGAGACAGAAGATGGTTGACTTCAGTAATCCATACTATATAGCGGTACAGTATGTGATCCTGCCGGAAGGCTCTGCGATCGCAACGGCGGATGACCTGAAAGGGAAAGCGATCGGCGTACAGCTCGGTACGACAGGGGATATTCTTGCGGAAGATATTGAAGGGGCAGAGGTTGCCCAGTATAATAAGGCATTGGATGCCGTAAACGACCTGATAAACGGAAGATTGGATTGCGTGATCGTGGATAAGAATCCGGCGTTGGTATTTGCATCCAAATTCGAAGGAAAAGTAACGGCGGTAGATGGGGAACAGTTTGGTTTTGAAACGGAGGAGTATGCAATCTCTTTACCGAAAGGTGATACCGAACTGGCTGACAAGATCAATGCAGCGTTGCAGGAGTTGATGGAAGACGGCACCTTTGATGCGCTTGTGGAAGAATACATCGAAGGCGGCGGCAAGTAACGGATTGCCGGGAAGAGTTGCGGCCTGTTATAAAAACGCAAATCAGATGAGGAAAACAGAGGATAGCGGGATATCCGCTATCCTTTTTCCAAGTGACGCTTGAGAGCGCGCGTGGACAAGAATGGATAGGATAAGAAAGGATGGCATGAGATGCAGGCATGGTTGGAAAGGGTGGCAGAGATGTTCGATGCCGCATTTATTAGCGGAGACCGGTGGAAATTGTACTTGCAGGGGCTGGGAGTGACTTTGCAGATTGCGGCGTTTGCCGCAATATTGGGCATGATTATCGGTACGATTCTGGCGTTTATGAAACTGTCGGTAAGAAGAAACGGGAAAAAGACAATATTGGCGGTGATTGCCAATATCTACATAGATGTTATCCGGGGAACGCCTTCCGTACTTCAGCTGATGATCATGTGGTTTATCATATTTTACAGCGCTAAAAACCGGGTGGCGGTAGCGGTTCTTTCCTTCGGGATTAACAGCGGCGCTTATGTGGCGGAAATCGTGCGTGCGGGTATACTGGCGGTAGATAAGGGCCAGATGGAAGCGGGGCGTTCGCTTGGGTTGTCCAGAACACAGACAATGGTCTCCATTATTATTCCACAGGCAGTAAAAAATGTCCTTCCTCCTATCGGAAATGAATTTATCGTGCTGTTAAAAGAAACGGCGATTGTAGGTTACGTGAGCCTGACGGATCTGACAAGGGTGGCAAACCAAATCGCATCCAGGACATACGAACCGTTTATGCCATTGATCGGAGCGGCCGTTATCTATTTTGTAGTAATAAAAATACTGACAATCTTGCTGGAAAGGTTTGAAAGGAGGCTTCGTAAAAGTGATAATCGTTAAAGAACTACATAAAACATTTGAAAATAATCATGTCTTGCGGGGAGTAAATTATCATGTACAACAGGGAGAAAAAATTGTTGTGATCGGCCCTTCCGGTTCGGGAAAAAGTACATTTTTACGTTGTTTGAATCTGTTGGAAGTACCTACCAGCGGGGAGATCTGGTTTGACGGCGTGAATATCACCGACCCGAAAACGGATATCGACAAGGTGCGGGAACATATGGGAATGGTATTTCAGAATTTCAATTTGTTTAACAACCTGACGATCATGCAGAATATTACGTTGGCTCCGGTAAAGCTGAAAATCATGGAGAAAGAGGAAGCCGGAGAAAATGCGTTAAAGCTGCTCGAGCGGGTGGGACTTCGGGAAAAAGCGGACGCTTACCCGAGCCAGCTCTCCGGCGGGCAGAAGCAGAGAGTCGCTATTGTCCGTTCTTTGGCTATGAACCCGCGCGTTATGCTGTTTGACGAGCCTACTTCCGCACTGGATCCCGAGATGGTGGGAGAAGTCCTTGCTGTTATGAAAGGACTGGCAGAAAGCGGTATGACAATGGTAGTCGTGACCCACGAAATGGGATTTGCCAGAGAAGTAGGAACAAAAGTGCTGTTTATGGACGAAGGAGTCATCATGGAGGAAAATACGCCGCAGGAATTTTTCAGCCATCCAAAGAGCCAAAGGCTTCAGGACTTTTTGTCCAAAGTATTATAGGAAGGATTCCCTTGTCTTTCAGGGCTTCTAATAAATGGAAGCAGCAGATAAAGGGGCATCGTATATGCCAGGGAGTAGGCATAACGGAATTCCGAGGAGACAGGCGTCGCGACCAGCAAGGTCAGGATAACAGCCAGTCCGGGCAGGAACAGGATGAACCGCTGGTACTGCTTTTTGGCAAAAACGACAGCGATACAGCCGGTCAAAGTCCAGAACATAGCTCCCATGCTGAAAAGAAGTCCGTAAAGCGGGAGCATATCTCCCAGTTTTTGCAGGATTTCTTTTGTTTTTACGATAAAAGGGCCGCCGATCAGGGGATGGCTTGTAACGCCCGTTTCATTGGCGATAATGCCGTCGATATCCCCAACAGTGTATGCAACATCGGGATACCAGTAACCGATCGTCTGGTCGATGTATGCCCGTATATAAGTGGACGGATACCGGAGGCCGAGGGATAACCAGAGTTTCAAATATTCTCCCTTGTGTTCCGTCAGATAGCCGGGATCTCCGGCCCGTACCAGTTCTTTCATATTGTCGGCAAAACCGGGAGCGTACAATTCCTTAATATAGGTAGTATCTATGACTTTGTGGATGCTTTCCCATTCTTCTTCCGTCAACTCCTTATCTTCACAAATAACCCTTGCCGTCTGCTGCAAAGGAATACAGATGGATTCCACAAAGTCGGGCTGTACGACATGAAAGGCGTTCATTACCGGGATTTTTACGACCAGCGCTATGAACAGAATCACAAGATGCAACGGCAGCATTTGGATAAGATGCCGGCGAAAAGCATATAACAGGAAGGGCAGGGAAAATAAAAAAGCATACCATCCGTTGGTGCGGAAGAGGCATATCATGATCCCGGAAAGGATATAGATAATGCGGGAGGAAAGCTGCCCGGAATGAAAAAAGAACAACCGGGCAAGAGCCGTGGTAAAAAGCAGGACGGAACCGGAAAACATGACGTCTTTCCATACGGTAACGGCAAAAACTGCATGATAGGGAACGAGAGCATAAAAAGCGGTGATAAAATAACAAATATTGTTTTTAACGCCCAGCTTTAAGAGCGTGGCAATCAGCCAGGATACGCAGGCCGACAGAAAGCACATTTGGAATAAGGTAAAAAAAGCGAGGGCGGCGTTTTGATTTCCGGTCAGGAAAAATCCAAAGGAATAAAGCGCCTTTAAAACCATGGTATGAGCCCATGGATGGTGGTTGTTATATGGGATCATGGCAAGAACCTGTTCCAGCTGATTGACGCTGTCAGGAGTCATAATGGCAGGATATTCGTAGAGAAAATAAGGGAGCCAGCCGAGCAGACAGGCAAAAAAGCAAAAAAGCGGAATGTGCTTGACTTGTTTGGGATTTTCTGTCAAAGTATAAGGAACTAAAAGGATGAGCAGCAGAGAAAACGAATGGAAAATAAGAAAAAAGAACCCTATGCTGCAAACGGCCAAAATTACCAGCCTAAAAAGCCTGTGGTCGAGCCCGGCCGTTAAGGAAAGAGATTCGGCCAGAAGAAACAGAAGGGTAAAAGAGAAGGAAACAGCCAGGGCAACAGCGGTGGTATGCCTTGTATAGATTTCCTTTCGTTTTTCTTCGAGTTGTGAAATATATTTAAAATAAAGAAAGAACGTGATAAACAGTATAGGAGTCAGGATACTTCTGGAGGAAAGGCCGCAGGTACGGCAGACAGCCCAAAGCGAAAAAAAACTCTGGACGAGAAGGACAGGGATAACAAATTTTTTACTGTATGGGAAAGCGAACATAAATACCTCCGTGGAAAATTCTGAATTATATTTAAAAAATAATAGTATTTTTAATCATTAATGATATCATATAATGAATTGCGCAGAAGCGCAAGTATGTCATCGACCGGACAGCCGGAGGAGGAAAAGGATATGATTACTGTAAGCTTATGTATGATTGTAAAAGACGAAGAAGAAACTTTGGGAAGATGCCTGTCCTGCCTTTCGGATTTGGTGGATGAGATCATTATTGTAGATACGGGTTCGACGGATCGGACAAAAGAAATAGCTGCGGAATATACGGGGAAAATATATGATTTCCAGTGGGTGGATGATTTTTCGGCTGCCAGGAATTTTGCGTTCTCAAAAGCGTCCGGGGATTATATTTATTCTGCCGATGCGGATGAAATTCTGGATGAGGTAAACAGGGAAAGATTCCGGGTATTAAAAGAAAATATGATTCCAGAAGTGGAGATTGTCCAGATGTATTATACGAATCAGTTAAAGTTCCGTACGGTATATAACTACGATAAGGAATACCGGCCTAAGCTGTTTAAACGGTTAAGAAATTTTACATGGATCGATCCGGTTCATGAAACGATAAGGACGGCCCCGGTGGTTTTTGACAGCGACATTGAAATTATCCATGAACAGACGGAAAACCACGCAAAAAGAGATTTGGAAGCCTTGCACAGAGCTGCGGTGAGAGACGGTGTGCTGTCACAGAGATTGTTTGATATGTATGCGCGGGAGTTGTATTTGGCCGGGGACGAAGAAGACCTGAACAATGCGGAAGGTTTTTTTGAAAATATATGCAATGGCGGGACGGGCAGCAGCGAAGAATTAAAAACTGCCCTCTGCATTATGGTGCGAATAGAAAGGAAGCTGGGGAATATATCTAAGTTTTTCAAATATGCGGCAAAAGCGATTGCGGTAGGCGGCGTTTCGGAATTGTGCCTGGAATTGGGAGACCACTATATGGAGTTGGAAGATTATGAGGAAGCTTCCATATGGTTCTATAATGCGGCGTATGAGACGGAGAGTATTTTTGACGCCGGAAGCAGAGGCGGCAAGGCACTGAGGCGGATGGCGGAATGCTGCAGAAAGCTGGGAGCGCCGGAAAAAGCGGAACATTACGAGAAGAGTGCCGAAGAATGGGAGGACAAAGCGGCGATGGGCTGAACATCTGGCAGCGGTTTTTGACAGATAAATAAGAAGTGCAGAAATGAGGAGAAGATTGAAAATTGAAAATTTTCAATCCCAAGTTTGTGTCTGCGCGGCATCCACAAACTTGAAAGCCAGGCTGGCTTTGCGCAATAAAGCCGCGCAGAAATGGAGTAAAAAATGAACTGGGAAGATAATATCCGAAGAGTAATTCCATATATTCCGGGGGAACAGCCAAAAGACCGGAACGTGATAAAGCTGAATACGAATGAATGTCCTTACCCTCCGGCTCCCGGCGTGAGAAAAAAGGCGGAAGATTTTGATTATGAAAGGCTGCGCCTGTATCCTGATACGGAAGCGGGAGAGCTGGCGGAGGCTCTCTGCCAATATTATCATATTGGGAAAGAACAGTTGTTTATCGGCGTGGGAAGCGATGATGTGCTGGCAATGGCATTCCTTGCTTTTTTTCATTCGGGGAAACCTGTTTTTTTCCCGGATATTACTTATTCATTTTACGATGTCTGGGCAGAATTGTATCGTATTCCCTATGAGCAGAAAAAGCTGGATGAGGATTTTCGTATCGTAAAAGAAGATTATATGGCGGAGAATGGCGGGATCATTATTCCGAATCCCAATGCGCCTACCGGCATCCTGGAGCGGACGGAGATGATCGAAGAGATCGTGGCGGGCAATCCGGGCAGTATCGTGATCATTGACGAGGCTTATGTGGATTTTGGAGGGGAAAGCTGCCGGAAACTGATCGATAAATATGAGAACCTCTTAGTTGTGCAGACTTTTTCCAAATCAAGGGCGATGGCCGGGCTGCGCATTGGTTTTGCCATGGGGGGAGAAAAACTGATTCGTTATTTGAAAGATGTTAAGTTTTCTTTCAATTCTTATACAATGAATATGCTTTCCGTAGAATTGGGAACGGAAGCGGTAAGAGATGAGGAATATTTCAGAGGCACCGTAAGAAAGATTATAGCCACAAGGGAACGGGTGAAAAAGGAATTGGCGGATATGGGATTTACTTTCCCTGATTCCAAAGGCAATTTCATATTTGCTTCCCACAGGGATATTCCGGCGAAGCGGATATTTGAGGAATTGAAACGGCAAGGCGTTTATGTCCGTTATTGGGAGAAGCCGAGGATTGATAATTATCTGAGGATTACGATAGGGACGGATGAGGAGATGGATATTTTTATCCGCCATTTGAGGAGTATTATGAAAAAAGGGCCGGCATAAGGCGGCGGAGAGAAAGGAAAGGTTGTTAAGATGATTAAAAATGTTTTAAAAGGAATTGTAATCGGACTGGCGAATGTAATCCCTGGCGTCAGCGGGGGTACTATGATGGTATCCATGGGAATTTATGATAAGCTGATCCATTGTATCACGCATTTATTTTCGGAGTTGAAGAAAAGCATACAGTTTTTGCTTCCCATCTTTATCGGTATCGGCATAGCGGTAGTGGTCGTGCCTTTCGGCATTGAATTTTTATTTGCACAGTATCCCTTCCAGACAAATCTTTTGTTTATCGGCTTGATCATCGGCGGACTTCCTGCGGTGTGGAAAAAAGTGAAAGGAAATTCCGTAAAAGTGGGGCATATCCTATCCTGTCTCGTTTTTTTTGCATTGGTGGCCGGGCTGGCATTGGTAGGGGAGACGGAAGGAAATGCGGCGGATCTGTCTTTTAGCCTTGGTTCCGTTATCAAATTATTTGGCATCGGCGTGATCACATCCGCGACGATGGTAATTCCCGGCGTCAGCGGTTCCATGGTGCTGCTTTTGCTCGGATATTACCACCCGGTGCTGGAAACGATTACAAATTTTATCAAAGCGGTTCTGGCATTTGACATGAATGGAATCCTTGCGGGCATCGGAGTGCTTCTGCCTTTCGGCATTGGTGTGGTAGCGGGAATTTTTGTCATTGCAAAGATTATAGAGGTTATTTTTGAGAAATTTCCGCTGTATGCGTATTGGGCGATTATCGGGCTGATCGTTTCTTCGCCGGTGGCGATTCTGCTTGTCAGCGGGATGGGAACAATTACAATTGTATCGATTCTGACGGGAATCGTTTCCCTTGCGGTTGGTTTTGTAATCGCTATGAAGTTAGGCGACTAAATATGGCAGGAGGCGGTATGGAAGCATATACGGATTTTGCAAGTGTATATGATATTTTTATGGATGATACCCCTTATGAGGAATGGGCTTCCTATATCATGGATTTGCTGGAGGAATACGGAGTTGCGGAGGGGGATCTGCCGGAAGCGGAATCAGCGCGCCAGAAAGCGCTGGCCGTGGAGCGGAATGTAGTGGTAGATCTGGGCTGCGGGACGGGAACGCTGACGGAACTGCTGGCGGACAGAGGCTGCGATATGATCGGTATCGATGCTTCCCAGGAAATGTTGAATATCGCCCTGGAGAAGAGAGAAAAATCGGGAAAAGAAATCTTATATTTGTGCCAGGACATGAGGGAGCTGGAGCTGTATGGAACGGCGGGGGCAGTGATCAGCGTCTGCGACTCTTTGAACTACCTTCTGGAAGAGGAGGAAATGCTCCGGGTATTTCGGCTGGTAAATAATTATCTTTATCCGGGCGGAGTCTTTCTTTTTGATTTTAATACGGTTTATAAATATGAAACGGTGATCGGCGATTCCGTGATTGCGGAAAGCAGAGAGGATTGCAGTTTCATTTGGGAAAATTATTACGATGCGGAGGGGCAGATCAATGAATATGATCTGACTATTTTTGTAAAGACAGGAAATCAGGACGGGGAAGATATATTCCGCCGTTTTACGGAAACTCATTACCAAAGAGGGTATACGCTGGAAGAGATGCGAGGCATGGTGGAAAAAGCGGGGATGGAGTTTGTCAGGGCGGAAGACGCGGATACCCACGGAGAAGTAAGGGAAGAAAGCGAACGGATCTATGTGATTGCCCGGGAGTGCGGAAAGGACAGAAAATGAAAAGCAGGGATTATATGGTAAGAGCGACCGCTGCGGATGCGCAGATACGGGCTTTTGCCGCGACGACAAAAAATCTTGTGGAAGAAATGAGAAGCCTTCATAATACAAGTCCGGTAGTGAGCGCGGCTCTTGGCCGGCTGTTGACGGGAGGGGCTATGATGGGGGCCATGATGAAGGGGGAGAACGATCTGCTGACCCTTCAGATCAAAGGCGACGGGCCGATAGGCGGCATGACGGTAACGGCGGACGCACATGGAAATGTAAAGGGATATGCCAACGAAGCACAGGTCATCCTGCCCGCAAACGCCGCTGGCAAGCTGGATGTGGGAAGCGCCGTGGGAAAAGGGATTTTGCGCGTTGTAAAAGATATGGGATTAAAGGAGCCTTATGTGGGGCAGACTATATTGCAGACAGGGGAGATCGCGGAGGATCTCACCTATTATTTTGCGGTTTCGGAACAGACGCCTTCTTCCGTGGGATTAGGGGTTTTCATGGAAAAAAATAATACGGTAAAACAGGCGGGGGGATTTATCTTGCAGCTTATGCCGTATGCCGAAGAATCGGTTATTGCGAGGCTGGAAGACAATCTCCGCCAATTTCCGTCGGTAACGGCGGCGCTGGAAGCGGGAAAAAATCCGGAACAGATGCTGGAGGCCTTGCTGGACGGCCTTCCTATGGAGATCGTGGATACCATGGACGTGCAATATTGTTGCGACTGCTCCAAACAAAGGGTGGAACGGGCCATGATCAGTTTGGGAAAAAAAGAACTGGAGGAAATGATAGCCGAGGGAAAAGAAGTGGAGGCGGGCTGTCAATTCTGCAACCAAAAATATAAGTTTACGGTGGAAGAACTGGAAAGGCTTATTTTATAACCGGAAAAGGGCAGCGGTTGGAAATTCTCAGATCATAGAAAGGTATGGTTTACCATCATGAAACATGGATTTGTAAAAACGGCGGCAGTGACGCCGAAGATCAGAGTAGCGGATACGGTATATAATACAGAGAAGATCATTCTTGGAATAGAGGAGGCGGCCGGGAACGGGGCAAAGATCATCGTTTTTCCGGAGCTGTGCATCACCGGATATACATGCGCTGACCTGTTTTTGCAGGAGTTGCTTCTTCGAAAAGCGGAGGAGGGGCTTTTTGCCATAGCGGAGCATACGAGGGGGATCGATGCTCTTATTTTTGTTGGTCTTCCCGTAAGAAGGGAAAATAAACTTTATAATGTGGCAGCGGCTTTGTACCGGGGCGGGATTCTGGGATTTATTCCAAAGGCAAATATTCCTGCCTATGGGGAGTTTTATGAGAGCCGGCATTTTACGGAAGGAAACAGGGAGCCGGCGGTATATACTGTGAAAAGGGGCGGAGAGGAAGAAAAAATACTGTTCGGAACGAACCTGTTATTTGATATAGAATGTATTCGGGGATTGAAGGTAGGCTGTGAGATCTGTGAAGATATATGGGTGGCGGACTCGCCGGCGAATGCCCATGCGAAAGCCGGGGCTGCGGTAATCGTGAATTTGTCCGCTTCCAATGAGACGGTGGGAAAGGACGAATACCGGGAAATGCTCGTGAAATCTTCCAGCGCAAGGAATATTGCTGGTTACATTTATGCTAGTGCCGGAGAGGGGGAGTCGTCCCAGGATCTGGTGTTTGGCGGCCATAATATCATTGCGGAGAACGGGACGGTTCTTGCCCAGTCCAAAAAGTTCGGAAGCCAGATCGTCTATGGGGACATCGATATTCACCGGATATGCCATGAGAGGCGCAGGATGACTACCTACAGGCAGGAAGGGGAGGAACGGTATTGGACGGTAAAGGTTCCCATGAAAGAGGAAAAAACGGAAATAACGAGAACATTTGGCTGTATGCCCTTTGTGCCGGAAGAGAAAGAGAAGAGGGACAGACGGTGCGAAGAGATTCTTTCGATCCAGTCATGGGGACTGAGGAAGCGTTATGAGCATACGGGTTGTAAAAAGGCGGTGGTAGGTATTTCCGGCGGTTTGGATTCCACGCTGGCGCTGCTCGTAACGGTGCGCGCTTTTGATATGCTGGCTATCGGACGGGAGAATATCGTATCGGTGACAATGCCCTGCTTCGGAACGACGGACCGGACTTACGAAAATGCATGCAAGATGGCAAAGTCGTTGGGAACCAGTCTGCGGGAGGTCAATATAAAAGGGGCGGTCACCCGGCATTTTGAAGATATCGGACAGGACATGGATAAGCATGACATTACTTACGAGAACGGACAGGCGAGGGAGCGCACGCAGGTGCTGATGGACATTGCCAACCAGGAGAGTGCCCTTGTGGTGGGAACCGGGGATATGTCGGAGCTGGCTCTCGGGTGGGCGACTTATAACGGCGATCATATGTCCATGTACGGAGTCAATGCAGGAGTTCCGAAGACGCTGGTAAGGCATTTGGTACAATATTATGCGGACGCCTGCGGAAAAGAGGAATTGAGGGCAGTGCTGGTGGATGTATTGGATACCCCTGTCAGCCCGGAACTGCTTCCCCCTGTGGATGGAGCGATCGCGCAGAAAACGGAGGATTTGGTGGGACCTTACGAGCTTCATGATTTTTTCCTTTACTATATGCTCCGGTGCGGATTTGAACCGGAAAAGTTATATCGCATCGCCTGTATGTCTTTTGCAGGTCAATACGATAAGAAAGTGGTTTTAAAATGGCAGAAGACTTTTTACCGGAGGTTTTTCGCGCAGCAGTTTAAACGTTCCTGTCTGCCGGACGGGCCGAAGGTGGGAAGCGTCGCCCTGTCGCCCAGAGGAGATCTGCGCATGCCTTCCGACGCCTGTGGGCGCGTATGGCTGGAAGAATTGGAAAAAATCGATGGGGCGGGGACGAAGGAATGAGATAGTTCCGGTATTTGAAAGGGAAGTGTTAAAAAAAGTTGGCCAAGGGCCAACTTTTTTTATGGCTGCTCCGCAGTATTGCCAATCGCCGCAGCTTCCGCTTTTTTCAGGGATGCTTTGATAGCGTCTAAAAGCACCATAGAAGTATATTTGTTATCATCGGAATAGGTTATGCCGTCTAAGGATTGGTTTTCGCATATCTGGGATGCGAGGTCTTCAAATGCCGGTTCGATCAACGGATACATGGCAGATACGGCCTCATCCAGATTGACAATACGGATACTGTTAATGTTCGCTTCATCTACCGTAACTTCAATATCCACTATATTGTCGTTCAGAACAAGAGAAGTCGTATAGACACCGGGCATATAAGAGTTCGCCGGTCGCACGGTGTCGGTGTCTTTATCCTTGTTCTTTGGGAGGAACATGATGATAAGCAGTATAATGAAGAGTATCCCAAGAACGGCAAAGATGCCGGTATATATCAATTCTTTCAGATGAAGCACAACGATTTTTGTTTTGGAACTCATAGCAATATTCCCGCCTGTTTTCTTTTTACTATCATATTAAAACGGGGGGGATTTTATACCTAAATTTGTGGGTTTCCTGCCGGGCATGGGAGGAAGGGCATATGGAAACCAGCATGGCGGGAAGGGAGCGACGGGGACTTTCCCGCCATGCTGGTTTCCATACGCCCTCAAAAACGGATTTCCACGAAAATACGCTACAATGGTTGAATATCGGATATAAATCTGCTACAATAAACAGTGGATTTTTGTAAACGAAGGAATTTTACAGGAAAATGGCGGCGGAGTGAGAAAGAGGGCTGCCGGTTCAATCAGTGGATAACATAGGAGTTTGAGGATGAATATTGTAAATAAGGTTTTTGGAACTCACAGCGAGAGGGAATTGAAGCGGATCAACGATACGGTGGATAAGATCGAGTCTTTGAGGCCTTCTATGATGGAACTGTCGGATGAACAGCTGAGGGAGAAAACGAAGGAGTATAAAAAACGGCTACAGGAAGGGGAGTCTTTGGACGATTTGCTGCCGGAGGCATATGCGACGGTGAGAGAGGCGGCACGGCGCGTATTGAATATGGAGCATTACAGGGTGCAGCTGATCGGCGGCATTATTCTTCATCAGGGCCGTATCGCGGAGATGAAGACCGGTGAAGGAAAGACGCTGGTGTCAACGCTGCCGGCCTATTTGAATGCACTGGAAGGAAAAGGCGTGCATGTGGTAACGGTCAACGACTATCTGGCAAAGCGAGATGCGGAATGGATGGGCCAGGTGCATGAGTTCCTGGGACTTAAGGTCGGCGTGGTGTTGAACGACATGAAATCCGACGAGCGAAGGGAACAGTATAATTGTGATATTACCTATGTGACCAATAATGAACTCGGGTTTGATTATCTGAGGGATAACATGGTGATTTATAAAGAATTGCTCGTGCTGCGGGAGCTGCACTATGCGATTATCGACGAGGTGGACTCGGTATTGGTGGACGAGGCGAGGACGCCGCTGATTATTTCCGGGCAGAGCGGAAAGTCCACGAAGCTGTATGAAGCCTGTGATATTCTGGCAAGACAGTTAAAGCGGGGGGCGGATATGGAGGCCCTTACGAAGATGGACGCCATTATGGGCGTGGAACGGGAAGAAACGGGAGATTTTATCGTTAATGAAAAGGATAAAATTGTCAACTTGACGGCGGAAGGCGTGGCAAAGGTGGAGAGATTCTTCCAGATTGAAAATCTGGCGGATCCGGAAAATCTGGAGATCCAGCATAATATCAATCTGGCGCTGCGGGCTCATAATCTGATGTTCAGAGATCAGGACTATGTGGTGAAGGACGAGCAGGTTCTGATCGTGGACGAGTTTACAGGGCGCATTATGCCGGGACGGCGTTATTCGGACGGTCTTCATCAGGCGATTGAGGCAAAGGAACATGTGAAGGTAAAGAGAGAGAGCAAAACGCTGGCGACGATTACTTTCCAGAATTTCTTTAATAAATTTGATAAAAAGGCCGGAATGACCGGTACTGCATTGACGGAGGAAAAAGAATTCCGCGATATTTACGGGATGGATGTTATTGAGATTCCCACCAATATGCCTGTGGTCAGAAAGGATTTGCAGGATGCGGTTTATAAAACGAGGAAGGAAAAGCTTCACGCGATCGTGGAAGCGGTAAAAGAGGCGCATGCCAAAGGGCAGCCGGTGCTGGTAGGTACGATTACGATTGAGGCGTCGGAGGAAATCAGCCGTATGCTGACAAAAAACGGCATCGTCCATAAGGTGCTGAATGCCAAGTTCCATGAGCTGGAGGCGGAGATCGTTGCGGATGCGGGCGTTCATGGGGCGGTTACCATCGCTACTAACATGGCTGGGCGTGGTACGGATATTAAGCTGGACGACGAAGCAAGGGCAGCGGGCGGCCTGAAGATCATCGGTACGGAGCGGCATGAGTCCAGGCGTATTGATAATCAGCTCCGCGGGCGAAGCGGACGCCAGGGTGATCCCGGTGAATCGAAGTTCTATATTTCCCTGGAAGATGATCTAATGCGCCTGTTTGGTTCGGAGCGGCTCATCGGCATGTTTAACGCGCTGGGAATACCGGAAAATCAGGAGATCGAACACAAATCGCTGACAAAAGCCATCGAGTCGGCGCAGAAAAAGATAGAAAATAACAACTTTGGCATTCGTAAGAATCTGCTGGAATACGATCAGGTGATGAATGAGCAGAGGGAGATTATTTACGAAGAGAGAAGGCAGGTTTTGAGCGGCCAGAGCATGAGAGACTCCATTTTCAAAATGATTACGGACATCGCGGAAAATGCCGTGGATATCAGCATCAGCGACGATGTGGATATCGATGACTGGGACTTTGGCGAGCTGAATACGCTTTTGCTGCCGACGATACCGCTGCGCCCGGTGAATACGGGCCGCGTATTAAAGCCGAAGAAGAATAGCCTGAAGCAGCAGTTGAAGGAAGAGGCGGTGAAGCTGTATGAAACGAAAGAGGCGGAATTCCCCAATCCTGAGGCAATGCGTGAAATCGAGAGGGTGATCCTCCTGAAAGTGATCGACCGGAAATGGATGGATCATATCGACGATATGGATCAGCTGCGCCAGGGCGTGGGCCTACAGGCATACGGGCAGAGGGATCCTTTGGTGGAATATAAGTTGAGCGGCTATGAAATGTTCGATGAAATGACCCAGAATATTAAAGAAGAAACGGTAAGGCTTTTATTCCATGTACGTATCGAGCAGAAAGTGGAAAGAGAGCAGGTTGCAAAAGTGACCGGAACCAACAAGGACGATTCGCTGCCAAAGGGGCCGGTTAAGAGAGAAGCGGAAAAGGTATATCCGAACTCGCCCTGCCCTTGCGGAAGCGGTAAAAAATATAAACAGTGCTGTGGTAAGAAATAACGTGGGAAGTACTTCTTGGCGAAACAGCATGATATAATTTAAAAAAATAAGAAGAAAGTGTGGTGAACGTTAAGTGGTAGAATTGGATCAGATGAAAACAGAATTGCAGACCTATGAAAGTCCGCTTGCGGAAGTGAGGGATTCACTTTGACTTAGCAAATAAGTCAAGGCGTGTGGAAGAGTTGGAAAGGGAGATGGAGGCTCCCGGTTTTTGGGATGATCCGGAGATATCCAACCGTAAAATGAAGGAACTGAAAAACCTGAAAGATACGGTAGATACCATGCGGGGGCTGGAGAGCCAGTATGGGGATATCAAAGATCTGATCGAAATGAGTTATGAGGAAGAAGACGCGGAGATGGCGGCGGAGATCCGTTCCGAGCTGGATTCGTTTGTTTCCGTATTTGAAGCAATCCGTATCAGTACGCTGTTATCCGGGGAATATGATAAGGATAATGCGATTCTTAAACTGAATGCCGGTGCCGGCGGGACGGAAAGCTGTGACTGGTGCAGCATGCTTTACCGTATGTATACAAGGTGGGCGGAGCGGAAAGGCTTTTCGATTGAAGTGCTGGATTATCTGGACGGCGATGAGGCGGGTATCAAATCGGTGACGTTTCAGGTAAACGGGGAGAATGCCTATGGGTACCTGAAATCGGAGAAAGGAGTACACCGCCTGGTGCGCATTTCGCCGTTTAACGCCCAGGGAAAGAGACAGACTTCTTTCGTATCTTTGGACGTTATGCCCGATATCGAGGAAGATATGGATGTGGATATCAATGAAGACGATCTGCGCATCGATACTTACCGAAGTAGCGGCGCGGGCGGACAGCATATCAACAAAACATCCTCGGCGATCAGGATCACCCATCTGCCTACCGGGATCGTGGTGCAGTGCCAGAATGAGCGCTCCCAGTTCCAGAATAAGGATAAGGCGATGCAGATGCTGAAAGCAAAGCTGTATTTGCTAAAAAAGGAAGAAAATGCGGAGAAGCTTTCGGATATCCGCGGGGAAGTGAAGGAGATCGGATGGGGGAACCAGATCCGTTCTTATGTATTGCAGCCCTACACGATGGTGAAGGATCACAGGACGGGCGAAGAGTCCGGCAATGCGGATGCGGTATTGGATGGGGCGCTGGATTCGTTTATCAATGCTTATTTGAAATGGATAAGTATTGGCGGGAAGATGGCGGAAGAATAAAGGGGAAAGGAAACGATCATGTTTAAGAGCATGGTCGTTTCCTTTTATTGTGTGCCGAGCATGGCGCTAATCTTACTGGTGAAAGTCCAGTCACGGG
>OFHB01000148.1_pt1 | contig 50765 bp, 31 predicted proteins | sample 1521881 | NCBI WGS metagenome assembly OFHB01 (sample SAMEA3504090, study PRJEB24116) | mouse gut metagenome | biome: mouse gut; feature: mouse-associated habitat; material: faeces | place: Denmark | collected 2011
TCCTGCTCCAGCGGTTCGCCTACCGAACCGTATGGTTCGATGCCGCCATGGCAAAAGCCTTCTACCGGGTACCCGAAAAGGAAATCCGAAACGCCGCAGCCAGCCTGGTGTCAGAGGGCATCCTAATCCCCCGGGAATCCGGTTACCTACTGAAAAGCGATGAAGCCCTCCTGCGGGACTATGCGCCCAGGGACATCCGCTCCGTCTACGCCCTCCATCGGAACGATTTCCTCTACAAAATTCACGAGCCCGCCCTGAAGCAGATGGCCAGGAATCTGACCGACGGCCTGCCCTACGACTGCGAGCCCCTACAGTACCTGCTGATAGACGGCCGGTTCCACGGTGCCGCGGCAGGCCATTTCCGCTACGGCCCCTATGACCTGAACGACATCGTCTGCGACCTGCCCGACGCGGAAAACCGCCGGGAAGAAATCCTCCAGGCCGTCCTGGCCGTGAACCCGGGCGGACAGCCGAAACGGTTCCTGGGAAAAGACCTTTCGCCCCAAAACAACCTGTAGTCTGCCCCATACCCGCTTTTGCATAAAGGCTCCATCAGCTTTACCTGGAACGCCCCCGAACCACATCCTCCACCACGCCGCGGATCAGCTCCAGCAGCGCCGATTCCGCCCGCTCCCCCGGTGCCAGCGCAGTCTGCGGCACATAGGAAATCCCCCGCACTTCCCTCCCGGTCAGCGTCCCATACCAGGTCAGGGCCAGGGCGTATCTGCCGTACAGATAACTCATGTGGAAGCCGTCCCTGCAGAGGGACAGTCCCCCTGTCTCATATCGGAAAGGCTCTTCTTTCCGCAGCCTCTGGATGACATCGCCAGAGGGAATCAGCGGAACCCCCACCCGGGCCGCAGCCGTCTCATAGGCATGGCTCAGACGCCGGAACATTTCCCGCTGGTCGTTATTGTACCTTGGGAAATTGCCATGGGTGCTGTCTATCTCATAAGCCCAGGTCTTGTGCAGCAAAATCCTTGCTGCCGGGCACCGCTCTTTCAGATATCCCGCCATCTTGCTCAAAAAAGGCTCATAAGTATCCGGCCATCCGCTGTCATGGCTGGCCTGCTGGGTCACGATGAAGTCCCACTCTTCTTCCGCCAGCGCCTGTGAAATGGACACATAGCGCTCTTCCGACTCCCCGTTCAGCTCATACAGATACGCCGTCTCGTCCGCCTGAATGTTGCCCCAGTGCCGCTCCAGGCTGCAGCCTCCGATATACAGATTGACCACCTTCATCTCCGCCCCGTCCGATGCCGCAATCCGGTGCAGATAATGGGTGGCATCCTGTGAGAAACTGTTTCCGATTGCCAGAACCTTCACCATCCTCTTCCCTCTCCTCTCTTCTTTCTGTGCCATCTCAAAACGACTTTACAATCCGTTAAACTGAATCCATCCAATCACAAAAAGGTGCTAGTATACATAAGACAGCCGTCTGCCGCAAACCATACACCACATCTATCGCCGCACAGTAAGGAATTGTCTACAAATAACTGCTGCAAGTTTATGGCAATTTTTATTGTATTTCCGGGCTTTTGCCTGAAGCAATTGCAGCAGTTATTTTCCGACAATTCCTAAACGACTGCATAGATTGCCAAATAGAAAACCATCCACAGCATCTGTGTCCGGAATTTCCCCCTGTTTTCCGGCTGTCCGCTACCCGCAGCATGACAAGCCCCCAAGCCAGCGACCACATGACGCTCGTCTGATTCAAGACATTTCCATACCTTTTTTCTGATTCTGTCCGACCTTATTATAAGCCATTTTCAGCGGCCGCGCAATCCTGAAAAAAGGCAGGCACTTAAAGCTAGAAAACGAATAGCCGCATAGTCGTTGACAAACCAGACCCCCCTTACGTATAATATAAGAAACACTATATCTTATACATAGGAGGGTAAGATAACATGAAAAGCATTCGCACCAAAATCACCTTATGCCTCATCGCTACCGTGGTGACGGCATTATTTGCTGCGGGCATCTCCGGCATCATTCCCAATTACCACAGCACCATCGACACCGTGGACCACATGATGAGCGAGACCGCAGTCCTTGCCGCGGAGCGGGTGGAACAGGAAATGTCGGCATACAAGAACGTGGCCATGGACACAGGCTGCATTCCCCAGCTGTCCGATCCGGAAGCATCGGTGGAGGAGAAAAAATCCATCATCGACGAACGCTGCGCCATGCATAATTTCCAGCGCGGCAACATCATCGGCCCGGACGGCATCAGCATCTTCGACGGAAAGGACTATTCTGACCGAAATTACGTACAGCAGGCCCTGCAGGGCAATATCTATGTGTCGGAACCGCTGATCAGCAAGATCACCGGAGAACTGTCCATCATGGTGGCGGCTCCCCTGTACGCTGACGGAATCTACGGCTCCTCCATCGTAGGCGTGGTATACTTCGTGCCCCCTGAGACTTTCCTGAACGACATCGTGTCTTCCATCCAGATCGGAGAGAACAGCAGGGCCTATATGATCAACAAATCCGGCGACACCATCGCCGACATCACCCTGGACACCATCACCGTCCAGAATATCGAAGCCGAAGCGGTCAGCGACTCCTCCCTGAAAGACCTGGCGGCCATCCACGAATCCATGCGCCAGGGCGAAAACGGATTCGGCAGCTATGACGGCACCACAGGGAAAATGTTCATGGCCTACGCCCCCGTGAACGGCACGGACGGCTGGAGCATCGCCGTCACCGCGCCCCAGATGAATTACCTGGCCTCCACCTACAACGGCATGGTGCTCAATATCCTGGTGATGGCGGGCGGCGTGCTGATCTCCGTCGTGGTGGCCCTGCTGCTGGCAGGCAGCATCAGCAAGCCCATGAAAGCCTGCGCGAAGCGGATGCAGCTGCTGGTAGAGGGCGACCTGGCCACTCCCATGCCCCAGATCCGCAGCAAGGACGAGACCGGCATGCTGGCCAATTCCACCGCCGCCCTGGTGACGGGGCTGGCCACTGTCATCAATGACATCAGCTATCTGCTGACCCAGCTTGCGGGCCAGAACCTGGATGTCCGCACCGAACATGAGGAAGTCTATGCGGGAAGCTTTCGGGACATCCTGCTGGCCATGCGCCATATGAAACAGGAGCTGAGCCAAATCATCCGTCAGGTGAACGGCTCCGCCAACCAGGTGGCCTCCGCCAGCAGCCAGCTCTCCTCCAGCGCCCAGACCCTGAGCCAGGGCACCGTGGAGCAGGCCAGCGCCGTAGAGGAACTGGCCACACAGGTCACCGAGATATCCTCCCAGGCCAAGCATACCGCCGGCAATGCTCTTGACGTCCGCGAACAGACCCATCAGGCCGGCGAAGAAGTCTCCCAGTGCAACCAGCAGATGCAGAAGCTGATGGACTCCATGGACAAGATACAGAACTGCTCCAACGAAATCGGCAAGATACTGAAGACCATCGAAGACATTGCGTTCCAGACCAATATCCTGGCCCTGAACGCAGCCGTGGAAGCCGCCAGGGCGGGCAGCGCGGGAAAAGGCTTCGCCGTGGTGGCGGAGGAGGTGCGCAGCCTGGCCGGAAAGTCCGCGGAAGCTTCCCGGAATACCTCCGTCCTGATTCATCGTTCCTCGGACGCGGTGAACGAGGGCTCCGTCATCGCCAGAGAGACTGCCAATATCCTGTCAGAGGTGGTGGACAGCATCCAGTCCGTGGTGGAGGCCATCGATGGCATTGCCAACATCGCCAACGAGCAGTCCGATGCCGTCTGGCAGGTCTCCGAGGGCATCAACCAGATATCCACGGTAGTGCAGAGCAACAGTTCCACGGCTCAGGAGGGCGCCTCCGCCAGCGAACAGCTCTCCACAGAGGCCGCCGGGCTGAAGCAGCTGGTAGAGCAGTTTAGATTGCCTACAGACTGAACATAAAGCGCTGTGAGAGCCTCCCTCCCACAGCGCTTTTTTCGGCCTGACGCACTATCATAGAGAAAGCCTGCCAGTCCCTGTTCCCCATATCCTATTCCGGGTTTCGTTTTCCATGCTTCTGACCATGCTTCTGACCAGTCTGCCGTACCTTTATTGCAGCTGCCCCAATATGGAGCTTCCAATGGTCCCCTCCGGCATCGCCACCCCGAAGTTGTCCGCAATCGTGGCCCCTGTCACCGCGAAGGTCTGCGTATCCTCCAGCCTGCCGCTGCCCTGGAAGGACGGCGAATATGCCAGGAACGGCACCTTTTCCCTGGTGTGGTCGGTTCCCGTATGGGTGGGGTCGTTCCCATGGTCGGCCGTGAGAATCAGCAGATCGTCCTCCCGGAGAAGCGGCATCAGCTCCCCCAGCTTCTCATCGAATTTCTCCAGTTCCCGGGCATACCCCACCACATTCCGGCGATGACCCCACAGCGCGTCGAAATCCACCAGATTCACATAGCAGAGCCCTCTGAACTGCCGCTTCGCGATCTCGATGGTCTGCTCCATGCCGTGTACCGAGCTTTTGGACTTGTTGGACTCCGTGAGACCCTCCCCGTCAAAAATATCGAAAATCTTCCCCACGGATATCACGTCCAGACCTGCGTCCTTCAAGGCGTTCAGGGCCGTCCTTCCGTAGGGCTTCAGGGCATAGTCGTGGCGGTTGCTGGTGCGCTTGAACTCGCCCCGCTTCTTTCCCACATAAGGCCTGGCAATCACCCGCCCTACCTTCCACTCGTCCCTCATGGTCAGCTCCCGGGCGATCTCACAGCAGCGGTACAGCTCCTCCAGCCCGAAAGTCTCCTCGTTTCCGCAGATCTGCAGTACGGAATCCGCAGAAGTATAGACGATCATGGCCCCGGTGGCAATCTCCTCTTCCCCCAGCTCCTCCAGGATTTCCGTGCCGCTGGCGCTCTTGTTCCCGATGATTCTGCGGCCCGTCCTGGCGGACAGCTCCTCTATCAGCTCCCTGGGGAACCCTGTCTCCGTAAATGTCTGAAAAGGCTTCGTGATGTGCAGCCCCATCATCTCCCAGTGCCCTGTCATGGTGTCCTTTCCGGTGCTGGCCTCCTTCATCTTCAGGAAATATCCCAGCGGCTTCTCCACCGGTTCCACCTGGCGCAGCGGGTGAAGGTTCGCCATTCCTAACTTCTGCAGATTCGGAATGACGAAGCTGTCCACATTTTGGGAGATATGCCCCAGGGTGTCCGTTCCGGCATCCCCGTAGGCGGCTGCATCCTCCAGCGCGCCCACGCCCAAAGAATCAATGACAATGGTGAAAATCCTGTTGTACTTTCTTTCGCTCATTTTTTACCGCCTTTCCGAATTCCGGATTACGGGAATCCAAATGCTTAAAATCATTATAAGCCATTTTCAGCGGGAACACAATCCTGATTTCAGAAGTCGCCCACCGAAACATCAGCACTAACACATCGGCACGGAAACATTGGCATTGGAAGAATATATCCATGAGACAAACAAATAGACAAAACCGGCAAATCAGTATATAATCATTTATAGGGCCGCGGCAAAGTTCCAGCCGTTTTCGTTCTGTTCTGGCCTTTTTTCTCTGGAAAGAAAATAAGCATACACGCAACCGGAGGTCTTCAGATGTCATCCACAAGATACAAAATATCCAACAGGAACATATACGGATTCAAAATCAACCTACCACAGACCATCCTGCTGCTTCCCGTCATGATGGCGCTGGCGCTGCTGGTGGAATTCGCCCTGGGGCCGATTCTGTATCCATTCTACCAAAAAGAAGCCGCCCTGGAAGAAAACGCTGTCGGAAACGAAGCCGGACAGGATATCCCCGTCGCGTCCTCTATCGCAGACATGGAGACCCTGGACGCCTTCACTTTGATTGTAAAGGGAGTCGTCATCAACAATGACACAGTCCGCAGCGGAAACGAAATCTACCATCGAGTCCAGCTGCCCAGCGGCGAAAAAGTCATCGCGCACATCAACAAAAAAGCCATCCAGGACACCGATGAGCCCGGCGTTTACCGTATGCCCACAGGCACCTGGAAGGAGTGGGATCCCCCTGCGGAAGTCATGATATTCGAGGATTTTCTGGCTTCCACGGATCACTATGTGGACATGTACGGGGACTATATGCCAGTGCTGACAGAGGACAGCTACACCAGAGCCCTGGGCATGAAAGCTTCTGTATGGATTTACGTCATTATCCTTTTGCTCTACCGTACTATCGGGGTGCGGCGCTGGCGTTTCGCCCCCGCCCTTTTCTGGAAAAGGGATCCTCTGCTGCCCCGGAACGACCTGGAATGCTGGTGCGCCTCCACCTTTGCCATCTGGGCCCACTCCTTTGACATGCTGGAGGGCTGGCCTTTGATTACGGGAGCCCACGGAAGCCGGAAAGTAGTCTCCAATTTCCGGAATGTGTCCCTGGGCCAGCAGTGGGGCATCCGGAACAGACAGGAAGGCCTTGCAACCGTGCACGAGCTGGTGGAAAAGCATGCAGGACAGTTGGACACCATGTACGCCGGCTGGGATCTGTGCCGCGCCACCCAGCTGTTGGGCATGATGTATCTGGTGAAGATGATTGACCGGGAAGAGTTGGATCGAGAATTCAGCCGGACAGGCAAAATCCTCCAGCAGCATTTCCACTCCTGGGACGAAATGGCAGAGAGCTACCTGAGCGGCTACGAGGCCTGGTGCGCCAGGACAGGCCAGAGTGACGCAGCCCAATATGCCGCAAGGCGCAGGGCCATTTACATGAGATTGAAAGCAAACCCGGACGGGCCCTACTCGGTGCCCTGGCAGACTGACCTGAACTGGACGCCGGGCGTAAAAGCCCAACGGACGGCATTGAACAGAGTCCTGTTCCGTTACCGGCCTGTCAAGTTCAATATAACCTAAAAACAGATACGATTTTCCGTCCAATCCTGTACACCGGCCCTTCCAGCTGTCTCCGGGCGTTTTTCAGCTCCTTCCGGATTTCTATGTGCTGGGGACAATGCCTCTCGCATTTCCCGCACTGGATGCAGTTGGAAGCCGCGGAGGATGTCCTGCGCATGGCGGTGCACATGAAATACTCCATCAGCGCCGCCATCTTTCCCTCGGAATAGCGGCGGTTGTAGGCCGCGAAGGTTCCCGGGATGTCCACGTTCTTCGGACAGGGCATGCAATAGCCGCAGCCGGTGCAGCCCACTTTCATCTTCGCGTTGATGGCCTGCACTACTTTTTGCAGCATGCCCTCCTCATCAGGGCCCAGCTCGCCCACGGACACCTCCGAAGCCGTCTTCACATTATCCTCCACCATCTCCCGGGAATTCATCCCGGACAGCACGCAGGTCACCTCCGGCTGGTTCCACAGCCAGCGCAGGGCCCAACCCGCCGGGGTATGCTTCACGGGATGGGCATCGAACAGCTTTTTCGCCTCCTCCGGCAGATTGTTCACCAGCTTCCCGCCCCGGAGCGGCTCCATGATGATGACAGGCAGCCCTTTCGAAGCGGCGTACTGCAGCCCTCTGCGCCCGGCCTGGGAGTTCTCATCCATGTAATTATACTGAATCTGGCAGAAATCCCAGTGGTATTCATCCACCAGCTGGCAGAACATGTCGGAATTCCCATGGTAGGAAAATCCCACCTGACGGATTTCGCCGCTGTTCCGCTTCTCCTCCAGCCACTCCACTACCCCCAAGCCCTTCAGCCGCTCCCAGGTCTGTACGTCCGTCAGCATATGCATGAGATAGTAATCCACATAGTCCGTTCTAAGGCGCCTGAGCTGCTCCCTGAAATACTTTTCCATGCTGTCCGCCGCCTTGATCAGATAATGGGGCAGCTTGGTGGCGATGGCTACCTGGCCGCGGATATGGTTGCGCTCCAGAATCTCCCCCAGGGCGGCCTCGCTGCCGGGATACACATACGCCGTGTCATAATAGTTCACCCCGCCCCGGAAGGCAGCCAGGATTTCTTCCTCCGCCTTGTCCACATCCACCTTGCCCCCCGACCGCGAAAACCTCATGCAGCCATAGCCGAGGATGGAGATATCGTTGCCGTATTTGTCTTTCCTGTAATTCATCCGATTCCTCCTCGTTGAACCAAAATATACTTAGAACACCCAAGTCCCTCATCCTACGGCTTTCGAGAAGCCTGTCAGACGCCTTTCTCCTCCATAGATGATTCTGCGCCATGGCCGCTTCCGCTCAGAGCCCACTCTGTACCATGGCTGATTCCACTCCAGGGCCAATTCCGCTCCACAGCCCATTCCGCTCAGAGCCCACTCTGTGCCATGGCTGATTCCGCTCCAGGGCCCACTCTGTACCACGGCTGATTCCGCTCCATAAAAAGCCCAGAACCTATGCAGATTCCCAATTCACACATCAGCTGCCGCGCCCCACTGCTCCGCCAGATACCGCAATATCTCCTCCACGGAAGCCTTCTGCGCGTCCTCCGGATACATGTTTTTCCAGGAAATCGTATACGGAATTTCCTCTTTCCCCGCCAGGAAGCTTTCCCGGAGCCCTTCCCAGTCCGCCTGACTGATTTCATTCCCTTCCGCGTCATAACAGGTCTCCTCCCAGGAGTCCTCCCCCTGGGCCTGCATGTGAAGCCCCCGGTACGCCACACTGTACACACACCCGTCCCTCAGATAATAGGCGCCCTCCTGTCGGAAGCTTTCGGCATACCCGTTCCGCGTGATATCGGAAGCCATATAATAGACCACCCCGTCCCTGTCCCGGAACGCCTGCCCTTCGGAACCGGAAACGCCGATATCCAGCTCGGAGAAGCCGTCATAAAGTTCCTGGGGCAGCTCCCTGATTCCGTCCCCCGACTGGTCCACCTGATAAAAATGGTTCTCCGAATACAGCCCCGTCCCCGCCATCACCTGCACCAGCAGCTCCAGCCTGCCGTCCCCGTCCAGGTCATGAACCGTCACGCCGAAGACAAAAGGCTCATAACCCCACGGTATCCACTGATCCTTCGTCTCCGCAAATATTGCCAGCTGCCTGGCGGCGTCCTGATCCAGCCCGCTTAGATCCAGCGCTTCCTCCTGAATCTCTCCCAGCACCTGGGAAATGCTCTGATTCTTCCCCTCCGTATTCAGGGCGGAGCAAAGCTGGGACATATAGCGGAAAGTCCCCTCCCCGCCCTTGTAGATCCGCACCTCCTGATGCCTGGTTCCCGCGTCCTCCCCGGCAATCTGCTCATAGGTGCAGATAATCAGCACATCCTTGTATCCGTCCTGATCGTAATCCGGAAACGCCACCGCGTCAATCTGCCGGAAGCAGTCATCCCCCCTCAGATCCCCGTCCCTGACCTCCGGAAACGCGAACACTTCCCGCCCCGCCTGTTCCAGCCGGAAGGTGACGTCCTGCCGGAAATCCTCCAGGATATCCGGCCCATAGGACACGAATTCCACCTCCCCCCAGCCCTCCAGCTCCAGGGAAAAGCTCTGTTCCTCAATCTTCCGAATCCTCTTCAGATCATCCTTGTTATCGAAATACCGATTTGAAACAAACTGGTAATCGCCATTCCGGTCCCTCAGCACAGCGATGCAATCGGAAACATAATCCGAAGCCGCTTTGAAGCGAAGCTCATACACCTCTCCCGCCCGCCTCCCGCCGGTGCAGACAAAGGTACAGAAGTTCGTGTCTCCGTGCTGGAAGACATAGCAGTCAGTAGCCTCCAGATAGACCCAGTCCAGCCCGCCTGTCATGTCCGCCATGCCGATGCCCGCCTTCCGCTGCAGAAACGCCTCTATCTGCGCCGTTGTCAGCCTGGTCAGGTCCGTCTCCACAGAATAACCGGCCTCCTCATAGGCCCTCCGCTCCGCCTCCGACAGCGGCTGCGACTCCATCCCCGCCCCGTTATACAGGATTTCGTTCAAATCTGCCCCGGATACCATGTCATATTGGGACAGCAGGAATCCGTTGTTCTCCGCCTGGTTGACGAAATCCGTGAAGGCTCTCAGCTCCTCCACCGTCAGTTCCACCGGCAATGTCCCGGAATCAGCCTCCGATTCCGAAGGCCCTCCCGCTTCTTCCTCCCTGTCGTCCAAATCATCACTTTTTTCTGTATCTTCTGTCAGGACTTCCCCAAAGTCCCCTCCCCGGCGCTCCGCCGCACACCCGCTGCACAGCATGGCCATGCATAACACCGCCGCACAGCAAAAAAACAAAATCTTCCTCTCTTTCATAGATGCCCTTTCTCACCGCATTTCATCCAGAAAATATCTGCAAACCGAATACAGCATATGCTTCCATACCGCATATCCCGTTTCAGGCATAGGAATTGTCGGAAAATAACTGATGCAACTTGTTTAGGAGAAAGCCCAGAAATACAACGAAAACGGCTATAAACTCGCATCAGTTATTTGTAGACAATTCCTTACTATAGTTTACCATGAAATCCAGCCCGCAACAACCACGAAATACAGGAAACATTTACAGCGAGACCTCCGCAGCAAAGCATCCGCCGCGAAGCATCCACAGCGAGACCTCCGCAGCAAAGCATCCACAGCGAGACCTCCGCAGCAAAGCATCCACCGAACCCACCAGAGCCGCATCCCCCGCCGAATCCACCGCTCCCTCCTCCCTCCCATAAGCTCCGACACCGTCCCCGTCCCTGTCCCCACAACCTGCCCTTTCAGAGCAAAAAATAAGAAAGGGCATGAAACTCAAATTCAATCGCCCTTTCCCATTTAATCAGTCCTTATAATACCCCCCCGTACTATCTGATAGGGGACATCGCATTTCTGCGGCACTTCCTTGCCCTCTATCAGGTTCTCCAGATATTGCACTGCCAGGGTTCCCATCAAATATTCATCCTGCACCACATAAGAACAGGCCGGCTTGGGATTGTAGAATATATCAGGGCTATCGAAGAACACCACTTCTTTTTCCTTTTCCTGGCCCAGCTCACGCAGGATACTGTAGACCATGTATCCCAACTCCACGCCCACGGCAAAAAATCCCGTCACATGAGGATGCTCCTGGATGAAAGCCTTGACTTTCTTCACATCCATGCACTCTTCCCCAACGGCTCCCTCTGTACGGGGAAGAATACCGTCCAGATTCCTCAGCCACATATCTTCATTGGTCTTGAGGCCATGGTCCAGCAAGCTGTCCAGATATCCCAGGAAGCGCGCCGCCACGCTGGAAGTCTGCATGGACGGATGGGAGAAGAAAGAAATCTCCTTGTGCCCCTTCTCAATCAGCACTGACATCAGATCCCGGGAGGCGTGGTAATTGTCCGTACACACACAGGGAATAGGCACTCCTGACAGCGCCCTGTCAATCATGATGATGGGGAACTTCTCCACGGACAGGCGCAGCACATCCGCATTGTAGATCTCGCCCTGCACACACATCAAAATGATTCCCTCCGCCCCCATCGCAATCAGTTCTTTTATGGCTCTCGACTCCTCCGCCATGTCGCCGTATGTACACTTCAGGACCATGTAGAAATTGTGCTTCCTACACTCCCGCTCGATTCCCTTGACAATCTTGCAGCCAAAGGATACGCCGAAGCAATCCAGAACCACTCCCAGGATCCTTCCCTTGCCCTCCGGTCCATTGTTCGACAAGGGACTGGCATTTTTCTTGCTCTCCACCCTGACATTCTCCCGCACGTAGGAACCTTTTCCGGGCCGTCTGGTGATAAAGTTCCTCTCAGCCAGCATTTCCAGCGCTTTTTTGCTTGTGATGCGGCTTACGCCGTATTGCTCCGCCAGTTCTTTCTCGGAGGGAAGACGTCCCCCGGGCGGATAGCTCTGTGTTTGAATTCCTTCCAGAAGATCGTTATAAATTCTCTGATACAGAAGTTCCTTATCCATTTGTATACCCCTCTTATATCATTTTACTTTACCTTTTTTGAAATGATATGTCAACCTAAAATTTCCCAGGGTTTCCCTGATGGACACAAAATGTGGAAATCTTTGCCGAAGCCGGCCCGATGGATGACACGGAATCCCTTCTAATCCAGGGGCATCTCCCGGGCGGCCCGGCAAAGGCAGAACGCACTTTCGGTTCAGGCTACAGATGGCTGCCTGCGGCCCGCTTAGCCTACGATACCGCTTCTCTCGATTCCCTGGGTCAAAAATCTCTGTGTAAAGATATACACGATGATCAGGGGAACAATCACCATCAGGCTGTACGTACCGCCCAGGGCTATGGTCAGCGGCTGCCCGGCCGACAGGGCCATGGCGTGCCCGTCCACGGTCATGCCCTCGAAGCCTCTCGAAAGCATGTTGGACAGCGTCTTGATCCTGCTGAAGAACATGGACGTGTAAAAAGTGTCCGTCCACTGCCACGCAAAGGCGAACGTGAATACCGTAATCAGCATCGGGATGGAGTTGGGCAGGATGATGCGGAAGAAGGTCCGGAACACACCGTAACCGTCCACATAAGCCGCCTCCTCCAGCTCCTCGGGAAAGCCCCGGAAGAACTGCATCATCATGAATATGTACAGGCCGTTCTTGAAGGCAAAGCCCGTCACCGACAGGATCAGCAGCGGCCACAGGGAGTCCAGAAGATTGATCGTGGATCCCGTGGTAGCCTCGATGATGCCGAACACGTCAAAGTACCGAAAGTGCAGGTACATAGAAGGCTGATAAGTCAGGGGCGGCGTGATGATGGAAAAAAACACCACTGCCATCACGAGCCCTCTGCCCTTGAACTTAAACTTGGCAAGGCCGTAGCCCACCAGGGAGCAGACCAGCATCTGGATCAGGCCCGCCGTCAGGGAGATGAGCGCCGTGTTGCGCAGGGCCTCCCAATAGTTCAGGAATTCCGCCGCCCTCCTGTAATTCCAGAGGGTGAACTCCCTGGGGATATATACCACCAGGCTGTCCAGCAGATCCGACTCCGTCATGAAGCTGGTGGCAATCTTCAGCAGCAGGGGAGACAGGATATAATAGCTCAGGCCTATCAGCAGCGCATACTGCAGAAACTTCAAAGTCCCTCTCCTCAGCAGCCTGGCCCCATGGGATTGTTTAAATCGTTCATATGTCGTCATCTTTCCCCCTCCTTATCTCTCTTTCCCCTGATAGAACACGAACCGGCTGGCAATCCCCAGAAGCACCAGCACCAGCAGCGCGATCACACAGAAGTAGATCCACGCGGCCGCAGAGGCATAACCGTAATCCGTGGCCGTTATCATCTGCTGTATGGCATTCATGACACTATTGTCATATCTTGTAAAGCAGTCCACGATGCTGTAGATGATGTTGACCAGGATCATGGGGCTTATCATCGGCAGAGTGATCTTCCAGAAACTCTCCCAGGAAGAGCATCCCTCCATCTTCGCCGCCTCATACAGAGAGGGCGAAATGCTCTGCAGGCCTGCCAGGAATATCAGGATCTGCACGCCGGACTGGCTGATGACGGCGTACACATTGGTGGCGGCGGTTTCGATGAACTCCAGCAGCCAGGGAGCGAACGTGAACATATCCTCTATATAGAACATCAGCCCTCTGATGCTGAACGCAGAAGACATCGTCTCAGCCGTTGTAGTCACATTTCCTGTGTCCATGGCCGAAAATGTGGTCATCACATTGTTGACGGCATCGGACTTGGCGATGATGCCCGTGGTCAGGATGACCGGCACGAAAAAGATGGCGCGGAACAGCCCTCGGCCTCTCAGATTCTGGTTCAATACCATTGCCACAAACAGGCTGAACAGCAGCAATATGGGAAGGCTGTACAGCATATCCCTCACGGTGCCCCACATGCCGTCCAGGAAATACGTGACGGTCCTGGTCATGTATTGATAGTTCGCCCAGCCCGCAAATGACATGGTAAAGCCGCCTTCGGGCAGTGTCTTGATATCCATGAAGCTGTACTGGATGGATTCCACGATCACCACCAGATAGAACACAAAGAAACCGATCACGAACGGAGATACGAACACCCAGCCCAGCCTTGCTTTTTTCGCCGACAGAGACACGCTTTTCTTATTCTTCTTCTCCTTGCTCACCTGCCGTCACCTCCCTTCTGTACCACTGCGCAATCCTTCGCAGGAACGGCGACTCCTTCCGCCGTCTGCTCTGTATCCGCGTAATTCACATAAATCACCGTCCCATTGTCATAGGTGCTCTTGTACAGGTTCTCCGCCACTTCCTCATGCCTTATCATGTGGGCCTCCTGTACGCCTGACAGGGCTCCGCTGATTCTCCCGTAGGCTTCAATCAGCTTATCTTTCCAGTCCTCATAGACTGCCGTATAATATAGATTGTTTTCAGCGGAATTCTTCAGCACATATCCTTCCGTATCACAGAGCAGGAAGTATGGAACGCTTCCGTATTCGATGCACCGCAGAATCGAATCTCCATAGTCATCCGCGAAATTGATGGGCATGCCCGCATAAGTGATATATCCGTGCAACGCCATCTGGATGAAGGGAACGCTTCCATCCTCAATGATGTAATTGCTGTTGGTATCCGGCAGATTCAGGATATAGTCCGCACTGCCAAAGCTGTAGGCATTTCCGGAATCCACCAGGACATTCTGATACGCCGCAGCCGCCCTGTTCAGCAGCTCACGCTCAATCTCCTCGGCATCCTGCCGGTTCACATACCCTGATTTTCGGTAATTGGAGTTCAGCACCTCTCCCACGGATCCCAGGGAGATGTTCTCCATGCCAAGCTTTCCATACTTTTTGGAAAAGGACTCATAATAGGATAAAAGCTCTGCGGGATCCACACATAAATAATAGGTCATGGTCTTCATCGTAGCTATGTTCAGCAAAGGATAATACGCCTGCTTATTGAACAGATTCCGAACGCCGTCGGCGGAAAGCCTATAGCTGAAATCAAAAGATTTCCTGATATCCGCCAGCATCAGTTCTCCGTCCATGAAGAGCCTGCCGCCGTTCTCCTGCAGCAGCTGATCGAGCTTTTTCAGATCGGATTTGCTGCCCGCTGCCTTTTCCATATTTAAATCGGTAGAGAAATAATTGAATTCGCCGCCGTTGTACCAGTTCTGATAGCGCAGGTTGATATTGCCGACGCCTGCCTCGGACAGCTCCTTCACCATCTCCGCAGCTTCCTCATAGGAAGTCACTTCCACGCTCTGGAAAGAGGGCACGCCCACCACACGGACAGTATTCTTTACCGTGCCAAGGGTATCCAGCATCAAAGGCATGGTCTGATTCTGCTGCGTCTGATCTGGCAGCACTTCCCTGCGCAGATAATCCTGATATGCCATGGCCATGCCGGAATAATCCGCGTCCTCACCGGTGAGGAAGTGATATTCCAGGGAGATATGTCCCTGGTATCCCGTCCTGTCATACTGCACCCAGTTCTCCTGGCTGGCGAAGTTGGATTCATACTGAGCTCCCTGGCAGATAATGAAATCCGCATAGGAAGTATTGTACGAATGTATCATGTTTCCCAGCTGGCAATTGATATTGGCCACGCCGTCCCCATCGGTGACGATCCCCAGTATCGCTTTGCCCTCATCCTTGATGCCGAAGACAGGATAGCGGAACTCCAGCTTCTGGCTGCCTCGGTCCGCGTTGGTCTCCGCGGCATCCGGCCCATATAGCTTTCCGGTAGTCAGCTGATTCTTCTTCGAACCGTCATTGTTGAAATCGATCACCGCGCCCGAGCCGTCCGGAAGGAAGACATATCCGTCATCTCCAGACACCCCTGCACCGAAGAAAGGAAGCAGGCGGAGATTCGTCAGGACGAAGATATCCCTGTCATAGTCAATCTCCCCGGCGTCCAGATCCACTTTCAGCCGCCCGTCTTCCAGGATGTAGTCGATGTTCATCCGGAAGCATGCGAACGCTTCTGTCCTGGACACATATCCCAGCTCCGCGTAAGCCGCGTCTATCTCCTCGTAGGTATAGCCGATGTTCCTGAAATATTTCTCCAGTTCCTCGCGGTTATATACATTTGCGGAGGTCTTCAGGCAATAGATATCCATCTGATCCAGGGCGGGGTATTTCTCTCTCTGTTCTTCATTTGCGGTGTCGTAAGTGTACTTCAGGTACAGGGCCCTGACCTGCCGAACAGCCGCATCGCCGTCCACTTCTTTGATCCTCTCCATCAGAGCTTCGAATCCGGCTTCACTGATCTGTTCCGGAATCAGCCTGGCCGCTTCCTCACGTCCGATCACCATCCTCACGCGGACTCCCTTGCCGTCCTCCAGAGGCGCCCAGGTCACCCTGTCCTCCGTGGTGGCGTTGCTGTAGCTGTCGAACTCTATGGTCTTCTGTGAGCTGATGCTGTAATAAGTCACCACCACCGGCGAACTTACCAGGTTCCTGGTGTTCTTGGAAGCTCTGGGGTCGTTCTGGGCATTCTCGGGAACCGCGTAGAACTTGTCGCCGGTCTCCTTGCTTTCCACCACAATGCCGCTGGTAGAGCCGTCCAGCCACAATATCAGCTTATCGTCTTCGGCTGCCTTGATCATCCCGGAATCGGCGTTCAGGGTCTTGAACTCTCCTACCACTCCCGGAAGCTCAGGCTCCGCCTTGTCTATGATTTCCTTCCCCGGCCTTGACACAAGTATACAGACGACCGCGGTACATATCAGGACAAGCGCCACAGCTCCAGCGATTATCAACCTTTTCTTCATTTTATTCCTTGCATCTGTACTCATTGCCGTCTCCTTACATTCGATAGATGATTTCATTGGCTATTGTCTGTATAAAACCGAACATGGTAGTGAACAGATTGACTCCCAGTATACCAATGAACGCAATGAACGCCATCCCCACCAACGCCAGAAATGTCGTCGCGACATTTTTCAGCAGACTGTACTCGTTGATCACCAGCGCCCCCAGGAAGATAAGGGCAAATGTCCAGATATTGCCCAGGCTGTAGAAGAAGTTGACGAACTGCAGTTCGCTCTCCGTACAGAAGTTGGTGACAATGGTACAGGGGAACCCGAACATTATCATGGGAATCAGGGCATAGCTGGAGGCAATGAAGATATCCTTCATCCGTCCCTTGCCGTCCATCAACGTGGTAAAGCACCAGTTCGCCACCGACCAGAGTATCACCAGGAATCCCACGGACATGAACGCATCCACGATGCTGACTCTCGCAAACTCGCTTCCGGTGACGATATAGCCTGTGGCCATGCTCCGGAACAGATTCTCCGCTATGGCCGCTGTGAAGATGACCAAGGCTCCCTTCATGGTGCCGCGTCTCTCCCGCTTCAGCTCATAGAATCCGTCAAAGGGATGGAAGATCACATACCATCCATAGCACAGTTCCTCCCGCAGGGTATACTTCCCATGCTTGGTCCAGGCCGCATCGTTGGCCGCCTTGAGTTTCTTGGTCCCCTTTGCGATCAGGAACACGATGACTGCCGCCGCCACCAGGAACAGCAGGATATATTTCTCCATGATCCCTTTGCGGTAGGAATTGTAGGCATCCTTGTAGCCGTCCAGGTCGTTGCCGTTCTTATAGTTGACCATCGCTTCCTCATACATCCCAAGACGCATGTAGGAGGTTCCGATGTTGTTGTAGGCCTGTTCATAATTGCCGTTTAACTTGATCAGCTCTTTCCACTTTTCAGCAGCCTCTGTGTATTTCCGGTTCCCCTGCAGATGCAGCGCTTCCGCGAAGACATCGCCGTATTCGGTTCTGCTGAAGATGGTCAGCTCTCCCGTACTGGAATCCAGGGCCAGGAGATCCGTCCCCTTGTAGGCAATGGCGCTGGGCCTCTGGAAGACTCCCATCTGGGTACCTGAGCCGCCGAAGACATACATCAGGTTGCCCTCCACATCATAGGTGAAGATCTTGCCGTCTGTGGAGTCCAGCAGGCTGTACACGCCGTCCTCCGCCAGGGCCACATCGATGAAACGGGACACATTATCCCGGAAATAATACAGGTCGCCTCCCTGGTTGAACGCGCCGTTGCGCTTCAGGACATCCGTGCCGGAGGGGTTCAGCTTCTTGATGGGGTTCGCCGTGCCGGTCTTGCTCACCATGCTCTCATACTGGTCGAAGCTGTCCAGCGTACTGGTAGTCACATATAAAAAACCCTTGTCGTCAATGGTGATATTGTTGAATTCCGTAGGGACGTTCTGCATCATCCTGGCCTTCTGCTCATCCGACCGGAAGAAGTTCATCACGATGTCCCAGAAGCTTCCCTTGGTCTTCTCCGCACCGATGAATCCCTGGAACTGGCCGTCCGATGAAAAGGACAGGACGCCCATGTTGCTGTTCTGGGAAATCACATAGATTCTGTCATACTGATCCACCACCAGAGCGGAGGGCTCATAGATCACGTCCTGCAGCAGCTCTTCCTCGGGCGAATTATAGGTGTTCTGCAGTATCCCCTCCGAGTTGAAGACGACGATCCTGCCGTGCATGGTATCGCCCACATAAATATCGCCTTCCGGGGTGGCGAACACTGCCTTGGGTTCACTGAAGGATTTCATGGAGACGAATCCTCCGCCCTCTCCTTCTCCTTCCCCTTCTCCTCCTTCGGCCGGCGCCTCTGCCGGGGCTTCTTCCTCTTCGTCCCCTTCCACTATATCTGTGGGAACGCCGTCCTCCAATCCGTTTAATATGAACCGAAGTTTATATTCACTGTCCAGGACAATGACACGATTATTGCCTGTGTCCGCTATATAGACATTACCGTCTTTATCCACCGCCAGATCCGAGGGGGTCTTCATAGCGGTTCCCAGACCGATCTCCGCGGAAGTGATAAGCCTTGTGGGCACATAGGCGTGAGGAGAATACGCATAAAAATGTTCCTGATCCAAACTGTAGGTATAAGTGGCATAGGGCGCATACGATACGGCTTGGGCCGATACCGGCTGCACGAGACAGACCAGCATTAATATAAGCCCCAGAAAACGGATTTTTCCCTTTCCTTTCAGCATTTCCTCTCTCCCCTCCTTAATCCTTCATACCTGATGTTGACATAGTTTCTACAATGTTCGACTGGGAGAAGATGAAGATGATAATCGGCACAATCATCATCAGCACCATGGCCGCCGCAGCCGTTCCGCTTCGGGCGATACCGCCGGTGAGGATCTGCTGCAGGGCATAGTTCAGCGTCTTCAGCTCCTCGCTGCGGATATAGGAAGTGGAACCCAGGTTCCACAGGCTCTGCACGGACAGCATCATCAGCGTCAGCCATGCGGGCTTGACCATGGGCATTGCCATCTTCCAGAATACATAGAACTCCCCTGCGCCGTCCATTCTGGCGGACTCCAATATCTCACCGGGCACCATCTGCTCCATGAACTGCTTCATCAGATACAGTCCCAGGGTGGAAGCCAAAGCCGGCAGAATGTACGAGGAATAGGAATCCACCAGGCCCAGTCCCGAGAAAATCATGAAGCTGGGAATCGTGGTGACTTCGCCCCGGAACATCAGGGAGGTGACGATCAGCGCGAAGATCCAGTTCTTCCCGGGGAAATTATGCTTTGCCAGGGCATACGCGCACATAGAGGACAGGATGATATGCCCGGCCGTCCCCACCACCGTGATGAAGACCGTGTTGAAGATATAACGGCTGAACGGGACCCAGGAATCCGACATCAGCCGGAACAGATCCTTGAAATTGTCCATGGTCGGATTCTCCACCCGGATACGGGGCGGAAAATAGAAGAACTCCGACAAAGGCTTCAGCGCGTTGGAGATAGCGAACACGAAAGGGATCACCATGATGATGCCGAACAGCAGCAGCAGGCCGTACATCACGATATCCACTGCGTAGGAACGCTTTACGCCCCTTTCCGTCCTGGATAAACTAAATTTTATCTTTTTCATGCTATTCACCTACTTTCGCCAGCAGCTTCTGGATGATTTTATTGGAAGCCACCATAATGATAAACAGCAGTGTCGCGATTGCGGAGGCATAACCCATCTCAAAGCGGACGCCACCGTAGTCCTCCAAATGGTTCATGACGGTATGTACCGCATAATTCGTAGAGGGCAGGCCGCACAGGGCCGTGACGATGCTTCCCACGCCGAAACCGCCGGTGATGCTCATGACGGCACCGAACATCAGCTGAGGCTTCATGGAAGGCAGCGTAATGTAGTACAGCTCCTGCCACCGGTTCTTGATCCCGTCGATGGCACCGGCCTCGTAATACTGCTGGGGGATTCCCTGAAGGCCCGCGATGAAGGACAGGAACGTAGTACCGATACTGGTCCACAGAGCGATGCCGATGATCAGGGTCATCATATATTTCTCATCCTGGAACCACAGGATCGGCGACTGTTTGATGCCGTACCGTATCAGCATGGCGTTGATGTACCCCTGAGAGTCGCTGTTGAACAGGTACTGGAATATCATGTACACGTTCCCGGCGATGGTAGGCGCGTAGAACACCACCGTCAGGATGGTCCTCAGGGCGCGGGGCAGCTCATTCAGCATCCAGGCCAGCAGAAGGCAGAGTATGTAGCCCACAGGCCCTACGATCATGGCGATGACAAAGGTATTGCCGATCGCCTTCTCCGTGAAAATCGAATCGGTGAAGAACAGCCTCAGGTAATTGCTGAAGCCCACGAACTTAGGGGGCTCCAGAATGTTGAAGGATGTAAAGCTCAGGCCGATCGACATCAAAACAGGCAGAACCGTAAAGATAAAAAACAGGATACAGTAGGGAGCTATGAACAGGTAGCTGGTCTTATGCACCTTCATGTCATGCCACACTCTCCCCATGTACTGCTTAAAGTTGAATTTCTCACGCTTTTTCATGGATGACTTTACCCCCTATTGGTCCAAACCGAATTCTTCCCGTTTCCTCGCAATCTCATCATTGGTCTCCTCCGTCCAGTGCAGCAGCTCGTCAGCATTGCCTGTGGTATAGCCCGACACGGAAGCAAAGCCAATGTTTCTAGTCACATAGTAGTTTCCGGGAACTTCAGGCGTTCCTGTTACATATTGCCACTGTTCGTACAGAGCGGTGTACTCCTCTTTCGTCCAGGGCAGGCTGGCGATCGCCTCCATGTTGGCCGTGGCGTGCATTGCCGCCTTGCCCAGCACGGATTTCATCTCCTGGGCGAAACTTGCCTGGACATCGGCGCTGGTCCACCATTTCAGGAACTCCCATGCTTCGTCAGGGCACTCCGTCCCCCGCAGCATGATGGCGCAGGTGCCGCTGCAGGCCGAGGCGCGGTTGATCTCACCGTTCTCCTCCACTGTGCCGGGGATGGGAGCCATGCTCCACAGACCCTTGATTTCCGGCGCGAAAGCCGACAGGCCGTTGTATTCCGTGTAATCCTGTATGGCCAGGGGCATCTGACCCGTGCGGAAACGGTTCTGGAAGCTGTAGTCCCTGGGGAATTTGTATGTGGTGAACAGGTCCAGCATGCTCTGGAACGCGTCCAGCGTGGCGTCTTCATTAAATGTGGCCTTCGTCAGATCCTCGTTATACAGGCTCCCGCCGTTCTGGTAGAGGAAAATCTGCATGCCCGGCATGCCCTGGGGGAAGCCTACCTCCATGTTGTTCCTCTGCAGGATGGACACCACCTCGAAGAACTCATCCCAGGTATTGGGAACCGTCAGCCCCAGCTCCTCCAGAATATCCTTCCGATAGAACAGCATGGGGAACGTCTGGGTCTCCGGCAGGGCGTAGACCGCTCCGTCAAATGTGTAGGATACCATGGCGCTCTCGTGGAACCGTCCCGCCACCTCCTCGTAGTCTGAGAACTGGGACAAGTCCACCACCGCGTTACGCATGGCGTAATTGATGGGGTCGCCCATGACGCTTCCCAATGCCAGGTCCGGCCCCTGGGAAGACAGCACGGACGGGAGCAGCGTCCCCGCGTTCACCAGCTTCAGGTCCACATTGATTCCCGTCTGGGGCGTGAAGCTGCTGTTGATCAGCTGTCTGATGATATTGGACTGGTCGCGGCCCGATGTGATCCACACCTCCACCGTGGTCTGATTCTCGCTTTCCTCTGCCAGCACGGTCTGTCCCAGAGTGCTGTAGTCCGTGAAGAAAGAGTTGATAAAGCTCTGTACTTCAAAGCTTACCGCCCCGAAGAAACCGGCTTCCGCCTTGGGAAGCTCCCCCCCTGACGGAATGACTTCAATATAGTCAATCGACAGTGGCTGCTCGCTGACATTGGCGATCCAGTCAGCCAGGCTGGCGATATTGTCCTTGTACTGGGAGAAATTGCTGGCAATCTGTGTCGGATCCTCATGCATCTTCTCCAGCTGGCGGTTGAGCTTATCCAGCGCCACCACCTGCTCGCCCTTGGCCCCTACCTCTTCTTCCAGATAGACGGACACTTCTTTTAAGATATCCGCCTGGACCTTCATATTTTCAATGGTGTCCCCAATCATGTCATCGAAGTTGTAATCCCGGTAGATATCAGCCTCCGCGCCGGTGATCAGCAGGATCTCCCGGTAAATCTGGTTCATCTGCGTCAGGCTGCTGTCCACCTTGGCGATCACGTCCGCCAGCTCTCCCAGCGTCACCTCCAGGGTAATGGTATGTACTTCTCCGGCAGTCAGATAGAACTCATATCTCTCCTCATCGTTCCCCAGCGCGTCCACCTGCCAGCTGCCGGAATACCCAAAGGAAAGGTTCCTGGCCTCCTGGAAGGGAATCTCCCCGTCTATCAGAAGCGTCCTGGATGTGAACATGCCCGAGAGGAGATCCTGCTTGTAGCGCAGCGCGATGTTGTAAAGGCCGTCCTCCGGCACCTCCACCTCCCAGGTGATCCACTGTCCCGCAAGCTTGTACTGGTTGCCGCTGATCTGGTTCAGCTTCACCTGGGACGGGTGCTGGGGTTCCGTGATGGCAGAGCTCCTGTCCGCCGTCTGGTACAGGGTATAGTCTGATTTCCGGTATAAGTTTTCCGCCTGTATCTTCACAGGCTCTCCAGCCGCCGCGGAATACCCTTTCTGGGCATATTCCGCCTTCACTTCGCTGTAGGGCCTGATGGTGTCTTCCGCCCGCACAGTTACGGATGCCAGGTACATGGGCTCTCTCACGCCCTGAATCGTGACAGTATGGGTGCCCGCCTCCAGGTAAAAGGCCAGAGGAGCATTGGAATACCTGGCGGAATCGTACACGTAGACTTTGCGCCACTCCTGTACTTCCTCCTGGGCAGGACGGATATCGTTGCCGTTGATATCCTCCTTGATCTCCTCCACGTCCTTCCATGTTCTGGTGAACGAGACATACTGCATCTCTTTATATAAAATCTGCCCGTCCACCAGAATATTCCTCTCGATGCCGTTCTGGTTTCCCTCGGCCGACATATACTCCACCATCAAATTGTACAGCCCGGCACTCTGGACATTGAACTCCCAGGTGACTTCGCTGTCCTCTCCGGTATATATTATCTGCCCCTCCGTCTTCTCTACATCCCCCTGGGACTCACTGTAGTCAGCCGCGGCGATCTCTTTGACATCCTTACCAAAGGACGCGTCCTCATATCCGCTCAGATATTCCAGATAAGAACTCCCCTGATAATAATTCAATGCCGATGCGACGTCTGCCGCCTCATTTTCTTCCGCTTTCACCGTATCAAATATGCCCACCTGCGACACCAATACAAGCGCCATGATACCTGCCAGAACACGTCTTCCGATCCGAATGTGTTTATTCATTGATGCCTCCATAAATATCATGGGGGAATAAATCCCTGATGCTGTATTTATTCCCCCATGTGAAATATCTAACCTAAAGATAGAATCCACGTTTCACGAGTCTTCCATCGCATGAACCATTACTGCACTGTGTCTTTCTGCAACATAATGTCTTCCAGTTCCTGAATGCCCGTCTCGACCTCTTTCTCAATGGCCTGGATCGAAGACATGATCTTCTTGGAACGATCCTTCATCGTCACGTCCCGGAGCACGTTCACCAGATTATAGAAACCTCCCGCGCACTGCTGACCGATCCACGCGTAGTCAGCCATGGCGTATTTATTGATGTTCTTGACGATTTCCCTGGCCGTGTCGTCGCGCAGCTTCAGGTTCAGGTACTCGTTCTCCTCGATCTCGTTCTCTTCCTGAGCGAAGTAGGCAAGGGCCTCTACGATCATGACCGTCTTCTCGATATCCGGATTGTTGGCAAAGATTCCCATGATGGGAGCGTCATGGCTGACCCAGCACTGGTATCCGTCCGGCTCTGAGTCATCTCCCCTCGGCATGGGGACGACGCCGAAGTCGTCTGTCATGTCATAGATGGGATCCGCAAAACCTCTGCCTCTGGAGTAACAATAGAACAAAGTCTGACCGTTCACGAAGAGATTCACGATATCGGGGGGCTCCATGCCAAGGCTGTAAGTGTCATAGGCATTCTCAAAGGGATCCAGTATTTCAGAGATCTGATTGACTACCCTGAAAGCGTCCTTTGTATTCAGCTCGAATTCGAAATGCCCGTCCTCGCCTTCCCGGATGAACTTCTTGCCGGCTCCGTTATAGAGCACGCCCGGGCCGTCTTCCGAATGGCCGCAGACGAATCCATAGCGGTCATTTCCATCGAACACGCCGTCGCCGTTCAAATCCTTTTTCGCCGCCTGGCAGTACTCCAGCAGCTTGGACATGGTCCACTCGTCCCTGGCGTACAGATCGTACGGACTCTCCAGGTCCAGTTCCTCGATGATGGCCTTGTTGAAGAACATCACGAAAGCCTCATCATGCTGGCAGGCGAAAGGCGCGCCCACCGCGTATATCTTATCCTGATACTGCAGAATGTTGACGCTGCCGTATCTCTGCCAGTACTCCGTATCCAGATTCAGGCCCTCCAGCTGAGCCAGGTCAAGCAGGCGTCTGGCCTTCAGGAATCTTCCCAGCATCCAGGTCTCACAGACGACGATGTCCGCGTACTTGGAGCCGGCATTGGCCGCGTTCTGGGCCTCTTCCTCATTGAAGTCGATACGCTCAATCGTGCAGTTGAACAGCTCCTCGACCTTATCCACACGGTTGATGACCGCGTTGGCGATATCGGAGCTCCCCTCTTCCGGAAACCATCTGGATACGTTGGAATCCGCCACCGTGAACACATAGCCGTCCAAGTCCTCAATCTTGAAGGGGTACTCGTTCGTCTGCTCGTCGATGTTTTCTGATTCCGCATTGTCACCACAGCCTGTAAGGCAGCCCAGCACCATGGACATGCACAGCAAAAGGCTAATCCCTTTCTGAAACTTCATCCATATCTCCTTTCAACCCCTTATGCCCGACCCGCCTTTCCGGATGCCTGCGGAACATCTCCAGAGGCACCGGTCAGGCAGACCGAGACAACTCAACTGCTCAGTTCATCAAAAATACCTTGAAAAATTATCTGGCAGCGCCGAACAATACCAGCTCACTGATCTGCATGGTTCCGTTGTGGGTGATTGCGAACTTGTACTCTGTATAAGCAGCCGCACCTTCTACGAAACGTCCGTAAGCGGTATAGTTCACATCTTCCATTGCGATATCATCACGGCCGCTGGCGTCGATCTCCACCCACTCGCCGTTCTCATCTTTTCCGGACAGAACCCAGCCGATGGGGTTACGGTCAGGATAATCCTTGTTGTCGTTAGCGGTGTAGACAGCATAACCGGTTAAGGCAGTAGCTTCGCTGAGAGAGAAAGTGATCTCCGCAGTAGCCTCAGCCTCAGCAGAACCGATGCCGCAGCAGTACTTGGTGTAGATATCATCGTCGAACAGGTTCACAGCGCCCTCGCCGCCGAATCCTTCGAAGCCTTCCGTCACGGCTACGGTGTCCGCAAGGACTGTCACCGTGTTGTAGCCCTCGTTCAGGTTCTTCGCATCGTCATTGCCTGTAAGGGCAGCCTCAGCGAAGCAGAAGGACGACCAGTTGTAGTCTCCGCCCTTGAAGACGAAGTAAACGGTCTGTACGCCGGTTACGCTGGCCAGGTCGGACATGGCAAATTTCATCGTGTTGGTCTCGATGACGGCATCGTTCCAGTCAGTTCCTCCGGTGAAGGAAGCGCTTCCTACAAGGGGGCCATCCGCACTGTCGAGGTGGACTTCCAGTTCACATTCGCCCACGAAGTCGCCGGTCATCTTCAGGTCTGTGTAGTTGCCTTCGCCGAAGTTCATCTTATAGCCGGCCGTGCTGCCTGCCTTCGCATATACATGGGTTTCTCCGCGGTCTTCTATCCCTTCGCTCTCAAAGGATTTCGCGGGACTTGTCTTTGCCTTCGCCTCGCCCACCTTATACAGCTCGAAGTAATCGGGAGTCATCAGGTTATCGCCTTCGCCCTCCCACTCAAGCACCAGGCTCACAGGGCCCATATCGCCGTTCTGACCGCTCAGGCCGGGTACGCCAAAAGTCACCACGCCGCTTGCGTCGAACTCAGCCTCGCCCACATTGGTACCGAATTCCTCATAGTCCTCATCGCCGATCCAGAGCCTTACCGTGCCGCCCGTGGAATCTTCCCCGTAATGGATGGAAATCTGGCCGTAGCCGCCGTCTGCCAGCTCTACATTATACATCGCCCATGCCTTGGTATTCAGGCCGCTGATATGGTCGCCGTCCGCCGCTACGCCGTCGCTGCTCAGTTCAAAGGACTCAGCCTCTACTTTGACAGCTGCAGGTCCCTCTGCCACGGGTTCCGGTGTCTCTTCCTGCTGGTCGTCTCCCGCGCCGTCGGCTTCGCCCTGGTCTTCACCCTCGGCAGAGTCCTCAACGGACTCCTCAGACGACTCCTCGGTGGATTCCTCAGTGGACTCCTCTACGGAAGAATCCTGCTGGGAGCTGTCTCCCCCGTCGGTGGAATCATTTCCACATGCAGCCATGCTGAATACCATGGCTGTGCACAACAAGTAGCTTAACGCTTTCTTTTTCATACTTTATCCTCTCTTTTCTTTTTATTAATCGAAGCCTTTCGGCTGACGATTCCCTGTAAGGTATTATTCATAGGACAGCTTCCTTCCTTTTTCCGGAATGACCAGATACAGGCTGTGCCTCCCTGAGACCTTCTCAATATCGGCCTGCACTGTCTGGGGGCTGTCCCCCGCCGGCACCGCCAGGGCCGCCAGCAGCTCTCCGTCCCATGCGTCCAGCCTGATCTCCACCGTGCAGTCCTGATCGGCCGCCAGGGAAAACCGCAGGGACCCGCACTCCTCCCCGAATCGCACACAGGTATATTCCAGATAGGCATTGTCGCCTACCGCCTCTATGGTCCTTACGCCGCCTTTCTCCCCGGAAATGACCGCTTTCCCGCAGCGGGTGAAAGAATCGATGTCCACGGTGTGGGTAATGCTGACCTTGACCTCCTGCTCGTCTCTGCAGTTGTTCAGCACCGCCACTCCCGCCGAGGCGCTGTACGGTATGATATTCACATTGTCAGGCGCCTTGTTTGCCAGGGCCGTGGTCATCAGGCCATCGGAATTGCGGTTGTCCCACGCGGCCTCCCCGTTCATCCGCAGCCAGTCCATGACATCCTTCTGTCCGCAGTTCATGGCGAAGCAGTACATCCAGCGGGCCAGGATCCCCTTGAACCCTACCAGGTCGGTGCTGTTGTCCTCATTGTTCATCACGCCGCCCTGATACATATTGTTGATGGTGTAATCCGCCGCCCTGCGGGCCCTGTCGAAATATGTCTTCTCCCCATAGTGCAGATACAGGAGCGTGTTGGCCCCTATGAAAGTGCCCTGGTTGTAGGTGGAAGCCCAATGATTCTTGTCCCCGTCAATGTTGTACGAATCGTAGACATTGCCCGTGTCCTCCTCGTAAATGTTGGCCGTCACCCAGTCCATGATCTGCACTGCCTTCTCGTAATAGCTCTCGTCGTCCAGGATATCCCCCAGCAGACAGGCCGCTATGGTCAGGGGACAGTTGATACAGGCGTTCTTCGTCTGGTTGTCGGTCCTCCACCAGACGCCTCCGCCCAGGTCATCGCTCCAGCCTCTCTCCCACACGATGTCGAAATGCTTCACCGCCATGTCCAGGAACTCCTGGTCTCCGGTGCAGTTGTAAGCCCTCGCGCAGGCGATGGTCATCCAGGCGATGTCATCGTTGTACTCGTTCCAGGACCAGTCCCTTCCATGCTCCTGCTTGAACCCCTTGAAGATTTCCCGGATCATTTCATAATATCTCTCATCCCCGGTATGCTCATAGGCGTCGATCACCATCTCGTACATCTCCGCCGGCTCCCAGAAAAAGAAGCTATCCCCCATGAAATATCCGACTCCTTCGGTCATCTTGCTCTGAAAGTAATAAGTGTCGATAAATCTGGAAAGACTCTCGTATGCCTTGTCCTCTATCGTAACAATATCCTTCTTCACTTCGTTTTCCTCTGTTCCGCTTTCCTTCGTTCCGGTTTCTTCCGTTCCGTTGCTTCCCGTTCCGTTGCTTCCCGTTCCGTTGCTTCCTGTTCCGTTGCTTCCCGTTCCGTTGCTTCCCGTTCCGCTGCTTCCCGTTTCGTTTCCCTCCGCACGGCCGCTTTCTTCCCTGTCGCTCTCCGCGCCGCTCCCCTGGCTGTTTTGGGTCTCCCGGCCCGCTCCGTCCGCGTCCCCGCTTCCGCCGCAGGCCGTTGTTCCCAGGGCAAGAACCAGCAGCATCCCCAGCGCCGGCCGTTTCAGCTTGTCAACAAATCTCATTCCTTCTCCCATCTATGTATTGCGAATCCGTTTGAATCTTTCAGACTGATTCTTACTGCATGAACAAACTATGGTCAAATGATACGTCATTATGTGTAATTGATATGTTGTTTATATTATATATGTCATCTGGCATTTCGTCAATACATATTTAGCAGAAAGAAAGAATTCCGTCAAATTTCACATAAATGCAAATCGATTTTTGTTCATTCTTTCATTTAATTCCTCTGATTCAGAACATCCTCCAATTCCTGGATACTGTACTGAACCTCCTTCTCAATGGCCTGGATACTGGACATGATCTGCTTATCCGGCGTCAGGCCCATGCAGATGCCGCGCATGGCCTGGCACATGGCATTGATGCCGTTATTGTCGCCGCTCATGTCAAGCTGCCACTGCACCCAGGCATAGTCTATCATGGCATATTTATTGATATTCGACACAACCTCCCTGGCCGTATCATCCCGCAGCTTGTTTGCCAGATATTCATTCTCCTCAATCTCGTTCTCTTCCTGGGCGAAATAAGCCAGCGCCTCCGTGATCATGATCGTCTTCTCGATATCCGGATTGTTGGCCATGATTCCCATGTTGGGCGCGTCATGGCTGACCCAGCAATGGTACTCGTCAGGGCCTGCGTTGTCACCTTTGGGGATAGGAACCACGCCGAAATCATCCTCCATGTCATAGATGGGATCCGCAAACCCTCTGCCCCTGGAGTAGAAATAGAACAGGGTCTGTCCGTTCACAAAAGCTTCGGCGATTTCAGGCGGCAGCAGACCGTCGCTCTGCCATGCGTTCTCATAAGGATCCAGAATCTCTTTGACCTGATTGACGATTCGGAAGGAATCCTTTGTATTCAGGGCGAACTCGAAATGGCCGTCCTCCACTTCCCTCAAGAACCTGCCGCCCGCCCCCATGTAAAGCACGAAAGGACCATCGAATTCCTGTCCGCAGGTGATTCCATAACGGTCGTTCTTGTCGAACACGCCGTCGCCGTTCAGGTCCTTCTTGGCAGCCCGGCAGTACTCCAGCAGTTTGGATATAGTCCACTCGTCCCTGGCGTACAGATCGTAGGGGCTCTCCAGATTCAGCTCCTCGATGATCGCCTTGTTGAAGAACATGACGAAGGTCTCGTCATGCTGGCAGGCGAAAGGCGCTCCCAGGGCATAAATCATGTCATGATATTTCAAAATGCTGGTGTCGCCCCATCTCTGCCAGTATTCCGCATCCAGGTTCAGGCCTTCCAGCTTATTGATGTCCACAAGGGCTTTACTTCTCAGAAGGTCCCTCGCCAGGGCGTAAGTAGGACTGATGATGATGTCCGCATATTTCGTTCCCAGCATGGCTGCCTGGGCGGCCTGTCCGGTATCGCAGTCGATTCTCTCGATTTTACAGTTGAACAGCTTTTCCACTGTCTCCACCCGCCTGATGATGGCGTTTCCGATATCGGAGCTTCCCTCCTCAGGGAACCATCTCGCCACATTGGAGTCGGCAACGGTAAACACATAACCGTCCAGGTCCTCGATTTTAAACGGGTATTCCTGTTCCTCCAAATCCACATCCTTCTCCTCGCCGTTCCCGCATCCGGCAAGACAGCCAAGTGTCATAGCAGCACACAACGCCAGGCTTATCGCTTTCTTGAATTTCATTTCATCCTCTCTCTTTCCCCTGCCCCGGGGAATACGCCCCGGGGCAGGCAATTGTTATATTATTATATCATTTGCTTTTAATATCAGAGAGGCGCACAACGACCCCATCGTCATCGTGTGCCTCCTTCCTTGCCTTTCCTTTTATTGCTTTTTATTGCCTTTAATTTCTCTGGTTCAGAACGTCCTCCAGCTCCTGGATGCTGATTTCGACTTTTTTCTCAACGGACTGAATCGTGGCCATAATCTGGTTCGATGAGTTGCTCATGGCCACATCCCAGACTTTCCAGATCATGTCGTTGAAGCCTTCGTTGTAGGCGCCGTTCTCGCCCAGCTGCCATCCCACCCAGGCGTAGTCTATCATGGCGTACTGGTTGATGTTCTGGACGATGTCCCTGGCCGTGTCGTCGCGCAGCTTGTTGGCCAGGAACTCATTCTCCTCAATCTCGTTCTCCTCCTGAGAGAAGTAGGCCAGGGCCTCGGTGATCATAATCGTCTTCTCGATATCCGGATTGTTGGCCATGATTCCCATATTGGCAGCGTCATGGCTGACCCAGCAGTTGTATTCATTGGGACCGGCGTTGTCGCCCTTAGGCATGGGCACGATACCGAAATCGTCCTCCATGTCATAGATGGCGTCCGCCATGCCGCGGCCCCTGGAATAGCAGTAGAACAGGGTCTGCCCGTTCACGAAGACGTTCGTGGCGTCAAGCTGGCCCAGGTTCCCATTATTTTTATAGGAATTCTCAAAAGGATCCAAAATCTCCTTAATCTGGTTGACCAGCCGGAAAGCGTCCTTGGTATTGAGTTCAAATTCAAAATGGCCGTCCTCTGTCTCCCTGAGAATCTTTCCCCCCGCTCCCATGTAGAGTACGAAAGGTCCGTCAAACATGTGGCCGCAGATAAATCCATAGCGGTCATTTTCATCGAACACGCCGTCTCCGTTCAGATCCTTCTTCGCAGCCCGGCAATAATCCAGCAGCTTGGACATCGTCCACTCGTCCCTGGCGTACAGATCGTAGGGGCTCTCCAGATTCAGTTCCTCGATGATCGCCTTGTTGAAGAATATCACGAAGGCCTCGTCATGCTGACAGGCAAAAGGCGCACCCAGAGCGTAAATCTTGTCATGATATTTCAGGATGCTGGTGTCGCCCCATCTGGTCCAGTATTCCGCGTCCAGATTCAGGCCCTCCAGCGTGTTGATGTCCACAAGCGCCTTACTCTTCAGGAGGTATCTCGCCATGGCATAGGTGGGGCTGACGATGATGTCCGCGTACTTGGTACCGGCCATTGCCGCCCTGGCAGCCTCCTCCCCGTTAAAGTCAATCCGCTCAATCTCACAGTTGAACAGCCTCTCCACCGTCTCCACCCGGTTGATGATAGCGTTTCCGATTTCGGAGCTTCCCTCCTCGGGGAACCATCTGTTGACATTCGAATCCGCCACGGTGAATACATAGCCGTTCAAATCTTCTACCTTGAAGGGATACTCACTGGATTCGCCGCTTTCCTCGGGCTGCTCTTCTTTGCCGCAGCCGGCCAGACATCCAAGCACCATGGACACGCACAGCGCCAATCCGATTGCTTTCTTAAACCTCATCCCGTCAACTCCTTTCACAGCTTAGTCTTAATCTATCTGATTCAGAGCATTGTAAAGCGCCTCGGTGCTGATTTCCACCAGATTCTCTATCTGCTGTATCTCCGCCATGATCTGCTTCGATCTGTCCTGCATGGTCACGGCCCACACCGCGTCCATGGTCCGCCGGAAGCCGGTGTTGCCCTCGGCCTCATCCAAAACCCAGCCCACCCATGCATAATCGATCAGCGCATACTTGTTGACAGTCGATACGACTTCCCTGGATTCATCGTCGCGCAGCTTGTTGGCCAGGTACTCGCCCTCTTCGATTTCGTTCTCTTCCTGGGCAAAGTATGCCAGCGCTTCCACAATCATGACCGTCTTGTCGATATCCGGATTGTTGGCTCCGATTGCCATCTGGGGAGCGTCATGGCTGACCCAGCAGTGATACTCATCAGGGCCCGATTTGTCGCCCCTGGGCATGGGAACGATGCCGAAGTCATCCTCCATATCGTAAATAGCGTCGGCAAAGCCGCGGCCTCTGGTATAAGCGTAGAACATGGTCTGCCCGTTTACGAAGACTTTCGTGATGTCCAGATTCCCCATTCCCAGGCAATTGAAAGCGTTCTCCCAGGGATCCAGGACTTCTTTGACCTGATTGATGAGCCTGTAGGCATCCTTTGTATTCAAATCAAAGGAGAAATGTCCATCCTCTTCTTCCTTGAGGAATTTCCCCCCTGCGCCCATATAAAGCACGAAAGGTCCGTCAAATTCATTGCCGCACACGAATCCGTAGCGGTCGTTTGCATCGAACACTCCATCGCCGTTCAGGTCCTTCTTGGCAGCCTGGCAGTACTCCAGCAGCTTCGACATGGTCCATTCGTCTCTCTTATACAGTTCATAAGGGCTCTCCAGATTCAGCTCCTCGATGATCGCCTTGTTGTAGAACAGCACATAGGCCTCGTCGTGCTGACAGGCGAAAGGCGCACCCAACGCGTAAATCTTGTCATGATACTTCATGATGCTGGTATCGCCCCATCTGGTCCAGTATTCCGCGTCCAGGTTCAGGCCCTCCAGCGTGTTGATGTCCACAATGGCTTTGCTGTTCAGGAGCCATCTGCCTATGGAAAAAGTCGGGGCAATGATGATATCCGCATACTTCGAACCGATCATCGCCGCCTGGCTCGCCTGCTCGCCGTCATAGTCGATGCGCTCGATCTTGCAGTTGAACAGCTTCTCCACCGTCTCCACACGCTTGATCACCGCATTGCCGATCTCGGAGCTTCCCTCCTCGGGGAACCATCTGGCAATGGTGGAATCCGCCACGGTGAACACATAGCCGTCCAGGTCTTCCACCTTAAAGGGATACTCATTGGTATCGAGGTCATCCGCCCCCCCGTCCGCGTCATCGCCGCAGCCGGACAGACATCCCAGCATCATGGAAACACACAGCGCCAAACCTATGGCCTTCTTAACTTTCATCTTACCACCTTTCTTTTTTCTTCTTGCGTGCGGAGCAGCTTCTCCGCACGCAGCATAACAGCTGTCCTGTCATTTGTTGCAGTCTCTTCCCCTGGCCTCAGGCTTTTCTGGTCACCTTCAGCGTCACGATCTCGAAAGGCTTCACGGTGAGCTCTACCCCGTTGTCGGCCACAGGAATCTCTCCCTCCGCCTCCTCCAGGATAGAGGCTGTCTCCACCTTCGCCACGTCGAACCCAAAGCTTACCTTCACCTTTGTCCTGGTGTCGTAGGCGTCATAGAGGCGAACGATTACAGCATCGTCATCCTCCGCTTCCTTCACGGCCTCCACGAAGATGTTCTCCTTGTCCACCGTCACCATGGAATAGCTGTCGGGAAGGCTTCCGCTCTGCTCCGCCACCGGAACCGCGTACAGCGGGTTGTTCAGCAGATACGCCATCTGGACGGTGCCCGCCTCCCGGTAATCCTTTCCGTGAGGGTAGATGGAATAGGTGAACTTATGTACTTCCTTGTCCGCCGCCGGGTTGGGGCTGGTGGCGGATTTCAGGAGGGTCAGCCTGATCACGCCGCCATGGATGTCATGGCCGTACTTGCAGTCGTTCAGGATGGACACGCCGAAGCCGAATTCCGACAGATCCGCGTATTTATGCGCGCAGACCTCGAACTTCGCCTGCTCCCAGGAGGTATTGTAATGGGTGGGGCGCTCCACGCTGCCGTACTGGATCTCATAGGTTGCCTTTTCCGCGGTGATGTCCGTGGGGAATGCCGTCTTTAAGAGGATGTGGTCATTCTTCCAGTCGATCTCCGTGTCGAAGTCCACTTTCCCGGTGTGGGAATCCAGGGTGATCCGCTGGGTGACGGTGCTCTTCTGGAAAGGACGCACGATTTCGAACCCTGCGGTCTCGCCGTCGCGGATGACCTGGACCTTGGACACCTTGTCCAGATGCCAATACTTCTCCGTATAGTAATTGGTGATTTCCCATGCGTCCCAGGCCCTGGGGATGTCCTCGAAGGCGGTCAGGCGGTTGGCCTTCTCCCCTTCCTTCACGGCCTCGTGCCCGGAAACCTTGTCATAAATGCTGACGATATTGTAGTCCTCATCGAAGACCACCCGCACGAAAGCGTTCTCCATCACACGGCCCGCCTCGTCCACGGTGACGCCCTGTACAGCCTTGGGGCTCTCCACCACCTTGTAGCCCTTGGCGGGGATGTCCTCCACCCAGACCTTTCCTTCTTCGGTCTCCACAAGTCCGCTGGCAGTAAAGGCGTTGTTGTTGAACACCAGCAGGCCGCCCTTGGTCCCCACATTTGCCGCGATCGCCTTTTCCGCCGCGCCCTTGGCCGCCTGGGCCTTATCCTGAATCTCGGCGTAGACTAAGTCGGACTCGTCATACACTTCCTTGATGGAGGAGCCGGGAATGATGTCGTGGAACTGGCACAGCAGTATCTTCTCCCATCCGTCCTTCAGCATCTCCTTGGGATATTCGCCGCCGGTGAGGACTTTGCTCATCAGGGTCAGCAGCTCGGTATTCTCATACAGGAACTCCGACTTGCGGTTGTTCTTCTTGTTCTTCGCCATGGAGGTGTAAGTGCCGCGGTGGTACTCCAGGTACAGCTCTCCCACCCATTTGGGAGTGAAGCGGTTGTCTTTGACTGCCTCTTCCACACGATTCAGGAAGTCGCCCGCCTTCTCGAAGGTGACGGTGGGACATCCCGGGATGCCCTTCTCCAGCCTCCGTCCCACTTCGATCATCTCCCTGGTAGGGCCGCCGCCGCCGTCTCCGTGGCCGAAGGTATTGATGACCTCATCGTACAGGTCTTTCTGCTGGAACCGCTCCCAGGTACCGCGAATCTGGCGGGGAGAGATGTTGCCGTTATAAGTGGTGCCGTTGCTGAGCTTCTCCCTGGGGTTGTAGTCCTGGGCTGTCATGAAGTAGGCCAGAATCTCCGTCCCGTCTATGCCCTGCCACTGGAACACATCGTTGGGGAGCATGTTGGTCTCGTTCCAGGAGATCTTGGAGGTCACGAACCGGGTCACACCGGCCTTCTTCAGGATCTGGGGCAAAGCCGCGGAGTAGCCGAATACGTCGGGAAGCCAGAGAATCTTGGAATCCACGCCGAACTCCTGTTTCATGAACCGTTTGCCGTGCAGAAGCTGACGGCACAGTGACTCTCCGGAGGGAAGGTTGCAGTCCGGCTCCACCCACATGGCGCCCTCGATCTCCCAGTTGCCGGATTTCACCATCTCCTTCACCTCTTCAAAGAGCTCCGGCTCGTTCTCCTTGATGAACTGGAACTGCTGAGGCTGGCTGGTGATGAACTTGTACTCCGGGAACTCCTTCATCATGTTCACCGCGGTGGAGAAAGTGCGCTGGCACTTTTCCCTGGTCTGGCGCACAGGCCACAGCCAGGCAGTGTCGATGTGGGAGTGGCCGATGCAGACCACGTTGGCCATCTGCTTGCCGCATTTCTTGTCGTAGAATTCCTTGTACAGATAAGAAAGGGCTTTCTTGACGCTGGCATGGTATTCGTTGGAATCCCTCTCCCGGAAGTCGATCAGGTTGATTGCCTCATTGAGGGCGGTACGGATCTCGCAGTACTCCTTCCCCTCAAAGGGCAGATAGTCCATGACTTCCGCGGGCACCCGCAGGCTGTACCAGAGCTCCCTGGTGTAGACGTCAATCCTCTGCAGCTCCGCCTCCAGGTAAAGCTCCTCTGGACGGCCGCCAAAACCGTACACGGTCAGCTCCTGGCGCTCTTTTTCGGAGTCGATGGGGAATGTCTCGTGGTTCCCGTCCACGCCCTGGACAATCTTGCCGTCCAGATAGGCTATGTACTGGGGATGGTAGCCCCGGCGTCCGGAGCGGATGCACAGTTCCACGTCCCTGCCCTTCATGGACTGGGGAATCACCAGCTCGGCCTTGAACCAGGCATGGTACTCTCCGTACCCTGTCTTGGTGCCGCCCGCCGGGATGGTCTCCCGCAGCTCTTCCCTGGAACGCTGGGGCCTCCAGCCCTCCGCGGGAGCCACATGCCCGTTCTCCTTGTAGTCACAGGGCACGTATTCGATGCCCTCCACCGGCTGCCGCTCTGTGACAATGCGGTCAGCCAGCCAGTTCAGCTCCTGAAATATCCTCTCTCTCAGATAATTCATGATGTCTTTTCCTCCTAATTCTAAATCCTTTAAAACCTTGTACGCGCGGGGCCTGTCTGGCCTTTATCCCAGAGGGACCGCGCCCTCCAGCATATCCGTCTCCGCCGCCGCGCCGTTCTCGATCTTATATACCTTTATCTCAAAAGGCTGCAGCGGGGCTTCAAAGCTCACGTCCAGGATCGGCAGCTCAATCTTCGCCGTCACCGCCTTGCCCTGGGCCTCGAACACCCGCAGGATGTAGGCGTCCGCGCTGCGCTCGCTTCGCTTGAAGCAGCTTAGCGTCACATTCTCCCGGTCGATCCGGACCAGCGCCGCCGGAACGGTTCCCCGGCCGGGCGGACAGAACTGCTGGGCGTAGACACGCCTGTTGAACATGGCGGCTTCCCGGTCGGCCCTGCCCAGTACCTCTTCCCGCTCTCCCGCCAGGAACAGGAAACGGTAACGCCTCTCCCCCTGTTCCATCCTCTCATGGTACATCTTGTCCTGATAGGGCGGCCCCCAGGTCATGCTCCCGGCCCCGTAGCCCACGGACCTGAGCAAGGTGATCCCGGCTGTCCCGTCCTTACAGTGGGAGCCGTACACGCCGTCGTCGATGATGGCCAGCGCCTTCTCCTGATTCGCGATGGCCTGCCAGTACTGGGAGACGCATTCCTGCATGTCCTCGGGCAGCTTTTCCCTGCCGAAGATCGTCTGGCCCATGTACTCCGTCTCTTCCAGCAGAGTGGGGACGCGGAGCTTCAGGCGCTTCTCCCTCTCCGCGAAGAAGATCCGCAGCTCCAGCTCCAGGACGCCGGTGAGCTTATTGACCAGATAGCGCATGACCATCCTGGACTTATGGTATTGCATGTAGGCTTCTATGACCGTGTAGACTTCCCCTTCCTCCGTCACCAGGACCGGCTCCAGAGAGGAAGACCTGACGCCCGCGAAATCCGCAGCTTCCCCCGCCGGCATGGGCGAAAAGCTTCCCATGGGGCACTGGGGATTGAACACGCCGTCCCCTCCCCAGGGGCTGACGGCATCGTCATAGACGTCCACGGACATGGCGCCCGCCTTTATGTACTCGGTCCCGTCCACCACATAGCTGGTCACTAGGCCGGAATGGGCATTGACCACCACCTGTCCCCTGGCGGTCTCCACTCTGATATCGCCGTTCCTCTGAGCCTTCAGCACCGGCCCGGGGCGCTTCTCTATCACCCGGAACCGGACGTCGAAGCGCGTCATTGCGCCGGGCGGCAGTTCATGGGCAAATATCACCCTCTTGTTCCAGTCCATGCTGAAATTGCTGGCCTCTTTCGCCGCCTGGCTGGGGACCTTCTCCCCATTGCAGTAGACGCGTGGGTCTGAGAAATCCTTGTGCCAGAGCTGCCTGGGCAGCATAAATTCCACGTCCACAGGCTGACTATAGGGAAAAGGATGAGGATTGTATACAAAAATCGGAACCGTGTCGCCGTCCTTCAGCTTCTCCTGTCCCGCGCACAGCGCCAGGAAATATTTCGCTTTCAGCTGGTTCATGATCTCCAGCCCGTGGTCCAGCATGCGGATGACATCCTCCTCCACCGGTGCGATGCAGGAACCGGGAAGGGAGTCATGGAACTCCGAGAACAACAGGTCGCGCCAGGCGTCGTCGATGCGTTCCTTCTCATAGACCGCAAGGCCTGCGAGAGCAGCGTGGGAAGCCATCTGCTCCACCATGACCAGGTCGTTTTCCAGACGGCGGTGCATCTGCTTGATGCGTATGATAGAGGTATAGCAGCCCTCCATGATAGGGTTCAGGCCTTTTTCCACCACCGGCAGTTTCTCGTCCCTGATGGCTTCAAAATACTCGTCCGGCGTCGCATGAACCAAATCCACGCCCTCCGCCTTCATCCGGGCAATGTCATCCAGGTCCTTCCTGGAGGGGCCGCCGCCGTGGTTGCCCACGCCCCAGAGGTAGAGGGCATTCTTCTGGCCCTTGTGGGCCTCCAGCCATCCGGGCAGCTCTTCCTCCACCTTGCCGTAGACGGAATTGTACCCTTTGTCGGAGCGGTGGACGATGATCTCCGACCCTTCATAGCCGCGCCAGATGAAGTCCTCGCTGTCGAAGTCGTAAATGTTCTTTCCCGGGCGGATGTTGACATAGTACTTGTATCCGCACTTCTTCAGCATCTGCACCAGGCCCCGCGCATGGCCGAAGGAGTCGAAATTCACCGCGGTGACCGGCACTTTGCCGAATTTGTCGTAGAAATAGAGCCTTCCACGCAGAACCTGGCGGAAAACGGACTCTCCCGAGGGCATATTGCAGTCCGGCTGCAGAAACCATCCGCCTACAATCTCCCATCTTCCCTCCGCCACCTGTTCCCGGATCCGTTCGAACAGTTCCGGCTCGTGTTCCTCCACCCACTGGTATATCAGCGCCTCGTTATGGTTGAACACAAAGTCCGGATACTCGTTGATGAATCCGGAAGCCGCGCGGTAGGTAGAGATGCCCTCCATCATTCCGGACTCCCACTGCCAAAGCCACACCGGATCCAGATGTGCATTGCAAAACATATAAGTTTTCACTGCTTCTCTTTTCTCCTTGCAGTTTTTTGTGATAGTATCCACAATGCCATTATATAGCATTCTATATGATATGTCAATATAACATGTAAAAATAATGGATATAATAACATATTGAAGCCTATTATATCAATACATTATCAACATAAACCTGATAAACATTCCGGTTTTTTTGTGTATTTGCCATTTCAAACTGGCATTTTGCCCTTTGGCTTTCCGGTTTGATTCCTTTTTCTGGCATTTTGCTTTTATGATATATCTTATATCATTTCCTCTGTCCGTCGGCTTCCGGAGGGCGTCTCAGGCTGACGGCCTATGGAATGTATGAATGGTATGGATGTATGGTATGGATGTATGGAACGAAAGAAGGGGCTGAGGGAAAATAACATCCATTTTCCTCTTCAGCCCCTTCTCTCTCACGCCGGGTTTCTTTTACTGGGTTTCTTAGTATCCGTTTCTTTATGCCGGTTTTCTTATGCCGTCAGTTTTCTTTTAACTGTTTTCTTATATCGGTTTTCTTACGCCGGTTTCCTTACGCCGGTTTCCTTATGCCGGTTTCCTTATGCCGACTTTCTTACGCCGGTTTTCTTATGCCGGCTTTCTTACGCCGGTTTTCTTACGCCAGCTTTCTGCACCGGCTTATTCAGTCTCGCGGCTCATTCAGCCCACGCGGCCTATTGGGCCAGCGCCACTTCCACCTGTGCCAGCGCGTAAGGCTCTACGGCCAGCGTGACGCTCTTTCCGGAAACCTTCACTTCCGTCTCCTGCTCCTTCCCGAACAGGTTGACTGCCCTGGCCTCCGCCACATCGGCTCCGAATGTCAGGGTGACGTCCCCTTTCTCCCCGGCCGTCTCGTAGGCGCGCACCAGCACTTTGCCGTCCGCTCCCGGCAGCACCGCGGAAATCACCGCATGGTCTGCCGCCGCCTGGAACAGGCTTCCCTCCATGGGCAGAGTGCCGTGGTGGGAGTTGGAAGGCTGATAGAACGGCGCATGGTTACAGGACGCAGCCATCTGTTCCGCCTCTCTGGCATCCGCGCCGCAGGCGCCGAACCACAGGACAATCTGGTGGATGCCCCTCTCCGGGTAGGGATCCGGGCTGGTGGAGCTGTTGATCAGGGTCAGGCCCAGCTTCCCGTCCGCTCCCCTGTAACCGTACTTGCTGTCGCTGATCAGGATGGCGCCGGGATCCTCCGCGCGCCTTGCCAGGCCGTACTGCAGACCGGGCACGTCGTTGTGGATGGAGGCCCTGCGGATGGAACCGGCCGGGATATCGTACTGATAGTCCTCTGGCTGGTAGGCCAGCGGGATGCGGTAGTCCAGAACCGGGATGATATCGCTGCCGATTCCGTGCCAGTCCACCCTCACGTCTATCCGCACGGCGCTCTGGTATTTGTCCAGGCTGTAAGTGGCTTCTATCTTGGAGCCGGACACCTGCCAGCTGGCCTTCACGCTTCTGCGCAGGGGGCCGTTCACCGGGCGCTCCAGCCTCAGGCAGCGGTCCACCGGAAGCTCCTTGATATATCTGCCGATGTTCCAGGCGCTGGAGGTATGGGTCTCTGTCTCGATATAGGTAAAGCCCGCACTGTCCTCCTGTCCCACCATCTCCATGCCGGACTTCTTGTCCTGCATGGATACGATACGCCCGGAGCCGGACGCGATTTTCACGGTCACCTGTTCATTTTCCAGCACCATATCGTCGAACGTCCCGGACACGCGCTCATTGTCCAGCAGATAAGCCGGATAACTCTCCGCCTCCTTCTCGGACAGGACTACAGTCGTGTAGCCAAGCGCCGGAACCGTCACGTCCACCAGCACCCGCATATATTTATGGTCCCAGTACTGCTGCATATGGCCGTCCAGCAGCTGGAAGGCGATCTCCTTCCCCTGGCTGTCCGTCACATGGACCCGGCGCAAATCTCCCGTCCAGTCCCAGACGGTCAGCTCCACCACCTGGCTGCGCTCCCAGGACAGGGAGTTGAAGACATGGAAGATACGGGTGCGCCCGCTGCCCCGCTCCGTGCTGGGCACGCCCACGAAGTTCTCGATTCCGTAGCCCGCTCCCGCGCCCTCCGACTGGCTGTAATAGGCATCTATGTCCACCTGGATGGAGGAGGTGTCGATGTTGCGGCTGATGGATGCCATGGCGTTCTGAATCTGGGTGTTGGCCGTGGCCATGGAGGTCTGGAACAGCCCCATGGCATGCTCCCTGGAATCCTGTACACAGGAGCCGGTGAGGATGTCATGGAAATGGGTGAACAGCACGTCCTGCCAGGCCTTTACCATCTTCTCTTTCGCAAATCGGAAGCCGGTAAGCTTTCCCGCCAGAGCGGACATGGCCTCCGCGTCCTGCAGAGCCGATTCCAGACGGCGGTTGCCGCGCTTGATCCGGCTCTGGGTGGTATAGCAGCCGGGGGCGAAATAGTTCAGCTCGTGATCCACCACAGGCAGTTTGTCCCACATGCTCTCCGCTTCCTGGAAGAATTCATGGAAGGTGCCGAACCTGATCTGGGGGTAAATCGGCCACTCCATCATCTCCAGGGCACGCTCCACGTCCCTTCTGGTGGGGCCGCCGCCATGGTCGCCCACGCCGTAGACCACCAGGCCCGTGCGCAGTCCCATGCAGCGTCCGCTGATCTCCGGGAAGCCTGTGGCCATCTGAGGCGTGACGGCTCCGTTGTACCAGTTGGGCTCCTTGTAGGCCAGGACTTCCTTTCCGGAAGGCGCTTTGTAGCGGTAGAGAATCTCCTTCCCGCCGTTCCCCCGGCAATGGTAGTAGTATTTCACTTCGCCGAACCGGTCGATCTCCGGCACGTTGGCGCTGTGCCCGAAGGTGTCAGGGGAGAAGTCCACATCCAGCCTTTCCACGCCCCAGACTTTCTCCATGTAGTCTTTGGTGTACTGGATGTGGCGCAGCAGGGACTCGCCTGTGGGCATGTTCTTGTCCGTCTCCACCCAGGCAGTGGCGGTGACTTCCCAGCGGCCCTCGGCAATGCGCTTCTTGATTTCCTCCATCATATCCGGGTCATACTCTTCCACGATTTTGTACACCGCGCCCTGGGACTGGGAATATTTGAATTCCGGGTACTGGTCCATGATGTTCAGCATGGAGCGGAAGGTAGCCAGCGTCGCCGCCACGGTCTCGTTGAAGCTCCACATCCAGTTCATGTCGATGTGGGCATGGGCGGCCAGAATCAGCTTGTAGCTCTTGGCCTCCTCCGCCATGGGGGCAAGGATTTTCTCCGCCTCCTGGCAGTCCTGGTTGGTGAGGACGCCCTGGGCCTCCACTTTCCCCAACAGGAAGTCAATCGCCTGTTCCAGCACCTCGTCATAGCGCCCCTGCTGTTCCTCTGAGACATGCAGCGCGAACTCCAGTTCGCTGAGGATCCTATGGTTGGCACGGTTGGGCCGCGTGACGCGCATGTGCTCCTCCATTGGGGTGCCGAAGGTGAACTCGAACCCTGTCTTCTCCCGGTTCCCTCCGACGGATGTCTTCAGTTTCACGAATTTGTCTGCAATCTTTGCCATAGCAGCCTCCTTTAAATCAAGCTCTCATTTCTGGCTTTTTATTTATAACAACAGAATCCCCGCCATGGGGGAAGCCTGTTGTCAGTAGCATGCTCATTCCGGTTCGCTTTCTGCGAATCCGGAAGATTCCGCCTCCATCGGTTCACGGCCGTGCCCTGTGTACGGCTATCTCCCCTGTATGTCAATCACCACGTACTCCGACTTGCAGCCGGTCTTGAACCGGATGGCCTAGTCAGAAATGCCGGAGGTCACGATGAAGTCGGTGCCCTCACGCCGTTCCAGGCCGTAGCTCTTGTCGTCCAGGCCCAGCCATTCACACCCGGAACCTGGCAAATCTGCTGGCCAGATACAGGATTCCCACAACAGACCCAATGGCTAGTGCGCCGAAAATCAGTCCCCACATATATTTTTTCCTTTAGGAATTGTCGGAAAATAACTGATGCAACTTGTTTAGGAGAAAGCCCAGAAATACAACGAAAACGGCTATAAACTCGCATCAGTTATTTGTAGACAATTCCTTATTCCCTTTTCTTCCCGCCTTTTGCTTTGAATATCCTCTCGGAATCTCCAGACCACATATCACGCTGCTTTGCCTATTTAACAGTTTCTGTTTAACCAGTGCAGTGCGGTAAATTCTGGCGTTATGCAGTATATGCCCATTATATAGGAAAATGATAAATCATACAAGACCTATATGGCAAACTCATCAAAAAATGATATATAAACTTGATATATCATTTTAAATCAGCGTCAAAAAGGGACATTTTTCAATGTCCCTTTTTCCGGAATGATATGTCATTTGGATGCATGCGCCACGAAAGCCCTCACTCTGCCAGTTCCGCCGCTTCCTTTTCCAGCGCCGCGAACCAGTCCTTGTCCCGACAGGAGTCGAAGCACTCTCAGGCAAGCTCCTCTTTCAGCATCCGCATGACCTGCTTGTTGTCGGAAGGGGCGGCGAAGACCTTCCAGCCCATCACCAGCGGGTGGGTCAGGTCATGCTCTACCACATGGAGCGATTTCCTGGCACATTCCATGGCCCGGGTGAGATGATGCCGTACCACGCTTTCCTCTCCGCCCAGGGCAATCTCGTCCTCCGCAATGCCACGGTGCTGGCTGCACAGCAGCTTCAGGCTTTCAAACTCCATGTCATCGCCAGGGTAGACCAGTTCATAGAGCTGCACCACCGCTTTGTCCACTGCCTGCGTATAAGCGATTCCACCGGGAATATCCTTGCAGCCGCTCAGACATGCCGCCAGATAAAAAAGCTTGCGAAGATACCAATAATTGATATACCTGAAATGCTCTATCAGATACTTGCCCTCTGTCAGAATCCCCATATAGAGCATTTCCTGGGAATGGATAAACTGATAACTTTTACGCACCCAGCGCTTCGCCATCTCTATGTCTCCCTCTTCAGCATAGAGAAAGGCTATCTCCTCAATGGCCTGTCCTTTATAGTAATTGTCGACATCGCTGTTGTAAAGCTCCGTGCCGAGTTCGATGATTTCATTCCGGTACTTTGCCTTATCCATATCAAAATAGGCGGACATCAACATCTCCTTGACCTCAACATTGTTGGGCATTTTATGGTAGGCTTCCTCCCAGAGCGCAAGCGCCTCGCTGCCCAGCGTCTCGCCCATATTGTCCTACCGCCCTGACGGTGAAGCCAAAGCAAGTATTTTCCGGGAATTCGCCGCCTGACAGTGAAGAGACACCATCCCCCGTATCAATGACGCATATGACCACCCCCCGCCCTGTGAGGCTCAGGGGCGCCCTCTGTACCTGAGTGATGCCGCTGACGATCAGGCTGTTGGGATCGAATCCCCCGTCCCCGCCCTCCCCCTGCATCAGACCGTACAGCTTTGGCACGCCTTTGTAGTCAAAGAAATTGTGATTGGCATTCCTAACGCTTTGCCGGCTGATGTATACGATATTATAGAGATTGTCAATATTGGCATAGCACAGATCCAAATATTCGTAAGCCTGCAGATTGATGGGAAAGTCCGTAATGATGTCATAGTAATTGTTGGAAAGAATCCTGTCCTTGCAGTCCATGTCCTAAGCCCCTCCGCGGTAAAACAATGCTGTTCCTTCTATCATATGCGGCCCGGAGACCTGCGTTCCCGGCGCTTTCCCCTCCCTGCTGCGGGCACAGGGAAAGGGCCGCCGCGCCGCGACAGCCCTTTCCACAGACATCACTCCGCCACCAATACCACCGCCGTGCGGGGAGGTATCTTCAGCATAGTCCCATATTGGAATTCCGTCTCTTCCTCTATGTCCTTTCCGTCCTCATACGCCACAAAAGTATTGACGCAGACCTTCCATTTCCTACCCTCGGGCAGCGTAGGAAGCTGCAAATCCAGGGGATTCCAGTAGGTGTTCATCCCATAGAACACGATGTCGTCCATAGTGTCCTCCTCGTTCCTGCCGGCGTACATGATGCCGATCAGCCTGCACTCATAATCCGTCCTCCCGTTCCAGGGATAGCCGTTGTGGAGGCTGATCTCCGGAAAGCCGCACTGGGACCTTCCCATGGATTTCCGCACCACAGGGTGTTTCTTGCGGAAAGCTATCATGTACCGGAAGAAGTCATGTATCTCCCCGTATTCCTCCAGCCGGTTCCAGTCCAGCCAGGAGACGCGATTGTCCTGGCAGTAAGCGTTATTGTTGCCGAACTGCGTGTTGCAGAACTCGTCCCCCGCATAGAACATGGCCGGGCCTCTGCTGCACATCAGCGTCACGAAGGCATTCTTCACCATCCGGCGGCGCAGGCCCTCTATCTGGGGATCGTCCGTCTCCCCCTCCGTGCCGCAGTTCCAGCTGTTCCCGTTATTGTCCCCGTCCGTATTGTCCCAGCCGTTCTTCTCGTTGTGCTTCACATTGTAGGAATACAGGTCGTACAGGGTGAACCCGTCATGGCAGGTCAGGAAATTCACCGACGCGCTTTCCCCACGCATCCTGGGGTCGTACAGGTCTTTGGAGCCGGTGATCCTCGTCACCGCCGTCCCCGCCAGGCCCTCGTCCCCCTTCAGGAACCGCCGCATGTCGTCCCGATACCTGCCGTTCCATTCCGCCCATCTGCGGAAGGCCGGGAAGCTCCCCACCTGATACAGCCCCATTGCGTCCCATGCCTCCGCAATCAGCTTCACTTTCCCCAAGATGGAGTCATAGGCAATCTCCTGTATGATCGGCGGTTCTGCCATGGGCTCTCCCTTCTGGTCACGGGTCAGTATAGAGGCCAGGTCGAACCGGAATCCGTCCACCCGGTACTCCGTCACCCAGTACCGCAGGCAGTCTATGATGAACCTGCGGGTCATGGGGTGATTGCCGTTCAGCGCGTTCCCGCAGCCGCTGAAATTGTAATAATTCCCGTCCGGCGTCAGGATATAATAGATGTCATTGTCGATGCCTTTGAAAGAGAAACAGGGGCCATCGTCATTCCCCTCCGCCGTGTGGTTGAACACCACATCCAGGATGACCTCGATTCCGTTCTCCTTCAGTTCATAGATCAGCTGCTTCAGCTCGTCCCCCTCGTGATTGTGCTCCACTACGGAGGAATAGCCCGTGTTGGGGGCAAAGAAGCAGACCGTGTTGTATCCCCAGTAGTTGTAGAGCTGTTCCCCGTCCACCACCCTGGCGTCCTCCATCTCATCAAACTCAAAGATGGGCATCAGCTCCACCGCGTTGACCCCCAGGTCCTTCAGATAGGGAATCTTCTGGCGCAGGCCCTCATAGGTCCCCTTGGCCGTCACCCCGGAGGACTCGTCCTTGGTGAACCCTCGCACATGCATCTCATAGATCACCAGATCCTCCAGCGGCGTCTCCAGCTGCTTGATCTTCCCCCAGTCAAAATTATTCTCCACCACCCTGGCGTGATATACGAAATTCTCTCCGTTCTCCGGACGCTCTCCCCAGTTCCGCTGCCCGGTCACGGCCTTCGCGTAGGGATCCAGCAGTACATTGTCCTTGTTGAAAAGCTTCCCCTTCGCCTTATCGTAAGGGCCGTCCAGCTGGAAAGCGTATTCGAACTCCTCGATATTGAGCCCGAACACCAGCATCGAGTACGTGTTCCCGATACAGTAGGATTCCGGATATTCCAGCTTGGCGAAAGGCTCCGTCTCCTGGGGCCGGAACAGCAGCAGCGTACATTTCGTGGCCCCCCGGGAATGAATCGTAAAACTGACCCCGTTCTGGGCCGCGGTAGCGCCGTCCCGATTGTAGTACCCCGGCCGGACCTGAAATCCGTCTATCTCGTCCAATGGCTGCAGCTTCACGCCGCGCTGCGGCTTATGCTGTACAAATTCCATATCGTCTCCTCCTGGTATATATTTTTCAATATCCGCCTCCTCCTCTTTTGGCACATCCCTCTCTGCATTCCGTGCTTCCGGTTCTGCGCCCGAATCTCCCCTATCGAATAAATTTCTGATGTCTTCCATTTCATGCCTCCCCTGTACTTATTCGATATCCGGCTGTCCCTTTAGCCAAAAACAGTGCTGTAGGAACAATTCCCACAACACTGTTCTTTCCTTCATCCTTATTCCATATTCCTCTCAATACAGGAAACGATTTCCTGCTGAACAGGCAGCACCTTTGCCAGAACCGCTTTCGCCTCCTCCGGCCGGTCCGTGCGCAGCAGATTCAAAATCTCGGTATAGGATTCATAAATAGGGGTAAGCGACAGATTTCCCGCTGTGCCCTTGATTGAGTGGGCTTTCTCTATCTCGCTCGTATGGTCGGCTTTATCGAAATCCTCCGCCGCCAGGGTCTGTGAACCTATCATCTTCACAAATGACCCCAAAAGCTTCCTGTAAAGCTTCTCATTCCCCATAAGGCGCTTCATGCCATCGTCCACATCCACGCCCAAAGCTCTCAGTTCCTCAAAAAAATTCATCGAACTCACCTCTTTCCTAAACTGACCGTCTCCGCGGTCCGTGCGGAATCAATATTTCCCGAAGCCGTCGCCAAGGGAGATTACCTGCTCATTTGCCGCTGAAGAAGGATAGGACGAGGCGCCCTTGTAGGAAGCATTGCCGCCCTCATTGCCTAAATTGTAGATGGAAAGCATCTCCCGCATCCTGGAAGCCTGGTTAGACAGCTCTTCGCTGGCAGCCGCACATTCTTCGCTGGTGGCCGAGTTAGTCTGCACTACCTGAGATACCTGAGAGATGGCCTGCTCGATCTGGGCCACTGCCGTCGCCTGGTAGTTGGAGGACTCTGCGATGCCATTGATGATGATTTCGCTGTCCTGCACCACCTTCGAAATCTCTTCCATGGCCTTTGCAGTCTCGTCTACCGTCTTCGCGCCGGAATTCACCTTCTCGATGGAATCCTCAATCAGAGCGGAAGTCTCTTTCGCCGCCTCGGCGCTCTTGGCCGCCAGGCTCCTGACCTCTTCCGCCACCACCGCGAAGCCCTTCCCCGCCTCGCCGGCCCTTGCAGCCTCCACGGCCGCGTTCAGCGCCAGGATGTTGGTCTGGAAAGCGATGTCGTCAATGGTCTTGATGATCTTGGAGATATTCTCGGAGGATCTGTTGATATCCTGCATGGCAGTGATGGTATCCTGCATCTGCACATTGCCCCGTTTGACATCTTCAATCGCGCGGACTACCAGGCTGGCAGCGGAATTGGCCTGCTCTGCGTTCTGCTTCGTCTTCTCCGCGATCTCATCGATGGAAGCCGTGATCTGCTGGATGGCGCTGGCCTGCTCCGTGGAACCCTGGGCCAGGGCCTGGCTGGCGCTGGCTACCTGAGAGGAGCTGATGGTGACCTGGGCTCCCGCATCGCTGATATTGGTCAGTGCATTGTGGTTGTCCTCAACCAGTTTCTTTAAGGAATGGCCCAGAATGTCATCCGCGGAACTGGGATTGACCGTAATGGTCAGGTTCCCGCCGGCCACTTCCTCGGCCACATGGGCCTGATACTTAATGTTCTCGATCACCTTGGTGTACTCGTCCACCAGTTCGCCGAACTCATCGTTGTTGTACTTGACCAGCTTGATGTCCACGCGGCCCTTTGCGATCTCCTTCGCCGCATCGGACAGCTGCGCCACGGACTTCTCGATGACCTTGATCAGCGCCAGCGCCACGAACACCGTGATTCCCACTGACACCACAGCGACCACAGCCGTAAAGATAGCCGCATTCGTCACATACCTTTCCTGTGCTGCCGGATCCGTGATTCCCACCGCCGCTTTGGTGGACAAGTCGCCGATGATGATGTTCAGCAGCGTCAGCGCGATAGGGATAAAAAACCCTATGAGCAATTTCGTCTTCATCTTCAAGTTCTTCATGTCATTCTCTCCTCTCACTCTTCCTCAACTCTTTTTAATTGGTCCGCATCCGAGGGGTCATCGTCATACAGCAGCTTCTCCGGATCCAACAGAAGCTTCACTGAATTCCCGACCTTTCCGATGCCGTAGACATATTTGTTATGGCCCTTGTCTCCTCTGCCGATTGTAGGAGGCGGCAGAATGTTCTCCTCCTTGATCTCCGCCACCTCGGCAATCTGCTCCACGATCAGTCCCACCGTGGTGTCCTTCACATTGATGACAAGGATACATGTCTTGTCATTATACTCATACTCGCCCTGGTGGAAGCGCAGCCGCACATCCACCACAGGTACGATTTTTCCCCTCAGGTTGATCAGCCCCTTGATGTAATCCTCTGTCTCGGGAATCTTCGTCACCGCCTGGAACTGTATGATCTGCTGCACATATTGTATCTCCAGCCCGAAATATTCCGATCCGGACTTGAAGGTCATATACTTGCCCTTCTGCGTGTCGCGCTCATTTGCGACATTGTCCATGCCTTCCGGCTGCCCCAGCAGCCCGCTTGTTTTGTCCATATGATATACCGTTCCTTTCTATTTTTATTCTACCAATCCAGGGGCGTCCAATATCAAAGCGATGCTGCCATCGCCGAGCTGCGTACAGCCGGACAGGCCCCTGACCTTTTTGATATAAGAGGGAATCGGTTTTACCACTATCTCCTGCTGCCCCACCAGCTTGTCGACCAGAAGGCAGACCTTCTTGTCTTCCACTTCCAGGATCAGCATCACGCCGTCTTCCACGGACTCCTGGTACGTGTCCAGGTCGTACCATCTGCCCAGGCGGATCACCGGGAAGCAATCGCCGCGGATCATGACGAACTCGTCGCCGTTGGGCTCGTGAATCATCATATCCTCTTTTACATTGACAAACTCTTTGATAACGCCGGTTTCCACCACGAAAGATGACGTGCCTGTCTCCAGTACAATACCGTCGATAATCGCAAGTGTCAAAGGAATTTTGAGCGACATCGTCGTTCCCAAGCCCGCAACACTCTCAATCTCCAATGAACCGCCGATTGCCTGAATATTCTGCACTACGACATCCATTCCCACGCCTCGGCCAGAATACTCTGTCACCTGCTCATTGGTTGAAAATCCGGGCAGTGTAATAAACTGGAACACTTCCTTGTCGCTATATGCGCTGTCGGGCTTATCGTCATCCAAAAGCCCCTGCTTTCTCGCCTTTGCAATGATTTTCTGGCGTTCCAGTCCCTTACCGTTATCCGTCACGCTAATCCATACTTTTCCGGCTTCTGTCCTTGCCGAAAGCGTCACTTTTCCTTTTTCCTTCTTTCCGCTCTCCGCGCGCTCCTCGTTTGTCTCAATACCATGATCCACCGCGTTACGCACCATATGCATCAAAGGATCGGAAATATTCTCACTGATATTCTTGTCAACCTCCGTGTGCTCGCCAACCATTTCAAACTCAATATCTTTTCCAAGCTTTCTTGAAACGTCAAACACAATACGATTCATCTTTTGAAACAGCGTTGTCAGCGGCACCATTCGCATTGACATAATGACATTCTGCAAATCCGTAGAAATCTTTGCCATCTGCTGTGCTGCCTTTGTGAAGTTGGTCAGATTTAATCCCGGCACCTTTAAATCAGGATTCTGAAGCACTACGGACTCAGAGATAACCAACTCACCGATTAAATCCATAAGCTGATCCATCTTGTTGACATTGACGCTGATAAAGGCCGCTTTTTCATTTTTCGGACGGTCTTTTGCAAGCTTCTTCTGCTTGCCGGGTTCTTTGGATTTAATGACGAAATCACCGGGTGCAATCTGCGGTTTCGCAGGTTTCTTCTTCTCCGACTCGCCTTCCTTTTCTTTGTCCTGATCCGCCTTCGCCTCAATCGCTTCCACACTCGACTCAAGATCAATCGTCTGTGGATCCGGATCAGAGAAGCCCTGTAAGAACTCGTTTGCCTTACACTCATAAATATCTACACGCTGAATATCATAGCCGATTCCGATAATCTTTTTGATATCCTCCTCTGTGCACTGCGCCTGAAGCAGGATTTTAAAGCCCTCCTTCATAATAACTTCGGCGCTGCTCTCGTCGGAAATAATATCCTCGGGATAATACAGTAAGTCCTCGGCAATCTCCTTCATCGCATAAACGATTTTG
>OFHB01000149.1_pt1 | contig 50553 bp, 50 predicted proteins | sample 1521881 | NCBI WGS metagenome assembly OFHB01 (sample SAMEA3504090, study PRJEB24116) | mouse gut metagenome | biome: mouse gut; feature: mouse-associated habitat; material: faeces | place: Denmark | collected 2011
TCTTTGCCGCATGAGCGGCAAGACCTTTTGACCAAGTGAATATATTCGTGCGACAGCCCCCTTTTAAGTACGATAAAATAAAAAAATGCGGAAACTCAAAAAATAAAAAAACACTTGACTTTCGTATGAAATCGTACTAATATAAATGGTATGATTTCATACGAAAAGAGGTGCGGAATGATGCGATATAGTTCAAAAGAAATGAAGCGTTACAATTATTTGTCCACTGAGATTGATGCGGCATATCATGAAATGTCTGTGAAACTTGGGATGTCTGACAGTGCGATGATCATTCTCTATACGATCTGTGATCATGGGGATTCCTGTCCCTTGCAAACGGTTTGCAGGCAGTCGGGGATCCGCAAGCAGACGATCAATTCTGCAGTCCGCAAGCTGGAGTCGGAGGGGATTGTGTATTTGGAGGCTGCTGGGGCGAAGAACAAGAATCTTTGTCTGACAGAGGAGGGCAAGCGGTTGGCAGAGCGCACGGCAATACGGATCATGAAAGCGGAGAATGAGATTTTTGCCTCCTGGGAACAAGAAGAAGTGGAGCAATATCTTGCTCTTACAGAGCGGTTTCTTAAGGAAATAAAAGAAAAGTCAAAAGAGATATAAACATAGGAGGAGAAGAATGGCAATTCAATTATCAGATCACTTTACTTATAGGAAGCTTTTGCGCTTTACGTTTCCATCTGTTATTATGCTGATATTTACCTCTGTCTATGTGGTAGTGGATGGATTTTTCGTGTCAAATTTTGTCGGAAAGACGCCTTTTACGGCCGTGAATTTTATTATGCCTTTTCTAATGATTCTTGGCTCTTTAGGATTTATGTTTGGAACGGGAGGAGGCGCCCTGATTGCCGTAACTATGGGACAGGGCAAAATGGAACGGGCGAACAGGCTGTTTTCTCTGATCGTGTATACGTCTATTGTTTGCGGGGCAGTTGTGGCAGTGTTGGGACTTGTGCTTCTTCGCCCTATAGCGGCGGCATTGGGGGCGCAGGGGCAGCTTTTGGAGGACAGCATTGTCTATGGACGGATTCTCTTGCTGGCGGTTCCGGCATATATTCTCCAATATGAGTTCCAGTGTTTGTTTGCCACGGCAGAAAAGCCGGCAGTGGGGCTTTATGTGACGGTTGCCGCAGGAGCCGCCAACATGATTCTTGATGCCTTGTTCGTGGCGGTGTTTCATTGGGGGCTGGAAGGCGCAGCGCTGGCAACGGCGGTCAGCCAGTGTGTAGGCGGCGTGATTCCCCTGTTTTATTTTGCCTTTCCAAACAAAAGCAGCCTCCGCCTGGGCAAGACGGAATTTGACGGCGGCGCATTAAAAAAGGCATGTATGAATGGCTCTTCGGAACTGATGAGCAATATCTCCATGTCTGTGGTAAATATGCTTTATAATGTGCAGCTTTTAAAATACGCAGGGGAGGACGGCATTGCTGCCTATGGCGTGCTGATGTATGTAAGCCTGGTATTTCAGGCGTTATTTATCGGCTATTCTGTGGGATCGGCTCCAATTACCGGGTATCATTATGGGGCGCACAATACAGGAGAGCTAAAGGGATTGCTGCGCAAAGCATTCGTGGTCATGAGCGTTTGTTCCGTTGTGATGTTTGCTGTTTCCTACCTTTTGGCAGAACCTCTTTCCGCAGTATTTGTAAGTTATGATCAAGGATTGCTTCAATTGACGATCCGCGCATTTTCTTTTTTTTCATTTTCGTTTTTGTTTTCTGGATTTGCAATTTATGGGTCGTCCTTTTTCACGGCGCTGAATAACGGGCTGGTCTCAGCGGCAATTTCTTTTTTGCGGACGTTGGTGTTCCAGGTGGCTGCGATTTTGCTTCTACCGTTGATTTGGAAAGTGGACGGCATTTGGATTTCCACTGCTGTGGCAGAACTGATGGCCGTGGTGGTGACATTGCTTTTTTTGAAAGTGAATCAGAAGAAGTATCAATATTGAGAATAGAGGCAAATAATGTCGAAAAAATAAATTTCATACCATATTCTTGTAAAAATTTGTATTTTAGTTTATAATATTATGTATTTAATGAGAAGAGCTAGTAATGAAACATTAATGATCATAAATTCTTCCAAATCCGTACATTTCTCAGTATAAACGGATCGCTAAGTGAAAATAGCAAATGGTATTGCTTATTTCGAATAACTTCTACAAAGAAAATGTAAAAAAGGGGTTGAAACTTTTATGCATAGAAAGGATAATGTTTTAGACAGACAGAACTGACGTTTGTCATTAGCTGGCGCCACAAAGTGATAGTTTCAGAAATGAAGCGGTTATACGCAGATAAAAGATGCGTATGACCGCTTTTTGTGTATAAAAATCTTGCCCCAGAGGGCATAGAAGGAAGGAGATATAGAGAAATTTAGAAGTGTTGTAACAGTATTCTGCGGAAAAATCAAAATACGTTCATTGGAGGATTAAGATGAGTACAGTTGGAAAAAAGAAAGGCGAACTGATTGCGCATGGAACAGCAGTTGTAACATCCAATAATGCCAGAGTCACGATCAATCATTTGATCAGTGATTCCGGCGGACAGGGCGACGTGTATCATGTAACATTCCGGGGACATGATTATGCGTTGAAATGGTACTGCAAACATCCTGAGGATGTCATTGGCGGCGTTCAGTATCAGACGATATCAAAGATTTGCGGCGAAGATAAAAAAACCAGCAGCAAATTTATTTGGCCGCTGATATTAGTGACGGAAACAGAGCCTTCAGATGGAAAGAAGTTTGGCTATCTTATGGAATTGCTGCCCGAAGGTTATTTTGAAATGGAGGCTTTTTTGCGGATGGACAATGACGCTAGGGCGGTTCGTTTTAAAAATTACAACGCCATGCTGGTGGCAGGGATGAACATAGCCGCCGCCATGCAGAAGATTCATTTGAAAGGATGGTCTTACAAAGACCTCAATCCCAAGAATTTTGCGATCCATCCTGAAACCGGCGACATTCTTGTCGTGGACAATGATAATGTCTCGGTGGACGGGGATTTGTGCTCGGTAAAGGGAACCAAAGGCTATATGGCGCCGGAGATCCCGGAAAGCAATTATCAAAAGAATCCCACCAGGGAGACGGACTATTATTCTCTTGCGATGATTCTTTACCGGTTGTTTTTTGTAGATCACCCCATGGAAGGGAAGGCATGGGAAAAATACCCTCTCTGCACGGACAAGGTGGAAGACCATCTTTATGCGATTAATCCGGTTTTTCATTTTGATCCGCAAGATGACAGCAACCGCCCCACGGAAGTTTATGCGCCCAATGCATTGTCAAGATGGCGTATGTTTCCAACAGAACTTCGGGAATTGTTCTTAAAGACATTTACGGAGGGCATTAAGCAGCCGAAAAAGCGTCCCCCGGAAAATGCTTGGATCAGAATGATATCAAAGACAAGGGATAAGCGGATTAGGATTAACCCAGAACGGGAGCAGTTTGTCAATTTTGAGAATCAGAAATCTGTCCTCAGACGTTGCCTGGGATTGGAAATAGGGAAAAAGAAGATTGCCCTATATCCAAAAAAGGCGGTTTATCAGATCAGCATTGACGGCAATGACCATCAGTATTTGGAGATGGCAGGCGGGATTACTTATAATAAAGAGTTGGATAAGCTGATGATGCGAAATCTTACCAAGACTGTCTGGAGAGGCTATTCGCCAGACACAAATCAAGTGACGGATATTGGAAAAAATCAGGAATTTCCTCTTTATCCAGGCGTTCGGATTGAGTTTCAAAATGGAAAGCCATCGATCGTGGGCAAAGTGTTTGAACCTCATTCAGACCATGAAGGATAAAAGGTAAGAAATTTTGATCATTTGGTAGTTTCGCAATTACCTATACATAAAAAAACAGGGAGGAGACTTATGGACGATATCTTTTACGATGATCCTTTTGGGTCGCAGGATACGGTCACTACGCAGTGTGATTCGCTCAAAACAACAGGAACGGCAAAGCTGCTGACGGTGATTTTTATTGTGGACTGCAGCGGCACCATGACGGGAGAACGGATTGCGGCAGTCAATGCGGCGCTTCAGGAAGTGAAGTTCAAGCTTAATGAGATCAGGGAAGACAACGGTCTGGAATTGAAAATCGCCGTTATGAGTTTTACGTCAAATGTAAAGTGGGATTTGCAACTTACTCCGGTGGAAGAGGTAAGCTTGGAAACCATAAACACACGTCCCGGACTTACCCGGTATGGAGCAGCTTTTCATGAATTGAATAGGGTGCTGCAGAAAGAGAAGTTTATGAAGCATACGGGGAAGATAGCTCCGCCAGCGATTATGTTTCTGACAGACGGGGTGCCCACGGACGACTATCAGGGCGATTTGGACCAGCTTCTTGAGAACGTCTGGTTTGCGAATGCCAGCAGAAGCGCAGTTCTTTTGGGGGATGCGATTCACAACGATTCTGCCAGGCGCGCAGTTGAGAAATTTGTGAATGATCCAAAAGAGGATATCATAACGGCGGATGACAGCACGGTTATCATCCAAAAGATAGAGTTGGCAACGATGCATACCATGGCGGGAGATCCGATCGAAAGCGGGCAGACTGCTGACCATGACACAGATGATGCAGATGGTACAGACGATTGGCTTGGAGATGACAAGGGAGGTGACGCAGGTGATTTGCTCGGGGACGCCGATATCGGAGATCCATTTGGAATATTTCCGGATCTGGGCGGCGATGCGGATGTTTTTTAAGAGGTAAGTAAAGTGATGGTAAGTCATAAAACTGGAAAGCGAGTGCTTCAAAAGCAATATACAGGATTAGTGAAACAGGAGATAATCGAGGAAAAATACAGGATCATCAAGCATTTTTTTGAAGAGATTGAGGAGAAAGAGATAGAGAAAAATTGCGAAAAACTGGAGCGTGACATGGTGAATGCTTTCTCCGGGGCGAGAGCGTTTAGAAGCTTGATTGTCCCGTATCGATATGAGAAGGAGCCGGCAGATTTTGGGCGCGTGAATCTGTATACGTTCAGCAAGCTGCCAGAGGATTTTAAGGAAAAATATTTACAACTTCATGAGGCTGTAAATCTGCAGCAATTTCCTCTGCGGGCAAGGATATTGGCCGCCCTGAATTTGTCGGACGCATTTGCCTCGATAAAGGAGTATTTTTTCGGCATTTTATATTCTCTTTGCATGGAAGACATTTATGTCAATATCGAAAATGGTGAAATCAAGATCCTACTGGAGCGCTGCTTAAGCCCGGCGTTTCAGGGAAAGCGGGGCAAAGATTTTTATTTTGAATGCAGCGACGGCGCCAGCAAAGAAGCGTCGGCAGAGACGGGCTTATTGGATTTTCTTGCCTATGCGGAATTTCGCATCTTATGTGCGGCGGATCCTTTTGACGGGAGAGAGACCTTGATGCAATATCCATATTTGTCAACTTTGGCCATGGAGCAGATCCATAATGGCAGCTATGGATTTATTTTCTCAGACAATGAAAATAAATGTTCGCAATATGCAGGACAATTCGCAAAAGCAAAGTGGCGGGAGCTTCCTGCATTTATACGGACGATGTTTACGCAGGTCTTTGAGGAGAAGACAAAAGGCATTGAGCGTCAGATGAGCTTTGAAGACTGGCTGACGCAAATGAGGAAATTGAGAGACTGCCTGGTGTATGTAAAACGTAAATTTAAATTGTGCGATCCGCAGGAACAGAATAAGGTGCTGTTTATCAAGATCAATGAATTCAAGATCCCAGTATGGCCGAATAAGGCGATCTATTGGTATCATACAACATTTCAATACGAGGATGGACAAGAGGGGCTGATCGGCGGCATAAATAAAGAGGGATTTTTGGAGAATTATACAGACCAGTCATGGCATGTTGAAGGCGATGACGACATCATGTATTTGTGCAAGGGAGACAAAGTAGAGCTCAAAAAAGGCATGAAGATTCAGTTATCAATCCATGGCGAAGCGGAAATTATTGATGGCGGATCCAGTACGGATTCTAACGATATCTCTGTTCTGGAAGCGAATGACGGTTCGTCTGGCGGAGGTGGTCTTTATGCGGAGTGATCAAAAAGGAGCCGTTTCTTTCTTGTTTTTAATTGACACTTCTGGAAGCATGCATGGTCAGAAGATTTCAGCAGTAAATGCCGTCTTGGCGGAGTGCTTTGATGAGATGCGGGACACGGATGCCTGCGGCGGATTTAAGATATATATTGGCGCAGCTGTTTTTCATGAGGAGATCAAAGTGATTCAAGAGGCGGGGCGCGCTTTGCAAGACTTAGCTTGCGCCGCCGTAGAGAAAGGAGAGGATGGCTTTTGGCCAGTGACTTCCTATGCCTGCCTGTATCGGGGGCTTCGAGAGATATTAGACGAAAGGAAAGCATGGCGGGAAGAATGCGAAAGGCTATATATATTTTTGGTAACAGACGGGAAGCCAGCCGACACAGGAGAATATGCAGAAGAAATGGAATTGACGGCAAACAACAGCAGATATAAGAAAGCAGATCGATATGTCGTATTTGTAGGAGAAGAATCTGACAGGTTCAGAGAAGATATGCTGCATTTTGTAGATTATAAAGCAGATAAGATTTTGAAACTGGAAGATTTGACAGGCGAAGTTTCCAAAATTACGGCGATCCTTGCGGCGTTGGAGCCGTAGAACGGCAAGACAGCGCGGCAGGGCTCTGTATTTTGGGATTGAGAGACAAATGATTAGGAAGGAGGAAGTACATCGGCGCCGTCAGGCGCAGATGGAAACTAAGAGATGACAGATGACTTTATGGGAAGTGAAATCTATACGACGCAGATAGATGGAATGACGACCAAAGGGACGCAAAAGCTTTTAAATATATTTTTTATCGTGGATATATCAGGAAGCATGAGAGCAGATGGGCGCATTGACGCAGTGAATGAGGCGTTTACGAAGATGATTCCTACGCTGCGCCAGATTCAGGAGGACTGCATGTCGGAGTTTGAACTTCGGATTGCGATGATGAAGCCATTTGTCTATCAAGCTCCAGCGTATCTGCCGGCGGACAGCAGGTATATGGGTCAGTGTATCTCGGCGTTATTGCAGACGCGTCTCAGGAAAGGGAAAAAGAGCGGGCTGGATCAAGCATTAATGGAAAAGTTCCTTGATCAAGATCCGCAATTATGCACAGGCAAGAGAAGAGTGATGTATTCTGTCTTCTTGCATTATATGGAACATAAATCTTACCAGGCAGATCTCAATACCCTCTCATGCTTGTTGGAAAAATTACTGGACTTGAAAGAAATTTTTGCATTACATGCAGGAAGCGTGGATATCAATGCTTGGGAACAGGGCGTGCGCAGAGGCATTTTAAAAAGAGCGGCGCTCACAGAAGATGAGACAGATCTTGTCCTGTCTGTGGTGATTCGGGCAATGCTGCCAAAAAACACTCATGCCCGCAGCCTCTACGTCAGGCATCTGATGTATTGCAGTGAGACAGAAAGAACAAAGGAAATGGAGTATGCATGATGAGTGAAACAAAGAACGACGCAAATAGGAATCAGCTGCCTGTAAAAGGAGATAAGAGACACAAAGCGCCCTATCTTCACGTAGCGCTGGTAGGTGAGTGCAGTTGTGGAAAAAGTACTTTTTTAAATAACATCATTGGGGAACGCCTTTTAGCGACAGACCTTTTGGTGACTACTGCCATTCCTGCTTATATCAAGTGGGATAGCAAAAGAAGGATCAAAGTAGTCATTTGCGGGGAAGACGGCAGGGAATACTGGCTTGACCAGACAGGAAAGCAAGAACTGGAACGAGAGCTAGGCATTTTTCTGCCGGAGAAATTGGAAGAAATGCTAGATTATGTCACCACCAACAATGAGTTATGCGCAAGAATCCAAAAGGTTCAGGTTCACTTTCCAAAGCAAAAACGGTATGATTCCATCTGCATGATTGATACGCCAGGGGTAAATCCGGGACAGGAAGGGACAGAGCAGCATGTTTTAGAAACGCAGAGAATTATCATAGAGGCTGCGGATATGGCGGTGATTTTATTTCCAGCGACCAAGGTAATGGGCAAAAGCTTCACCAACTTTTTGGAAAAATATACAGCGCATTTGATGCAGGACGCTGTGTTTGTGATTACCCAGATGGACATGATCCCCAACTGGAACGAGAGGGAAAAGATCATTCGGTTTGTGGAGGACCGCCTGCAAAAGACGTTCGAGCTGTCTAAGCCGCTGGTTTATGGCAGTTCTGCCGAACTGGCGCTGCGCTACAAAGGGGATCCCCGAAAGTTCGGGGAAGAGGAGAAAATTTGGTCAGATCGTTTTGACGCAATGTGGGACGAGATTTTGGAACAGTTTTGCGCAAGGAAAATCAGAATGCTGTTTGAGGATATGAATATGGATACACATCAAAAATTAGAGATGATGTCCCTTCTGACATCAAAAGACGCCATCGATTACCAGGCATGCTGGGATATGGAAGCGGAAAAAATTGCGCAGGTGATTTCAAAAGTGGGGAAAATAGCGACCGCCATGAATCTTCCTGGCGTAACGTCCGTGCTGAGAGAAGATTTGGAAACTCTGGTGGCGCAGTGCCGCTCTACGGAGTTTCAGATTGCAATCGTGGGCGTCATGAAGGCTGGCAAGTCCATGCTTATGAATGCGCTGATTGGGACGGAGATTGCGTCGGTGGATATCAATCCCGAGACGGCATCTTTGACCAAGTTCCGTTCCTCTTCATGCGGCTATTATGTAAAAGTAAAATTCCATTCCAGAAGAGAATGGAACAAGCTGTGCAAAAGTGCAAAGGAAAGCTCTGGAGGGAAGCTGCAGGGGCTGATAACTTCTTCAGAAGTGCAAGAACTCTCCGAGAAATGGGTGGATCATAAGCAAATTACGATGTTTTGTGATTCCGCAGAGGAGATCAAAAAAGAGGTTGCCCATTGGACCTCTGCTCGTTCCAACGATCACCTGTTTGCATCAGAAGTGGAAGTGGGGATTGACAACAGCGTGTTTGACATGCCGGATGAGGTGGTTTTTGTGGACACGCCCGGTCTTCATGACCCAGTGCAATACCGCTCGGAGATTACCAAGGGATATATCCGCAAAGCCAATGCGGTGCTGATTGCAGTTCCCACGGGGGCGTTGACGGCAGAAGGGCTTGGGACTATTACGACCGTTCTTGATTATGTGGGCTCTAATAAGGAAAAAGCATATATTGTCGCTACCAAAAAAGATGCTTTAAGCAGTCGTGACTGTGAAAAAGTCATCAAAGGCTGGATCGAGCATTTGGTCTCTGCCAAACGTTATGTGGATCCAAGGCAGGCCGGCTAGCATATCATAGTCACCTCCGCATACATGCATCTGCAGACATATAAATTTCTAGCTTTAGAAGAAGAAGAGCTGGAAGATGAGGAGAAATTCTCGGATGAAGAATATGCACAGTTGGAGAGTTATGCAAAGAAAGTCCTAGGAGGCAGGCGGTATCGGCTTGAGACGCTGCGGGATTCAAAAGAAGATGCAAAGAGCGTGGAAAAAGATACAGGCATTCCCAGGCTTCGCCGATGCCTGGAGCGCAACTTGATCGCAAAGTACCGCAAACTAAAGCGCAAGGACATTGAGGAAGAATATCTGCGCTGCAGAAAAGAACTGGAAAATATCATGCAGGAATTTATAGACAGCCAGAATACCATATTAGAGAGTGCAAAGCAGGGTGCAGGGGAATTGCAAAAACGCTTGGCGCAATCCAGCAAGTCTTATGAGGAAGCAAAAAAGAAAAACAGGCAGATCAGAGATGCGGCAAAAGACGTCAAGATGATTAGCGCACAGATGATCGACTGCCTTAGGGAGGAAGAGAATGGGCTTTTTTAGAAACATATGCAACAAGGCATCAAGTTTTGTATCTTCTGCAAAAAAGAAGATTTCAGAAGCGGGACGTGCTCTGAAAGATGCTGTTTCGCGGGCGAGGAGCTGGTTAAAAGAGAAAGCCTCCAACATAAGGTACGATTCAGAAAGCACCCAAAGCCGCGTGGACGTGGAAAAAGTTTTGGCGGATTTCAAAGCGGAACTGAAGAAAGTGTCAGAGATCGCAGAGAGAGCATTACAGTCGCCATGAATCATTTCGATGCTTTTGCGGAGGATTTGGAAGAGTATTTTCCAGAATTTGCAGAGGTGGTGCGCGCCAGAAAGAAAGAAGCCCAACGAGAGCTGAATGGAACCATCATTGATTATGTCCAGGTTCATGTTTCAGAAAACGATCCTGAGTTTCAAAAGGTGCTGGAAATGCAGCCTGGTCCTGCAAAGCAGAGCATATTAGGGCGGTATATGAACGATATCGTCAGTGAGGCACAGCGTGAATTCAACAGGAAGCTGATAAATCAAATTAAGAGGCTGAACGAGGATCTGTATATCCGACTCGATAAAAAATTAAACAGCCAAGAGGAGATGCTTAGCAACATTGCGAAAAAATACCAGGATTTGCAACGGCAAACGTTAGATGAATCCCTGGATGTAGAAAAGCTGGAAAAGGAACTGCTCCCTTCCATAGAGGCTGCGTTCTGCATTCAGCAATTATTGGAATAGGAGGTGCATGACAGATGAGCTTTTGGTCAGCAATCGGACTGGCGGACCGAAAAACCTTAGAAAGCCTGATGCAGCAAATACAGGAATTGAAATTTAAGAATGGCAAGCTTTGGGAAGAAAACAAGAAGCTGCTTGAGGAAAGCATTATCTGGTTGTCGAAGAAGATGCAAGGTCAGTATGAACATGTGATGCAAGCACAAAAGACGGCAGTTTCTGAAATTGAGCAGAAAATCTATGAAGCGCATGTTCGTAACCAGAAGAAATTCCAGTTGTTCGAGGAGGATTTTGGGAAACTGGAATCGGGACAAGATGTCTTGCGGCAGGAGATCACGGGGCATTACGATAAGCTTGTCGGTTTCGAAGATCAGTGGCTAAAACGTCTGGAGCGGCTTTCTAGCACTTTTGACGCTCTGCAAAAAGAGCAATCGAAAGTCATGGAGCGTTTGTCACAGCTTTGCCAGGACTCGGACCAGTTTCTGGAAATACAGAAATCGATCAACGACATGTGGGAGATTATGAAGATTGTCTGGGTGGATTCTCTGCTGGATGGGTTAGATTGATGATCGTTTGCGTGTCTCTGCTTTCATCGAAGCCGATAACGTCACTGAAAAAATGACAACGAGGAGCAAATGATATGTCACAATGAGGACAACATAAAACTGATGTAGCAGCAAATAGGAGAGTGGGTTATGAAAGATACCAAGATTATTCAGATGAACGACCAATTTGACCAGACAGAAGAAGCTTATTACATCAAGTCCTATCTGTTTATCCGAGGCTTTGCAGTGGGAAAGAATTTAAAGCAGACGATGATGGCGCTGTCTTTGGCGAGGCAGCTTCATGACGGGCAGTACCGCAAGGATGGCTCTCCGTACATTTCTCATCCGCTGAAAGTTTGTACCACGCTGATCAGCTATGGGATTGAGGATGAGGTCACGCTTGCCGCCTCCCTGCTCCGTGACGTATTGGAAGACTGCGGCGACAAGCTCTCATTATGTGGAAAAGAGCTAGTGTCAGAGTACGATCTTAGCCAAGAGATCTTGGACATAATTCGTTTGCTGACCAAGGATTCGGGTCTGAATGACCGGGAGCTTAGCGTATATTTTAAAAAGATTGAGGAGAATCCAAAAGCAGCGCTGATCAAGCTAGGGGACAGGCTGCACAACAGCAGTACCCTCTATACGTTTACTTTCCCTAAGATGCGCAAGTATATCCGGGAGACGTCGATGTTTTTGATTCCCATGGCGTCCTATTGTAAGAAATATTATCCGGAATACACCAACACGTTTAGCATCCTTAAAAACAATATCGACAGCATGAACCGCAGCATGGACGTGATGCTTTGCAAGATTGAAGCCTTGGAGGACGGGGTACAGAAGGAACAGGCGGCGGGAAAGTAAGGACGATACTGATTAAATAATTTTATGAAAGGATTTCCTGCTTATAGGAGCAGGGGATTCTTTTTTTGCGAAACTTTATCCTAAGTCCCTAAATTGCACGCAATTTGAGTTTCCGCATTTTGCAATTCATAGCGCCAAAAGGAGGCTGTCACACGAATGGTATTTACCTGTTCAAAAGGTCTTGCCGCTGATGCGGCAAAGACAGAATGCACAAAATTATTCTGGGAAGCTAGCTTCCCAAGATAATCTTTGTGCATTTTGTTTGCATTGCTTTGCAATGGAAACCTTTTGAACAGGTAAGTACGTTCGTGCGACAGCCCCCCTTTTGATACGATAAAATTACAGAATACGGAAACTCAAGAGATTTTATACTTGACAAAATTCAATAACATGATATTCTATAATGATACAGTTTTGAGATTGTATGGACGGTATGGGGAAAGAAGGAGGAGTTTTTATGTATCATTATATTCAGGACAAGAATTACTTAAAACGCTTGAGAAGCACTTGCTCCGATATCGTCAATCAATTGGTCCAAGTTATTAACAACGATTCTATTGTCAAAGTCAGAGCCTGCCTTGTTGGAAGCGGAGCTAAAAACCTAGTAACACAGAACGCAAATCAACCGATTGATTTCGATTTTAATATCATTATTGTAAATGCGAAATCTATCAACATTAGATCTTGTCGTGAGATCAAGGAGTACGTCAGGAAACAATTTAACAAGGTCCTCAATAAGAATGGTTGGGGAGATTGCCAGGATTCAACCTCGGCGCTTACTACAGAGAAACGAGTTTTTCAATCAGGCGATAAAATCTCATTTAGCATCGATCTTGCTATAACTTATAGAAATAAACATGGCTGGCATAGACTTATTCATAGGAAAACAGGTGTTGTTGCTTCTGATGAATATTACTGGAATGAAGTCCCCAATTCGATGCAACTTGAAAAAAAGGTAGATGCTATAAAATCGCGTCATTTATGGAACGAAGTAAAAGATACCTATCTTGACAAGAAGAATTTTTATTTACGCAGAAATGATGACGCACATCCATCTTTTATTGTCTATATTGAAACGGTGAATCAAATTTGTGACAAGCATCACATTTGATAATCGACTGTAAACTTCAAATCAAAGATTTGAGATAGGATACACATAGATTGCACGGGTTCACTGTTGGGAGGATGGGAACTGATCTATAGTTTAAATCTATCGAATAGCGGTAGCTTTAACATGAAATCAGAATCATAGTTCTAAGGTTATCACAAATAAATGTTAGCGCTTTTGTGATAACTTATGAACTATGAAAAAATATTTATCAATTCTGTTGAGGAAAAATTTTTCAATTAGAAGTGATTTTTTGGAGGAAAATGGCATGGAATACGTAGTGGCAACGCCTGACATGATAAATGACATTTACGATGTTTTACATACGGCTATCAAAACAATATATCCCAAGTATTATCCAAATGAAGTCGTGGACTTTTTTTGTGAGCATCATAGCAAAGAACATATTTTGGATGGCATGGTGTCTGGGACTATGGGAGTATTGAAATATGATGATTTGATTGTTGGGACGGGTTGCCGTGATGGGAACCATATCACAGGGGTGTATGTGCTGCCTGCTTATCAAAAGAGAGGTTGTGGTTCATATATTATGAATTGTTTGGAAAACGAGATTTTTCAAAAATATGAGACAGCTCTTTTAGAGGCTTCGCTTCCGGCAGCGTGCTTGTATGAGCATAGAGGGTATAAGACGATTGGGCATGGGGTTTATCAATTGGAACATGATGTAAAGCTAGTTTATGAAATTATGGAGAAAGGGGCTGTCGCACGAATATATTCACCTGTTTAAAAGGTTTACATTGCAAAGCAATGTAAACAAAATGCAAAAAGATTATCTTGGGAAGCTAGCTTCCCAGAATAATTTTGTGCATTCTGTCTTTGCCGCATAAGCGGCAAGACCTTTTAAACAGGTGAATATATTCGTGTGACAGCCTCGTGTGATATTTCTTGTAAATTGCAATCCATCAGCATCCATGAAGTACAGGAATTAAAAAATTGACAGGAAACAAGGCTTAGTGAATGCCAAATTCTGGGGCATATTCCACAATTCCCGATATGATTGGGGCATTTTCACAAAGTTTGCATGCCATAAAATTTTTGCTTGGAACTTTAAAACAAGGTTGTATGCCAAATTTTTCGGCAGGCATATAACCAATCCGAGGATAGTATTTTTCACTGCCTAATACGACGGAATAGCTGTAGCCAAGTGAGCGGGTTATTTGATGTCCCTCCTGTACCAGTGAGGTGCCAATGCCCTGCCGTTGATATATTGGCAATACAGACAGCGGAGCTAAAGCTAAAGCAGTATGCCCGCCTATTTTCAGTTTAGTAAACAGAATATGAGCGATAATTTTTCCATTAATCTCGGTTACTAATGACAATTCTGGAATAAATGCAACGCTTTGCCGCAAGGCATTTACTAATTCTTGTTCATTGCCATCACTTTCTTGCGCAGTCTGAAAAGCGTTTTTTACTACCTGATATACGGATTCATAGTCAGCCGGTTGTTCTCTTCGAATCGTCATGATCTTTCACTCCTTGCTGTTATGCTTTATCGGGCAAAGGCCGTCTCTTTCAAGGGCAAGTATTGCGCTATGCCCTGCAGACATGTTTTCAAAAAGTATAGTATGTATGCTCAACGAAAGTCAAGCAAAAAATATATTGACATTCTTCTATGTGATGCATATAATTATAAAAGGTTGCTTACGGGAGGTGATTGACTTAATGATTGACGAAAAGAAGATGGCTGTCATTTTCAAAGCGTTTTGCGATGAAAACCGCATACGGATATTGAAAATGCTTGCCACAGGCGAGAAATGCGGCTGTAAGCTGTTGGAAGAAATTAATGTGACGCAGCCTACTTTATCGCATCATATGAAAATATTGTGTGACTCTGGAGTTGTCACTGGGCGAAAAGAAGGCAAATGGACACATTATTCTATTTCTCCTCAAGGTGCAAGGATGGCTGTTCAATGTTTGCAGGAGCTGACATGTATTTCTGGGTCAAATGAAAATATGCCGTGTTGTGAAAAATGACCTTCTTCTATCTGCACGGCTTATTAAGTCCATAAACATAGATATATTTAAATGTAACTATATAAAGGAGGCTTTGCTTATGGAAATTTTAAAATCAGCGTGGGATTTTTTTCAAAAAGAGATTCTTGGCATGAGGTGGCTTGACCGTTTGATCGGCAGTTTCCTTGAATTGTGCGGTCTCGACCTTGATAGCAGGATTGGCGGAAGCATTCGGTTTTTTATTTATGATATAGTTAAGATAATGGCGCTGCTGGGCGTCCTAATTTTGATTATATCGTATATACAGAGTTTTTTTCCGCCAGAGAGGACAAAAAAGATACTAGGACGCTTTCATGGGATATGGGCAAATATCATTGCCGCTCTGCTTGGAACGGTAACACCGTTTTGCTCTTGCTCATCGATTCCTCTGTTTATTGGATTTACGAGTGCGGGATTGCCGCTTGGGGTTACTTTTTCATTTCTCATTTCTTCGCCAATGGTTGACCTTGGCAGCCTTGTTTTGCTGATGAGTATTTTCGGTTGGAAGGTTGCGGTTGCCTATGTCATACTCGGATTAGTGATCGCCGTTGCAGGCGGAACTTTGATTGAAAGACTACGCCTTGAAAATCATGTGGAGGAATATGTTCGTAATGGTCACGTTATTGATGTTCCACAGGAAGAATTGCACTTCAAAGCCCGTATCAAATATGCCTGGCAGCAGGTTGTTTCAACAGCAAAAAAAGTTGCCCCATTTGTTTTGATCGGCGTAGGCATTGGCGCAGTGATTCATAATTGGATACCTCAAGATTTCATTGTAAATGTGCTTGGGGATAATAATCCTTTCGGCGTTGTGCTTGCCACTCTTGCAGGAGTGCCGATGTATGCGGATATTTTCGGTACGATTCCGATTGCCGAAGCCCTGCTTGCAAAAGGCGCTTTGCTTGGGGTTGTCCTTTCTTTTATGATGGGCGTAACGACACTGTCACTTCCTTCGATGATTATGCTTCGTAAGGCTGTCAAGCTAAAACTTTTGGGCATTTTTATTGCCATATGCACGATAGGCATTATCATTGTAGGTTATTTTTTTAATGTAATACAATATTTCGTTATTTAATTCTATAGTTTTAGGAGGTTGCAATGATGTCATTGTTTAATTTTGGCAAGAAAAAAGAAGAAAAGAAAACATCTGCTTGTGCTTGTGGTTGTCCCAAAAATGAGACAGAAGAAGCCGCCAATCGTTCTCATTCTGAGGCAAAGGATGGAACTTGCTCAGTCAAAGTATTGGGCGCAGGTTGCAAATCCTGTCATCAGCAGTATGAGAACGCAAGACAGGCAGTAAAGGATATGGGGATTTTTGCAGAGGTCGCATACATTACCGAGATGAGCAAAGTAATGGAATACGGCGTTATGAGTATGCCTGCTATCGTTGTCAATGAAAAGGTTGTCGCTACGGGCAAGGTGTTAAAAGCAAATGAGATAATTGCCTTGCTGCATCACTTAGGTTTTTAACTATGGATAAGAAAAAGTAGCTTTTATCTGTGTCCATAATTCATGCCGCAATCAGATTGCAGAAGCGCTTGGCAGGCATTTGGCATGGGATCGATTTGATTTTTTGTTCCGCAGGGGTGAAAACAAGTTCATCCAGTGTCTTTGACAAAATACGAGGAATTTTATATAATAAATCTCTGGCTTTGGTTTTGCTGGATGAAAGAGTTCATGAGATTTGGAACAAAGAATGGGAGATAATTAATGCTTTATGAAAGCAGCGAGACACACTATTGATTTATATGGATAGCTGACAGTACACTAGGGGATCGGAGGGACTATGTGATGAGTATTTATCAATTGACGCCAGGCAAGATGTCGGTGATCGCTCCTTTGTTTGAGGGTTGGGACGAGTCTTTGATCTGGTCCTGCTTGCAGGGAATTATGGGTGAGGCATGGGCCAACCAGAAAGAGAATCCTAAATCTGCGAGGATTGTCCTTGCGGATTTCTGTTATTTTGCCGGAGAAGCGAACCATGAACTTGTGACAAGAGGAATTAAGACGCAGAGCCGTGATTTCTTAATCATGGTTCCGCCTCAGGATCAAAACGGATCAGCCTGGGCACAGGAAATTGAGAAAGCATATGGGAGACGTTGCAAACGAGTGGAACGTTTCGCTATAAAGAAAGAGCCTGGGATTTTCGACAGGGATAAATTGGAGAAAATTGTAGCGGGACTGGGTTCACAATATCAGGTCGGGTTAATCACGGAGGAAATTTTCAGGCAAACTAGAGAGCAGCCCTGGGCAAAAGATTTCACTTCTCAGTATGCAGATTATAATGAATACTTAAGACGGGGCGTGGGAGCTTTTGTGCTTTATGGCAAGGAGCTTGTATCTGGCGCCTCTTCCTATACGGTATACCAGGAGGGGATTGAGATAGAAATCGGGACGAGGCAAGATCATCGCAGAAGAGGCCTTGCCAAGGCATGCGGGGCGAGTCTGATTTTAGAGTGCATGGACCGGAAGCTTTATCCAAGCTGGGATGCGCAGAACAGATGGTCTGTGGCCCTTGCGCAAGAACTGGGCTATCATTTTGATCATGTTTATGCAGCGTATGAGATTTATTTTTGAGAGATCAAAATGCTAGGTCATGCATGGGAAATATGGAACTGTGCCGCAAATGCAGATGCGGGATCAAGCCTGCATTTGCGGCCGTATTACAAGGTATACCCATGGGGCATCCCATTATGGCCATGCGGCCGTATTACAAGGTATACTTTGCTATAAAGAGAACGGTCAGCACATACATGAGGATGCTGATCTTTTTTTCTTTTGCCTTTCCAATGATAAGATTGATCAAAGTCCAGGAGATTACGCCGATGGCGATGCCTTCAGAGATGCTATAAGCCAGGGGCATTGCGATGATGCACAAGAAAGCGGGGATGGCGTCTGCCATATCCTCAAAATCAATCTTTGCCACAGAGCCCATCATATAAAATCCCACAATAATCAGAGCCGGGGCAATGGCGAAGCTGGGGATGCTTAAGAATATCGGAGAGAAAAGGATAGACAGCAGGAACAAAATCCCGGTAGTCAGGGCGGTAAGTCCGGTGCGCCCGCCGGCAGCAACGCCGGAGGCGCTCTCCACATAAGTGGTCGTTGTAGAAGTACCGAAAATAGCGCCTGCGCAGGTGGCGACGGCATCTGACAACAGAGCGGGCCTGATTCTTTCAAGCTTGCCGTTTTGATCCAGCATGTCCGCTTTGGAGGAAACGCCGATTAAAGTACCCAGGGTATCAAACAGGTCCACGAACAACAACGAAAAAATGATCACCATCAAATCCCCTATGTTTATGGAACGAAAATCTGTCTTTGTAAAAACGGCTCCGAACGTTTCCTGGAAGGACGAGAAGTCCAGGCTTAGGAAAGCGTCAGGAATGACGGAATGCATTCCGGCTTTTGGATCAGGCACATAGACGCCTGCAAACTCGCAGAGGATGCCTAAGATCCAAGTGACCAGAATGCCAGCGAGAATGCCGCCCTTGATATTTTTTGCAAGAAGGACAGCGGTTACCAGGACGCCAATCAATGCAAGAATGGCGCCTACGCCCACAGAACGGAAAGTTTCGCCTTTAAATGCCTGGTAAGTTACCAGGGTGGAATCATTTGCCACGATCAGCTTTGCGTCTTGCAAACCGATAAATGCAACGAATATGCCGATCCCCACGCTGACGGCGGCCTTTAATGTTGTGGGAATGGCATTAAAAATCGCTTCCCTGACGTTGACGAGGGAAAGGATGATAAAGATTACGCCCTCTGCAAATACAGCAAATAGCGCAAGCTCCCAGGGATTGCCCCTTTGAATGACGACCGTATAGGCGAAATAAGCATTTAATCCCATTCCTGGTGCAAGCGCAAATGGATAATTTGCCAGCAGCGCCATCAGCAACGTTCCCACAAAGGAAGCCAGCGCCGTTGCCGTCAGAACTGCATTGGCGTCCATGCCGGCGGCAGCCAGAATGTTTGGATTGACTGCCAAAATATATGCCATGGTCATGAAGGTGGTAAATCCGGCGATTATTTCGGTTTTGACGGAAGTCTCGTGTTCATTCAATCTGAAAATTTTTTCTAACATAAATCCACGCTCCTTTGCTATAATCATTTAGTATGCCTATTTTTTAAATGTATAATAGTAAAAATTAGCTACTTATGTTACAATAGGCAGAATAAAGCGGCTATAATAGCTAAAGCGTATCAATGGCAGCGGGATGGAAAATGATATGTTGTGGGAGGTAAGATGTGATAACGTTACTGGTAAATATGTTGATCCATGAAAAAGAGGATGTGAAAAATCCCAAAGTACGCCAACAATATGGCATGATTTGCGGGCTTGTAGGGATCATGCTTAATATCTTGCTGTTTGCGGGGAAATTTGTTGCAGGACTTTTGAGCCATTCAATTTCTATCACGGCGGACGCATTCAATAACTTGTCGGACGCAGGCTCTTCGTGCGTGACTCTGGTTGGATTTAAAATGGCTGGGGCAAAACCGGATGTGAATCATCCTTTTGGTCACGGAAGAATTGAATATGTCACAGGATTGATTGTTTCTGGAGCTATTCTTGTGATGGCGTTTGAGTTGATCAAAAGTTCTGTGGAAAAGATTCTGCACCCGGAGCCAGTGACATTTGGCGTTCTCTCTTTGTGGATTCTGCTAGCGTCTATTGTGGTAAAAATCTATATGGCGTTCTATAACTATAAAATTGGAAAAAAGCTGGATTCCGCAGCGATGCGCGCCACGGCGACAGACAGCCTTAGTGATACCTGCGCTACCGCCGCAGTCTTGGCTGGCGCTCTTGTTGGGGAATTTACAGGTCTTCAGATTGACGGCTGGTGCGGAATCTTGGTAGGCTTGTTTATTTTTTATGCAGGTATCAGTGCAGCGAGAGATACATTGAATCCGCTGCTTGGCCAGCCTCCAGAAGAGGATTTCGTTCGTCAGATTGAAAATATCGTGCTTTCTTATCAAGAGATTTGTGGGATTCATGACCTTCTAGTGCATGATTATGGGCCAGGCAGAAGAATGATCTCCCTCCATGCAGAAGTGCCTGCGGAGGGAAATATTTTAGAACTGCATGACATAGTCGATAATGCAGAAATGGAATTAAGGAACAAGCTTCGGTGTGATGCTGTGATCCATATGGATCCGGTAGTAACAGAGGATGCATATATCTTGGAGCTAAAGGGCAAAATAGAGAGGCTGATGAAAGAGATTGACTCCGTGATCACCATGCATGATTTCCGGGTTGTCATGGGGCAGACCCACACGAATTTAATCTTTGACGTGGTCGTGCCATATGAGTTTGCGCTTAGTGACGAGGCGTTGGAACGTCAGATTCAAATGCAGGTAAATTATAGTCTGGGAGAGAACTATTTTGTGGTAATTCAGGTGGATAAAGCATATCTTAAATAGACAGACCTTGGAAATAATGTAAAGACATGCGGCAAAGCCTGATAAAATGGTGAAAAAGTGTCCAATTTTTGTGAAATAAAAATACTTCTTTCGTGGAAAATACCAATTTTCACAATGCCCCTTGAAAAACACGGGCACATGGGGTATATTTGTTAATGGTAGGAGAAATATGAAATATAGTTGTATGTTAGTATTACATGGAAAGAGGATAGGATGAGCGAGAAAAAAGTTATTGTATCTAATGTAGCTAAAGAGTACAGCAATCCCATTGCAGAGTTGGTGCAGGTCGCATGTCAGTTTGACAGTGAAATCAGGCTGGAGAGCAGCGAGGCAAAGATTAATGCAAAGAGCATTATGGGAATCATGGCATTTAATCCGTCAAAAGGAATGACTGTAAATATAGTGGCTGATGGAAGCGATGAAGAAGAAGCTTTATTGGCAATGGAAAGATTTTTAGTCTGTCAGTAAAAGGATTAGGGAGGAAACCAATTATGGCAAAGAATGAGACAAAAACAACTTCAGCAAAAGCAACTTCAACAAAGCCTGCAGCAGCGAAAGAAGATTCTGCAGTGAAGAAAGAAGAGACAGCGGCGAAAGTAGAAGTGGCCAAAGAAGTTGCTGAGAAAGCAGTTGTAGAAGACACAACTGATATCAAGGAAGAAGTTGCTGCGGAACCAAAGAAAGAGGCGGCAAAGAAAGCTCCTGCCAAGAAGAAGCCGGCGGCAAAGAAAAAAGAAGCTGAGAAAGTAGAAGAAGTTTATATACAGTTCCATGAATTGGAAATTACGGCAAAGGAAGTCATAGAGAAAGCAAAACAGGCATATGTGGCAGAAGGACACCGAGAGTCATCCATCAAATCCATTCGTGTATATATCAAGCCAGAGGAAAAAATGGCTTATTATGTAATCAATGACAAAGTTGCAGGGGGCGTTTCCCTGTAATGATACAGCAGTAAGATGCGACAGGGGCTGTTGCAGAGCATCATTCCGTTTTTTGATTTGTACGGATGTTGTTTTGCAGCATCCCCTGTTTTTTTGGAGGATTTTGAAATGTATAAATTGATGATTGTAGAAGATGACGCCGTCATTGCAGAGGCTGTCCGCAGGCATATGGAGAGTTGGGGATATCAGGCTTTCTGCATTGAGAATTTTCAAGAAGTATTGAAGGTATTTGCCGCCAGGCAGCCGCAACTTGTGCTGATGGATATTTCTCTTCCCTTTTATAATGGTTATCACTGGTGCGATGAAATACGAAAAATATCCAAGGTGCCTATTATCTTTATCTCTTCGGCTTCTGATAATATGAATATTGTCATGGCAGTCAACATGGGAGGGGATGACTTTGTGTCTAAACCTTTTGATCTGAATGTGCTGCAAGCAAAGGTACAGGCGCTGTTGCGGAGGACTTATGATTTTGCAGGGGACAGTCATCTTTTGGAACATATGGGAATGATATTTGACACAGGAAAGGGAATCGTGGCTTATGGAGGCGTTCAGGTAGAACTGACCAAGAATGAGATGGGCATTTTACGGACGCTGCTGGAACAAAAAGGAAAGATAGTTACTCGGGACAAGCTGATGGAAAAACTTTGGGAGTCGGATAGCTTCATTGACGATAATACGCTTACGGTAAATGTGGCAAGGCTCAGAAAGAAGCTGGAGGAGATTGGGATTTTAGATATCATAAAGACCAGGAAAGGAATCGGCTATGTGGTGGATTAAAGCGTATGCCAAACGTCACCGTCTGGGAATTCTTTTATATTCTATATTTGTGCTGGTGTTTGCGCTGGTGATGTTCCTCTATCATCTCCCGTTAGAGCCTGTCGGCTATGCGGCAGGTTTATGCACGGTTTTAGGAATCTTGGCATTTTTGGGGGATGGCGTCAGAAGCCGCAGGAAAATGGAGCAATTACACTGGCAGGCAGAGGCAATAAAAAATGGCGTGGCACATTTCCCAAAGCCAGAAGATGAGCAGGAAAAGCTGTATCAGGAGCTTTTGGAAATTTCCAGACAGGAACGAATCGACCAGGTAGCAGCGCTTCTGAAAGAGAAGAAAGACGTCATTGATTATTTCACGCTCTGGACGCATCAGATTAAAACTCCTATTGCGGCAATGGATTTGCTACTTTGGCAAGAAGCGTCCGGGGAGGAGGAATATTATGAACAAAAGAGACAGGTGCAGTCAGAGTTATTTAAGATTGAGCAGTATGTGGGAATGGTGCTGCAGTACCTGCGCCTGACAGACAGCGTTAATGATTTCGTACTGAGAGAATATGAGTTAGATGGAATCATCCGTCAGGCAGTCAAGAAATATGCGCCTATGTTTATTCAAAAAAAGCTTGCGCTTGAATATGAAACCATAAATGTCAGAGTCGTGACCGATGAGAAATGGATGGTGTTCGTGATAGAACAGTTATTGTCCAATGCCATCAAATATACGTCTTCTGGCAGCGTACGGATTGGGATCAAAAACGGTTGCCTGATGGTGGAGGATACGGGGATTGGCGTCCTTGCGGAAGACCTGCCGCGGATTTTTGACAAAGGTTATACTGGATATAATGGAAGAAATGACAAAAAAGCGTCCGGGATCGGTCTATACCTTGTAAAAGAGATTTTAAATAGGCTTGGCCACAAGATTCTTGCAGAGTCTGCGCCTGGAGACGGAACCCGGATTAAGATTTTGTTTTAGTGTGCTCAGATGCATATATTTAGTAGCTCTCATTGCTTGAGCATCCAATTTGCTCAATGGAGTCTTGCTGGGGAAAATGTGTCAGTAAACGTTTGCACCATCAGAGGCTTGCTGTAAAATGCCATTAATGCCAGTGATCAGAAGGCTGGAATTGCTCTCGTCACTGTAGACCTGGCTGAACCAGAGCTCCCCTTTGGCGCCCATGGATATGCCTTGCCAATTATGGAACATTTCCTGACAGGTCTCGGCTTCCATGGCGGAGAGGAAGTCAGGGTTCAGTTCGCTTTCGAGATCCAAAGAGAGAAAATCAGAATGGTCTTCGCATATGGTTCCGTCGATGGTGATGGGATAGGAGATTAATGCAGCTATGGCGTCCCAGTCTTTTTCTAGGAACAGCGACTTGACATTTTTTGCAAAATCCTCTATTTGACTGGAGGGATAGGAGGAGCAGTCCTGATAGAATCCGCTGTCCGCAGTGCCTTCCTGGGAAGGGCTTTCGGGGCTGTCTTGCTGTTGCGTTCCGTTGGAAGCGTCTGCGTTATGGTCCGTTTGCGGACTGTCGGAGGGGAAGCCTGATGCTGAGGGAGCGGCGGAGCTGTCTTCTTGGGCTTTGCCAGGCTCGGGAGCTGTCTGTGAACTGCCAGCGGTATCAGTTTCAGGAAGGTTGTCTTTTGTGCTGTCAGAGGGGCCTTCAGACTCCAAGTCGGAGTAATCTCTCTGATCTGGCTGTGTTTCTTCTGTGAGCAATTTTTCAGAATTTTTACTTTCTTGAGAACCTACTGTGCTGCAGCCAGGAATTGTGAATGCAAAGCAGAGCAGGGCAAAGCATAATAATTCTTTTAATTTCATAATGATCTCCCTTTCTCAATCAAAACTAATTCTTTGCAGGTTATCGTATCATAATTTTATGGCGATAGCAATCTTTTTGACTTTGAGTTTCCCCATTTTGCAATTCGTAGCGCCGAAAGGTCTTGCAAAAAGGGGAAACTTAAATTTGGGACGTGTAGTACATGCAGGAAGCTTTTTCAAACACCCCCTAATGTGACTTTTATCTTACAAAGTTGTAAGATAAATACTCGAATTGTAAGCCAAAGTTAAGGCGGCATATGCCTTTTTTTTGTATAATGTGCTTAACGATAGACAAGAGATGTAAAGGAGGAAAGAGTGGGAGAATTTGCAAATTCTTTCCCGAACTACCTGTTTGTGTTGTAAAGAGCAAAGAATGGAGGAAATCATGGCAATATTAGAAGTGAATAATGTAAAAAAAGTGTATACTACCCGGTTTGGAGGAAATCAGGTGCAGGCGTTATCAGATGTAAGTTTTTCGGTGGAAAAGGGAGAGTATGTGGCAATTATGGGAGAATCCGGCTCCGGAAAGACGACTCTTTTGAACATTTTGGCGGCGTTGGACAAAGCCACGGCAGGTCAGGTGCTGTTAAATGGAAAAAATCTTTCGGCAATCCGAGAGCGTGAGCTGTCCGCATTTCGCCGTCAGAATCTGGGATTCGTATTTCAGGATTTTAACTTATTAGATACTTTCAGCATCCAGGACAATATTTTTCTGCCATTGGTCCTTGCAGGAAAAGCATATAATGAAATGCGCAGCAGCCTGATGCCGATTGCGGAAAAGCTTGGCATCAATGAGATTTTAGCGAAATATCCCTATGAGGTGTCAGGAGGACAGAAACAGCGTGCGGCAGTGGCGCGGGCTTTGATTACAAATCCGCAGATGATCCTTGCAGATGAGCCCACTGGCGCATTGGATTCCAAGGCGGCACAAAGCCTGCTTTCAATGTTCCAGAACATCAATCAAGAGGGGCAGACGATTCTCATGGTAACCCATTCCATCAAAGCCGCAAGCTGTGCGAAGCGTGTGCTGTTTATCAAAGACGGCCAGGTGTTTCACCAGATCTATAAAGGGTCTGGCAGCGACGAGGAGATGTATCAGAAGATTTCTGATACCCTTACAGTAATTACGACAGGTGGTGTGAAGCATGAATAAGTTTTTTTATGGAAGGCTTGCCTTTGGCAATTTAAAGAAAAACGGCAGCTTGTATTTGCCTTATATATTGGCGGCAATTGGTACCAGCGCCATGTATTATATCATGGGAGCTATCGTTCATGACGAGGGAGTTAATAAGATGCCTGGCAGCATGGACATGAAGATGATATTAGGGCTTGGATGCGGCGTGATTGGGATATTTGCAGTGATCTTCTTATTTTATACGAACAGTTTTTTGATGAAGCGCAGAAAAAAGGAATTTGGACTTTTCAACATTCTGGGCATGGAGAAACGCCATATTGGAAAGATGATGTTCTGGGAAATTTTATTTGTGGCAGGCATCAGCATCTTATGTGGGATAATTGCGGGGGTGGTGCTGAATAAGCTGGTGGTCTTGGTTCTGCTGCGGCTGGTAAACCTGGAAGTTCCTTTTGGATTTATGGTTTCATGGGATTCCATTGTAAGCACTGTAATATTGTTCTGCTGCATTTTTGGCGCCACATTGGTATATAATCTGTTCCAGGTACGCAAGGCAAAGCCGATCGAGCTTTTGCAGAGTGCCAGCCATGGGGAGAAAGAGCCGAAAACCCGCTGGTTTTTGGCAGTATTGGGGATCGTGTCACTGGGAATTGGATATGCGATCGCAATCTTTGTAGAGGATCCTGTGAGTGTGTTGCTGTTGTTCTTTTTGGCAGTGATTCTGGTGATGCTTGGAACTTACTGCCTGTTTACTGCGGGAAGCATTGCTGTATTGAAGATCCTGCGCAGGAACAAATCTTATTACTATAAAACCAGTCACTTTACATCGGTTTCCGGCTTGATCTACCGCATGAAGCAAAACGCAGTAGGTCTTAGCAATATCTGCATTCTGAGCACGATGGTACTCGTAATGGTATCTGGAACAATTTCCCTTTATATGGGAGTGGAATCTACCATGGCAAGGCGATATCCAAAAGACATCAACCTGTCTGGATATAGCTTGCAAACAGAGAGTAAGAAAATTTTGAACGAGGTTGCGCTGCAAGCCGCTGCAGACGTTGGAATTGATGTCGAAGAACTTTCATACTATACAAGCTTGTCGTTTACGGCGTATAAAGAGGGGGAAAACCTCAATCTTGTTGATCCATCCGATAATCTGTTTCCAAAAGGAGAGATCTGCGTCACCCAGTGGATTACCATGGAGGAATATGAGCGCCTGGGAGGGAGGCATGAAGACCTTTCGGAGGATGAAGTGTTGTCTTTCACAATGCATGGCGACAAAGGGGACCAAATGTATCATCTTGCGGGCAGAACGTTCCAGGTCAAAGAGCATCTTGCGAAACTGCATCTAACAGATATGGGAGAGGAGATTTTGTATGATGTATACTTTTTGGTGATAAAGGATGAGAAAGTGCGGCAAGAGGTTTATGAGCTGCAAGCATCAGTCTATGGAGAAGATGCCAGCCAGGTGATGTATAAGCTGGCTATGGACGTAACCGGGGGAGAAGAAAAGGAAATTGCTTGCGGAACCCGCATCAAGCAGCTGTTGGAGGAACAGAAGGCGTTGGGGCACGAAGACGTTGCTGGCACCAGGCTGGATATCCGTGTAGAGCGTAAGAATGGCTTTATGATATTCTGCGGTGGCTTTCTGTTTTTGGGGATTTTTCTGGGATTTGTGTTTTTGATGGCTACTACGTTGATTATCTATTATAAACAAGTTTCGGAAGGATATGAGGATAAGGCAAGGTTCGAAATTATGCAGAAAGTGGGGATGAGCAAAAAAGAAGTACGGGCATCCATACGCAGCCAAATCTTGAAAGTTTTCTTTCTTCCCCTGGTGATGGCATGTATTCATCTTATTGTCGCATTTCCAATGATGAACCGTTTGATTCTGCTTTTTGGCATGCAAGACATGCCGCTGTTTGTCACATGTACGGTGGGCACGGTAGGAGTGTTTGCATTCATTTATGCGATTGTGTATGGCATAACGGCGCGGTCGTATTATAAGATCGTAGGATAAGGCAAGGAGGGGGCAAGAGACGGATTTTCCATAAGAGAAGATGGTGGTTCTTGGCTTTCTGATTATTAGTAAAGAACTGCTGCATCAAAGAGCAGAGAGAAAAGATAGAAGTCGTTATCTCTTTGCTCTTTTGCGCGGCAGGAGCTTTATGTTTATTGTTTTTTGCGTCCAATATAACGATTTACTAAAGATTCGATTCGCTCATAAGGATCTAGCAAATCGCTGATAGAGAGGTCATGGTTCAGGGTATCAATAATGTATGCAATATATTTGCTCATATCACAGTTAATATAATAGGGCTTGCTCAAAAGTTCCGGGGTCTGGTAGGTAAGGTTGGTGGTTACCACTTTGTAGATAATGCCGTCGGCTACGGCCTTGTCAAATTTTGCCAGGCCGTCGGTAAATAACCCGAACGTGGCGACCACGAAAATCCGGCGCGCTTTGCGCTTTTTTAATTCCGTGGCAACATCGATCATGCTATCCCCGGAGGAAATCATATCGTCAATGATCAGCACGTCCTTGCCTTCCACGGAGGAGCCCAAAAATTCATGTGCTACGATAGGGTTTCGTCCGTCCACGATTTTGCTGTAATCTCTGCGTTTGTAGAACATTCCGATATCAAGCCCAAGTACGTTGGCAAGGTATACGGCACGGTTGGTTCCGCCCTCGTCAGGGCTGATAACCATCATATGGTTGCTGTCGATCTGCAGGTCGTCCACTTCTTGCAGGATGCTTTTGATAAATTGATAGGCAGGCTGGACTGTTTCAAAACCATTCAGAGGAATAGCGTTTTGTACCCGGGGATCATGAGCGTCAAAGGTAATGATGTTGTCCACGCCCATCCGCGTCAATTCCTGTAGGGCGAGAGCGCAGTCTAAGGATTCTCTAGAGGTGCGCTTATGCTGGCGGCTTTCGTATAAAAATGGCATAAGCACGGTAATTCTTCGTGCTTTTCCGCCTACGGCAGCGATGATGCGTTTCAGATCCTGGTAATGGTCGTCTGGAGACATATGATTCTCATGTCCGCATACGGTGTAGGTCATGCTGTAATTGGTTACATCCACCATCATATATAGGTCGAATCCACGAACAGATTCGTTGATAATGCCCTTTGCTTCGCCGCTTCCAAAACGGGGGGTGGAGCAGTTCACCAGATAGGTGTTTTTATGATATCCCTCAAAGGCAATATCGTTTACGTGCTTATGCTCCCGCTCGCTGCGGAACTGCACCAGATACTTGTCCACCTTCTCTCCCATCGCACGGCAGCTTTCTAGGGAAATCACGCCTAGAGAACCAGCAGGGATAGTTTCATAATTTTTTTCGTTGCGCTGCATCGTAATATCCTCCATATATAGTGAAAATGTTTTGGTGTTCTTACTAAACATAGATTACAAAGCCCCAAAAATTATAGCATTCCTTAGAAGTCTTGGCAAGGCTGTCTTTTGAGTTTTTTCTGGATACGAATGTCATTTCCAAACAGCTTGATCATCTTATAGTTGCTGGAAATTCTGGAAAAAGTGCGTTCTGAGTAGAGGTCGGCAAGCTGTCCAAGAGACAGGTTGGTGGAAATGATAGTGGATTTTCGCCGTAATATCCGCTCATTGAGGCAGAGAAAGAGCTGGGAGACGGTAAAAGCATTGGACAATTCCGTTCCCAGGTCGTCAATGATCAGAAGGTCACATTCAAAGATATTCTGATAATCTTCATTTGCGTCCCGTTCTCTATTGAATACGCTTTTCTCGAAAATCTGGAACAGGGAGGAGGCAGTAAAATAAATCACAGAATGGCTGGTGTCAAGAAGTTCTTTTGCCACGCAATTTGACAAGTACGTCTTTCCGATTCCAGTGTCTCCATAAAAAAACAGGTTGTGAAACTCAGTGTCAAAGGTTTTGACAAATTCCAAACAGCTTTTTACGGCGTTTTTTATAGTGGCAAGACTGGTCAGGCCTGTGGAGGGGTTGATCTGGTCTTGTGAATAATAATCGTAGGAAAAATTCTGAAAATTTTCGATGTCCAAGATCTGCCGGATATTGGACTGCGTATAGACGAGGTCAATGGCAGCCTGACGGAAACAATGACATTTCTGACTACCAATATAGCCAGTATCTTTGCAGTCTGGGCAGTCATAAGGAGGCTCGAAATAATTATCCGGATATCCATGAAAGGCTAGAAGCTGTTTTTTTTCAAGAGACAGTTCCTTGAGCTTGCGGCGTAGTTCTGACATTGCCGTTTCGTCCCCGTCTATTAGCTTTTTTGCCTGCGCTATTGACAGGGACGAAATGGAATCATCAATCTTTGCAAGCTGTGGCAATTTCCCATAGACATTCCGCATTCGTTCCATCACGATATGCTGATTTTCTAATTGCTTTGCCTCATAGCGGCGCTGCAGGATGTTGTATTGGGCGTTGTTTAAAGCCATAGATGCCTCCTTAATGTACGGCGTTTAATAATTCTGCTTCCAATTGTTCCATATTGTAAGTGCGCTGTGGAAAGCTATTGAAACGGCTGGCAGCAGAAGTCTTAGCGGCAGCTTTTTTTAAGGCGGTCGTGCGTATGCGTTCCGTTTCTTTGGAGGCGTGGTATGCCTCGTCTGCTTTTTGAATATCTGCAGGCGTCTTAATATTCTGGCGCTTCCAGCTGGCAAGGATCCGGTCCGTGTATTCAAAATTAGGCTGGTGGATGGCAAGGATGGTACGGCTGCACGCTTCGATGATCATATCCTGTGCGAAACCATATTCCTTACGCCATTTGTCTATGTAATTCAACTCTGCCGTTATCAGGTTGCGCCCCTTTATCCCCAGGGCTTTTAAAACGGCATAGTGAAGCTTGGTGTGCGTTCTGGTGTTGCGCTTTGCTTGCTCTACGGTGCAGATGTTCTCCGCTTTCCAATTGAGCGCTACTTTGTCCATGTAGTGCAGGCTGGAATGTCCTCCTGCAATACAGTATTCTAAGAGGTAAACGATTAAGTCAGCAGACAGGGCAAGATCGTCATACCAGGAAAGCAATGTCTGGATGTCTGTGTGGGTTAACGGCCTTGTCAGATAGCTCTCTGCGACAAACATTAATTCCCGTACTTCTTCTTTCTCCTGGAAAGCTTTCATCTCGGCTGAAGAATAAGATTTCTTCCGGGCCGGCTGTGGTGAGGCTTTCTTTAGTGGAACGGAGTCGTCTTCCCTGGGGGCAGATTGCGACTCAAGAAAATAAATTCCTGCAATCGAATCATTTTGTCCGTATTCTAGTTGAAGCAGGTTCATTTTTTCCCAATATTTTAAAGCGCGCTGAATATCTTTCTCCGTATGGTTGAATTTGTCCGCCGCTCTGGAAATGGAAAAACTGCAGTCCGGGGAGTTCATACAGCGAAGCAGATATAAATAAATTTTTACGAATTCACCATTGGCGTTCGTCATATATTCATCAATGAAGCGGTTGGAAATCGCCGTAGTAGAATTATCATTATCTTTGTGTAAAGTAATCTCTGTCATAACATCCTCCCTAGAAAAATCGAATACCTTTATGTGGCTTAAAGTATAGCACATTAATCTGGAAATGAGAAGTGAAATTTTTCCTTGGATCCCAGTAAAATCAAGGGATTGCGCAATTGTTAAGATTGTGGATAATGTGGATAATCGAGTGGAAAGATGTTATGGTAACGAGTAAAATGCCTTGTATTCGGCGAAAATATGCCAAAAATGAGAAGATGTGGATAATCACTTTATGTAAACTTAAAAATCCACACTCCTTGAGGTTAGTTATCCCCAATGGAATGTGGATAATGTGGATAACTACTTTCCTAGAAGGTGTTCTCCTACTTGGACAATGTCTCCAGCGCCCATAGTTATCAACAAATCGCCGTTTATACAATTTTTTATTAAAAAGTTTTCAATTTCGTCAAAAGATGGAAAATAATAACAATTACAGCCTAAATTTTGTAACTCTTTTTGTAGATCTGCAGAGCTGATCCCGATGGTATTTTGTTCTCTTGCCGCATAGATATCTGCCAGTACTACCAGATCTGCGGCCGAGAGAGCTTGGGCAAATTCCTTTAGAAATGCTTTAGTCCGGGAATAAGTATGGGGTTGGAATACGCAGACGATGCGATGTTTGCCGCAGTTTTTGGCAGCCAAAAGAGTGGCGGCTATCTCGGTAGGATGGTGCGCATAATCGTCCACGATGGTGATCCCGCCTAAGCTTCCTTTGTGTTCGAAGCGTCTTGCAGGTGCCCCAAAGCAGGAAAGGGCTGTCTGTATTGAGCGGAAAGGAAGCTTCAATTCCAGGGCCAGGGCGGATGCTGCAACTGCATTGAGTACGTTATGCTCCCCAGGCACGTTGAGAGAGATGGTTCCGATAGTGGTACCTTGCTGCATTAGCGTGAAGTTTGCGCAGCCTTCTGTATTAAAAGCAATATTATCCGCATAATATGAATCAGAAGGAGTCAAGCCATAGGTAAGAACCTGGCAATTCAAACTTTCTGTAATCTTTTGGTGATCGGGGATTTCCCCGTTTATGATTACCGTGCCCTGAGGGGGAACGTTTTCGGCAAACCTGCAAAATGAGCGGCGAATATCTGCGAGATCTTTAAAAAAGTCCATATGGTCTTCTTCTATGTTCAGTATCAGAGCATATTTTGGATAAAAGTTCAAAAAACTGTTGGTATATTCGCAGGCTTCTGTTAAAAAGTACTGTGACTCGCCTACCCGGATATTGCCATCAATGGATTTTAATATGCCTCCTACAGAAACGGTCGGATCGCAGCAGGCTTCTAAAAGTATCTGCGTGATCATGGAAGTGGTAGTGGTTTTGCCGTGCGTGCCAGCTACGGCGATCGACTGCTGGTAATTGTTCATGATTTGACCGAGCAGTTCTGCGCGGGTCAATGTTGGAATCTGCTGATCTTTCGCAGCTTTTAATTCTGGATTATCGGGATGGATCGCTGCAGTATATACGATGGCGTCCGTGTCTTTTCTTATGTTGGAAGCGCGCTGCCCATAGTAAATATCAGCGCCAAGCCCAGTCAGCTTCTGGGTGAGTTCAGATTCCCTGGAATCTGAGCCAGAGATGCGGAATCCTTCCTTTAAAAGGATTTCGGCAAGCCCGCTCATGCTGATTCCGCCGATACCGATAAAATGAAGGTGAATTGGCTCTTTGAAATTAATTTTATAAACATTTTTATACATATATTTTACCTGTCCAATCTTCTTTGATTAATTTTATTTTATACCAAGGAAGGGCATTTTGCAAATTGAATTTTTTCGTAATAACCAGGTAATATGTCTTGTGCAAAGTGACAAAATTATCTATTTTTAAGCAAAAAAATTGTGAAATATGTGTACTAAATGATTCTTATGTGCTATAATAGGAGGCGTAAGAAACAAGAATATATTGACGAGAGGTGAGAGACATGATTCGTAAAGAAATGATAGCCATGCTTTTGGCAGGGGGCCAGGGCAGCAGACTTGGGGTGTTGACTTCTGATGTTGCCAAACCTGCGGTAGCGTTTGGCGGTAAATATCGGATTATTGATTTTCCGTTAAGCAACTGTGTGAATTCAGGGATAGATACAGTAGGCGTGCTGACGCAGTATCAGCCGTTGCGGCTGAATACCCATATCGGGATCGGCATCCCCTGGGATCTGGACCGCAATAATGGCGGAGTGACGGTGTTGCCCCCATATGAGAAGAGTGACAATAGTGAATGGTATACAGGTACTGCGAATGCGATTTATCAAAACCTGAATTACATTGACAGTTATGATCCAGAATATGTACTGATACTTTCAGGAGATCATATCTATAAGATGAATTATGAAGTGATGCTGGATTTCCATAAGGAAAATAATGCGGATGTCACTATTGCAGCCATGCCGGTTCCATGGGAGGAGGCCAGCCGTTTCGGTCTCGTAATCACAGACGAGAATAAGCAGATCACGGAATTTGAAGAGAAGCCTGCGAATCCCAGAAGCAATCTTGCTTCCATGGGTATTTACATTTTCAACTGGAGTATCTTGAGGGAGGCTCTAGTGACCATGTCAGAACAGAGTAATTGTGACTTTGGTAAACATATCATCCCTTACTGCAGGGAGAACGGCAGGCGCTTGTTTGCCTATGAGTACAATGGATATTGGAAAGATGTTGGAACTTTAGGATCTTATTGGGAAGCAAATATGGAGCTGATAGATCTGATTCCAGAGTTCAACCTCTATGAAGAGTATTGGAAGATTTATACTAAGAGCGAAATTATCGAACCGCAGTATATTGCAGAGGATGCTGTGACAGAGCGATGCATTATCGGAGAAGGAACAGAGATTTACGGCAAGGTGTATGGCTCGGTAATCGGCGCAGGCGTCGTGATTGGCAAGAACACGGTAGTGCGTGACTCCATTATTATGCAGAATACGGTGATTGGCGATAACGTGAATATCACGAAAGCGATCGTGGCAGAGAATGTCAAGATTGGCGACAATGTGGAACTTGGCGTGGGCGAGGAGGCAGATAACAAGCTGAACAAGAGCGTATACTCCTTTGGCCTGGTAACCATCGGTGAGAATTCCGAGATACCATCAGGTGTTAAAATAGGTAAAAATACAGCAATTTCCGGTAAGACAGAGAAAGAGGATTATCCGGATGGCCTTTTGGCAGGCGGCGAATCAATCATTAAGGCAGGTGACAGAGTATGAAGGCATTAGGTATTATATTAGCAGGCGGAAATAACAGCAAGATGCAGGAGCTTTCCAACAAGAGAGCCATTGCAGCCATGCCGGTGGGCGGAAGTTTTCGCTGTATTGATTTTGCACTCAGCAACATGAGTAATTCACATATTCAGAAAGTGGCGATTTTAACGCAGTATAATGCAAGAAGCCTCAATGAACATCTGAGTTCTTCCAAATGGTGGGATTTCGGAAGAAAGCAGGGCGGCTTATATGTATTTAATCCCACAGTTACTTCAGATAACGCATGGTGGTACCGGGGAACGGCAGACGCCATGTACAGGAACCTTGATTTCTTGAAAAAGAGCCATGAACCTTATGTAATTATTGCAGCTGGAGATTGTGTCTATAAAATGGATTACAATAAGCTGTTGGAGTACCATATCGAGAAGAAGTCAGATATTACGATTGTCTGCAAGGACATGCCAGTGGGTGAGGACGTCAGCCGCTTTGGCGTGATCAGGATGAATGAAGATTCAAGAATTGTGGAATTTGAAGAAAAACCCATGGTTGCTCAGTCTAATACGATTTCTGCCGGAATTTATGTGCTGCGCAGAAGACAGCTTATTGAAATGCTGGAGCGTTGCGCAGAAGAAAACCGTTATGATTTTGTTACGGATATTCTGATTCGTTATAAGAATATGAAACGTATATTTGGCTATAAGCTGGATGCATACTGGAACAATATCTCTACAGTGGAATCTTACTACCGCACGAACATGGATTTCTTAAAACCTGAAGTTCGAAACTATTTCAGGGATGAGCCAAGGATTTATTCTAAGGTTGACGATCTTCCTCCGGCAAAATATAATGTGGGTTCGGATGTGCGCAACAGCTTGGTGTCCAGCGGTTGCATTATTAACAGCAAAGTGGAGAATTCTATTTTATTTAAGAAAGTATTCGTAGGCAAAAATTGTGTCATTAAGAATTCTATTATTTTGAATGATGTATATATCGGTGACAATACTCATATAGAGAATTGTATTGTTGAGAGCCGGGACACGCTGCGTGCCAATACCTTTTTCAGCGGCGGCGATGGAATCAAAGTAGTGTATGAGCACAATGAGAGATATGTGATTTAAACTCACAGAGGATAAAACTGTTCTTAAGAAATAGGAAGATATATAAAGGGGGCAGAGATTTATGCAGATAACAGATGTGAGGATCCGTAAAGTTGAAAAAGAAGGAAAAATGCGGGCGGTGGTATCCATCACCATTGATGAAGAGTTTGTGGTACATGATATTAAAGTGATTGAAGGAGAGAAAGGCCTTTTTATCGCTATGCCAAGCAGAAGAGCGGCGGACGGGGAATATCGTGATATTGCCCATCCTATTAATTCACAGACACGGGAAAGCATCCAGCGGATGATATTGGATAAGTATCAGGAAGAAATCGGTATGGAAGCATAAGTTATGAAAAAGCGAGAGGGCATTGATTGCCTGGGGATAGAGTAAAGAAAACAAGGTTCCGGCAGCGCCGGAACCTTGTTTTTTATGAAACCCGAATATAACGGGCTGCTGCGTATCCGTTAAATGTTCGATTGCCTTGCTTCACACTGAGCTTATACCACTTTTGCCTGTCAGAACCAGTGACTTGTCCAAGAATCGTGACTTTGCTGCCTTTTTTGAGCGTAGTGACGATGGCGCTGTTTGTGCTGGGAGAGCGGCGGAGACGCAGACCGCTGTTTGCAGTGACAATTCCGGTCTTTTTTTGCGGCTGCGGCTGACCAGCAGAGGTTAGAAGGCTAGTCTGTATGTAACCGGTTCCCTTTTTGCCGCCTGAGGTAAAGGTGATGCGGCTCCACGGGGTACCCGATTTGTTTGTGGTGGAACAGATGATCGTAACCCGTGTGCCAGCAGGCAGGGTAGTGATCTTTTGGTGATTGATTCCGGCATGTTTTCTGACATTTGAATTCGCACGAACCGTAGCCGGACGAGAAGCGCACTTCGTCCGAGCGGCAAGAATTTTGGAAAATTTGCCATTGGTTGTTGTTCCGCTGCGGTAGGTATAAGCGCGGACTCTATAATAATATTCTCTGCCGCCTGGAAGATTCATGTTACAGAATGCGTTGTTTCCTGCTGATATTGTTTTGATGATTTGATAGGGACCGTCGTATGAGGAGGCGCGAAAAATATGGTAGCCAGATACGCCGCTTTGCAGGGACCAAGATATATTGATACTGCTTCCCGTGGTCACGCCACATTTTAAATTCTTGACTTGCGCCGGTTTCTTGGCGGCGTATATGGACTGCGGCATAGCGAGGGAAAAAATTAGAAATAATAGTAATGCTGCAATGTTTAGCTTCAATCGTTGATTAATTTTCATAACACACGCTCCTCTTCTTTTTATTAATACATGGCTTACTATAATTAAAAGGAAAAAAACGGAAATTGTCAATAAAAAAATCTGATATTCATTTTTTATTATTCTGGAGGCTGCCTGACCAATCCTGGCTTATGGAGTTGTGCGGCAAAACTTTCCTATTTTTAATTTACGTTGCTGCCTTATCCAGTTCTGTATGCTCTTATGGTGTAACTTTCGTAAAATCAGGAGCATTTTTTGTCTGTATTATGACGTTAAAATATAATCATGACAAGGAACAAGGCCTTGACGCAGGATTTGCCACTTTCAGGGCATAAAGGAATGGATAAAGATTTATAAAAAATTAATCAGTTTTATGCCTAAATTTTGCCATAGTGTGATATACTGTAACGGAGTTGCATTTGCGGTCGTGCTGTGGGTGGTGAAAGCGCAGCGTCAGATAAGCATTGATATGGAAAGGAAGCGATAGAGATTATGGCAGAAATTATCAAAGCGGTAATATATGGAATTGTGGAAGGGATTACAGAATGGCTGCCGGTGAGCAGTACGGGACATATGATTTTGCTGGAAAAAATTATGCCTATGGATGTGTCTGGGGAATTTTGGAATATGTTTCTAGTGGTGGTGCAGTTAGGAGCGATTCTTGCGGTGGTGCTGATGTTCTGGAATAAAATATTTCCATTTCGATTGAATCAAAGGAACAAAATAGACTGGGATATTATGGAACTCTGGGGGAAGATTTTGGTAGCCTGCATTCCAGCGGGCGTAGTTGGCGTCGTATTTGGAGACTGGCTTGACGAACATTTGTATAATTTCTGGATCGTGGCGGTGATGCTGATTACAGTGGGATTTATCTTCTTGGTGGTAGAAAGTCTCAATAAGGGAAACAAGCCCGTGATCTGCAGCACCTCTGAGCTGACATGGGAGGTTGCCTTTATTATCGGCCTCTTTCAGCTTGTAGCCGCCGTCTTTCCTGGAACGTCGCGGTCAGGAGCGACGATCGTCGGGGCCTTGCTGATTGGAGTATCGAGATCCGTGGCAGCGGAATTTACCTTTTACCTGGCAATTCCTGTGATGTTTGGAGCAAGCTTTCTGAAGCTGCTTGGATTCGGCTTATCTTTCACCCGGCAGGAATTGAGCATATTATTGATGGGAATGGCGGTTTCATTTGCGGTATCAGTGCTGGTGATACGGTTTTTGATGGGATATATCAGGAAACATGATTTTAAAGCATTTGGCTGGTACAGGATTATCTTAGGGGCGGTAGTGCTGTTGTATTTTGGATTCCTCAATTGATACATAAGATTAGAAAAAGGAGACGTTAGTTATGTTTGTGATTGCAGGGCTGGGAAACCCGTCGTCAAAATATGAGAGGACGCGCCATAATGTGGGATTTGACGCCGTTGATTTGCTGGCAGATAAATATCAGATCAGCATCCGGGAGAAAAAACATAAGGCATTGTGCGGGAGCGGGGTGATCGAAGGGCAGAAAGTGCTGCTGGTGAAGCCTCAGACATTTATGAATCTCAGCGGAGAGAGCATCGGGGCGATTTTAAATTTTTACAAAGTGGAACCAGAAACAGGGCTTCTTGTGATATACGACGACATTAGCCTTGTCCCTGGCAGGATTAGGATCCGCAAAAAAGGGAGCGCGGGAGGGCATAATGGGATCAAGAGCATTATTGGTCATGTAGGTACCCAAGAGTTTCAGAGAATTAAAATCGGAGTGGGGGAGAAGCCGCAAGGATGGGATCTTGCTGATTATGTGCTGGGCCGTTTTTCCAAAGAAGAGCGCAAATGGGTGGAGGAAGCCTTTGAGCGTGCGTGCATGGCGTCGGCTCTGATCGTGCAAGGAGAGACGGACCAGGCGATGAATCAGTTCAACTGTAAATAGGAGGAAAGATGAAAAGTTTTACAGAGCCATTGCTAGGATTGAATGAATTTCAGAAATTAAAAAAAGAATTAATTAGTTTACGGGGCATTGCGCAGGTTTCCGGGTGTATTGACACCCAGAAGCCTCATTTCATATATAGCCTGATGGAAGAGAAAAACAGCGGCGTGATTGTAACCTTTGAGGAGCAAAAAGCGAGGGAGCTCTATGAGAATTATCGTTTTTTTGACCGGGACGCAGTGTATTATCCGGCAAAGGACGTGCTGTTTTATCAATCAGACATTCGGGGCAACTTGCTGACGGCTGAGCGGTTGACGACGATCAAGGCTTTGCTGGAGCGGGAAAGGGTGACAGTGATCACGACCTTTGATGCGCTGATGGACCGGGTGACGCCTCTTTCTTGTATACAGAAAGGTGTTTTGGAATATGGACTTGGCGATGTGCTGCAATTGGAGTTGGTAAAAAGCCGCCTGGTGGAGCTTGGGTATGAAAGGAATTATCAGGTTGAGAGCGCTGGACAGTTCTCTATTCGGGGCGGAATCCTGGATATTTTTCCATTGACGGAGGAAAATCCTTATCGCATTGAGCTTTGGGGAGACGAAATTGATTCGATTCGAAGTTTTGACGCAGAGAGCCAGCGCTCTATTGAGAATTTGCAGCAAGTACGTATTTATCCGGCAAGTGAAATCGTATTGTCAAAACAGGAAAGCCAGCGGGGATTAGAGTTGTTGGAGCAGGAAAAAAACAGGCTCTGCGAAGCTTTTCGAAAGGAAATGAAGACGGAAGAAGCGCATCGGCTGAAAACAACGATAGAGGCTTTGAGCGAAGAAATCAGAGAGCTTGGACAGTGTGCCGGGCTGGACAGCTATCTCACATATTTTGTCAAGGATACGGTATCTTTTCTCGATTATTTTGACGAAGAGCATACGATTGTATTTTTGGACGAACCAGAACGGCTGGCAGAGAAAGGCAGAGTGGTGGAACAGGAATTTTCTGAGAGTATGCGCCACCGCTTAGAAAAGGGATATATTTTGCCAGGACAGATGGAAGCATTACGCCCCGGCAGAGAGATTTTTGCTAAAATACAGCGAAAGAAAGGCATTGCACTTACAACATTAGATATCAATATAAAAGATTTGGAAATTAAGTTGAAATATAATATCTTTTGCAGAAGCGTCAATCCCTATAACCGCAGCTTTGAATTATTGGTAAAGGACTTGCAAAGGTATCGGAAGCAGAAATATCAGGTAATCCTGCTGTCTGGTTCCAGGACACGGGCGGAGCATCTGGCAAAAGACCTTCAGGGAGAGGGCATCAACTGTTACTATTGCGCAGATTACGAACATTTGGTTCAGCCAGGAGAAGTAATGACAGCCTATGGAAAGCTGAAGAAAGGCTTTGAATATCCAGACTTAAAATTCGTTGTAATTTCGGAGAGCGACATTTTTGGCGGCGGTCAGAAACGGAAGAAGAAACGCAGGATTTATGAGGGGGAAAAGATCCAAAGCTTTACGGAGTTGAGCGTGGGAGATTACGTGGTGCATGAGCGGTATGGCGTTGGCATTTACCGTGGGATTGAGAAAATTGAGATCCAGAAGACGGCAAAAGATTATGTCAAGATTGAATATGACAAAGGCAGTACCTTGTATGTCCTTGCCACCCAGCTTGAGGCGATCCAGAAATATGCCGGAGCAGAGGCAAAGAAGCCAAAAATCAACCGATTAGACGGTCAAGAGTGGACAAAGACGAAGAACCGGGTCAAAGGGGCGGTGAAAGAAATTGCAAGAGAGCTGGTGGAGCTATATGCGGCGAGACAAAAGACCGATGGATTTGTCTATGGACCAGACACAGTGTGGCAGCGGGAATTTGAAGAACTATTTCCTTTTGAAGAAACGGAGGATCAGGAGCTTGCGATCGAGGCGACGAAACGTGACATGGAGAGTAGAAAAATTATGGACCGCCTGATTTGCGGGGACGTGGGCTATGGCAAAACGGAAATTGCCATCCGTGCAGCGTTTAAAGCGGTCCAGGAGGGCAAACAGGTGGCCTATCTGGTCCCGACTACGATTTTGGCGCAGCAGCATTACAACAATTTTGTGCAGCGCATGAAGGATTTTCCAGTTCGGGTAGATTTGATGTGTCGCTTTTGCACTGGCGCCCAGATCAAAAAGACAGTGGAGGACCTGAAGCGGGGAGTCGTGGACATCCTGATCGGGACGCACCGGATTTTGTCGAAAGACGTTTCGTTTAAAGATTTGGGTCTTCTGATTATTGATGAGGAGCAGCGGTTTGGGGTGACTCATAAGGAAAAAATTAAGCAGATGAAGAAAACTGTCGATGTCTTGACGCTGACGGCGACGCCTATTCCAAGAACGCTTCATATGAGCCTGATTGGAATCCGTGACATGAGCGTCTTGGAGGAGCCGCCGATGGACCGGCTTCCGATCCAGACTTATGTCATGGAGTATAACGATGAGATTGTTAGGGAGGCTGTCAACCGCGAGCTTGCCCGTGGCGGTCAGGTATATTATGTGTTTAACAGGGTAAATCAGATTGTCGAGGTTACTTCCAAGGTTGCAGAGCTGGTGCCGGACGCAAACGTGGCGTTTGCCCACGGACAGATGAAAGAACGGGAGCTTGAAAACATCATGTACCAGTTTATCAATGGGGAGATTGACGTGCTGGTGAGTACCACTATCATCGAGACAGGGCTGGATATTTCCAATGTCAATACTATGATCATCCAGGATGCAGATAACTTGGGATTGTCCCAGCTCTATCAGCTTAGAGGGCGAGTGGGGCGTTCTAACCGTACATCGTATGCGTTCCTGATGTACCAGCGCAATAAGATGCTGAAAGAGGTGGCTGAGAAACGGTTGTCTGCAATTCGTGAATTCACGGAGCTAGGCAGCGGATTTAAAATCGCCATGCGGGATTTGGAAATAAGGGGCGCAGGGAATTTGCTGGGCGCGCAGCAGCATGGGCATATGGAAGCAGTCGGATATGACTTGTACTGCAAGATGTTGAATGAGGCAGTCAAAGCCTTGAAAGGGGAAGCTGCGCCGGAACAGTTTGAAACGTCTTTGGAGCTAGACGTGGATGCATTTATTCCGCCTTCCTATATCCCGAATGAGTCTCAAAAGCTTGACATTTATAAGCGTATTGCGGTGATTGAGACGCAGGAGGAGAGAGAAGAGATCCTCGAAGAATTGATTGACCGTTTTGGAGAGCCTCCAAAATCGGTGGAAAATCTTCTGACTATCGCACAGTTGAAAGCTAAGGCTCATAGTTGCTATTATATTGAAATTAAAGAAAGTAAAGATGTTATTAAATTTATATTTTATTTTCAGGCAAAGATTGATCCTACGAACATCGCCAAGATGTCAGAAAAGTATCAGGGGGCATTAAAGTTTGTCCGGGATGCCAAAGAGCCGTATTTTGAATATCATAAGCAACATAACTTGAAGCAGAAAGGCGTGGGCATCTTAGAACGGGTGAATATGATTTTGGAGGATACCAGAAATCTCTTGGTTGACCATGACGCTATCGATGGATTGCGGCAAAAGTGAAAAATCAGTGAAATTCAACGAAAAATAGTTGCTTGTACTAGGAAAAAGAACTATAATGTTACAGATAAAGGAAATACACAGGAGGATATATAGATATGAAAGCTAAGAGATTACTGGCGTTGTTGTTAGCGGCGGTTTTGAGTGCTAGCGCTTTGACAGGGTGCGGCGGCATTGATGCGAGTCAGACAGGGGCGACCTTGGACGGGCAGGAGATTTCCCTTGGATTTATGAACTTTATGGCAAGATACCAGCAGGCTATTTACGATGCGCAGTTTTCAGCAATGTTTGGAGGCTCAAGCATGTGGACTCAGGATATGTTCGGCGACGGCACGGATATGGAGACGTCGGTCAAGAAGAGTGTCACGGAAAGTATCGAGCAGCTTTATTTGTTGGAAAAGCATATGGGAGATTACAAGGTGGAAGTCACTGCAAACGAGCAGAAAGCCATCGAGGAAGCTGCCGAGCAGTTTATGGAAGACAACTCCAAAAAGGCATTAAGGCAGCTTGGCGCTACCAAAGAGTATGTGAAAGAAATGCTGCGCCTCAATACCATTCAGGCTAAGATGCGCCAAGCCATGGATGCAGAGGTGGACACCGAGGTATCAAAAGAAGAGGCGGCGCAGAAGACCATTAGCTATGTAAGCGTTAATAGAACATCTACCACAGATGAGGAAGGCAATAATAAGCAATATACAGAAGAAGAGAAAGCATCTGTAGAACAGCAGGTAAAGGAGTTCCGCAAATCTGCCAAAGATGATTTTACAGCGGCAGCGGAGAAAGCCGGCTATACAGTGACCCCTTATTCTTATGGTGAGAAAGACGAGAGCTATGCCTTGGACGATAAAGTGATCGAGGCGGCGAACAAGTTAAAAGATGGCGAAGTTAGCAAAGTGATTACCACCGATGAGAATTTCTACGTGGTTCATATGGACAGTACTTTTGACGAGGAAAAGACGGAGGAAAAGAAAAAGTCTATCGTACAGCAGCGTAAGGACGATCATTATGTAGAGGTATGCGACGGCTATAAGGAAGACGTAAAATATGAGCTCAATGAAGACGAGTGGGCGAAAGTCAAGTTTGATGAATTCTTTACCATCAAGCAGACGCAGGAGGCTGATCCAGAGGAATCGTCTGACCAGCAGGAATCTGATGATGCCAAGCAAGAAAGCAACGATGCAGAAAAGGATTCCGATGCTGATCAGTCAAAAGATGACAAGGAAGACGCCAATGCCGATCAGTCAAAGGATGCTGAGGAAGAATCGGCTGAGAATTAATTAAAAGAATGTCCCAAACTCATAAAAAATATTGCAAATGCCATCTGCGCTTTTCAGAGTCTTGCGGATGGCATTTTGCATACATAAAAATGTTTTAGAGACAATGTTTGCAGCGTTTGTGGCTTTTAGGGAGAAAAAGGATTATAGATTGAGTTTTTTGACAAATCTGCTATAATGATGACAGATGAAAACAGGGACGCATCGGTTATTAAAAAAGATATTCTGCAAAGCCATATCTGCAAGGATGGCGTCTCTTTTCGGGGAACAGAGTGCTGACTAGATCACAGATGGAGGAGAGCGTGAAGAAAATATATCGTGCAGCAGTCCTTGCGGCGGTTTTGACTATTTTTGCAGGGGTTGCCTGGGTGCAAATTCAAAATCAAACGCCGAAACGCTATCAGGCGCAGTTTTTTGACTGTTTCGATACTGTGACAACGATCACAGGATATGCAAAAAGCCAGGAAGAGTTTTCAGAGAAGACAAAGCTGCTTTGGGAAAAGCTGCTGTATTACCATAAGCTTTATGATATTTATCATGCTTATGATGGGATCAATAACATCAAAAGCATCAATGACGCTGCCGGAAAGCAACCCGTGCAAGTGGAATCCGAGATCATAGAGCTGTTAAAGTTAGGCATGGAACTGTATCAAAAGACTGGAGGAAAGCTTCAGATCGCTTATGGAAGCGTGCTCTCCTTATGGCATGATTACCGGGAGCAGGGCATAAATAACCCGGCGCAGGCGCAGCTTCCAGATCAGAAAGAGCTGTCTGACAGGGCAAAGCACGCCGATATGGATCATTTGATTCTCGACGAAGAGGCGTCCACGGTGTATCTGGCAGATTCCAAGATGTCTCTGGACGTGGGAAGTATTGGGAAAGGTTATGCGGTCTCCAGGCTCTCAGAGTATGCGAGAGAGATTGGACTAGAACATGCGTTGATCAGCGTGGGAGGAAATGTCTGCGCCGTGGGGGCGAAAGAGGACGAAACGCCCTGGCTGGTAGGCGTGGAGAACCCAGACCAAAAAAGCAGCGAGGCATATGTTTGCGCAGTGGAGTTGTCAGACGCCGCCATCGTTACCAGCGGAGATTATCAGCGGTATTATGAGGTGGACGGCGTGCGCTACTGCCATATCATAGACCCGGCTACCCAGATGCCGCCTAATTATGTTTCTTCTGTATCGGTGCTTACGAAAGATTCCGGAATGGCGGATGCGCTTTCCACTGCTCTCTTTAATATGGAGCTTGAAGAGGGGATGTCTTTTGTGGAAAGTCTTGCGGGGGTGGAAGCGATGTGGATAGGAAAGGATGGAGAGATCCGCTGCTCCAGCGGATTTAAGATTCATGAAGAAAAATGATATCATTTTGATCGGCATTTTATTGGCGTTGTCTTTGGCGGCGTTTGGCGGAGCGGCGCTTTATGCTAAGCTTGGCACTCGTCAACCGCAAGCCGTGGTGTATTTGAAAGGCAAAGAGAAAGGGCGTTATCCGTTGTCGGAAAACATTACCCTGGAAATCCGTCAAGAGGACGGAGGATATAATATTTTGAAAATCGAGGGTGGAAAGGCAGATATTACAGAGGCTTCCTGTCCCGATAAGGTGTGCGTCAGGCAACGTCCAGCCGGCGGACGGGGAGAGAGCCTGGTGTGCTTGCCGAATCAACTGACAGTGGAGATTGAAAACGGCGGGGAAGATGGCCTGGATGGAAGTACCAACTAGGCGTATCACAGAAAGGGGAGCTTATGGCGAAAAAAACGGCTTATTTGGGAATGCTGATAGCGTTGGCATTTGTATTTTCTTATATTGAATCGCTGCTTCCGATCCATTTTGGCGTGCCTGGGATCAAGCTGGGGCTGGCTAACCTGGTAGTGATTGTGGCATTGTATGCCATGGATATCAAGACGGCGTGCGTGTTGTCTTTGGTGCGGATCGTGCTTGTTGGTTTTACATTTGGAAATCCCGCAAACATGATCTACAGTCTTGCAGGCGCAATATTAAGTTTGCTGATCATGATTCTGGCAAAGAGGTGCAAAGCGTTTTCAGTCACCGGGGTCAGTGTTCTAGGAGGAGTGTTTCATAATCTGGGGCAGATCGCGGTAGCGGCGGTGGTGGCAGAAACAGCAAGCCTGTTTTATTATCTTCCGATGCTGGTGGTAGCTGGAACGCTTGCAGGCATCGTTATCGGCGTCCTTGCGTCTTTATTAATTCAGCGCTTAACAAAAGCGATGCCATAAAGAATGAAATGAACGGCGTTAAGTAAGAAATAAAATCAAGTTTTATAAATGGAGATGTTTTTTTGAATACGATATTATTACTGGAAGATGACGAGAGCATTAATCGGGGAATTGCTTTTACCTTAGAGAAAGACGGCTATCAGGTATATTCCTGTAAGACGGTGACGGAGGCAGAACGGATCTTCCATCAAAAAGAAATAGAACTGCTACTCTGTGATATTACCTTGCCAGATGGAAATGGCCTCGACTTTGTGAAACGGGTGCGCAGCGAGAGCGGCGTACATATTATTTTTCTGACGGCGCTGGATCAGGAGATTGACCAGGTGATGGGATATGAGGCGGGCGCCGACGACTATATGACCAAGCCTTTTAGCCTGTCTGTGCTGAAACTGAAAATATCCGCCTATTTTAAAAAGCATAAAGGGGCGGCACAAGAACGGATAGAATCGGGCAATATTTGCTTCTATGTAAAAGAGATGCGTGTGCTGGCGGCAGGAAAAGAGGTTTCTCTTACAAAAAACGAGTGGAAGATGCTGCGGATTTTTATGGAACATCCCAAGCAGATCCTCTCAAAAAACCAGCTTTTGGAACAGCTTTTTGACGCAGAAGGGGATTTTGTGGATGAAAATACCATTGCAGTGAATGTGCGCAGGCTTCGGGAGAAGATTGAGCCTGACAGTTCTAAGCCGCAATATATCAAAAATGTCCGTGGCATAGGCTATCTCTGGGATAAGGAGTGCCGGAAATGAAAAAATATATGATTTCCATTTTGGCAGGCATCTTGGTTCTTGGCATGGCAGATTGGTATTTGATCGCTGCAGCAGTGCATGGATATCAAGAAAAAATAGATATCTTAAACGTTATGATCGAGCAACAAGAGCAGGGCGCAGACAATTTTGAAACAGCGGCAAGACTGCTGAAAGGGATAGATGAGACGGCAAGCCAGAAAGGAAGAGAACAACTGCAATCGTATGGTTATCTGAACGGTCAGGGGAATAGGCTCAGCCGGGAACTGGAGATTTACGTGCGCAATATTTTGTTGATTTCAGCGGCTTTGCTGTTGACGCATCTGCTGTCCTTGCTTGGGATGTCCAGACATTGGAAGCGGCGCAGGCATAGGGAATTAGCGGATGTGTCCCAGACGTTGAGTCGTTTTTCACATCATATTTATGAGATGGGCGCCACTGAGCGTCTCGATGGCAAAGATACGCAGATGGAACGAATCAAAGAGCAGCTTGCGGACCTCAGCGCGCAGCTTCATTATACTCAAGAACGTATTCAGCAGGAAAGAGAGGAGACGAGGAGCCTGGTTACGGACATCTCCCATCAGTTAAAAACACCGCTCGCAGGAGTCAGGGCATGCTTTGAAGTTCTAAATCAAGAAGATCTAAGCAAGGAAGAAGAGAAAGAATTTTTGGATCAATGCGCAAGGCAGCTTCATGGGTTGGAAAATCTGACAGGATCGCTTGTAAATATTTCCAGAATGGAGACGGGCATGATCCAGATTCGCCGGGAGCCGGCAGATATTTTGGAAACCTTGGTGTCTGCGGTGAATCGCGTCTATTTGAAAGCGGACAAAAAGCAGATTGAGATAGAATTTGAAGAAAGTGAAGATTTGACTGCCACGATGATTCCTCATGATGAAAAATGGATTTGCGAGGCATTTATCAATGTTTTGGAAAATGCAGTCAAGTACAGTCCTAAGCATACAAAGATTCGAATCCGCATGATGCGGCTTGTCACGTTCTTGCGGATTGAGATAGAAGATCAGGGAATCGGCATTTCCCGGCAAGATTATCATAAAATTTTTCAGCGTTTTTATCGCAGCGAGAGGGAAGAAGTGCGCATGGAAGAAGGATCCGGCGTGGGGCTCTATCTTACCCGCCAAATCCTGGAACGGCATGGAGGAAGCGTCACAGTATCTTCGAAGATTGACAGCAAACAACAGCGGGGAAGCATTTTTGTGATCCAGATTCCTTTTCTTGCCTAAAGAATGCTATCTTACAAATCTGTAAGTCTTTATTTTTGTTTTGCAAGCAATCTGTAAGAAATTCCAGGTAAACTATAAGAAAAGCAAACAGTGAATAGTTTTAGGAGGGATTCAGATGGAAACGATATTAAAGACAGAGCAGCTTTGCAAATATTATGGAACCGGGGAAAATCAAGTGCAGGCAGTAAAAAACGCCGATATCGCTGTTAAAAAAGGAGAGTTTGTCACCATTGTAGGAAAATCAGGTTCAGGAAAAAGTACCCTGCTCCATCTTCTGGGAGGATTGGACACCCCGACAAGCGGTACAGTTTGGATGAGCGGCAAGAATATTTTTACATTAAAAGAGGAAGAGCTTGCAGTATTCCGTAGAAGGAAAATCGGATTTATCTTTCAGGCATTCAATCTGGTGTCTTCGATCAATGTGTGGGAAAATATCGTACTGCCCATCGGACTGGATGGAAAGGACGTGGATCAAGGCTTTGTAAAGGATATTATCCGCACCTTGGGAATGGAACAAAAAATACACAATCTGCCCAATACCTTGTCTGGAGGCCAGCAGCAGAGGGTGGCGATTGCCAGAGCCCTTGCCTCCAAGCCGGACGTCATTCTTGCAGATGAGCCTACGGGGAATTTGGATTCTAAGACTAGTGACGAGGTCATAGGGCTGTTGAAAATGTCTGCGCAAAAATATGGCCAGACCCTGGTGATGATCACCCATGATCAGGACATTGCCCAGATTGCAGACCGCATTCTGGTGATTGAGGACGGAAGGGTGGTGGAGCAGTGATGAAGCGTTTTATTCCAAAATTGGCGCTTTCTAATCTGCGCCAAAACAAAGTGCGAAGCATTTTAATCATTTTATCGATCTTTTTTACGACGCTGCTGCTTGCCGCCATCGCAGGTTTTGGATGTGGAATGGTCAGGCATAACCGCCAGAATGCCGGCAACATCTATGGCAATTATTGTGGAACTTTCGTTCAGGTTTCGGAGGAGCAGTATCAGCAGATGAAACTGCGCAGCGAGTTTGCCCATGTGGGAAAAGGGGCTTATGTGGCGCAGGTAAATGCTGAAAATGCCGAGAATGGCACGGATTTGGGATTATCCTTTGTTGATCGCACGGCGGCGGAAAATATCAATTTGCCATATTCTCTGAGCACAGGGAAGCTTCCAGATCAGGAATATGAGATTGCAGCATCTTGCGAATTTTTTTCATTGCTGGGACTGAATGACGCCAAGCCAGGAGACTTGGTAACAGTGCCATATCGCAAAGATCATCAGAGTGTTTATAGAAAACAGCAATTTACCGTCAGCGGCGTGATCAAATCCCAGACGACGGGAGTGGTTCAAAAGGCTTTTCAGGGATATGTGTCCCAGGATTTTTATGAGTCCCTCTATCCCAAAGAACAACGTTCGCTGCAGGTTATGTTTCGCCTCAGTGATTCTGTGAAGCCCTATGGTGACAGCGAGGAGTTCTTGCAGGAGCTGGGAGCTCTTGTGGGAATTGGAAAAAAGCAGGTTGCTGCGAATAGAGGATATATGATATGGGCTTATGAGCCGGGAACAGAGACGGCGATGACCTGTATTGTAATTGCCCTGTTGGTTATTTTGGTATCAGTGGCAGTGATTTACAATATTTTTCAGGTAGGAGTCGTGCAGAAAATTCAGGAGTATGGAAAGATCAGGGCGCTGGGAGCGACAAAGAAGCAGATGAAGAGACTAGTGCTGACCGAGGGCATGATACTGGCGGCGATTGGCATTCCTTTGGGGATTTTGTTTGGAACGGTGATCGCCGGGGGGATGTTTGAACAGATCGTGTTATCAGGGAGCGGGGTTTTCGTAGGCGTCCCGCTTTCTGAGGTGTCCGTGATTTCCCTGCCATTGCTGCTTGTGGTGGCGTTGGCTGCATTGGTGACGATTCGTCTGGCGTTATCCCATCCGATGCGCACGGCAGCTAAGATTTCTCCAGTGGAGGCTATGCGTTATCAGGAGAGCGCCGGACGCAAAAAGTCTGTGCGCAAGGGTAGAAAGAGAATTTCCGTTTTGGGCATGACTCTGGCAGTTCTTGCCGATAACCGTCGCAGGACGGTGTCCGCCATCTTAACAATGAGGTTGTCCTGTGTGCTGTTCGTCGTACTCTCCAATGTGGCGGGGAATTTTGATAACGAGTTTGAGGCGCGGCGTACTGTGGAATATGGACAGTTTTCGATGGAATTGGATTGCAGCTTGAACGATGATGCCTACCCGGAAAACAATCTCTTCTATGTCCAGAGGGAAAATCCGCTCGGGGAAGCGTTTCAGAAACAGCTGCAGGCAATTCCGGGAGTTACAGAGGTGAAAAGCGTCAAGGTGTTTGCAGTGGAAAATCTGAAAGCCAATAACAAGGACGAGGAGGGAGACCGCTCCACCGTATGCGTTTTGGACCGGGAAGGATTTGAACGTTACGGATCAGGCTCGGTTCTGGGAAATATAGACTATGACCAGGTCAGCGCCAAAGATGGAATACTTTATGGATTTTCAGTTTTTTTCAATGAAAATGGACATGAGATCGGACAGCAGATGCGATGGAAAGATTTAACAGGTGGTCAGGCGGAGTATCAGGGAGAAATCATGGGTTCTTTTGGATCGGCGCCTGGAAGCTGGGTAATTACAGAAGAGACGTTTCAGAAACTTGGGATTACCGAGGATGTCACAGAAAAAATCTGGGTGGACTGTGACGAGAGGGACAAAGAATCAGTAGAGGCGGCCATTGAGGCACTTTTGTCAGGTATTTCCCATGTGGAGACAGACTCTTTTGACAATGCCATGAAAAAGGCAGAGCTGGGAACCAGCGTAATGCAGTATGGCGTGTATGCGTTTTTGGCTTTGCTTGGCATTATTGGATTTTTCAATATGGCAAATACTATTATCACTGGCGTGGTCACAAGGAAACATGAGCTAGGCGTGCTACAGGCAGTGGGAATGACGAACTGGCAGCTCAATCAGATGCTTCAGATGGAGGGAATCCTTTTTTCCGCAGGAACAGCGGTGGTCTCGCTGCTGGTGGGATGCCCCTTTGGATATGCCTTGTTTCGATATGCCAAAGAAACACATGTTTATGGGATCAATGAATACCATTTCCCGCTGATGGAAATTGGCGTTATGATTCTTGCAATCCTTTTACTGCAGGCGACGCTTTCTTTTCTGCTCAGCAGAAATTTGCAAAGAGAGTCATTGGTGGAACGTATCAGCTATCATATATAACAGTCAAAAACAGTGGATATTTCTTGAAATAGTAGCAAATCTGGTCTAAACGGAGGTGTTTGGCCTGGCGATGATAGAGCGTCTGGTCAAATGGCTCCGTTTTTTTGCCCAGTTTGAGTTTCCGCATTTTGCAATTCATAGCGCCAAAAGGTTTCCATCACAAAGT